>Ga0302250_1001707_pt1 | contig 15634 bp, 6 predicted proteins | sample AAG_RA_Asp_MG_FD_193536 | JGI IMG/M metagenome (GOLD analysis project Ga0302250, IMG submission 193536) | Enriched activated sludge microbial communities from anaerobic digester in WTTP, New Holstein, Wisconsin, United States - AAG_RA_Asp | ecosystem: Engineered > Bioreactor > Anaerobic >... | reverse complement strand
CCGCAAACCGCAAGCGGTTTTCCTCCTGCGCGGAGCCATTGAGCGTGAGGGCGATGGCCGGCGCAGCACCCTCCGCAAAGAGCAGATTATCGCGCTCCGGACGGAAGAACTGGCCGCCCGGCGCCGCCAGGGTGGCATAGAGCCCGCAGCCCTGCCAGGCGGGGATCTGCAGCTCCAGGGCTTCCGGGGCATCGGTCAGCTTTTTGCCGAGCCGGCTGTAGAGGAGAAAGCCGAGCCGGGTCTCGTCCGCAACCGCACGCATCTCGATCTCGAAGAGGAGGCTGTCGAGTCCGGCATTGACCGCGACATGGGCGCTGCGGATGTCCGCGCATCCCTCCGTGACGCCCGCAGGATAGCGGTAGCTTCCCGGTCCGGCGTCATCGCGCTCGGCATCGACCACGTGCAGACCGCTGCCGGCGGGGTAAACACCGAAGGCCAGATAGCCCGGAGTAAAAGGCTCGCCGCCCTGGTCCCCCGCCGCCAGCTTGACAAAATGCCGGCCGGGGGTGAGGGGCACTGTGATTTCGATCTCGACGGGATCCCTGCCGGTATTCAAGCTCCAGGGTACTGCCGCGCCGTCCATTTCCACCTGCAGGGAGGTTTCATCGAGCACAAAGCCTGAATCCCCGGGCACAGCCGCCGCGCGGATGGTGAACGCCTGCAGCCGGCCGTCGAAGAGGGTGTCCGGCCGGGGCGAGAGAAACCGGAAGGCGCCATTCAGTTCAAAGTGGTTGACGACGACGCTGCGGTACTCCTCGTTGAGCAGGGGATTGCCGGGGTCGAATTCCAGATAGATCTGCTTGTCGACCACGACGCGGTAATAGTGCGGATCGTTGAGTTTCATGCGGATCTCGCGGGTGAAGAAGCCATCACCATCCGGATCCGTGAGGGGATGAGAGAGGGGGAGGTCCATCCACTCCAGGGTGGCCTCCGCGGGGACCCCGTTCAGAACGAGGTGGGGGCTGCGGCCGTCGAAGCTCAGGGTTACCGGGGTGTCGCCCACTCCGGAGAGGGTGTTGAAACTGGTCGTATATTCCGCTGTGGCGCCGTCGGTCGTGCGGATGCGCAGGGTCGCTGTATGGGCCCCCTTGAAGAGCGGCTCTTTGGGCGTATAGGAGAGGCGATGGGTGACGGTGCTGTAATAGCGGCCCGCGTTGGCGACCGGGATCCCGTCAATGATCAATTCGCAGGCATCGCGATCCAGGGTCCGCCGCGGCGAGTGGGCGATCTTGAAGGAGAGCAGGGGTGTGGAATCGGTGATATCCGCATCCGGCATCGGCGAGGGATAATAGATCATCGGGTCGCTGACGGCGATGAAAGAATCGCGGAAAGGACCCTGGGTGATGGGATTGAGCGGATCGGGGTACCATCCGGTCACTCCCGCCTGTCCGACTGTATCGGTGTAGGTGACGAATTTGTAGACATAGCTGCCCGGAGCCAGCTTCATCGTCAGAGTCCAGCCATCGAGAGGTATGGCCAGGCGCATGGGAAAGACATCACCCCAGTTGTTGAAGGTGCCGTTGATACCGACGCCCGAGTCCGTGGCGAATTTGAGAAACTTGAACTCAAACTCAACCGGGACCAGATCGGAATCGGACTCGACAGCCTTGAGCAGCCCCAGCGGCTGCAGGATCACCCCCACCTGTTCAACGGGCGAGGCGATGAGAACGCCGGCGAAAATCAGCATCATGCCGGCGAGCAGATACTTCGATAGTCCTTTCATCGTGCCTCCATCAATAGACCATTTCCCCTTGACTCATATCATTCCGGCGCTCAGGCTTCACCAATCCCGACACGGCCGGAATTGTTCATTCATCATGCAAGTTTACCGACTGCAGCCATCCCAACCCCATCACAGCCAGGCAGCCGACCAGATTATACCAGAGAAAGGAGATATCGCTCCACAGGAAGCAGGCGAGGACCAATAGTTCGGCGAGGAGGGCGGCGCGAAAGACCGCACGGCCGTTGACACGGGGCATATAGAAAGCGGTCAGGAAGATGCCGAGGATGGTGCCGTAAAAGAGCGAGCCGAGAATGTTGACCGCTTCGATCAGCGAGCCCAGGCGGCTGGCATAGTCGGCGAAGAGGACGGCGAAGAGCCCCCAGAAGAGCGTCGCCGCGCGCGAGAAGCGGACGGTGTGGCGCTCCTCCGCTGCAGAGGCCTGAGCGCCGGCGGAGTCGTTCCCGCCGCCTTTTGCGCTGCCGGCCGCTGCGGCTCGCGGCTGCCGGCGTCTGAAGCGCCGGTAGAAATCGACCGTCGTGGTCGCGGCCAGGGCATTGAGCTCCGCGGCGGTCGAGCCCATCGCCGCGGCGACGATGGCGGCGATCACCAACCCGAGCAGCCCAACCGGCAGGTAATGGACGAGAAAGGTGAGAAAGACATAGTTGGTGTCCTTGCGGTCCATGCCGGGATGCCGGTCGGCGAGAAGATCGATGGCCGATTCGCGCACTGCCTGCATCTGGCTGTTGGTTTGCATCAGCCCGGAGCCGGCGCACGCCTCCCCGGCGGCATCCCCGCGGCGCATCGCCGTCAGCAGCCCGCCGATCGCCGCCTGCTTTTCTTCATGCAGCGCGGCATACTGCTGCTCGAGATCTGCGTAGGCGGCCGCCTGGGGGGCGTGGCGGATGGCTGCCACCTGCCCGGCGTTGAAAAAAATCGGCGGGGCGGTGAACTGATAAAAGACAAAAACCAGCACCCCGAGAAAGAGAATCGAGATCTGCATCGGGATCTTGAGCAGCCCGTTGAAGAGCAGTCCCATGCGGCTGTGGGCCACGGACTTGCCGGTGAGATAGCGCTGCACCTGGGACTGGTCGGTGCCAAAGTAGGAGAGCTGCAGGAAGAATCCTCCGATCAGCCCTGACCAGAGGGTGTAGCGGCTGTGCAGATTGAAGGAGGGATCGATGCTCTCGAGCTTGCCGAGCTTGCCGGCCAGCCGGGTCGCGTCGAGCAGGCTGACCTGCGCGGGCAGGAGGTTGAGGAGCATGGCGCAGGCCACGGCCATGCCCGTGAAGATGATCAGCACCTGCACAGTCTGGGTATGGCTGACCGCGCGGGTGCCGCCGCTGGCGGTATAAAACACGACCACGCCGCCGAAGACCAGGTTCATCCAGAAGATATCCCAGCCGAGGATGGTGGCGAAGATGAGGGCGGGTGCATAGATGGTCAGCCCGGCGGCCAGCCCCCTCTGGATGAGAAAGAGGGCGGCGGCGAGGGTGCGGACACGGCCGTCGAAGCGCTGCTCGAGGTACTCGTAGGCGGTGTAGACCTTGAGGCGATGAAAGAGAGGCACCACAGTGATTGAGAGCACGACCATGGCCAGGGGCAGGCCGAGATAGAACTGGATGAAGCGCATGCCGTCGGCGTAGGCCTGGCCCGGCGTCGAAAGAAAGGTGATGGCGCTGGCCTGGGTGGCCATGATCGAAAAGAGCACGGTGTACCAGCGCAGGCTGCGGCCGGCGAGAAGATAGTTGCTCGCGGTATTGCTGTGCCTTCCCCGCCACAGCCCATAGAGGGCGATGAAGGCGAGAAAGGCGATGAGGACGATCCAGTCGAGGGCGCGCATCAGTGAAAGACCCCCGTGATCCAGGCCAGCAGGAGGATGATCAGCGCCAGTTCGGCGATGACGAGGATGTACCAGCTCCGCCATGCCCTGAAAAGGAGCGGTTTGTCCCCGCCGGTGTTATCCGCCTGGTCGGGCTCATGGTGTGGATTTTTCAACCGGACGCTCACGGGGCTGCTCCGGCCTGGATCATGTTGATGAAGAGCCGCCAGGCGCCCGGCACGCCGGCCGGAAGCTGCCGGAACCAGGCGTAGCTGCTGTGGATATAGATCCCCTTGCCGCAGCGGGTGTAGAGCATGCCGCTGCTTTTATCCTTTTCCCCGGGATCGTGCGAGGCGATAAGGGTCTGGTAGCGTTCGTCCCACTGGTCGGGGAAGTTGAGGCCGCGCTCCTGCACCCAGTCCGAAAAATCGGCGGGCGTGATCCGGAAGGGGCGGGTGAGCAGGGGATGGTCCGGCTGCAGCAGGGTCACCGGGGCCTGCTCGTCGCTGACGCGGTCGCGCGAGAGCCGCAGCGGCCAGGGACCGAGCTGGCCGGTCACCAGGCGGAAGGGGGTATTATACTGGACGATCAGGGTGCCGCCCGCCTCGACGAACCGGAGCAGCCGGGGCCGAGCGGCGGCCAGGGCGGGGCGGGTGTTGTAAGCGCGCACCCCGGCGATGATCACCTCCAGGCCGGCGAAATTGCCCTTTTCCAGGTCGTCGTCGGTGAGCATGCGCAGGGGGTAACCCGCGGCCGTTAGACAATCGCCGATCTCGTCCCCTGCCCCCATGATATAGCCGATGCGGGGTTTGGCCGCCGGCAGGGGCAGGCGCAGCAGCCTGACCTGCGCCGGGGGAAAGAGGGTCTGGATCGGGATGTGGGGATAACTGATGGTGATCAGATCCTGGCTCCAGCTCCGGCCGTTTGCAGCTGCAAGGGCAGTGACGCTGCCATCCAGTGCGCCCTTTCCGGGGCGGAGCTGGAATTCCAGCTCGAGGTTTTCATCCCTCGCGGTCAGGCGGAAGGGGATGCTTTGAGGTGTGCAGCTCCAGCCCGCGGGCAGTGCAAGACTCACCTGGCCGCTCACGGCGCCGGTCAGACTGCGCAGCTGGAGGCGGAGCGGCCGGGAGGCGTCATCGGTGAAGAGGAGCAGATTCTCCCTGCTGTGGACGGCCACCGGCGGCCCGATGACAAAGGGGCGGTAGAGATCGCCCTCGACCGGATCGGTCCAGCGGTAGAGCAGGGGAATGGTCATGGGAATGACCTGACCGCGCCAACGCAGATGGAAAGTGACGGTGCCGGACGGAGGGGACTCGGGTTCGCCGATGAGGTTTTCTTCCGTGATGGCATAGAGGCCGCGGCCGGCCGGCTGCTGCAGCCAGAAGGGCTGGGTGACGGGCAGGGTGGCGGGCAGGATGAGGGTGGTATTTTTCTCGAAGGGCTGGTTGTCCGCCAGGGCGGTCTGCAGCAGGGTGTCGCCGTGGCCCCAGGAGAAGGTGATCTTTTCCAGGGTCCAGGAGGCGGAGCTGCGATTGACCACCTGGAGCGCGAGGCGGAGCGTATCGCCGGCGGCAGCGACCGGCCGGTCGGCTGCCGCTTCCAGCCAGAGTCCGCTGCAGGCGCGGATGGCTGCAATGAGTTCGTCCCGCTTCTGGCTCACATAGGGGCCATCCGGAAGCTTTTGCAGCTGTCCCCAGGCGCGCAGCAGGAACGGCAGGGCCGCAGCCGGCGCGGCCGGAGAAAAACTCTGCCGGGCTTCTGTGAACAGGGTGGTGAGGGAATCCCCCGCAGGCGAGACCCGGCGCCAGCTCAGATCGATGCCGTCGAAGAGGTCGTTTGAGCCGTATTCTCCGCCGAGGTGGCGGAAATACTCGATGCGGCTGCCGCGGCGCTCGGCCGAGCCGAAGCCCTGGCTCTTGTGCATGCTCCGGCTGCGGGCGGCGATCTCGGTGTAGGATTGGCCGAGGAGGGGGTTGTAAAGCCCGACATCAACCATGAGTAGCGAGTCCTCTTTGGCCGGATCGAGGCGCCAGCCGTTCCAGAGCAGCCGTTTGGCCCGCCAGGGCTTGAGTTCTGCGAGCTGTTCGGGGAAGCGGCTGCTGTCGGCCGCGGCCCAAAAGGCCTCGCGCGCCAGCAGGGCGGAGGCGGCGTGGTGGCCGTGGCCGCCGTTGTCGCCCTCGAGAAAACGGGCGATGATGATGTCCGGCTGATAGCTTCTGATGATCCGGACCATGTCCGATAAAACAGCCTCATGGCCCCAGATCTCCAGGCTTTCATCGCTGGATTTGGAGTAGCCAAAGTCGATGGCGCGGGTGAAAAACTGCTGCGCTCCGTCGATGCGCCGCGCCGCCAGCAGTTCCTGGGTGCGGATAACCCCCATCAGCTCGCCCTTTTCACTGCCGAGCAGGTTTTGGCCGCCGTCGCCGCGGGTGAGGGAGAGGTAGGCGGCGTCGGCCAGACGCTCTCTGGCCAGGTAAGCCAGCAGAGCGGTGTTTTCGTCGTCGGGATGGGCGCCGATGTAGAGAACACGGCCGAGGACGTTGAGACGGGCCAGGGCCAGCTGCATCTCGGCGCTGTTGGGTTGACTGAAGGGTTGGGCGATGAGAAGGGCGGCCGGCAGTATTGCCGTCAGCATCAAATAACGTAATGAGCGCATCGCAGAAAATCCTTTGCGTGCAGAGAAAGAAAATTTTACATAAATTAACATTTCAGCGCTGAGATGCAAGCGAAATGAAGAGGGTGTTCAGCGACCGCCAGGATTTCCCGGACCAGCGTGCAACTTTTTCACTCTTTCTGCGTCTATTTAATAATGCGTCCCGCCTGAATAATAACCCATCCAAGGAGCCCTCTATGCCGAGATACATTCTGCTGTTTCTGCTGCTGCCGGCCCTGCTCTTCGCGGCCATTCCCGGCCGTTTCATGGAATACCCCGATATCCGCAACGATCTGATCACCTTTTCCTACGAGGGCGACCTCTGGCGCGTCAGCAGCCAGGGCGGCCTGGCAGTGCGCCTGACCGTCCATCCCGGCTCGGAGACAGCCAGCCGGATCTCGCCCGACGGCGCCTCCATCGCCTTCTCCGGCGAATATGACGGCGGCCGCTATCTCTATCTCATCCCCAGCGACGGCGGCGTCCCCAAACGCCTTACCTGGCATCACAGCGCCCAGCCCCTGACCTGGACCCCGGATGGCAAAAAAATCGTCTACCGCGCCTCCTACGAAAATACCTACCGGCCGATCGCCAAGCTCTACACCGTCTCCACAGAGGGCGAGTGGCCCGAGCAGCTTCCCGTGCCGCAGGGCACCCTCGCCAGCTACTCCCCGGACGGCAAAAAGCTGGCCTACTGCCCCAAAGGCCGCGAGGAGTATTACTGGAAACGCTACAAGGGCGGCCAGTATGTCGACCTCTGGCTCTACGATTTCACCACTAAAGAGTACTCCGACCTCACCGACTATGTCGGCAAGAGCGCCTATCCGATGTGGGTCGGAGAGAAGCTCTATTTCGTCTCCGACCGCGGCGACAACGGCATCTCCAACCTCTATACCTATGATTTTGCCACCAAAGCGGTGGCTCAGGTCACCTTCTTCAACGATTTCGACGTCCAGATGGCCGCCAGCGACGGACAGCAGATCGTCTATATGCGCTCCGGCTATCTCTACGTGCTCGACAGCAAGACCAACACCAGCCGCAAGGTCGACATCCAGATTCCGAGCGACCGCTGGCAGCTGGCTGACCGCACCATCAATCCCAAAGAGTACATCCACAGCATGGCCATTGCAGGCGACGGCAAGAGCGTCGCCTTTGAGGCCCGCGGCGATGCCTTCATCGTTCCGGCTGATGACAAAAAGGAGACCCTCAACCTCACCCGCACCCCGGGCTCGCGCGAGCGCTTCGCCCAGCTCTCTCCGGACGGCCAGTGGCTCGCCTTCTTCTCCGACAAGAGCGGCGAGTACGCCCTTTACATGATGAAAGCGGATGATGCCGGCGGGGAGTGGCTCAGGCTCACCGACGATCTCAAGACCACAGTGTACCATCTCGAGTGGTCGCCGGACAGCAAGAAAATCCTCTTCGGCGACAAGTCCTTCACCCTCTGGTACGTCGATGTGGCGGCGAAAAAGCTGACCAAAATCGGCTCTTCGAACCGGCTCAAAAACGACGAGTTCACCTGGGAGATCAGCGACTATACCTGGGGCCCGGACAGCAAATGGATCGCCTACACCTTCGTCCAGGAGAACCGCAACTCGATCATCTATCTTTACAGCCTGGAACAGGCGAAAAGTTTTGCCATCACCGGCGATTTTTACGACAATCTCTATCCCACGTTCGACGCCAACGGCGATTATCTCTATTACCTCTCCTATCGCAACTATAATGATATCCAGATGGATGTCTATGAAGACAACCACATCCTGCCGCGGCCGGTGCAGGTGATGCTGGTGCAGCTCAAGGCGGGCCAGACTCCGCCCTTTGCGGATGCACCCCGGCCGGCCATGGGCCGCAGACCCGGCGGCATGAGCGAGGAAATGCAGGAAGGCCATCCCCCTTCGGCGCGGCCAGCCCGTGCCGGGGAGACGGGTAAACCCGAAACCACCGCACCTTTCCGCGTCGACCTCGCCGGCATCCAGGATCGCCACCTTGTCGTGCCGGTCAAGGCGGGTAACTATTTCTACGCCAGGGCGGGCAAGGGCAGGGTCACCTTCGCCTCCGTGGATGAGTTCGGCGACGATGAATACGAGGAGCTCTTCACTCCCGGCGGCCGCGACAAGTGGGAGCTGCATGTCTACGATGTTGCGGAGCAGCAGGAGACTGTGCTCGAGCAAAAAATATCGGACTGGCGTATCTCGGCCGACGGTGAAAATATCCTCATCAAAAAGCGCGATGATTATTATACCAGCGGCCTTGCCAAAATGAACGGCAAGGGCCTCGGCGAAAAGCTCGATCTCGGCGGCATGCTCTATACCGTGCAGGCGCAGCCCGAATGGAACCAGATCTTCAGCGACACCTGGCGCTGGTACCGCGACTTTTTCTACGACAAGGATATGCACGGCCGCGACTGGAAAATGATGGGCGAAACCTACCGCAGCTACATCCCCCAGCTCAATTCGCGCGAGGATCTCAACTGGCTGCTCTCCCAAATGGTGGGCGAGCTCTGCGTCTCGCACACCTACGTTGGCGGCGGCGATCGTGGACCGGCTCAGCGCCCCGAGCGTTCCACCTTCACCGGCCTGCTCGGAGCCGACCTGGTTCCGGGCGAGGGCGGCTGGTACAAGCTGGCCAAAATCTACGGCCCCAGCGATTTCAATCGCAGCCTCGAGGGCCCGCTGGTCCGCCCGGATGTGCAGGTTAAGGAGGGTGACTATCTCATCGCCATCAACGGCAAAGAGGTCAAATACCCCGAGAATCCCTTCAGGTACCTCCAGGTCAGCAACGACGAGAAGGTCAAGCTGACTTTCAACAGCCAGGCGGGCACGGCCGGAGCCAGAACCTACTCGATCACCCCGCTGCGCTCGGAATACCAGCAGCGCTATTTCCGCTGGGTCGAGGACAACATGAACCAGGTGCTCAAGGCGAGCAGCGGCGAGATCGGCTATATGCACATCACGGCCATGGGGGTGCGGAATCTCGGCGAGTTCGATAAATTCTGGCGCGCTTTCCGCTACAAGAAGGGGCTGATCATCGACGTACGCGGCAACGGCGGCGGCTGGACCGAGTATTTCCTCATTGACAAGCTCGAGCGCAAACAAACCTCCTACAACGTCATGCAGGGGATGGAGCCCTACCGCTATCCCAACAGTGCCTCACGCGCCCACTTCGCCGTGTTGACCAATGAGGCCAACGGCTCGGATGGCGAGGCCTTTATCGAGGATTTCAAACACAACAAGCTCGGCACCGTGATCGGCGTCCCGAGCTGGGGCGGCCTGGTCGGCATCATCAACGCCCAGAAGACCATCGACAACGGCAGCGTCAACCAGTCCAACAACGCCTTCTGGGGGACTGAGGGCAAGTGGCTGGTCGAGAATCACGGCGCCGATCCCGACATCCTGGTCGAGAACGATCCCGCCTCGCTCATGGCCGGAAAAGACAAACAACTCGAGACCGCCATCGAGGTGCTCCAGAAGCAGATCGTGGAAAAGCCGTGGAGCTTCCCCGAGCGCCCGGCCTATCCGAAAAAATGACCAACGTAATGCATCTCTCACAGAGCCACAGAGGCACAAAGAAGAGCATAATAACTTGTTTCTTTGTGGCTTGGTGACTTTGTGAGAGGCAAGTTTTTTAGGCCATATGAGGAGGCGGATGATGAAGCTTTTGCACATCACAATGCTCCTTCTTTTCGCTGCTGGGGCGGGGGCCCAACCTACGGCCGTGACGGATTCGATTACCGTCAATATGATAGCCGAGGCGGAACGGCTCCAGGGCCTTTCCTTCACCCCGGCCGAGCGAGACTCGATGCTCTCCGGCCTCGCCGGCCAGCTCGCCGCCTTCGAAGCCATCCGCGCCTATTCACTCGACAACAGCATCTCCCCGGCCCTGCTCTTCAATCCGCTTCCCGCCGGCTTTAGCCTGCCGGCGGGAAAAAGCTCCATCGCAATTCCCCGGCCCAAGGGCTTTAAAAAGCCGGCGCAGGCGGCGGATCTGGCCTACTGCACCATCCCCGAACTGGCCGAGCTGCTGCGCACCCGCCAGCTCACCTCGATCGAACTGACGCTCTTTTACCTCGAGCGCCTGAAAAAGTACGACCCCCTGCTCCACTGCGTCATCACCCTGACCGAAGAGCGCGCCCTGCGCGACGCCGCCCGGGCCGATACCGAGATCGCGGCCGGGAAATATCGCGGCATGCTCCACGGTATTCCCTACGGGGTCAAGGATCTGCTCAGCACGGCGGACTATAAAACTACCTGGGGCAGCGTGCCCTTCCGCGAGCAGATGATCCCGGCCGACGCCGAGGTCATCCGCAAACTCGATGCAGCCGGCGCGGTGCTGACCGCCAAGCTGACCATGGGCGAACTCGCCTGGGGGGACGTCTGGTTCGGCGGCATGACCCGCAATCCCTGGAATCCCGAACAGGGCTCGAGCGGCTCCTCGGCCGGCTCCGCCTCGGCGGTCTCGGCCGGCCTTCTCCCTTTCGCTATCGGCACCGAGACCTGGGGCTCGATCGTTTCGCCCGCCACGGTCTGCGGCGTCACCGGACTGCGTCCCACCTACGGCCGTGTCAGCCGCACCGGCGCCATGGCCCTGAGCTGGTCGATGGACAAGATCGGCGTGCTCTGCCGAAATGCCAACGACGCCGCCATCGTCCTGGCTGCCATCAACGGCCCGGACGGACGGGACCAGAGCCTTTATAACGCGCCCTTCAGCTATGATCCCCTCCTGCCCCTGGACAAGGTGCGCATCGGCTACCTGCACCAGGACTTTGCCCGCGACTATCCCTTTCACCGCAGCGATTCCCTCGCCCTGGCGCAGCTCTCCGCCCTCGGGGCCGACCTCATCCCCGTCGAGCTGCCCGGCCTGCCGGTGGAAGCCCTCTCGATCATCCTCAGCGCCGAGGCTGCGGCCGCTTTCGATGAACTCACCCGCAGCAACCGCGACTCTTTGCTCGTCCGCCAGATTAAAAACGCCTGGCCGAATGACTTCCGCCAGTCGCGCTTCATCCCCGCCGTCGAGTACATCAATGCCAACCGCATCCGCAGCGAACTGATCCGCCGGATGGGCGAACTGATGCAGAAGGTGGATTGCTATATCGCCCCCTCCTGGGACGGCGACAACCTGCTGCTCACCAATCTCAGCGGCCATCCCTGCATCACCGTGCCGGCCGGTTTTGCTGCGGACAACACCCCGACCAGCATCAGCATCACCGGCCGCCTCTTCTATGAAGGGACGATCATCGCCGTGGCCAACCATTTTCAGCAGGCCACCAGCCATCACCTCAAGCGCCCGCCGCTTTGATTAATCAATCCTGGAGGTCAAAGATGCACCGCAACAAAAGTTTTTCCCTTCTTGTGATCGCCCTGCTCCTCCTGCCCCTGCTCCTGACCGCCCAGGAGAAGAAACAGCTCACTTATGAGCAGGCCTTCAATCGCGCCGAGCCCCGCCTGCTGGGCATGTTGCCCCGCATCGAAGGCTGGCTGGACAAGGAGAATTACCTCGAATACCGCATGAGCTTCGGCCGCGGCGGCGGCCAGGCCCTCTACAAGGTGAACGCCGCCACCGGCCAGGAGAACCTCTGGTGCGATCTGGCCGAGCTGGGCAAGTCGCTGCCCGAAGGATTCGTCATCGATCCCCGCGCCGAGCACGACCCCGACTACAGCCGCTTCATCCTCAACCACGACAATGACCTCCATCTCTTCACAGCTTCGGACAAGAGCCTCAAGCAGCTCACCCATAGCAAGGCGGAGGAGATGAATCCCCTCCTCTCTCCCGACGGCCGCAAGCTGGCCTTCACCCGCGGCAACGATCTCTATGTGGTCGATCTTGCCGGCGGCCTCGAGCAGCGCCTCAGCTTCGACGGCTCCGAAACCATCCTCAACGGCCGCGCCTCCTGGGTCTACATGGAGGAGGTCCTCGGCCGCGGATTGCAGTATCGCGCCTTCTGGTGGGCCCCGAACAGCCAGGCCATCGCCTTCCTCCGCTTTGATGATGAAAATGTGCCCGAATTCACCCTCGTCAAGGCCGACGGCCCCCACGGTAAGGTCGAGAAGCAGCGCTATCCCAAGGCCGGCGATCCCAATCCCGAGGTCCGCCTCGGCGTCGCCCACCTCGCCAGCGGCCTCACCACCTGGATCGATACCGATCCCTTCGGCGACCGCTACGTCGCCTGGCCGATGTGGAGCCCGGACAGCCGCCACCTCTTCTTCCAGTGGATGAACCGCGGGCAGGATCATCTCATCCTCTACAGCGCCGATCCGCAGACCGGCGTTAAAAAGCCGGTCTATGAAAAACGACGGCCCACCTGGGTCGAATTCTTTGAGACCATCCATTTCCTCAGGGACAACAGCGGCTTTCTGCTCGTCAGCGAGGAGGAGGATTGGGACCAGATCTTCCACTTCAGCCTCGACGGCCGCCTGATAAAACAGATCACCCGCGAGCCCCTGCAGGTCAAGGAGATCCTCCTTGTGGATGAGGGGACGCGCACCATCTACTTTCACGGCACTGAGGCCGACCGGCTGCAGAAACATCTCTTTCGCGTCAGCCTTAACGGCAAGGGGCTGAAGAGGCTGACCGCGGAGGCCGGCTCCCACACCTGCACCGTCGCACCGGGCGGGACTTTTTTCACGGATAATCTGGCCACCCTGGCTCAGCCCACACGGCTGATCCTCAGGGATGAAAAGGGGGGGGAGGTCCGCCTCCTCGGCGATCAGAAACTGCCTGCCCTGGATGAGTACGCCCTGGGCACTAGCGAGATCTTTACCATCCCCTCCGGTGACGGTTATGACCTCCCTGCGCGCTGGATTCTACCGCCCAACCTCGACATCACCCAAAAATATCCGGTCCTTCTGCAGGTCTACGGCGGGCCCAACACTCCCATCGTGCGCTATGGCTTTCCGATGCTCTCCGATCTCTACACAGCACAAAAGGGCATCATCGTTCTCTATGTGGATCACCGCGGTTCGGGCCTGCTCGGCCGCAAGGGGCAGGATGCCATGCACCGCAACCTTGGCAAGTGGGAGATCCATGACTATATCGCCGCCGTCAAATGGCTGAAGCAGCTCTCTTTCGTCGATTCGACGCAGATCGGCATTACCGGCGGCAGTTATGGCGGCTACATTACCCTGCTGGCGATGACGGCCGGCGCCGACTATTTCACACACGGTGTCGCCGAGTACTCGGTGACCGACTATCGTCTGTATGACAGCATCTACACCGAGCGCTACATGGACACCCCCGAGGAGAACCCCGAGGGTTATGACGCCGGCTCGGTGATGACCCACGCGGACAAGCTCAAGGGCAAGCTCCTCATCACCCACGGCACCATGGATGACAACGTGCACGTGCAGAACATCCTTCAGCTCATCGACAAGCTGCAGGATCTGGACAAGGATTTTTCACTGATGATTTATCCCAACCAGCGCCACGGCATCGGCGGCCCCAAGCGCAAGCATGTCACCCGGCTGGGCTATGAGTTCTTGATGAAGGGTTTTGGCCTGGAGCCGTGACCGCGGCGGCCTGCCGGGTGGGCACCAGAAGCCCTCCCCCGGCTCGTTCCTACCCGGGCTGGCGCGGGCGAAAGGCCACCCGCCCCCGGCTCGTTCCCACCCGGGCTGCCGCGGGCGAAAGGCCACCCTCCCCCGCTCGTTACCACCCGGCCGGTCGAGAACCGGCAGCGGGTAAAATGCCGATATTTCTGTTGCGTATTTTTCGAAATATGGGTATATTAATGGCCATTTTTTGAAAGCGGCAGGCGAAGGTGTAGCTCAGCTGGTAGAGCAGCGGCCTTTTAAGCCGTGGGTCGTGGGTTCGATTCCCGCCACCTTCACAAAAAAAGCCCCGGTATTCAACAGAATACCGGGGCTTTTATTGGAATTTAGCAAATTAAGCAATGACGGCCGTGCATCACTCCGAATAACTTCTCTTTATGACAACCGGCCCCTATGGGCATGGACCAGAACTAGGGTTCCAGGTACCATCCAGGATGCGCCGTATTATAGGCCTGCAGCGCCTTCCAGTTGGCGCCGGACGAAGTGGCGCGGCTGACATTATCCAGATAGACACCGTCGAATCCCATGTCGACAATCCGGTCGATGGAGGAGCGGCCCGCTGGAAAAAGTGAGTGATCATAACCGGGATTTTTGTACGGGCTGCCGCCACGGACGATAATATCCCGCCACTCGGGATGCCACCAGATCGGGGTGGCTTCATCCGCGTACTGTCCGGAGTACGCCGACCAGAGCAGCCAATTGGGGAGGCCGACATCCCAGAATCGTTCACGGGCGGGCTTGAAGGCCCCGTTCTCGACCACGCCGTGGAAGAAAGAGCGGGGATTCGGGTTGACCATGGCCGGATCGGCGAACCAGCGGTACAGTTCCGCCGTGCCGATGCTCAGATAGGCGATCACCTGCCGCCTGCCGCCGCGAGGTTTCCATTTGAGCTTTTCAACCTCTTCCCGGCTCAGCGCCTGTTCGTCGAAATGCGCGTCAATATAAAAGGCATCCCACTCCGAGGCCGCGAGTTCGGCGATATAGGCCTTCCTGCCGTCATTCTGCGTGCAGCCATTGGCCACCCAGAAAAAGTCCCATTCCGTTCCGTGGTCGGCGATCGCTTTTTCGACCACCTCCGCGGGCCCGGCAGGCCGAAATCGGCCGCCCTTGCAGGGAACCAGATAACCGGCATTGCTGGAGATGTCGAGAATCCTGGCGGGATTGGCTTCCCAGGCCGGCCAGTTGGTGTATTTGCCGGTGCTGATCATGTAGAGATGGTTTTTCGCATCCATCATGCAATGGACATCGCTGCTGTTCAGGGTGTGCGCGATCCCGGCAGGGATCGGATGATGGATGATATTGTAGGCGTTGGAGGAGGGCGAATAGATCGGCATGTAGCCGGGATTGCCGATCCCCGGCGACTGATAGACTTCTGCACTCAGCCGCGGGTGCCAGAGGATGTTGTTATCGGCGGCGATTTTCTGGTTATCGGCAACCACTTTAACCGTGCTGCCATTGGTATTCGCCGTCCCCTTGATGCCAACCTTGGAGAGGTTGGCCAGCCGGCTTACCGTCCTGGGACTGAAATTCTCGATCCCCCAGCCATCGAGCAGGTTGAGGAGATTCCAGTCATAGGGATTATCCGGATTGCCATCGATATGGGCGAACTCCAGGGTGTCCTGCGGGACGACCTGAAAGTTGGGGTTGCGCGTCTTGGCCTTGACGGCGATCTCCATGATCAGAGCCTGCATCTTGCGGGCGCGCCCGACCGCACTGACATCATCCGGATCACCATAATAGGCTTCAACCCGCGCCTGGAGCTCTGCCAGCGTGGCGCCCCCTTTGGGTGTCCAGGGCGGAGTTTGATCCGGCTCACCCGCCGAGACGATCGGGTTGAGGATTCTGGACCTCAGGGCCGGCGCGGCGCCCAGAACAGCGGCGGCGAGCAGACCGGTTCG
>Ga0302250_1001706_pt1 | contig 15641 bp, 15 predicted proteins | sample AAG_RA_Asp_MG_FD_193536 | JGI IMG/M metagenome (GOLD analysis project Ga0302250, IMG submission 193536) | Enriched activated sludge microbial communities from anaerobic digester in WTTP, New Holstein, Wisconsin, United States - AAG_RA_Asp | ecosystem: Engineered > Bioreactor > Anaerobic >... | reverse complement strand
CGACATCTACCGCGTTATCTTTTCATCGGCAAAAGAGCGGGTGAAGACCTACCGGGGCGTTGTTGCCGTGACCATGTGGGGCGTCCTCTCGGGATTTGCCAGCTCCGGGCTGAAGAAGGCACCGGTTGCCGGGTCGCTGCCGAAGGGCGAGTCGATCCTCTCCCCTTCACGCACCCATGAATGGATGGCATCGGATGCCGGGGCCTCGTACCAGGGCGACACGCTCGTCAGTTTTGGCGTGGGCATCGATCTTTCCGCCGATCTCTCGTCGTTTTCCCCGGAGACGCTTGACGCACTCTATTATGCAAATCCCTTAAACAAGGGTGCAGGAAAAGAGATGTACCTCCACAACCACGGCGTGGTCTTCCGGAATATTCCCTATGATGCAACCCTTGACCTGAACACACAGGTAAAAAAGATCGTAACCGATGGCGAGTTCGTGGACATGCGCCACCTCCTCGACACAACCCGGCTCCGGAAGGCGAAGATCGGGATCGCCTATATCCAGGACATTACGCGGGAACCCTGACTTTGAAAAATTTTTCCTGCAGAATCCCTATCTTCCTCTTATAATCGCCCCCTTGCGCCAGCCCTGCCCCCCTTCGAGGGGGCGGGGGCGCAGGCGATGCCTGGCGATTACCGGAAAAGGATAATTTGCAATGATTCATACAGGTAATCGATGCCGCCGCGGGGCGCCCTTCGGGGCGGCGGCCGTTCATCGTAACCGGGGGTATGGGGGCATCAGCCCCCATCATTACGAATGATGATTTCAACAGAGCAGAAAAACTACTCCGATCTCTTTTTCTTCAGGATGAGGACGTTTTTGTCGCCTTCATACTGGTACCGGATATCGTTCATGACCTGGCGGGTTAAGAAGATCCCAAGACCCCCGATCTTCCGTTCATCGATGCCTAACGAGATATCCGGTTCGGGAAGGGAGAGCGGGTCGAAGGGTTCAGCGCTGTCCTCGACCCGGATCTCCATGGCAGACTCCTCCGCAAGGTAGGACAGGGATACCAGGATCTCCCCCCCGGCTTCCCCGTACCCGTGCACGATGACATTGGTCACCACTTCTTCGACCGCAAGCTGTGTGTCGAGGATGTCCTCGTCAGGAAACTGGTGGCCCTGCATGACTGATTCGATCAGGTCCGAGACCCGGGGTATCTCGTTGATGTCGGACCTGATTGCCAGTGCAGCCGGGCGTTCACTCATGGTTATTCCGTCCTGATAATCATCAGCGTGATGTCATCTGACTGGGGATAGTCCCCGCAGAATGTCTTGACCTCATCAAGGATCTTGGCCATCATCGCTTTTGAATCCATCCCCTGCGACCGGGCAATAACATCGCGCAGGCGCGCTTCCCCGAACATCTCCTGCCGGTTGTTCTCTGCTTCGGTGATGCCATCGGTGTACATGACAAGGACATCCCCCTTGCCAAGGGTCTTCTGTCCCGCTGAATACTCCGCTTCCTTCATGGCCCCCATCGCCATACCGGTTGCTTCGAGCTCTTCAAACGAGCCGTCGGGATGGTACAGGATCGGGGGGTTGTGACCGGCATTCACGTAGGTTAGGACCCGGTTCTCTGCATTGAGCATTCCGTAAAAGAGGGTGACGAACATGCCGGATTTGGAGTCTGCAGAGATGATTGCGTTTGCCGCGCTGATAGCCTCGGCCGGCTGATCCGGATACCAGGAGGCATTGCTCCGGACAACGATCCGTGACAGGGCCATGAAGAGCGCAGCAGGGATCCCCTTTCCGGACACGTCAGCGATCATCAGGCCGAGCCGGTGCTGCGAGATCGGGATCACCTCAAGCGGAATGACATCGAAAAAGTCCCCGCCCACTTCCTTTGCCATCACGTTCCGCCCGGCAATATCGAATCCCTGCAGGGGGATCATGGTTTCGGGAAGGAAACTCTGCTGGATCTCGGCTGCAATGGAGAGCTCGGTGTCCTTTCTCTGGATCTCCTTGATTAAGGTGTCGCGCTCTCTTTGCATCCGCCGCTCGTTCTGGAGGTTCCCGATAATGAAGGCAAAGACGAACATCCCTGCTGCATTGGCCGCGATCATGGGGATCGAGACCAGTTCCACAACAGAGAGCGCTTTTTCATAGGGGCTGCAGATGGCAAGCGTCATGAGCATGTGGAGCGCTTCCATGGCAATGGCAAAGATGACGGCGATCGTGATACCGGCAAACTTCCGCTTCCGGATAAGCCAGATCAGACCGCCAAAGAGACCGGCAAGGACGGTTGCAAGGGAGCAGGAATAGACCGTGAACCCGCCAAGTGACAGGCGGTGGATTGCTCCGATCAGGCCGGCACCGAGCCCGACCACGGGGCCTCCCAGCAGGCCGGCGAGCATCGGGCCGAGATCGCGGACATTGATGAATGCCCCGTTCACTTCGAACCCTGCCACCGTGCCATAGACCGAGAGCGCCCCAAAGAAGATGATGAGGATTGCCTGTACTTTGACAGAGGGCCTGCCCTCAAGAACCTCGGGAAAGAACCGGCTCCTGGTAAGCAGGTAGGCGGCAACGATGATGACGCACATCAGCTGAAGAAGGACGATGAGGGATGAGAGGATGGTTGTTGCCATGAATTATCATTACCCATGTGCCCCGTTTCTTCATAAGCCTGCTTGCACATTGCAAAGGAGATAGGATTATCATTTTCCAGCGCCGACATAACAAAAGAATTCAGGATACTTTTGGGGAACAAATATGGAAATAAAAACTACCAGTAAGGACAATGCAACCACCCTTTCCCTTAACGGCAGGATAGACACTGCCACTGCACCGGAACTGGAACAGGCAATCAACAAGGTTATCGATGGCGGCCAGCGGAAGGTCCTGCTGGACTTTGCCGGTGTCACCTATATCAGCAGCGGCGGCCTCCGTGTGCTCCTTGCCACAGCAAAGAAACTGAAAAACCCCGGGGACAAATTCGGGATCTGCGCCCTCACTCCCGAGGTCCTGAAGATCCTCAAGCTTGCAGGGTTCACCTCAATCTTTTCTATCTACGCATCTGAGGGAGAGACCCTTGCCGGCTGGTAACGACCAGCTGGTTTCTCTTGAATGGCAGCCCCTGCCCGGAGCAGGCGGGGCAACAATTTTTCCACTTATCCGGAAGATCGACACTGTATCCTCCAACTCGTATCTCATCCAGACACCGGATGCCATCATCCTGATCGATCCCGGCGGCCTTCCCGTGCAGGCAGAACAGCTCATGCAGGTGGTGACGGAGTGCCGGGCCGAAAAGGAGCGCCCGTTTTTCATCCTTCTGACGCATGCCCATGTCGATCACTTCATCGCGATCCAGAACACGCCGGCACTCGCAGTTGCCGGGGCAGCGGTGCTCATGGTGCAGGAGGAAGGCGCCGCCTGCCTCGAACGCGGTGATGCGGCGATGACGCAGGCCGCGATGTTCAATACAACAATAGTCCCGATAAAGGCCGGGTTCCAGCTCGTCACCAGCGACCGCAGGGAACATCCCGGGGAGCCCGTTGAGCTCTGTTTCTCGAATGGCGCGCTGGCTACGGTGACGGCATTCCCTGCAGGTGCAACGTCCATGAGCCTCAACCGGGAAACCATCGTGTTCGGGCCTGACAGCCCCCCGCTTGAGGTCTTCCATACTCCCGGCCACAGCAGGGACAGCATCTGTATCCACATGGGCGAACTGCTCTTCATTGGCGACCTTCTCTTTGCGGCAAACCCGGGGATTGCCGGTCTGGTCGGGTGGTCGCAGGAGGACCTCATCCGGTCTCTTGACGGGATTGGCCCCCTGCTGGAAACCAAGGAGATCTCGCTCCTCTGTCCGGGCCACGGGCGCCTTATCCCCGTTGCCGATGCACAAAAGATGCTCGCGCTCGTGAAGCGGGACGCCGCCACCCTTGCCGATATTGCTGAATTCAACCCGGACCGCGCCGCAGAGATTGCCACCTATGCCGAAGACATCATGGAGCAGGTGAACCAGCTCTTCACGGTCATGGCAGGCCGGCTCTATTATGTCTCGTATGTGCTCGATGAGCTGGAGGAGTCAGGAACGGCAGAGGAACTCGGCACCCTTATCAACGGCGATGACATCGATGAACTCCTTGATGCGTTCCGGACATTCTCCGAAGAGCACCATAAGAAAAAAGGTGTCTCGGTCCACCTGGCCCTCAAAGCCGGGCAGGTGATCGGCAAGCTGCAGCGGACGTTCAGGACTGACGAACTGGCACATATCATCGACCCTGGCATTGTCCGCCGCACGGAACGACTCCTCGCGGACTATATCACCATCTTCCGCGGGTTCACGCCCCCGCGCGAGGTCACTGTCGTGGACCTGTCATCACTCATCGGGGCCCTTGTCGGGGGCCTGACCATTCCCCCCCTTTCCAGCGATGCGGTGTTCTCCTCCGCAGATGATGAGAAGGCATTTGCCCGTGTCCTGCTCTCGAGCATCGGGACCCGGCCCCTTCTTGAGGAAGTGAACGTGGGGATTGACAACGCCCCGGATCCGCTGTTCGTTACCATTGACCGCGAAAATTTTATCGATCTCCTGACCTATATTCTCGAAGACCTCGTGGGAAAAGGGTCCCCTGCCATCCGGATAGCGATATGCGGCAGCGGGAGTTATGCAACAGTCGCTATCTCCGGCACCACCCCGTCATCTTCAGCGGGGTGCGAGTCACGGAAAACGGACCGGTTCCTCGCCGGGCTCTGTGAACGGGCCGGTGCCTCACTCGCGGTAAGTCACGGGGAGGACACGCGGAACACCTACACGATCCAGGCAAACAGGGTTGTATAATCCGGAAGACCGGGTCACGGGAAAAACCAAGGGAACCTGCCTGAACATGAACGCACACGATCCCCCCTTCCTGGAGTTCGAAAATGTCACTGTCTTTCACGGAGAGAAGATGGTCCTTGATTCCCTTTCGCTCGCAATCCGGCGGGGCGAGAGCGTGGCGATTCTCGGGCCCAACGGTGCAGGAAAATCCACGTTCATCCGGACGATCATGCGGGAGTTCTACCCGGTGCTCGACCGTGGCCCGGTCACCTTCCGGATCTGCGGGAGGGATACCTGGGATGTCTTCGCGTTGCGATCGGCGTTTGGGATCGTCTCGAATGATCTCCAGTATGCCTTCACGCGGGAGATCACCGGGAGGGAGGTTATCCTCTCGGGATTCTTCTCCAGCATCGGGCTCTTCAACCGTGAGATCACACCGGAGATGGAGAGGCGGGCAGACAAGATCAGCGCATTTCTTGAAGTGGGTCATATCTGCAACCGGCCGATGACCGAACTGTCATCAGGAGAGGCTCGCCGGTTCCTGATCGGGAGGGCAATGGTCCACGACCCGGAAGTCCTTATCCTTGACGAGCCTACGAACAGTCTCGACCTCCATGCACTTCATGCGTTCCGCCAGACGATACGGAAGATCGCCTCCACCGGAACGGCAATTATTCTTGTCACCCACAACCTGCAGGACATCATACCGGAGATCGTGCGGGTCATCCTGATGAAGAACGGGAGTATCGTGGGCGACGGCCCCAAGGAGCAACTGCTGGCGGACGGCCCGGTCAGCCGGCTCTTTGATGTCCCGGTTAGTATCCGGAAGGATGACGGGTATTACTACGCGACCGGGTATTGAGAGACGGGTGTGATCGCAAGAACTGCCAATGGGAAAAAAAGATTTCTCATGAAAAACGCGAAGGGTATAATGATGGGGGCTGATGCCCCCATACCCCCTTTTATGATGAACGGCCGCCGCCCCGAAGGACGCCCCGCGGCGGCATCAATATCCTTTTGATAAAAACAATTCTTTATTGGAGTATCCCTTTCTGGTAATACAGAGGCATCACCTGCACCCCCGGGTCGAAGAACGCAAGGCGTTCTTCTCCTGCTTCGAGTCGTAAGACCCTCAGCACCCCCTTGGGGGTGTCGAACCTCTTCAGAGGTGAGACATGAGAAGAACCTGAAAGGTTCTTCGAGTCAGGGCTGGCGCAAGGGGGGCAATCCAAATTGGAATAAGGTATTCTACAGAGCACCAGTAAGAAAAAAGAGGATTCCTACCGGTTCAGGGCAGCAATAATCATCTCCGGGGCTCCTGCCGGCAGGTTGAGGCCGGAGAGGATGCCGGGGAGTGCCCCCGAAAGTGCCTTCTTTCCTTCCGCAGATGCAAAAAAATCCTGCATCAGCGAGATGCCCTCGGGCGATGCGAGGAATTTCTTGACCGCTTCCTGTCCTTCGGGGGTCTGGAGATATGCCACTGCAGCCCCGCCGATTCCACTGATGGTTCCAAAGTTCATGAGTATACCACGTTCCGTGCCTTTACCCGTTGACGGTACTACCTGAAAAAGGATAGGGAATAACCGGCTGCCAAAGGAGAACTAGTGAAGGTCATCCTGGGGGATCGCGGCAAGCGACCGGATCAGCCGCTGGGTCTCTGCCGGTGTTCCGGTGGTATTCACCTCGTACACCGTTGTACGGTCGAGGAGATCCCTCAGGTACTGTGTCCGGATTGCCGTTTTATAGGGAGAGCAGTCCAGGTGATGGGGGTTGAAAAAACTGTTAGCCGTGAAAAGAGCAAGCGCGGTATCGGGATTCAGGGACTGTACGGTATTCCGGTCGTCCGGGTCGCGCTTGAGAACGATCACGGTCCTCAGGGTTGTCATGGGAAGGAGACGCCCCTTGCCAATCACCCAGCGGATGTCGGCAACCGCACGCCCGTTCCGGTCATATTCATCTGCCCGGACAAGCCCGCCGTACTCCTTCCAGACCGTCTCCAGGTCCTGCCGGATATAGAAGTTCTTCTCGGACCCGTAGGAGAGGATCTCGGGGCCGAAAACCCGGGAGAAGAACCAGTCGTCCGATACGATGCGCGTCGTGGGATCCTTCAGCAGGCCATAGGTCTGCGTTGTCTTGCCGGCCCCGGAGGTTCCCGTGAGACAGAGCCCGCTTCCGCGGATATCAACAAGCGCCCCATGCATCGAGAAGATGGCATGTTGTTCTTCGAGAATATCCCCTGCCAGGCTGAGGGCAAGCGACTTCACCCACCCGTAATACCCGACATTGAAGAGGAACACGGTCCGGGTCTTGGAATCATAGAAGACCGAATCGGGAGGAGATTCCGGGTCGCGGAATACGAACATCCTCCCGTGCGACCGGATATTCTGGGACATGGAGTAAAAGTTCTCCTGCCACGTGTCTTTCAGTACGGGATCGTCGGAAAGGAGCTTGATGCAGCAGCCGTAGATCTCGGACTTGATCTCGTACCGTACAGTGGGCATGAACCGGGCAGCCAGCCGGTCTTTCTCTTCGGGAGTTATGAGCGTTACCTGATAAGCCAAAAGTATCCTGCCTCCGGGGATCGCGGTGATAAGGTATCCGCGGATGACGGTTAATAACCTCTCAGTGGAACAGGGGAGATCGGTGCGATCGTTTTTGTGGTTCCGGGGCAAATCTTCCGGAAGGTCTGGCAATGGCAACAGGATTCTTTCAACAATCGTTTCCCCATACCGCAGTCTTCTCGTCGGCATTTCTCGAACCGCTTTACCCGGAACCGGCAGAGCCTCCAGAGAATGCGGAATGGGTGATTGTCCGGGAGAATGGTGTTTACCTGCAATCCGGAGAACCTCCCGTCCTGTTATACACCCACGACAAAAAAGAGGCGATCCCGGATGTCCTGCACAGACAGTACTTAGGACACCAAAACGGCGTTGCCTGGTATGCCATGGAAGTGGCTGCGGATACGGCAGTCCCCGGCTCTGTATTTTACCCGGATATCCGCGGTCTCCATGCAATCCTTCCCGATAACGAACTCGCGGTCGCTGCCCTTGCCGTGCGTATCATCGCGTTTGACCGGACAACCCGGTTCTGCGGGCTGTGCGGCAGCGAGACGCGGCAGTCAAAGGAAGAGCGCGCAAAAGTCTGCGCTGCCTGCGGCCAGGTCACGTACCCCCGCATGTCGCCTGCAATTATCGTCCTGATCCGGAAGGATGACCAGATTCTTCTTGCCCGGTCTCCCCGGTTCCCTCCCAAATTCCACAGCGTCATCGCCGGTTTTGTCGCGCCGGGCGAGACCCTTGAAGAGGCCGTACGAAGAGAAGTCCGCGAGGAGGTCGGCATCGAAATTGCGAACATCCGCTACCTGGGCAGCGAGCCCTGGCCGTTCCCGGACTCCCTGATGATCGGGTTTGTTGCGGATTATGCCGGCGGGGAGATCGTGATCGACAACAACGAGATCGTTTCAGCGGGATGGTTTGACCGGGCCAGCCTGCCGGAACTCCCCCGGAAGATGAGTATCGCCCGGGCACTCATCGACTGGTGGCTTGCAGGGGAGAACGAGGATTCCGGACAGCAAAAAAACCGGTGACAGAACAGTTCCGGAAAAGGAATCTGGCCCCGTCCCTCACGTACCCGCCCATGCGCCTGCATTTTTGCACGGATTTTTCATTTTCGTGACAGTTGCAGGGCCCAATCGACCAGAAATGCTATAATACAGTATATATTATTATTAATCAGGCATCCTGATTGGATGTGATACCAGTCACACGTGTGAGAGATTGTAATGAACGGCTCCCTGTCAGATGGGAACGAGAATACGATTGATATTTTCGTTCTGAGTACCAGTACAACCGGTTCACCCCTGCAGGCCCGCGACCTGGAAAACCTGGGTTACCGGGCAACCTTCTTTTCCGACGCGCAACAATTGTTCGAATCGCTGCGGTCAGGAAAACCCAACCTCCTGATCTGCGATTCGGTAACGTTCCGGCAGGAGTCCTACGAGCTCTGCCGGGCCTTAAAGGCCGATTACGACCTCTGGGTTGTCCCGGTCCTTATTGTGACCAGTGCATCGAACCTCTCCGATCTCCTCCACGTTCTCGACTGTAATGCAGACAATTTCATCTCTTCTCCTTTTGATCCATCCTATTTCGCTGCGCTGGTCGGGGGAATGCTTTCTACTCCCGTAGAGCGCCCAACCCCCGATCAGATCAAGACCCAGTTCAAGATCCAGCATGACGACCACCAGTTTGTTGTGACCGCAGACCGGCGCAGGCTGCTGGAGTTCCTCCTTTCCTCGTTCGAGATTGCGGTGAACCGTTCCGGCGACATCATCCGCATCACCGGTGAGAGGGAGAACCTCTCGGCATCGCTCGCGAGACTGGAGGAGCGGGTCCGTGATCAATCCCGATCCATCGAGGCGCTGAACGCGACACTCCGCCAGAAAGAGCAGGCCATTGGTACGCTCACGACAGAGGGAGAGGAGAAAGACCAGAGGAACCAGGAGAGCCGTGATGAGATCCGGCGACTGGAAGCGGAGATCGAGGCCGGGAAGTCCCATATCGCAGACGCCGAGGGCGAGATAAACCGGCTCACCAGTGAAGCGGCCGAGCTTGCACAGCGCTATACCGAGGAGACCGGTGACCTGGGCCGGCAGATTGCCATGATCTCGGAGCATCTCGCGGCAACGAGCGCCGATCTCAAAGCCGCAGAAGAGTCGCTTGCCCTCGAAACCGCAAAGAAGACCGATGCAGAGACGCTCCTCTCTGAAACAACTGCCAGAAAAGAGGAGGCAGAGAAGATGGCCCATGAACTCGCCCTTGAGGGAGAGCAGTTGCGGGCCGATCTCCTTTCCGAGAGAGAGCGGGTGCAGAACCTGGTCATTGAGATAGCCGAACTCACCGATGTGAACAGGAAGAGCGGTGAGGAGCTGACAGGGAAAATCCGGGAGCAGGAGGAGGCCATCCGGAATCTCGAAGAATGCATTACCACAAGAGAGAATGAACTGGAGGCGGAGAAAGGCCGTGCCAGTGCCCTTGAACAGCAGGTATCAGATCTCGGCACCAGGAAGCAGAAGGCCGAAGAGGAGCTGCAAACCAGCAGGGAAACCTCCGCAGCAGAGATCGTTGCTCTCAAGGAGAGGCTTGCCCGGGTCACCTCGACGCTGGAGGCACGGGAGCTGGACATTGCAGGGTTAAAGACCGAACTCGACGCGGCGACCAGCGCACGCGACACGGCAGTCGCTGAAAGCACAGCACTCACGCAGGAACTGGCCGGGCAAAAGGAGACATTGTCGCAGGCCGGCGAAGCACTCCGTGCTGCAGAAGACCAGATAGCAGAAGGGGCACAGGAGCGGGATGCAGCCGTTAAGGAGGCGCAGGGCCGGTATGAGGCGTTGCGGGTGGAGATGGACAACCTCAAAAGAGAACTGGACCGGATCCTTGCTGACCGCGACGCCGCCCTTGCAACACGATCCGCAGCAGAGCACTCCCTTGAGGAGGCCTCCCTGCGCATACGGGACCTTGAGGCGGAGCTCGACCAGGCCGGTTCCCTCCGTGCAGAAACTTCACGGCAGATGGAATCCCTCAGGGCGGCTCTCGAACAGGCTGAAACCGGGACAAAGGGGATGGAGGCGGGACTTGCCGCGGCACGTGCTGAACATGCCAGTTCCCGGACAGAGGTCGCCACACTTTCGGATGAACTTGTGCAGGTGAGAGCGGAGCGGGAATCCCTCCTGAGGGAACGTGACAGCCTGGAAACGTCCCTTAAGGGAGAGAGAGAAGAGAAGCAACGGATCGCGGCCGAACGGGAACAGGCAGCAGCCGAACGCGAATCCCTTACTTCTGCGCTGGCAAACGAGGAGCAGGAGCATCGCACAGCCGAATCTGAACGGGAGCGTCTTCTCGGGCTGCTTTCGTCGGCAGAGGCAACCGGGAAGAGCCGTGAGTCCGCTCTCTCCGACACCATCCGGGAGCTGAAGGCGGAGCTTGACCAGATGCAGGCAACGGTGCGGGAACTAAAAAGCCAGGTGACAGCGCTGTCGCGGGAAAAAGAGGTGGCTGAGGAGAAGGTGGTCAGTCTTGAAAGCGAGATCGACCATGCCCGGACGGCACTTGCCGATGAATGGGAAAGCCACATGGACGCACAGGAGCGTCTCGTTGCCAGCTCGGCGGCAGGCTCCTCCCGATCCGGTTCCCGGCAGGAGGGAGAACTGGAGTCCGAGAAGGCAAAGAAGAGGGAACTGATTGTAAAAGGTCCTGACCTGCCGATCAGCATCGGAAAACAGCCGCAGTCCCTGAGCGCAGTAAAAATCCCGGGCACTGCCACCCCCCCCGGGCCGCAGATCAAAAATGTCGAGGACCTCTTTGAAGACGAGCCAGAAGAAAAGGGAGAGGAAGAGGAGCTGCCCAAAGTCTCCATCATCCAGGAAGTTGCGGGGGAGACTGAGGAGGACGAAGACGAGAGTCCTGCCTTGCCCCTGCCCGGTGACGATACAGCGTACGATGACGATGAAGAGGAGGGGGCCATGGAGCAGACACCGGACGATGAGGATCTGCCCGATGACGATGAGATGACAGCCGCCTCCACGGGCCACGGAGGGAGTATCCCGTTTTCGGGAATCGCCTTCAACCGCGCCCAGTGGTTTGACCTTTTGAAGTGGGCCCACCACTCGGGAACGCTCACGCAGGAGCAGCGGATGCAGATCGTGAAGATGGGCCGGCTCGTCCAGAAAGGCAGGAGACTCACCCGGAAACAGGAAGAGCAGGTAACAGAGATGCTTGCTCTTGTCCAGGCACAGGGCTACCGGTTTTCCTGAACCGGACCCGGATTTTAAAGAACGGGGGCGGTCTCCGCCCTTCACGCGTGCAGCAGGTCGCGACCGGGTATGTTTATGGCGATGAATCGCTTACCCTGATCACGCAATTCATTCAGGAGCGGCAATGGCCATACATAAGAAACGACCGAAAACATTTGAAAAGAACAAAAAAGCAGGGGAAAAGAATTCGGATTACAAGCTCATCATCGTCCTTGCCGGGGCAGTGATCCTCGCGTTCCTGATGATCTATGTCCTCATCCTGACATCCCCGGCCTGAAACCGGAAAAAAAGATCTCTCCTGGATTGCCAGGAGAGCATACCCGGATTTTTCTGCGCATTACAGCGTTGCGTCGATATCCCCGAGCAGCTGTTTGATGTCGATCCAGATGATCAACTCGTTGATCTCCTTTTCCTTGACCTTGACCTTCCGTTTGATGATCCCGATGATGGAGGTTTCCTCCTTGCTCACGGAGGCCGACGTATGATCCACCTGGTTACCCTCGAACGTCGAGACCGAGGTCACGTCATCGACAAGGATACCAATCTTCGATTTGGCCACTTTGTCGTCGAGCACGATAATCCGTGAGGATTCCAGGGACTGGGCATTCTCATCGGTGATATTCAGCCGGTGCTTCAGGTCGATGATCATCGTGATCTCGCCCCGCAGGTCGATGATCCCCTTCACATAGGAGGGGACATTGGGAAGCTTTGTTATGGTCGTGTATTCCACGACCTCTTTTACATCGAACAGATCGATGGCGAAATGCTCGTTCCCGAGCACGAACTCCACCACCTGGATCGAGTCATACCTCTTCTCAGGGGAAACGGGATTTTTTGCCGCTGCAACAGGTTCGCTTGCCTTTGCTGACATGGGCAGTTCCCCCCGATCACACCTTGAATTTCTTGTTGGCTTCCATTGCCTGGACGGCAACTTCGTTCACGGTGTGGACCATACGGGATATCTCATCGATTGCCGCAGCCGACTCCTCCGTGGCGGCAGCAGCATCGCCGGATTCCTTGGCCGTCCGTTCGATGAGGTTTGCCACCTCGTGGACGCTTGCCGTGATCTCTTCGGTAGTCGCAGCCTGTTCCTCGGTGGCAGCCGCAACTTCAGACGCGCTGTTGGCAACCGTCTCGGCAGCTTTCTGGATCGCCCTGAATGCCTCAAGCGCCTGCTGTGCTTCAGTCACACCCTTCTTGACCAGGCCCTGCGCACTCTCCATACCGTCCGCAGCCTTCTTGGTTGCAACATTGAGCTGTGTGATCATCTCCTCGATCTTCTCAGCGCTGGAACGGGACTCCTGGGCAAGCGACTTGACTTCCGATGCGACAACGGCAAAGCCCCTTCCGTGCTCCCCGGCGCGGGCGGCTTCGATGGCAGCGTTGAGAGCAAGCAGGTTGGTCTGGCTGGCAAGGTCGCGGATCAGCACGATGATCTTGCCGATGTCGCCCATCTGCTTCTCGATGTCCTTCACAACCCCGTACACCTGGCTGGTCCCCGCCGCCATCTCAGAGATGTCCTTGTTCACGTTCTCAGCAAGCACGGCACCGGTTTTGGCCGCATCCTTGGCATTGTTCGCCTGTGCCGAGACGCTCTCCATGCTGGAGGTGATCTCTTCCACGGCCGCGCTCATGTCCTGCATGGCCTTTGACATCTGCTCTATGCCTTCCGATGACTTCTGGGCGTTCTCGGAGACAATGCCGGCATTCTTTGCGATCTGGTTCACGCTCTTGGACGCATCCTCGACGCTCCGGGTTGCATTGTCTGCTGTCGACGTCAGGTTCTGCATCTGCTTGTTGACATCGCCGATGTTCTTCTGGAGTGCTCCCACAATACCGCGGACCGCATCGCGGAGCGTGACCAGCAGATCATAACCTTCCTTGGTATCGGCGTCAGGTTCCGTGAGAGTATACCGGGGTGTGAGGTCTCCCGATGCCATGATCGCATAGATTTTGGACAACTCGTTTACTTCATTGGCCAGGTATTCCCCTAGCTTGACAGTTTTCGTGATATCGTTGTAGGTTACGTACACGTACTTGACGTTTCCCCTCTCGTCAAGGAGGGGCATGTTTGTCCGGACAACAACATGGACGCCGGAAGGGGTCTCAAGAGTACTCTGGCCCACGGTCCGCTTCCGCGTTGAGAGGGCTTCGCCAACGGATTCACCGGTATTCTTGAGATACTTGATCATGGATCTGTCCTTGAAATCCGTGAACTTCATCCCAATTAAGCGGTCCTTGCTGAATCCGACCATCTTTTCAAAGGCCGGGTTGACCAGAATAATTCTCAGATCAGCATCGACGACAGCCTGCGCCAGCGGATTGTCATCAAACATTTCCATGAGTTCTTTTAATTCCAGCATCGATATCACCCGAGATTGATTACCTTCTCTTTATAGACTTCGTTCATGACCTGCCCAAGGCCGGCATACATTGCAGAGAGCCCGCAGATGATCCCCTCGATACCCGCGAGGGTAAGGATCATGACATTTCCTGTCGCGTTCCCGAGGATAAGGAGGATGAACAGCAGCACAAGGAGGCCGAAGACCACGTTCAGCGCCTTTCCAATCCGCCAGGTGATGATCCACATAACAAACGAGAATAGTCCCCAGATCCCAAGGAATGCTAAAAAGTCGTTCTTGCCAAAGACATCGGACATCCCGAATTTCGGCATCACGATCAGGCCGACCAGCGATATCCAGAAGAACCCGTATGATATGAAAGCCAGCGTACCGAACGTATTGTTCTTCTTCCATTCCATGATCCCCGCAATGATCTGGGCGATACCGCCGTAGAAGATCCCCATTGCGAAGATCATCGATCCCAGAGAAAAGAGTCCGGCATTGTGCAGGTTCAGCATGACGGTGGTCATACCGAATGCGAGGAGCCCCAGCGGTGCCGGGTTCCCTGTTGTATCAATAATCCTTACCTCGTGTTTTCCTTCGTTTAGTTCCATGATTGATCACCACATTCCGCGTATCTCATCCATCTCGTCCATTCCCGTGGAGCGCAGCCAGACGTACAGGAGCCGGGAGCGATTGGCATCCGTCGAGGACGCTCCGATCACGATCGGCATTTCACGCCAGAACCCGGCAGGGCTCCGCATCTTCATATCCGTTGCCATCATGGCTGTTCACCTCACATCCTTCACTCGTTCTTACCGAATCCCCTGAGGGCAAAGTAGTTGTCCAGCTCATGGGACAACCGTTTGAGAATCTCCTGCTGTTCTTCAAGGCCGTTTCTCAGCCCGGCAGTTCTGATCGGCGATTCTGTTGCCGATGGATTCCTGGATGAGTCTTCCATTCCGTAACACCTTTGTTCAGCACCTGTTCAAGCCCGGCATTTTGCCTTGCGTTTTGGTGCAGCACAGCAATTTGAGCAAAAGATCATTGATAAAGGATCTCATTTGCATAGCATATACGCACGGCGGATTCGAAGGATTTATAGGATATCTTGGAGAACAAGTAATCAACGGAGCGCGCGATGGAGGAATTTCAGCAGGATATCCAGAGGATACGGGAGTTACTGGCCGCAAACCGGGAGGGGATGAGCATCACAGACATCTCCTCCCAGCTGGCGATGAACCGGAACACGGTTGCCAAGTACATGGAGATCCTCCAGATACAGGGAGCTGCCGACGGGAGGAAGCGGGGAACCTCCAAGGTATTCTACCTGACCGAACGCATCCCTGCACTCTCGTTAAAGAAAGTCTGCTTCCGCCCCTATGTTGTCATTGACATGGACGGGACGGTCATTGATGCAAACCACGAGTTCTGTGCCCTTGCCGGAATGGCCGCAGACCAGCTGATCCGACAGTCATCGGAGATGGTCCCGTTCAACCTGTCGGACGGGACTGCACTCCAGAATCTTATCAGAACCGCCCTGAAGGGTACAGAACAGCGGGCCCGGGCACAGATCCGGCAGGGTGACCGGATCGTGCCGGTAACCCTTGTCATGATACCGGTCGTCTTCCCGGATGGCAGGCCCGGCGTATCCATCATCGCTGACCCCGAAAATCCGAGCTTTGAACTCCGGAAGAAAAGCCATCCTCCCGATGACCTCCTT
>Ga0302250_1001705_pt1 | contig 15643 bp, 6 predicted proteins | sample AAG_RA_Asp_MG_FD_193536 | JGI IMG/M metagenome (GOLD analysis project Ga0302250, IMG submission 193536) | Enriched activated sludge microbial communities from anaerobic digester in WTTP, New Holstein, Wisconsin, United States - AAG_RA_Asp | ecosystem: Engineered > Bioreactor > Anaerobic >... | reverse complement strand
CGATGTGCGGGCTGGCAGGGGCCGTGGCGATGCTGGTGGCCGCCAAGGCCCTGGGAGCCCGTTCCGGCGTCCTGGTGTCCTACAGCACCAGCGTGGACTGCGATGGGGACGAGAGCCGAGTGGTCGGGTACGCGGGACTGGTGGCCACCTCCTCCCGGATCTGCGAAGGGCTCCAGTCGCTCCAGTGACCCCGCAGGGTCGGACACCTCTTCGCACGCACCCGGCCCAACAGGAATGCCAGCGAGAGGCGGGATGCCTGCCAACCGTAGGGTTCAAGGGAGCCGGATGCCGTGGCGCGAGGCCGCATCCCGGGCCTCGGGATAGCCCGCATCCAGGTGCCGCAGGATGCCCATCAGGGGATCCCCCGACAGCACCCTTCGCAGCCTCGCCTCCTGTCCCGGGGTGCCGTCGGCGACGATCACCACGCCGGCATGGATCGAGTAGCCCATGCCGACCCCGCCCCCGTGATGCAGGGAGACCCAGGTGGCGCCGTTGGCGGTGTTGAGCAGCGCGTTGAGGATCGGCCAGTCGGCGATCGCGTCGGACCCGTCGCGCATTGCCTCGGTCTCCCGGTAGGGAGAGGCCACGGACCCGGCGTCCAGGTGGTCCCTGCCGATGACGATGGGGGCCCGGACCTTCCCCGTCCGCACCAGGTCGTTGAACCGCACTCCCGCGAGGTCCCGCTGCCCGTATCCGAGCCAGCAGATCCGCGCCGGGAGTCCCTGGAAGGCGACCTTTTCCCGGGCCAGACGGATCCAGCGGGACAGTCCCTCCTCACCCGGGAACAGGTCGAGGATGGCGTCGTCGGTGGCGGCGATGTCCGCCGAATCCCCCGACAGGGCAACCCAGCGAAACGGCCCCTTGCCTTCGCAGAAGAGCGGTCGGATGTAGGCGGGGACGAATCCCGGGAAGGCATAGGCGTCCTGGACCCCGGCCTGGAAGGCCTGGGTGCGGATGTTGTTCCCGTAGTCGAACACCGGCACTCCGGCCCGGTGGAAGCCGACCATCGCGGTGACGTGGCGGGCCACCGCGTCCCTGGAGGCGGCGAGGTAGGCCTCGGGGTCCTCGGATCGCAGCCGGATCGCCTCCTCCAGCGGGAAGTGGTCCGGAACGTAGCCGTTCAACAGGTCGTGGGCCGACGTCTGGTCCGTCACGAGGTCCGGCAGGTCCCCCCGGCGGAGGACCTCCGGGAAGACCCGGGCCGCATTACCCAAAAGTCCGATGGAAAGGGGCAACCTCTCCCGGGTGGCGGTCCGGGCCCACCGCCAGGCCTCGTCCAAGGAATCGGTCCAGCGGTCCAGGTAGCGGGTGGCGATCCGGCGCTCGATCCGGCGGGGATCGACCTCGACCCCCACGAAGACTCCCCCGTTCATCGTCACGGCCAGGGGCTGGGCTCCCCCCATGCCCCCGAGGCCCGCCGACAGCACCAGCCGCCCCTGAAGATCCCCCGAGAAATGGGTCCGTGCAGCCGACGCGAAGGTCTCGTAGGTTCCCTGGAGAATCCCCTGGGTACCGATGTAGATCCAGGACCCGGCGGTCATCTGGCCGTACATGATCAGCCCCTTCCGGTCCAGGTCCCGGAAGACCTCCCAGGTGGCCCAGGCCGGGACGAGGTTGCTGTTGGCCAGGAGGACCCGGGGGGCCTCGGGGTGGGTCGGGACAACACCCACGGGCTTTCCCGACTGGACCAGGAGCGTCTCGTCGTCCCTCAGGGTCCGCAGTGCCGTGTCGATGCGTCGGAAGCAGTCCCAGTTCCGGGCCGCCTTCCCGATGCCTCCGTAGACGACCAGGTCCTCCGGACGCTCGGCGACCTCGGGGTGCAGGTTGTTGTGGAGCATCCGCAGGGCGGCCTCCTGCTGCCAGCCGAGGCAGTGCAGCGTGGTTCCCGCGATGGGTTCGACCGGCGGCATCGGATTCCTCCCCGAGACAGGCGACCCGGATTCTGCTTCGCGTCAGGCCCCAGTTCAAGGTCCCCCCGGGGCAGGACGGGTCGTCCGGGGATCGCCGTTTGCAGTCCGGGGCACGGAAGCGGCACAATGACCGCCGGGTCCGGGGGAGGTCGCCAGCCCCCGGGAAGGAGGAGCGATGACAGCATCTCGAGGACGGATCATCGGGCTGTTGCTGTTCGCGGGAGTCTTCTCCAGGCCGGCGATCGGCGATCCCCTGAAGGCCTTTTCCGGGGATCCCGAAGAGGTCGGACTGGAGGACCTGCTGCCCCACGCCGACGCCCCGGAGAACCGCGGAAACCGCTTCTATTCCGAGTGGTGGTCCGTGGTGTTCCGCCTCGAGGGGGGCTACAACGCCTACGTCCAGTTCCTGGTGACGAACATGGGCGTGGAGGAAGGCAGGGCGGCGGTGACGGCCGAGTTCAAGCAGCCCGGGAAGGACCGGATCCGGAACCGCTTCGAGACGGACCGGAAGGGATGGTCTGCGGCCTCGGACCGGTTCGAACTCTCGTTCGGACCCAATCGAATGTCGGGGCCCGTCGATGCCCTGGTGCTGCACCTGGAGAACGAGTCCTTCCAGGCCGAGTTCCGCCTGGCCAACCTCTTTCCGCCCTGGAAGCCCGGAAGCGGCAGGGCCCAGTACGGGAGGTCCGCCAGGAGATACTGGATGTTCCATCTGCCCGCCCCGGCGGCCCGGGTCGAGGGGACCGTCGTGGTGAAGGAGGACGGGTCCCGCCACGAGGTCCGTGGCCTGGCCCAGGTGGAGCACCAGGTCCTGTCCATCGGCACCCACGAGCAGGCCCGGAGGATGGCCCGGTTCCGGCAGATCGGGGATCGGGAGGTCTTCCTGTTCCACGACGTCGAGACGCCGCCGGAATACGACGGGGCTCCGATCCGGTTCCTCGTGTTCTTCCGGGACGGGAAGGTAGCGTTCCAGAGCCTCGCGCCGGAGGTCCGGACTTCCGATTTCTACACGGACCCCGACCGGGAGGGGTACCAGGCACCCAGGCTGCTGGAATTCCGGTCCGCCGGTGGCGACCTCCGGTTGCGGGGGGCCATCAAGGCCGTCCGGATGACCGGCAGGGAGGATTTCCTGGAGGACTCGAGCACGATGGTCCGCTTCGTCGTCGGGAAGTTCGCGAAGCCCATCCAGTACTACTTCGACGGGACCTTCGCGCTGGAGGTCTCTGGCCCCGACGGCCAGAAGAAGGAGACGCGGGGGAAGGGTTCCTACTACTTCACGGTGGTGAACCCCTGACGCCGTCGGGGTCGGCGTTGGACACCGTGGCGCGGCATTGACCCCGGGCCTGAAGGTGGGAAAGGACCTCCTCGACGTCCATCCCGTCCCGGCAGGCCCTTTCGCAAGGTTCCAGGGCCTCCTCGTCGCGGCCCTGGGATGCCAGCAGCAGACAGAGGTTGGCCTGGGCCACCGGGAACCATCCCCGGATGCGGATCGCCTCCCGGAATTCCCGTTCGGCGTCGCGGGACCGGCCGCTCCGGGCAAGCACCCGGCCCAGTCCCAGGCGGGCCTCGGGATCGTTCGGGTCCAGGTCCAGGGCCCGCCGGAATGCTGCCTCGGCCTCGGGGTTCCGGTTCCCGCGGAACCGCTCGACCCCCAGGTTGACCCAGAGACGGGGGCTTCCGGGCCTCGCGGCCAGGGAGGCGGCATAGAGTCGCTCCGGCGAGGCGTAGTCGGCCGCCCGGGCCGCCGTCCGGAGGCCGAGAAGAAGAAGTCCTCCCGCCGCCAGTGCCAGCGGGACGATCCGTCTTCCATCAACGCCGGCGACGGAAGGAACTCCGGCCAGCAGGCCCGAGAGGGCCATCGCGATCCCTGCATGGGGAAGGAAGAGCAGCCGCTCGCCAAAGAGAATCGAGGACGGGAACAGGAGATGGGAGGACGGGATCCAGCCCAGCCCGGCGACCAGCAGGCCGAGGGAGATCACGGGACGGCGCTCCCGGAAGCGAAGGAAGGCGGCGAGGCATGCCAGGACGATGCCAAGGCCGGCCCACGGGAGGGGATCGGCCCAGCCCGTGGCCAGGGGCATCACGGATCCGCTCCAGTCCACGGTCAGGCGCAGGGGCCAGAGGGTGAGGCCCGCCGCCATGGCCAGGACTCCCAGCGCCGGAGCCAGGCGTTCGGGCATGGGCATCGTGGCCAGGGGATTGTCCTGGATGGGAATGAAGGAGGCCCCGAGGTGCCCCAGGGCCCCGAACCGCAGCGGGAAATACAGCGCGAGGGCCCCGAGGGCGGCCAGGGCCGGGGTCCAGCGAACAATGGAGGAGGACGCCGGTCGTCGCCAGGCCAGGGGGACGATCAACGCCAGACCCGCCGCCAGGACCCCATTCTCCTTGCTGAGGGCCGCTGCCAGGGCCAGCAGGAAGCATCCGGCCAGACGGGGCAGCGGGGAGCGGGAGGCCGATGGGTCGGGGACCAGGGAAGTCCCGTCCAGGGTCTTCCAGAGGAAGGCCAGCAGGAACAGGGCGGCCAGGGCCTCCTCCCGGTTCACCGCGAACATCGCCACCTCAACGCGCAGGGGATGGAGGGCGAACCAGGAGGCGCCGGCGACCGCGGCCCACAGGGGCTGGCCCAGGCGCAGGAGCAGGCCGAGGACCAGCATCGAGACGCCGGCCAGGACCAGGGCGTTGAAGGCCCGGTAGGCGACGGGGCGGAGGTCCCAGAGGGCCCGGGTGACCGCCAGGGAGGTCACCGAGAGGGGGCGATAGTTGGGGGTGTGCCGGAAGCCCGGGGGGCTTCCCCAGGAATTCGTCCGGAAAATCCTGCCGAGGGAAACGGACCCGTCCACCACCGGGTTCTCGACGACCCCGACCCGGTCATCCAGCGCGAGCGGGACGTCCATCGATGGTGCCCAGGGAAGCACGGCGGCGCACCCGACGACCAGGAAGGCCAGGACGCGCCTTCCTCCGCGGGACGAAGGGATGGGAGGGGAAGAAGGGGAGCGTTCCATCGCCGGGATCCTAGAGCACGGGAACGATGTCCACCAGACCCCGGCGAGGGCAGGGCACGCCCGCGTTGACAGGACCGGTTGCAACTTCGATAATCCCCTGTCTTGACGTGGAATCCGCAGGAGGTTTTCCCGATGAGGCGGATCAGGAATTCCAGAACCGTGGCCTGGATGGTCGCCTCCGCATTCGTCCTGATCGCCGGATGCAAGAAGGACTCGGGCCAGGTCCGGTCCAATTCGACCATCGAGATCGATCCGCCGCAACTGGCCGTGGAGATCGACTCCTCGATCCTGCTGGAATACCCGGTCGTGATCCGGAACACCGGACAGGGAAAGGTCCTGAATCTCCAGGAGATCCTGCTGGACTACTCCCCCGCCACCGAAGCCGAGGCCGCGGGCCAGCCCGCCTTCGAACTGGAACACCCGGCGCTCCCGGCCGAGGTCCATCCCCAGGGGGAGGGCACGGGACCGGAAACCTTCACGTTCGTGGTTCGGTTCCATCCCCAGGGGGACAATCTCCAGCGGACCGCCACGATCACCATCTTCAACGACAACGACACCGAGGCCTCCCGCCGCGAACTGAAGATCGTCTTCTCGACCCGGGCCTGCGACCCGACACTCCAGGTGCCTGCGACGGTGGACTTCCTGCTCGTGACGATGGACCAGGGGTCCCGCACGGAGGAGTTCCAGCTGACCAACGTCGGGTCCTGCCGGCTCATCATCGACTGGGTGGCCCTGGTCGGGGACGACGTCTTCGAGGTGGACCTGGGAGGCGGCGTGCTGCTGCGCCCGATGGAGCCGGGACAGAAACTGGACCTGAACCCGCCGCTGGAAATCGATTCCAACACGGGCATCACCTGGACCAGCACCTTCTCGCCGAAGGACGGCGAGCCCGCACGGGCCACCCTGACCCTCCACACCAACGAGGCCGATCTCCCGGACGGGCTCCGGGAGGTCGCCCTGGTGGGGAACAGCACCGGGCCCCGGATCCGGGTCGAGCCGCCGGAGGTCCAGTTCGGCGGGAAGGTGATCGGCAGGTCCGCCGCGGTGGACGTCGTGGTCCGGTCCGTGGGCACCGAGCCGCTGGTCCTCACGGGCATCGGAATGAAGACCCCGGACAGCAGCCCGGACTTCTCCCTGCGGTACGACAGTCTGCCCGGGCAGGTCGCCCCCTCTCCCGAGTCCCCGCTGGAGCTCCAGCCGAACGACACGGCGACCTTCACGGTCGTCTTCACGCCGGACGTCAAGAACCCCGTCGTGAACGGGGTGCCCGATCCCGATACCGGCCTGGTCCTGATCCAGAGCAACGCCTTCAACCCGGTGACCCAGGTCCCGGTGACCGGCTTCGGGGTCGAGGTGGAATGCCCCATGCCCGTCATCCAGATCGAGGAAGGGGAGGAGGTCCGGCCCCAGACTCGCCTGCACCTCCACGGCGAGAACTCCGAGCCGGCCAGCGGCAGCATCACCCGATATTCCTGGACCGTCGAACAGCCTCCGGACAACAAGTTCGCCTTCGTCCCGGCCGCGAACTTCGACCAGCCGATCCACGAGGTGAACGTCGGTGGCACCTACAAGTACTGCCTCGACGTCTGCGACGCACAGTTCTGCTCGTCGGATCCCCAGTGCAACACCACCGCCTGCGTGGAGGTCACGGTGGTCCCGGACCAAGCCATCCACTGCGAACTGACCTGGGACACCCCGGGGGACCCGGACCAGTTCGACGACGGGGAGGACGCCGGGGCCGACATGGACCTGCACTTCGCCCATCCCTTCGCGAGCCGGTCGGACCTGGACGGCGACGGGAAGCCGGATCCCTGGTTCGACATCCCCTACGACTGCTTCTGGTACAACCGGAATCCCGAGTGGGAGAGCGTGAACCCCAACATCCCGGACAATCCCTCCCTGGACCGGGACGACACGGACGGGGCGGGCCCCGAGAACCTGAACCTGGACCAGCCGGCCAACAACCGGGTGTACCGGGTCGGCGTCCACTACTGGGACGACCACGGGTTCGGGTTCAGCTACCCCCGGCTGAAGTGCTACATCCTGGGGCAGCTGGTCTTCGACCGGGATCTGAAGGCGATGGGGCGCAAGATGTACAAGTGCGACTTCTGGGAGGCGGCCACGATCTCCTGGCCCTCAGGGCGCGTGGAAGCCGTCCAGAAGCCCGACGGGAGCCTGAAGATCACCTCCAACTACATGGACCCGGCCTTCGTCGTGGTCGGGGGCGGATCCTGCGGACAGCCGTAGGCCGGAGCGGACATCGGCCGGGACAGGGATTTCAAGGAGGTCACGAATGGCCAGGCGGATCGGATGGATGATGGTGGCATGGGCGATCGCCCTGAACCCCGGATGTTCCTGCCGGGAAGGCGGACAGGCCGCGGACGACCTCAACCTGTTGGTGACCCCGCCGTCCCTGGACTTCGGGACCGTTCCGATCCAGACCTCGGCGACCCGGACCCTGGTGATGCGCCACGTGGGCACCTCGGGCGTGATCCAGATCGAATCGGTCCGCATCGAGAGCCGGAGCACCGAGTTCCAGGTCACCGAGCCGGGGACGACATCCCTGGCCCCGGGGGAGGAGACGACCGTGACCGTCACCTACTCCCCCCTGGACAGCCAGGACGACGGGGGCACGGTGGTGATTCGTCACAACGTCCCCCCGCTGTCGGAGACCCGGATCCCCATCACGGCCAACGGGCAGTTCGCGGACCTGATCGCGATCCCCAGTCCCGTCGATTTCGGCGAGGTCCTGGCCGGGGACTCCCTGGCCCAGGACGTCCTGCTGCGCAACGTCGGGTCCGACGCGGTGGAATTGCGGACCATCTACCTCGACCCCGAGGGCAGCCCGGACTTCCGACTGGAGGCGGTGGTTCTTCCCGAGGGGAGCGTGCTGCCGTTCCGGCTCGAGCCGAACCAGGAGATCGGACTGGTGGTCCGATACGAGCCGAAGGGGGGAAACGACGACCTGGGACGGCTGGTGGTCGAAGGGGAAAGCCGCGGGGAGACCGGGCGATGGTCCTACGACCTCCTGGGAACGGAACTGGGGCCTCGGCTCATCGCATACCCCGGTGTCATCGACTTCGGGTGGGTTCCCCTGGACGAGACCCGGACCCAGTTGCTGATGATCAGCAACGAGGGGAACGCCGACCTCCGCATCCAGGGCATCTACGTCCCCCCGGGAGGCGATGCGACGCTTCGCATCACCGACGCCCCCGACCAGGAGGTCGTCGTGCCCACGGGGCGGAGCGTGGAGTACCACGTCGAGTGGACCGCCGACGACCCGAAGCCCGCCGGGGCCGACCCCATCGGGGCCATCGCGGTGAACTCCAACGACAGCACGAGCCCGACTCTGATCCCGGTGTTCGGGCGGGTGGACGCGCCCTACCTGACCGTGGTGCCGGACGTGGTGGACCTGGGATTCGCTCCCCAGAACCAGACCTCCTCGAGGACCGTGACGCTTCGGAACGACGGTCACGGCCCCCTCGAGATCTCGTCCATCACCATCGAGGACATCAGCGTCACGAGCCATGGCGCTGAATGGTCCTTCCAGATGGATTCCCAGTACCAGTCCGGGAGCGGCTGGACGCTGCCGGGAAACAGCGCCGCTCCGCTCGTGGTGACCTTCCTGAACAAGGGCCCCGCCGTGGGGTCCGACAGCGCGAAACTGGTTATCACATCCAACAGCCCCGGGAACGGGAGGATCGCCGTCCCGATGAACGTCACCCGTTCCGGGTCCCCCGAGTGCAAGGTCCAGCTGATGCCGGCCAGCCTGAACTTCGGGACGGTCGCCGAGGGCTTCTACAGGGAGCTTCCCATCAACCTGGTGAACGTCGGCAGCGGACCCTGCAGTTTCAAGCAGGCGAGGATCGAGGACTGCGTCGGATTCGCCGGGATGCCGGTGGTCTGCCAGGCCCCCGGATCCGTCGGCCCCTCGTCGATCTTCCAGTTCGCGGGGCTCCCAGCCGCGACGCTGAACGGGATCCCCCAGGGAGCCTCGGTGCCTATCCGGATCCGGTTCATTCCCCGGAACGTGGCCTCGGTCTTCGGGGAACTGACGACCTACTCGGCGCTCCTCTGGATCAAGGCGTACGACGCCAACAACAAGAACGACATCGTGGTCCCGGCGGGAACCGGGGCCGGCGGCGCGACCTACAACCCGAACCTCACCGGCACCGGAGGCATCGCGCGGGTCAAGGTGATCCCCGACACGATGGAATTCGGCCTGGTCACGGTCGGCTGCTGGTCGAAGGCCCAGAGGGCCTGTGTGTACAACACGGGCAGCGTCGCCCTGGAGGTCACGGACATCAGGTTCCAGGGATGCACGCCGGAGTTCAAGAAGAAGAACGTCCCCGGCCTTCCGAGACAGGTGGCCCCCAACGTGCCCTTCTGCTTCGAGGTGGCCTACGCGCCCCAGGACGAGGGCCGGGACGAGTGCGTGATGCAGATTTCCAGCAACGACCAGAGCCTGCCGTCGCTGAACGTCGCGCTGTCGGGCACGGGGACCTACGAGACCCACCAGACGGACCGGTTCAAGCAGGTGTCCGGGCAGGAGGTGGACATCCTCTTTGTGATCGACGACTCCGGGTCCATGTGCGAGGAGCAGGACCGCCTGGTGTCGAACTTCGCGGAGTTCATCCAGCAGTCCACGATATGGAACAACGACTACCACATCGGAGTCATCAGCACGATGGTGACCAACGACAACGTGAAGGGCCGCCTGAACCGGGGAAACAAGACCATCACGCCCCGCTTCATCACGCCCAATGCCCAGGCCCAGAGCCAGTTCCAACGGCTGGCAAAGCTGGGATGCGACGGCGGGTCCGACTCCCAGGAGGCGGCACTCCAGGCCGCGGAGGCCGCCCTCTCTGCGCCGCTGATCTCCGACACGGGCATCGCCTGCACCAGCGACGACCAGTGCCGGAACGACAAGAGCCTCTGCGCCTCCCCGACGGGCTGCCCGTACCTCTGCGTCGAGGGGACCTGCGGCGGGTTCAACAAGTCCTTCCTGCGGAAGGACGCCCAGCTGGAGATCATCGTCCTGTCCGACGAGGAGGACCAGTCCAACGGCGCGCCGTCCTACTACATCGATTTCTTCAAGAACATCAAGGGGTACTACAACGTGAACATGATGCACGTCAACGTGATCGTCGGGATGCCCGCGAAACCCGGCGACCAGACGTGCTCCAGCCCCGACGGTTCCACCAGCGCCGAGGTCGGGAAGCGCTACCTCGAGGTGGCGGACCAGACGGGAGGCAAGAAGGGAAGCATCTGCGACCCGAACTTCGCGACGGTAATGAACCAGATCGGAGCGCAGGCCTTCGGGCTGAAGGTCCAGTTCTACTTGTCGCGCCTTGCCGACCCGGCGACGGTCACCGTGAAGGTGAAGGGGGCCGCCTGCAGCAGCGGGTGGACGTACGATGCGCCGTCCAACAGCGTCATCTTCGACGACCAGGGGCCCTGCATGCCCCAGCCGGGAGACGACGTGGTGATCGACTACGAGACCCTCTGCCTCACTTCCTGACCGGAAGGGAGGGGGGAGCCACATCCCGGGAAGGATCCGAAGGCACCGGAAGGAGGAACATGATGGTTCGGCGACGGTTCGGAACGGGTCACTGGGGAATCATGGCGGCGGTCGGGGCCGCGATGCTGGCGGCATCCTGCCAGCGGGCGAGCAGCACACCGTCCCCATCCCTCTATGTCACGGCCACCGGCGCGCTGCTGTCGCCGGTCTCGTCGGTCCAGGACGGGGAGACCCTGGTCTTCGCCCCGGGTGGCGGGGCGATCCAGCTGGTGATCGGCAACACCGGCGATGCGGAACTGGTGCTGGACCGGGTGGAACTGGTCCACGTCAACTCCCAGATGGACGTCCAGCCCAACCTGGTCGGAATCTCGTTCCCACGGAGGATCACCCCGGGGGAGTTCCAGGCGACCGAGCCCACGCCGCTGCGCCTGTCGGTCCACTTCACCCCGGGATCCCAGCCCGATGACTCGGCCACGGAGATCCGCCTCTACACGAACGACGACACCTACCTGGAAGGCGTCTTCACGATGCGTTTCGCCCCCCAGGAAAAGGTGCCGGAACTGACCGTCAATCCTCCGAACTACACCTTCCTGAACGCGACGGCCTCCCAGCCGGACAACCAGGACTTCGTCGTGACCAACACCGGCCTGGCGCCGCTGGCCCTCGCAAAGGTCTATTTCGAGACCGGGAGCAAGGCCTACCGCTTCCTCGGGGGCGAGCCCAACCGCGACACACGGATCGACCCGGTGGGCACCGGGAGCGGCAAGGAGTCGGTCACGCTGCGCGTGGAGTACACGCCCCAGAATCCCCCCGACGAGGAGTACCTGGTCATCGAGTGGGACGCGGTCCGGGACACGGGGGTTTCCTGCAACCAGGAATCCACCTGCCGGAACGACCAGAAACTCTGCGTCGGCGGTCAGGGGGCGTGCCCGTATTCCTGCGGCAACGGTCGCTGCATGTGCCTGAAGGACGGCGACTGCCAGGCGTGGTTCGCGGGGGAGGCGGACGCTGCCGACTACCGGTGCCTGACGGGGGTCTGCCGGAAGCCCCAGAAGGCCCGGATCCGGTTGAAGGGGGACGTGAAGCCCGGCCAGTTGAAGATCGGGTACGGGGACTACCTGACCGGGTGCATCGACTTCACCCGGGTGACCGAGCCGGGCACCTTCTGCACGAAACTGGTGGACCTGAGGGCCGAGGGACCCGGGCTGGTGGTCCTGTCGAAACCCCAGGTGACCGTCCCGGAGGGCAAGTCCAGTCCGTACGCCGTCGAGTGGTATCGACTCGGGGCCACCCAGAGCGAGGAATGTGGACCGGTCACCGGGACGGCCATCACCGAACCCCGGTTCAGCCTGACGGAACAGAACTCCCCGGTGAAGGTCGCCGTGACCTACACGGTGACCGGGAGCAACGACCCGAACGGGCAACTGGTCGTGTCCTACAACGCCCCTTATGCGGGAGAGGAGCGGGTTCCCATCTGCGCCGGGTTCCGGAAAGGCGAACTGGAGACCGCGCCGCCTCCCAGGGTCACCAACGTGACGATGTTCGCGATGCCGCCCACCGGCAAGGCCCGGAAGACCGTCGTGCTGGCCAACCGGGGCAACGACGTGCTCCACCTGAAGGGATTCGCCGTGGCCCCCCAGAACCCCGGAGTGGACCCCGAGGCCTTCCGCCTTGTCGATCCGCCAACGGGCGCGGCGCTGGAACTGGCCCCCAACGGCCTTCTGCCACTGACGGTGGAGTTCGACGGCACGGTGTACGAGATCACCGAGGAGACGGGGGTCATCGTCCTGAACGGCTTCCTCCATATCGACTACCAGGACCCCTTCTCGACCGGCACGTTGCGGGAGACCGTGAACCTGATCGGGTGGACCAACGTGAAGGACGTCACGCTGCCGACGGCGAATCCCGGAACCGCCGCGGACCACGCCGGGGCCAGGGTCGGCCAGGCCGAGGTCCTGGACGCCGGGGGCAGCCTTGGAGGGACCTACTCGATTCCCGCCCAGGGCGGCTACCTGTGGTTCATGGACCGCAAGCCTGCGAACAGCAAGATCTTCGTGAATCCCGGGCCGGGACCCGCCCAGGTGTCCTTCATCCCCGACGTCCCGGGGACCTACGGCTTCCGGCTGGTCGTCTTCTCCTACGACAACGACAGCCGCCTGGCCTTCTTCAGCGATGAGGCGACCCTCGAATTCGCCGTCGCTCCCTGACCGCGATCCCCCTTCCAGGACGCGAATCCCGACCATTTCTGCGAGGCGCCCCGGGCCGTGATGCAACGGTCCTGATGCTTGTTCCTTGCCGGGCAATCTGATATACCCAAACCGCGAAGGGTTCGCCTTGGGCCACAGCCGGAAGGAGATGAGCGATGGAAGGGAACGAACTGCTCCAGCAGATCCACGATGATCCCAGCCGCGCAGCCCTCTTGGAAGAGGTCCTGCAACAGGCGATCGCGGAGGAAGATCCCGGACGGGCAATCGCCTTGCTGGAGACGCTGGTGGAGGGGTTGCGGACCCAGGAGGCCCGGGAGGCGGTCCTCCGGGTCCTGGACGCCCAGTTCCGTCGCCATCGCAACAGTCCCTGGGAGTCCCGCCTGGCCTGGCCCGCGGGCCTTCTGGCCTGGAAGGGCATGGGGGACCTGGTGAAGGCCGAGGTTTATTTCCGGGCCATGGAGCACGGCGGGGATCATCCCGGGGAGTGGATGGAGTTCTACCGGACCTTCTACGCCTCCCGCGGAAACTGGATGCGCCTGGAGCAGTTCCTGGAGGAGGCCGGGGCCCGACAGGGAACCCCCGCGGCCGAGATCCGGCGCCTGCTGGCCCGCACCGCGTCCGAATTCAACAACCCTTCCAAGGAACTGTCCTACTGGCAGGCGGTCCACGAGGCGGTGCCGGGGGACCCCGAGGCCGATCGCGAACTGGAGAGGCTGTACACCCGGCTGGAGCGGTGGCCGTCCCTGGCCGACCTGCTCCAGAAGCGACTGAAGGCGCTCCCGGAGGATGCCCGCGAGGAACGGATGGCCATCCTCCGACGCCTGGTGGAGATCTACGACCAGCGGATGCGGGCCGAGCCGAAGGTGATGGCGACCTACCAGGCCATGCTGGACACGGACCCGCGATGCATGGAGGCGATGGACGCCCTGCTGACCCGGTACGAGGCCGGCGGTCGGTGGCCCGACTACGTGAAGGTCCTCGGGCGGAAGATCGAGGTCGTCCAGGACGCCTCCGAACGGGTGGCGCTGCTGGAACAGCAGGCCCATCTGCTGGAGACCCGGCTGGCGAAGTTCCCCGAGGCCATCGCTTGCCTCGAGACCATCCTCGACACCGATCCGGAACGGAAGGACATCGCCGACCGGCTGAGGGACCTGTACGAGAGGCGACGGGATTTCGACTCGCTGCTGCGCCTGCGGAAGCGGGAGGCCGAGCGCCTGGCGGACCCGGCGGAACGGGCCGCCATCTACCGGGAACTGGCCGTCACGGCGACCGAGCGCCTTCGGAAGTTCCCCCTCGCCATCGAGTTCTGGGAGCAGGTCCTGGACCTGGAACCCGACCATGACGAGGCGCTCCAGGCCCTGGACGGACTCTACGAGCGCGAGAAGCGATACGAGGATCAGGCGCGCGTGCTGGCGGCCCGGGTCGAGAAGGCCTCGGCCCCCGCGGATCAGGTGGCGCTGCTGGAGAGGCTGGCGCTGCTGAAGGGGACCCGGATCCAGGATGCGGCCGGTGCCACGGCGATCTGGAGGCGGATCCTGGACATCCAGCCGAATCACGAGCGGGCGAAGCGGGAACTTCGGACCCGGTACCTCGCCGACCGGCGGTGGGAGGACCTGGAATGGTTCCTTCGGACCTATGGCACGGTGGAGGAACTGGCACGGACCCTCGAGGGCCAGGCGTCCAACGTCGAGGACCCGGTGGAGCGGAGGGCCCTGCTGCTGAAGACCGCCGCGGTCTGGAGGGATGAACTGCGGCAGCCCGTGCGGGCGGTGAAGGTTCTCGAGCAGGTGCTGGCCCTGCTTCCGAACGACCTCCGGGCGGCCTCGGAACTGATCCTGCTGTACCGGGAACTCTCGGCGTGGCGGAACCTCCCGGCGGTGTACGAAGTGGCCATCGCGAATACCCGCGATGCGGCCCAGCATCGCCAGTGGTTGATCGAGGCGGCCGAGGTCCAGGAAAAGCACCTGTCGAACCCCGAGAGGGCCTTCTTCCACTACCTGGAGGCCTACAAGGAGGATCTCCGGGAAGATTCCCTTCGGCAGCAGCTCGAGCGCCTGGCCGGCCCAACCGACAACTGGGAGACATTCGCGGCGGTCCTGGAGCAGGCCGCGGAGATCCTGGACGAGCCGGAACGGAAGGTGCAGGCCTGGCTCCGGGCCGGGGAGATCTACAACGAGCACCTGGGCAACATGGAACAGGCCCAGGCCGCGTTCCAGAAGGTCCTTTCCATCGACCCGGGCCACCGGAAGGCCATCGAGTCCCTGGAGGCCCTGTACCGGGCCCACCAGCGCTGGGCGGAACTGGTCGACGTGCTGAACCGCCGGCTCCCGCTGGAACGGCGGGCACACGAAATCCGGGAGGTCCGGCTCGAGATCGCCCGGATCCTGTACCAGAGACTCGGGCGCGTGGACGAGGCCATCCGGGCCTACCAGCAGATCCTGGACGGCGATCCGCTGGATCGGGTGGCCTGCGAGGACCTGGGAGCCCTGCTGCTGAAGGAGAGGCGGTTCGAGGCGCTCCGACGGCTCCTGGCGAGGCAGTTGGAGGTTCTCCAGGCCCAGGGGGAAGGCGAGCCCGCGGTGCTGGCCGATCTGCACACCCGAGTGGCGATCCTGACGGCCGGGATCGACGGACCGGGAGAGGAGGTCGTCGAGGGGTTGGCCCGGGCGCTGGAACAGGTTCCGGATTACCCCGAGGCGGTGGAATTCCTGGAAGGACTGCTGGGCATCGACGACCTCCAGCCCAGGCTGGTGGAACTGCTGAAGGGCCCCTTTGAGAGGATGGGGCGGAAGGCGGACCTCGCGGACCTGCTGGAAATCGAGCTGCGCCACCGGGGGGACAGCACCGAGACCCTCGGGATCCTGGAGCAGTTGAACGCACTCTATGCCACGGAGGTCCCCGACAACGGGCGGCGATTCCGGCTGCTGGCCCGGATCTTCCAGGTGGACCCGACGCGCCGGGAATGCTGGGACCAGCTGGAGGAGGTCGCCTCCTCGCTGGATG
>Ga0302250_1001704_pt1 | contig 15645 bp, 8 predicted proteins | sample AAG_RA_Asp_MG_FD_193536 | JGI IMG/M metagenome (GOLD analysis project Ga0302250, IMG submission 193536) | Enriched activated sludge microbial communities from anaerobic digester in WTTP, New Holstein, Wisconsin, United States - AAG_RA_Asp | ecosystem: Engineered > Bioreactor > Anaerobic >... | reverse complement strand
AACTGCCCGCCGAGCAGGTCTATGACATTGAGGTGGAAGGCACCCACAATTTCGTGGGCAACGGCATTGTCGCCCACAACACCTATCTGCAAGGCGCGGACCAGTTAAACACCTCCTTTGCTCTGCGCGTGCAAGACTCTGCCGCCGCCGACAACTTCGTGATCACCAACGCTGGCAATGTCGGCATCGGGACGATAACACCGGTATCGCGATTAAGCGTTGTTGATAGTTTAGCAGTTACGAATGTATCTGGTAACCAAGTATTACTAATGGGTAACCAAAATTCCGATGGGGCGGCTGGACCAACAATTATTGAGTCGGGACAAAGGAACTTGATGTTTGGTGTTGGTGATAGTTGGGCCAATTCGGCTGGCGGTACTTTTACTGAGCGTATGCGGATCGACAGTAGCGGCAACGTCGGCATCGGAACGACGGCACCGGGGGCAAAGTTGGATGTTGTTGGCGATGTGTTTCGCTTGGCGAATGTGACAGATGATTCAACGGTAAAGATCGGCCGTTTCTTGGCAAGACCATGGAACAACGCAAATGCCAATTGGAGTATGATTTCTTCATGGAGTACTAATACGACCAATGAAGTATGGATTGGTGGCAATGATGGCGTGTACAATGCTTCCACGGATATAAAATTTTTCACTGCGGCAAACAACAATACTTTAACTGGCTCCGAACGCATGCGTATCAACAGTTCCGGCAACGTCGGCATCGGGACGACGGGACCGGCAGTGAATTTGGATGTGCGCTCCAGTGCTACAAATGTGGTGGCGATGTCGTCGATTGGTAATTCTGATGCATCACATTTCTTAACTTATTATGGCGGTACGAGTGGCGATAACCCTGCTTTTTTCTGGAAAAATGGCGATTCTCTTAGGCTTGGTCCCGCAAATGCTAATACTGGTAGTGGCTTTTCCGAAAAGGTACGTATCGACAGTGCGGGCAACGTCGGCATCGGGACGACGGATCCGGCGGAGTTGCTGGATGTTAATGGGCGGGTGCGGCTGGCGCAGACTACTGCGCCGGAGACGACAACTGACCGGCTCTATAATGTGTCGGGCAATTTGCTGTGGAACGGGGTTAACCTCACCGCCGCCGGCGCTCTGCCGGTGGGCACCGAAGGGCAGATGCTCTACAACAACGCGGGCGCGTGGTCAGCGTTTTCCGGCCTGCATTGGGACGACACCAACTCGCGCTTGGGGATTGGCACGACGGCGCCCGGGGCGAAGCTGGATATTGTTTCTGTAAATGATGTATCTCAAATACGTTTATCTGATGCGGTTGGAACAGGGATAAAAGATGCCTTCATTACTTCTCGCAATTATACAGAGGATGAGGAGGATATTATGATGTTTTGGGCACAACAGGCGACCAGTACCAGTGCAAACATTAATTATGGTGGCGGTTCTGGCATTTATAATGCGGCGACTGCGCTTAGATTTTTTACGGCGGCTAATTCAACGACAGTTGCTGGTTCTGAGCGAATGAGAATCGACAGTTCCGGCAATGTCGGCATCGGGACGACTGCGCCGGGTTATTTACTTAGTGTTGCAGGGACGGCATATGTTAATAGTCTTATTTCTGCTGGTAGCAGTTCTGCAACTAGCTTCACGAGTTACACGACGGCTGATGCTGTGTTGCAGGGAAGAACAGGGTACGGCGTAGATATTCGTTACAATGGTGGTACAAGCGGTTTGTATTTAAATAGTGCCGGCAATGTGGGGATTGACACGACCAGTCCGGCCTACAAATTAGATGTGAACGGAGGGTTCCGGGCGGGCAATGCGACTTCAACGAACGCCATCGTGTTTGACCCGAACACCGGCAATGTGGGGATTGGGACGACGACGCCGGGGCAAGCGTTATCGGTGAGCGGCGATCAAACGATTAGCGGTTATTTGCGCGTGGGCAGTAATGCGGCACCGGCGGCCAATCAGTCGGGTGATTTAACGGCAAACTATTTGGCGCTGGGGACAGATGCCGCTTCCGGTTTTTATGGGCGGACATTATATTCGTCATATACCAATACCGATACCGCCGCCGGAGCGTTCGTGATGGCAGGATTTAACAATGTTATCGCCCCGCCCTCTAATTCTTCTTCGGAATATCGCGCGATAAATTTCCAAAATATATTAAATGCGGCTTCGGGAATAACCTATAATATCGTTCGCGGTGGATATTTTGAAAATAGGGTGCGCGGCGATGGATTGGTGGCGGAGCTTAACGCAGTTAGGGGCGTTGGAATGGTTTTGGACAGTGCGTCGGCGGCAACCGGCCAGGCAACGAATGTGTATGGGTTTAATTCAACTGTTTACGCAAGACCGTCGGGTACATCAACAGCCACAATCGGATTGGGGGTTGGATATGATACCGCCAGCTTGGCTCCTAATTATGGTTTAACGATTAACACTCTCACTGGATTCAGGATGTATGACCCTGTGGCCAATGCGATAACCAATCTTATCGGGTTGGATATCACCGATTTAACGCGCGGGACAAACAATTACGGGATCAGGAGCGCAGTATCCAGCGGAGCGAATAAATATAATCTCTATCTTTCCGGCACTGCCAATAATTATATTGCCGGCAATGTGGGCATCGGGACGACCAGCCCCTCCTATAAATTAGATGTGAACGGAGGGTTCCGGGCGGGGAATGCGACTTCAACGAATGGCTTGGTATTTGACCAGAACACCGGCAATGTGGGAGTGGGGACGGCGGCGCCGGGAGTAAAATTAGATGTTGCGGGGATAGTGAGGGCCAGTGATTATCTTGCATCGCCTGGAATTAGATCGTCGATACCGGATTTTTATTTAGAAAATTATAATGGTGTGTCGTGGGTAAAAAATATTTATGTGAAGGGAGATAGCGGCAATGTGGGCATCGGGACGACGAGCCCCTCTTCAAAATTGCAAGTGGTTTCTCCGAGTAGTTATGCTTTTACTCAATTATCTGGGACTACGTCAGATTGGGTCGGTATGGCTTTGGGACGAACAGCTTCGGAATTTGATTTAACGGTTACCTCTGATGCAAGCCAAGTATTTAGCGGCGCTGTTGCTGGGGATGGGGCTATCAGATTACTGGACGCAACTAAAAAAATTATGTTCGGGCTTGGCAATGGCATTGCGCCGGTTATGACAATAAGTACGGGCAACGTCGGCATCGGGACGACGGCGCCGGGACAAAAACTAACAGTCCAGGGAGATTCTGGTTTAAGAATTGTTGCATCCGCTGAAAATCATGTAAATCAAGGAGTGCGAATTACAGATCTGGGCGGTGATGTTGCCGGCGGTATGAAATTAACCGTTGCCAATAGTGATGCCCACAGCATTTGGCTTCGTGGAGATTCAACCACGGGTTTGGCGACTAACTATCTTGATTTGGTTGAATATGGGCAAATCAGGCTTTTTACCGGATCTAGCCCTGCCGAGCGCATGCGAATTGACAGTACCGGCAACGTCGGCATCGGGACGACCAGTCCGGCGGAGTTGCTGGATGTCAATGGCCGCCTGCGGTTGGCGCAGACTACTGCGCCGGAGACGACAACTGACCGGCTCTATAATGTGTCGGGCAATTTGCTGTGGAACGGCATTGATCTCACTGCCGCCGGCGCCCTACCGGTGGGCACCGAAGGCCAACTGCTCTACAACAACGCCGGCGCGTGGACTGCCTTTGACGGAATCTACTGGGACGACGCCACCTCCCGTCTAGGGATTGGGACGACTGCGCCGATTTACAAGTTTAATCTCGCCGGGGCGAATGCCAGCACGGATGTGGGCGATGCGAGTTTGCTGGGGATCGTGAATACCGATACCACCGCCAACAACACCATCGGCCTTGCTTTCGGCCAGGCGAATTTGAGCGGCGCGGTGCAAACCGTGGCTGGCATTGATCTGGTGGGCGTGAGCCACGCGGATGGCGCGCAGAGCGGCGCGCTGGCGTTTGCAACGAGAAACGCGGGCAGTTGGAGCGAGCGTTTGCGCATTGATAGCTCCGGCAATGTGGGAATTGGTACGGCAACGCCGGGGCAAAAGTTGGATATACAAGGTAATCCTGCAAATGGTGAATTTATCGGTTCAAAAATTTTAGATACGGGGTTGAATAGAGGATTGTTGATGGGTGTTTATAAATCTACTAATGGTGCTTATGATTTGGCAGGACTTTGGCCCGCAGCGGTTACGCCAAATAATACAAATTATATTTTTGGTACCACCGGAGCTGATGCAGATACTTATTTTGGTGCGCCATCAGGGAGAAATATGCATTTTCAAGTTGCCGCTTCCACCAAAATGTATATTGACAGTGCCGGCAACGTCGGCATCGGGACGACGAGTCCGGCGGAAGCGCTGGATGTTAACGGGCGGGTGCGGCTGGCGCAGACCACCGCGCCGGAGACGACAACCGACCGGCTCTACAATGTGTCGGGCAATCTGTTGTGGAACGGGATTAACCTCACCGCCGCCGGCGCCCTGCCGGTGGGCACCGAAGGCCAACTGCTCTACAACAACGCGGGCGCGTGGACTGCGTTTTCCGGCCTGTATTGGGACGATACCAATTCGCGCCTGGGCATCGGCACGGCCGTGCCTTCCCAGAAATTGGAAGTTAGTAGTGGTAATATAACCCTTGACAATTCTTACGGTTATCAGATTCGAAGAACGGGGGATAATGTTTCTATTCCTGTTATTTCGATGGATTCAAGCAATAATACGCTTATCAAAAGTGGCGGCAATGTAGCCGGTGGTATCCTTTTGCAAAATCAAGGCGGAACTAATTTGATGACGGTGCTTGCAAGCACCGGCAATGTTGGCATCGGGACGACGACGCCCGCCTACACGCTGGATGTGAACGGGGGGTTCCGGGCGGGGAATGCGACTTCAACGAATGGCTTGGTATTTGACCCGAACACCGGCAATGTGGGCATCAGCACGACTTCACCGGGGGCGAGGTTGCATGTGATGGTTGATTCAAATGGCATGATGATCGAGCGTCCGACGGCTGATGGTGGTGGAGCAGGGCTTTATTTGAAAAATAGCGCAGGTCATAGCGCTTACATAGGTAATACCTACGGTGATTTGTTACAAATGGGGCCGTATGGAGCGCTGAATACTGTGAATATCAACAGCACCGGCAATGTTGGCATCGGGACGACGGCACCGGGGGCAAAGTTAAGCGTGTCAGGCGGCGGCGCCATCGGTTCCACATACGCAACAACTACCGTCAGCGATGGGAATCTTATAGTGAGCGGCAACGTCGGGATCGGGACGACCAGTCCGGGGTATAGGCTGGCAATACAGTCGGAGGCTTCGGAGACGACGCTGGGGAGCAATCTTTTGACTAATGGGGATTTTGCCACCAATAACTTTACCGGATGGACGGCCGGGGCGAATTGGTCGGCGGCAACGGGCGCGGCGGTGCATACCGCGGGTTCGGTGGAGGCCATCTCGCAGGACATCACCGTTACCACCGGGCAATACTATCAGATAGATTACACCGAAACCGGCGACACGGCGGGGACGCTCACTTTTGCCATCGGGTCGGCGAGTGTGACGAGGGCATATTGGCAAGCCGCTTCGGTGACGATTAAGACAACCGGCTCAACCGGCGCGCAAACATTTTCCATCACGCCAACAAGCGATTACAACGGCACGCTGGACAATATCACGGTGAAATTGGTTACCCCCGCGGCAACTCCGGCATTTGTTTTGCTCAACGTCGACGGCACGGTCGGCGGGGTGCAAATCAAAGCCGGCGGTTCGGGATTGAACAACATCTTTATCGGGTCAAGCTCCGGCCGGCAAAACACCACCGGCGGCTCCAACAACGCGCTGGGGTTAAATTCCCTCTACTCCAACACCACCGGTGACCACAACAACGCGCTGGGGTATCAATCCCTCTATTCCAACACCTCCGGCTACTACAACAACGCGCTGGGGGCAAATTCCCTCTACTCCAACACCACCGGCTACTACAACAACGCGCTGGGGGTAAATTCCATCTACTCCAACACCACCGGCTACTCCAACAACGCGCTGGGGTATCAATCCCTCTATTCCAACACCTCCGGCTACTACAACAACGCGCTGGGAAGGGAAGCGGGGAGATACAACCAAACCGGCAGTGAGAACAACTACTTTGGCTACCGCGCGGGCGGCTTTGGCGCGGGGGCGGCCAATTCCCACAGCGGGACAACGGCGATGGGAAGCTTCGCGCTCTATAATTTGACCACGGGCAACTATAATCTCGGGCTGGGATACAAGGCGGGGGAAAACCTCACCAGCGGGTCGGGCAATGTGATTATCGGCTATGACATTGACGCGCCATCGGCCACTGCCAGCAACCAATTAAACATCGGCAACCTTATTTTTGGCACGAACTTGGATGGCCGGAACGCAACGCTATCTTCGGGCAATGTGGGGATTGGGACGGCGGCACCAGCTTATAAATTGGATGTGAACGGCACATTCAATGCCAGCGCCACTTCCACCTTTGCCGGCTATGTCGGGATTGGCACGACGGCGCCGACCGGGAAGTTGACGGTGCGGGGGGATAGTTCGGGGGCGGCGGCGGATTTGTTGCGCTTGGAAAATTTGGGGACGGCGGCGGTCAACTCGGGCGCGGGGGTGCAGTTTGTTATGAACCGCACCACCGGCGGGGCCACGGAGTTCGGGCGTTTGGATATGCTGGCGACCAGCATTGACGACACTGCCTATTCGGGCGCCCTGCAATTTAAGATTGCGGCCAACGGCTTGTTGGAAACGGTGGCCGAGTTTGGCAGTGCCAACATCGTGCTCAACCGGCCTTTACAGGTGAATGTGGCCGGCGACACCGGCATCAGTTATGATCTGCAGTTTATGAACACGGGCGTTTCCAACATTGTTTCCAACGGGCCGCTCACGATTTCCGCGGGCACGATCTATCGCGCCGACAATTTGACGCTCACCACCCGCGCCAACGAACAAACCGGCGATTTTGGCACCGCCGCGACCACCACGGCGACAACCTTGACCGATTCGGGCAAGGCGTGGACCGCCGACGAGTGGATCGGTGGCACGATCACGATCGTGGCCGGCGCGGGCAAAGGGCAAACGCAAACCATCACCGACAACGACGCGACTGTCATCACCGTGGCGGACTGGGATGCCGCGCTGGGCGATCCCTTGGCCAACTCGGTCTATCGTTTGAGCTACGCGCCCGCGGGTGATGTGCTGGCAAACATTGCCAATGCCAACGCCATTTTTGGCGGCTTCAAGGTGCTGGGCAATGACAACGGCGGCTATGCCTTCCGCGTGGCGCCCGACGGCAGTGTGCATATCGGCGGCGAGGGCGCGGGGGAATCAAGTCTGTTTGTCAAGCAAAACATCACCGCCTACGGCGGCATCTTGTCTTTGCGCCAGCTGGATATTTCTTCGGCCGGCACGCCCGTGGCAACCACTGCCACCAGCGGCGGTTCGTGCGCGGATTCCACGGCTTATTACTACAAGGTAACCGCGATCAACGGCAACGGCGAAACCACCGGCACGGCGCAATTTACCGTGACCACCGGCGCGTCGGGAACAAACATCAATCTCAACACCATCGCCTGGTCGGCGGTCACCGGCGCCACCGGTTACAAGATTTACCGCTCCACCGAAAACAACGACTGGGACGGCGATGCCAACGATCAGTGGGTGGACGGCAAAGTTGTGGCCGCGCCCGCGATCACCTATGACGACGATTGCGCCGGCGACACCGCGTCGCTTGTCCCGCCCACGGCCAACACCACCGGCGGCAAGCTGGCGATCAACACCGCCGGGGTATCTCCCACCCGCAGATTTGAAGTTTTGGAAAACACCGGCGCGGCGCCGCAAATGAAGATTATTTCCGACTCTTCCAATTATTCCGAGTTCTATGTTGACGCCACCGGCGATTTGAGTTTGAAGCTCACCGGTTCCGGCGGCGACGATTTGATCGTGCTTGACGAAAACCTGAAAATTTGCGCGTCGGGCGACTTTGGTTCGGTTTCCTGCCCCGCGGCCGGATTCTCGCTTTCCGGCACGGGCAACCTGATTGTGGAAAACAAAGTTATCGCCGACAAGTTTGAACAAATCTGCCCCACCGGCTATGTCTGGGTGCCGGGTTCGGCCAAACACGGCACCCTGCCCGGCTTTTGCGTGATGAAATACGAAGCCAAAGACGCGGGCGGCGGCGTGGCCGAAAGCAAAGCCGCCGACGCGCCGTGGACAAGCGTAACGCAGGAAAACGCCCGCGCCTATTGCCAGGCGCTGGGCGAAGGCTATCATCTGGTTTCCGAAGCCGAATGGATGACCATTGCCGAAAACATCGCCGCCACGCCCATCAACGACATTGACGCCGTCGCCGGCCTGCAGTTGGCCACCGGCCACACCGACAACGATCCGGCCAATTCGCTGGCCGCCGGCACCGATCCGGTGGTTTCGGGGTGCAACCTGCGCCTGCCGCTTTCGGACGCCGCCAACGCATTTGATGCCGATTGCCAATTGCGCGATAATGGCGGGGAAGTCTATGGCTATTCGGGCACCGGTGGTAATTTTTGGAACGATATCGGCTATCTTGCCGGGGGCAACAACAAATCCCAACTGCGCGTCCACGCCCTGTCCAACGGCAACACCGTCTGGGACATCGCCGGCAATGTATGGGAATGGACCGACCAAATTTCCATTTGCGCCGAGCATCCCTATGATTTGAGCGCCACCACCACTTCGGAATGGATGGAATACAATCTGGCCGCCGGCATCAATTATCAGGGATTTTCCTACCTGCGTCCGGCCGACGACGGCTGGTCGTCAGCCAACGGCATCGGCCGGATATACACCGACATCGGCGACACGCCCAGCGCCACCCGGGCCTTTCTACGCGGCGGTTCTTGGAGCGACGCTTCCTACGCCGGTGTCTTCGCTCTGTATTTGAGCTATTCGCCCGCGTTTTCCTACAGCGGCCTTGGTTTCCGCTGTGCCCGGTAGTGCGTAGATATTTGGTATTTGGCGGCGTGCGGGCTTTGCCCGCGCGCACCCGTCGTGAATTTTTTCAGAGGGTCTAACCCTCTGATCAGAGGGTTAGACCCTCTGAAAATCCTTTCAAAAAATGGGAAAAATCAATGATCAATGGTCTGGCAATCTTTGAAAAAATGTATGAGCTGATATTGTGGCTGTATCCGGCGGTGAATAAATTTCCCAAGTCGCAACGGTTCGTGCTGGGCCAGCGCATTGAAAATGCGGCGCTGGAATTTTTGGAAAAAATAATTATGGCCAATCAAAGCCGCGCAAAAACCGTTTACCTGAAGAAAGCCAGCGTTCAATTGGATGTGTTGCGGATTTTAATCAGGCTCTCCAAAGATATGCATTTTATCAGCATACGGCAATATGAGTTTGCCGCCGGAAAGGTGAATGAAATCGGTAAAATGCTGGGCGGCTGGATAAAAAGCTTGGAAACGAAGGTCTAACCTTCGCATTGATTAAGGGTCTATCCCTCGCATTGTCCCGAGGTAATCCCGAGGGATAATGCGAGGGTTAGACCCTTGCAAGGGTTCCTGTTTTCGAGCGGCGCGGATAAGTCCGTTTTTGCGGATTTATCCGCTTCGCCCGACGCATAATCGCCAAACGGCGCGATCATTTGACGGGCGGCGCGAGGGGTGGCGCCGCACAAAACGGCGGTGCGGGCCTTCCAACGCGGCGGTAATTGGAACAACACTTCCAACGCCGGTGTCTTCGCTCTGAACCTGAACAATTCGCCCGCGAATTCCAACAGCAACATTGGTTTCCGCTGTGCCCGGTACTTTTGAGAATGGCCCGAACAAAATTCCGCCGGTGCGGAATGAGTCTGTGCCGAAAAACTACTGGCGCAACTCCTTTCCTCTTAAATTTTTGAGGAAAAATTCCGGCCCTTACCCCGGAGCGGCTCAATCATTTTTCAGAGGGTCTAACCCTCTGACCAAAATTGTTCCGCTCCGGGCCAGTGGGCCATGCAGAATAATGCAATATTATTTTCAGAGGGTCTAACCCTCTGATCAGAGGGTTAGACCCTCTGAAAAACCCTCTGAAAAATGAAACAAAAATATGAGCATAAAAGTTGAATTTTTCGGTCTTGGAGATTTTATCCACGCTTTCAACAGGGGAAACAATAAACAGGCGGTATTTTTGGATAAAACCGATCGTTGGCGTTTTTCCCGCGGATTGAGATTTTTCAACGACGAAAGGGATATTACCGAATTTGCCAATGATCTAACCTTTTTGATCGCATCGCAAAAAGAAAACTTGCGCAAGATGGAGCCGCGAGATCCATTTGACGGCCGCAACACGTTTGAATGGAGGGAGGAATGGGGAGCGCAACGCCCGCTGGTTAAAATCATCGCGTATTGCTTGATGCCCAATCATTATCATCTGATTTTAAAAGAAATTGTGCCGGGAGGCATCAGTAAATTTATGAGGAAATTGGGAGCGGGATACACTGTTTATTGGAATTTAAAAAATAAAAGAGTGGGCAGAATTTTCCAAGGTCAATATCGCGGGAAAACAATCAGAGGCGAAATGTATTTGCAATACCTGGATGTCTATGTTCAAGTGATCAATGTTTTTGAATTGTTTCCCGGCGGCATTCCTGCGGCAATGGAGAATTTTGATGAGGCATTTCAATTCGCGCTGGATTATCCGTTTTGCAGTTTGGGAGAATCGTTTGGACTGCGCAATTTGAATATAATTGACCGCGATTGTTTGAATGATGTTTTTCCCAATGTGGAAATTTACAAGGAATTTTGCAAAAACGCAATAATAACCCACGCCGCCAGAAAAACTTTGGGGAAGTTGGTTATGGAATAAGGCGTGATTTATTCCAAATTTTTTCAGAGGGTCTAACCCTCTGATCAGAGGGTTAGACCCTCTGAAAACAAAACAAAATGTTTGATAAAATCTGCTCTTTTGAAAATTTACATTCGGCCTATTTGAAGGCGCGCAAATGCAAGCGCTACAAAAAAGAGATTCTGGAATTCGGGTTCAACGCCGAAGAAAATTTGCTGAAACTAAAAGAGCGGCTGGAAACTCAAACATACAAGCACGGCGGCTATCGCGAATTTGTTGTCAATGACGCGAAAAAACGCACCATCAGGGCCGCGCCGTTTGCGGATCGCGTTGTCCACCACGCGCTGTGCAATGTCATTGAACCGATTTTTGACCAGACATTCATTTTTGACAGTTATGCCTGCCGCAAGGAAAAGGGAACGCACAAAGCGGCAAAGCGCGTCAAAACATTTTTGCGATCATTGGCATTTGCCGAGAGAGAGAGAGAGAGAGAGAGAGAGAGAGAGAGAGTAAAAATACGACCCGCGAAATTAATAATGCGAAGGTTAGACCTTCGCGTAGCTATGCCGGTTTATATTATATTGACAATATAAACTATTGCGTGATATATTATATTTGTAATGTAATATATTCCAATGATCAATCGCGAAACATTAAAACGGGTGATCGCCGAACAGCGGGGCCAGTTTCTGAAATTGGAAAATCCGATTCAAAGGGACGCGATCGCCGGCGCGGATTTTGAGAAAATCGCCGGCCTGAAAGAGGCGGTGCTGATCACCGGAGTGCGGCGTTCGGGCAAATCATATCTTTTGAAGATGATTTGGCAAAAAATCGCCGCCGCGGCAAAAAACGGCAAAAACGCGTTCTTCTGCGTCAATTTTGAAGATGAGCGCCTGCCGGGTTTTTCGGCGCGCGATTTTGACCTTTTGCTTGAAACCTATTATGAAATGTTTTTGCCGGCGGGCAAAACAAAAAAGATATATCTTTTTTTTGACGAGATACAAATAGTTGAGGGCTGGGAAAAATTCATCAACCGCCTTTTGCGCGATGAAAGGTTCAAGATATTCATCACCGGTTCAAACGCCGCGTTGCTCTCAAAGGAGATCGGCACCGCCTTGACCGGCAGATTCTATCCGCTGGCGCTCTATCCGCTGTCGTTTAAAGAATTTTTGCGCTTCAAGCGGGGGGAGTTGCCGCCGGCGAGCCGCCATAAGGCGGAAACTTCGGGTGAAATCAAAAGGATATTCAACGATTATCTTGAGAACGGCGGATTCCCCGAGGTGGTTTTGCAGAATTTCCGGCCGTTGTTGCAGGAGTATTTGAAAAGCATTGTTTATCGCGACATTGTTTTGCGCTACCGGATAAAAAACGAAACCAGCTTAAAAGAAATCGCGTCTTTTGTGATTTCCAATATCGGCGCCGCCGCCAGCCTGGAAAATATCGCCAAAATGACCCGAATGAAAAATTTGACCACGGTGAAAAACTATTTGTCATATCTGGAAAATTCATTTTTGTTCCACCGCGTTTCAAAATACAGCCATTCAATAAAAGAACAGATATACAATCCCGACAAATTCTATTGCGTTGACACCGGCCTTTACAACGAAATTGCGTTTTTAAACAGCGCCAATCGCGGCAGGTTGCTGGAAAATATGGTTTTTATGGAATTGAAAAGGAGGAGGAAGGATGTCTTTTACTTCAAGGGCGCCAAAGAATGCGACTTTGCGATCAAGGAGAAAACAAAAATCACCGGCGCGTGCCAAGTGACCAAAGAATTGTCGCCGGCCAACGAAAAACGGGAACTGGGCGGTCTGCGGGAGGCAATGGACAATTTCGGGCTTGACGAAGGCCTCATTATCACCGAGGGGCAGGAGGAAGAAAGGAAGATTGACGGCAAGAAAATCCGCGTGGTTTCGCTGTGCAAATGGCTTCTGGAATGATTCGCCGAGATTTTCAAACCCATTTTCCAAAATGGTCCGACCCTTTCAAACCTTGGCGCGCTTCCGGCAAAAACGATTTTTTGCTATCATCAAGATATGAAAACGGCGCAAAACAATTACGCGTTCATTGACGCGGCAAATCTTTTTTACGGCGGAGAGAAAAGTTTGGGCTGGAAAATAGACTACCAAAAGCTTTTGCGTTACTTAAAGGACAAATACAAAATATCCAGAGCTCTGTATTTTGGCGGAGTGGAGATCCACCGATTCAAATTTGATTATATGGACAATGATGCCGTTTCCTTGATTGAATTGGAAAAATATTTGTCCGAATTGATAAAAAAGGACGGCGGGAAATTAAGCGAAGCGGAATTGATATTATTGGGCCGGCATTTGCAAAGGATCCGTTTTTATCTGAAATTGGATAAATTCGGATACGAAATGCATCTTAAACCGGTCAAATTATATGACCAGGATGACGGTTCAACAAAGAAAAAAGCCAATTGCGATGTGGATATGGCTTTTTGGCTGATGAAAGAGAGAGATAATTTTGACCGGGCGTTAATTCTGTCCGGCGACGGTGATTTTTTGCCGGTTTTAAAATATTTGAGAAATCACAACAAGGAAATTCTTATTTTATCCCGCGGGCCGAGAACTGCCAGAGAAATCCGGCAATTCGCCGGCGCTCATTTTCGGGATTTTGAATATCTTAAATATTTGCTAAAAATGCCGGAGAAAATAAAACGAAACGGACTCGTATAGAATCCGCTTCACGTTTAGTGATTAAATTTTATCATCTTAAAAAAATATGTCAAGCGAAACAATCAAAAACAAGGCGCTGGATTTTGCCAAATACCACAACGGGTTTGTTATCGGCTTGATGCTGGCGTTTTTCGGCGGCGCGGCGATCTTTGCCGCCGATCCCGGGGCGCGGGAGGCGGTTCTGGGAAAAGAGATCATCTCCCAAACCGGCGTTGACAATGCCGCGATTCTGGCCGCCGATCTGGATAATTTTGATTTTGAGATCAAGATCAACGAAGTCGCCGAAGATGAAAACAACTACTATGTGGATTATTCTTTCCGGACGCTGGAAATCCAAGACAATATTTGGCAAGAGGCCCAGCGCCGGTCGTCAATGACGATTGACAAATTGTCGCTGGCCGGCAAAGATCTCGGCCTCTATGTTCAGGAACAGCTGATGCAGGTCGCGCAAAACGAGCAAAACTATTTGAAACAAGTTCAAGCCGCCGAAACAAAAAAGGGGCCCACGCAAATCGCTCGCGCCGCGGAATATACCGGCTTGATCGGTTTGGTTTTGGATGCCAAGAACGCCATCTTGCCCGGTTATGATCCGGTGGTCAAACCCGCGCCGGCGGAATTGACCGTGGCGTCTCCCGCCGCGCCGGAAGAAACCGCGGACGAAGGGAATGATAATTCATCGTTGATAAATGATTCGGGCAATCAGTCATCAGCTACCGGCACCGGCGGCGGAGGAGATAATAATTCAGCGTCAACTTCCAATTCCAACAATCAACCGCCAGCCGGCGACACCGGCGGCTCTTCCAATAACCAGCCGTCATCCGGTAACGGCACCACCACCCAAGAGGCGATTACTCCGGAACCAAAACCGTCTGAAACCCCTGAATCCTCTGAATCCTCCGAACCGTCTGAAACTTCTGAATCCCCTGAAACTTCTGAATCTTCCGAACCACCTGCAACTGAACCCGCCGATCCTGCGCCCGAACCGGAAATTGAACCGTCTTCCGCACCATAATTTTCAAAAGGGTCCGACCCTTTTCTAAAAGGGTCGGACCCTTCCAAAAATATTCAAAAAAATATGAGTGTAAGAGTTGAACCTTTTGGTGTGGGAGATTTTATCCATGCCTACAATCAAGGCAACAACAAACAGCCGATATTTTTGAGTAAAACCGATTATTGGTATTTTATGCGCGGCTTGCGTTTTTTCAACGATGAGCGCGATATAAAGGAATTAGCTCCATGTTTGGGCGATTTAATTGAAATGAAAAAAATGATTTTGGCTGATTTGGGACCGCAAAATTTTCCTGGCGGACGCAATACTTTTGAGTGGCAAAAAGAATGGGGAGACCCTCGCCCGCTCACGGAGATCGTTTCTTTTCATTTGTCTCCGAATCATTTTCATTTGCTGTTAAAAGAAATTATCAAAGGAGGAGTAAGTAAGCTCATGAAAAAATTAGGTGCTGGGTATGCGGTTTATCGAAATTTTAAAGATAAAAGAGTAGGCACAATTTTTCAAGGAGGATATAAAGGCAAGAAAGTGACGGACGAAAATTACCTGCGATATTTGGATGTTTATATTCAAGTAATCAATGTTTTTGAATTGTTTCCCGGAGGTATTGAAGCAGCGGCAAAAAATTTTGACGAAGCGTTCCAATTTGCGCTGGATTATCCGTTTTGCAGTTTGGGAGAATCTTTCGGATTGCGCAATCTGAATATAATCAAGCGCGATTATTTGAATAATGTTTTCTCCGGCATGGAAATTTATAAGGAATTTTGTAAGGACGCGATAATAAACCACGCAGCTAGAAAAACTTTGGGAAAGTTAACCATGGAATAAAACGATATTGAAAGGGTATTAAAAGGGTCCGACCCTTTTTAGAGGGTTTTGAAAAGGGTCCGACCCTTTTAAGGAATATATGTCTCAATTAGCTAATATTTTTAAAAAAATGTTTCAGAGGTTTGAAAAGGGTCCGACCCTTTTGAAAAATTTGAAAAGGGTCCGACCCTTTTTCAGAAGGGTCCGACCCTTTCAAGAAGGGCGGAGGGGGGTTTCCAAGAGGGGGGCGGCTTTTTGGGCGGCGGCGGGGGTTTTGATGTTGGCGGGAGTGGGCGGGACGCTGGCGCTGAAT
>Ga0302250_1001701_pt1 | contig 15681 bp, 11 predicted proteins | sample AAG_RA_Asp_MG_FD_193536 | JGI IMG/M metagenome (GOLD analysis project Ga0302250, IMG submission 193536) | Enriched activated sludge microbial communities from anaerobic digester in WTTP, New Holstein, Wisconsin, United States - AAG_RA_Asp | ecosystem: Engineered > Bioreactor > Anaerobic >... | reverse complement strand
TGGTAAGACCAATAGCATCGAAATTCACACCGTCGTCATAACGGATCACTTCGTCGTCGGTAACAGGACCAACACTGTTATTGGTTTTGCCGGAAGCTTTAATGGTCTGGTTCATTCTTTCAATATCGCGGGCGCTTAAGGAAGCATAATCCGGCATAGATGGTTCAACGCCATATTTGCTGGGGCCCTGATCGGTGGGGAAATCTATTTCAATGTTGAAGGTCAGATCCTGATCACCGGTATTTGTAATGGTAAGTGTTGAAGTACCAGTACCGCCAGGAATAATATTCTTGGTTACCGAAGTCGGGTTAACCACGATCTGAGGACCGGCAGCCACATTAATCACGGCAGTATACGGATTTGAAGCGGCTGAAGTACCTTCATCATACACAGCTTTCACGGTGTAGACATAAGTACCATTGGCCAGATCCATATCGGTATAAGTCTGCGGGGTGATGACACCGGTAATATCTGCACCGTCTCTTTGAACCTTAAATCCGAGGTGACCGCGGGTTGCCGGGTTGAAGGTACCATTAACCACCGGTTTAATCGGAGCAATAACCAGGTTGGTATTGTTCTGATATTGGGTGTTATTGGCAATCGGAAGTGCATATTGGAGTCCTTCCACCGGTTCTTCAACATACGCCTGGAGATTGTGATTATTGTCAATTCCGTAGGCAGTAGCCATTGACTCCCAGGTTACTCCGTCGAGGGTGATCATATCGCCAAAACCAACTACTGCAGGACCGTTGTCAATACCCATTGGATAGTCTCCATCGGCATTGTCAACTGCAATGGAAACCCATAGTTCGGTACCGGCAGCAACCTGCACCGGGGAGCTCAGGGTAATTTCATTCCAGGTATATTGTGTAAGGCCATTCAGAGGTTGAGTAAGCAACAGGGTTGAAGCATTTGCACCTGAGTATACTTTCAGTGTAAATGTTGAGGCAAAGTCAGCTCTCGGGAAGAAAGCTACTTTACTCAAAGACCAGCCATCATAAGCGGCAAGGTCAGTGAAACGGACAGCGCATTCAAACTGGCCGGGAGCGCCAAGGCCGAGGCCTGTATAATTGGCGCCGTCATCCCATTTTAACCACTCGGAAGCACCGCCTTCATAATCCCAGGTTAGGGTAACATCGTTACCATTAACCACACCGGCAAGATTGGTCGGAGGGGTAAGCACCGGACCACCGCCGCTACCGCTCAGCATGACATTGTCAATGTACCAGTAGTCGATTTCGAATGAATCGCCATCATAGAAAATACCCAGCTGGAAGTTAGGATTTCCCACGTGTGCATTATTGATAGTTACAGTAACCGTTTCAGGCCCTACGTTTCCTGTGGGATTGATAGTCCATACAGGTTCCCAGGTAGCTCCGCCATCAATCGTGGTGGCTACGCCACAGGTAAAGGTCGTGCTGTACCAATCTACAAAATGCTTGAATTCAAGCTGAAGTTCGGACTGACCTTCGGTATTGATCACACCGGTCATAATAGCTGATAACCCTACAAATGAAGGCGACCATCCGAAACGGAGTTCGGGAGCGGTTCCACCGGCATTGGCTGTAGCAACCACACTCCAGTTGGTTAAACCGGACGGGCCAACAACTGACCAGCCTGCGGGAATGGTTCCACCGGTGAATTCTTCAAAGAGAAGGAGATTACCGGAATTGAGCAGGGCCGGATTTGAAGTGGCGGTTCCGCCAATTCCGGCAGCATTTTTAGTGGTTACTGTATAATAATATGTACCGGCAGCAGGAACTGAATTATCAACCCATTGGGTAACCGGTCCGGCTACATCAAATGCAACATTATCAGGCATACGGACAATGTTGTATCCGGTAAGGCCGGTATAGTAACCGCCGTGTAAGCCGGCTGTGGGGTTGGTCCAGGTAAGGAGGCCATCTTCACCCTGAGCGGTTAACATCAGGTTGGTAACAGCAGCAGGAACATCGGGTCCGATCCATTTATCCATAACCACCGGAGTACCGGCGCCGAAGGAATTTTCAGGAACCAGTTTGTAGGTATACATACCGGCAGCGGGAACGCCGTTATCGGTATAGGTACTGTTTCCGCCAATCGGAGGATTGTTCACAGTTTGAATTAACACTTCATTGCGGTAGATTTTAACAGCGGTCAGCTGGGTAAGAGCGCCACCGCCTACAGTAACACTCGGGTTGGTCCATGAAAGGGCTGCATTGAGTGCGCCATTGGCGCCGGGGGTAATCATCAGATTGGTAACCGGGCCGGGAGCGCTGGTATTGGCAGTAAGCGCCAGTTCGTAAACGCCAACAAGGTTATTGGTTTGCTGTATATTGGCCAGCATCACAAATTTTCCTGAAACGAGATCGTCGGAAGTAGCTAAACCACCGGCAATAGCTTCTGCAGCATTGTATCCGGGAATATCGGAAACATTATGGTTTACACCGGTAAAAGCCAGCGTAGCAATGCTGAATTGATGTACAAGCTGAGGAGTTCCGGCTCCACCGCCCTGGTCAAATACCCAGAGGTAAGGACCACCGGTTGTCCAGGGATCATATGCGTTACCATACATGCCGGCTAAAGTAATACCGGTTACATTGGTAATGGTAGTACCGGTCATGCTCACGAGAGCCAGGGTTGACCAGTTACCTGCCCAGAAACCTCCGGCATTGGCGTTGGCAGTAGGGTCATATCCAATGTGACGAACAGCTACAGCGCCGGTTGGAATAGTTCCTACAAGCACTTTATTGGTAAAGTCCATTTTATAAATTGTACCGGCTGCAGCACCACCATAGAAATAGGTACCGTCGAAAGCCAGGTCACGACATGCGCCTGCGCCTGCCACGGTAAAGTTTTCAACAAACACACCGGCATTGGTATATTTGGAAAAACTACCGGCAGTCTGCCAGTTCGACGCATAAATGTAAGTACCGTCTGTTTCTACACCGGGGGATGCAGCAGCAGCAGTGTTGAACTGAAACAACACATCCCAGGTAGCATCGGTAATGTTGCCATTGAAACCGTGCGGGGTTGGTGTTGTTTCATTCGGAGCGTACACGATGCCTTGTTCAGCCATTCTGGCCAGATCCCTGGCAGGAAGAGCTGACTGGGCAAACACGACAGCTGATGATAATAGCCATACCATCAGCAGGAGGGTCACTTTGGTAAGTTTGCTCATAATGAATTACATTTTGGTTAATAAAAGTAAAAGTTGAAAATTAAAATTTAAATAAAACATTGATATAAGAATTGACTGATTTATTGATCGTCATTATTCATTTGCAAATAGTTATGGGGGTTGCTGCAATTGTTTGGTAAATTTGGAATGGACCATACTTAGCCTTTATTTGGGTTATTTACAGATTTATCAGAATCATTTATTTTTCAAAACGATAGCAAAGAAAACACATTTTTTTAAACAGAAATTTTTTTTCTTGTTTTTTACATTATAAATCAGGTGCAAAAATAACATAATCCCTTTTCTAAGCATCTTTTTAGATAATCTAAATGGTATTTTAAGCTTTGAATGTACTTAAAAAATGTTAAATAACAGTAAATGTCTCTTTATCAGCAAAAATAAAGGTTAATCTGAATATTTTCAAATGAATGTTTGTTTGAATGAAATATTTTATACTTTTGCAGCCCGATTTTTTTATTTGATATAAATATAAGACAATGATCGCAATAGTGGAAATAGCTGGTCTGCAATACAAGGTAAAAAAAGATCAGAAATTATATGTAAACCGCCTGGACACTGAAGAAGGCGCAGCAGTAAACTTTGACAAAGTGCTTCTTTTAGAATCTGATGAAAACATTTCTGTTGGGAAACCTTATCTCGACGGAGTAAAGGTGAGCGCTTCGGTAGTCAATCACCTGAAAGATGATAAAAAAATCATTTTCAAGAAAAAACGCCGTAAAGGTTACAAGGTGATGCGCGGTCATCGTCAGCCGTTAAGCCTGATCCAGATTGGTGAAATAACTGCTTAATCCGTTTTATTCAATATTAAAAACTAATACCCATGGCTCATAAAAAAGGTGCAGGAAGTTCAAGCAACGGTCGTGAATCACACAGTAAACGTCTTGGAGTAAAAATATACGGCGGCCAGTTTGCCAAAGCCGGAAATATTATTATCCGCCAAAGAGGTACAGTACACCATCCCGGCAATAATGTCGGCATTGGAAAAGATCATACTCTTTTTGCCCTCGTAGATGGAACCGTTGTTTTCAGAAAAAAACAAAATGATAAATCATTTGTTTCGGTTTTACCCTTTGATTCAACCGTAGAAGAATCTGTTAACTAAATCATTTTCAAGAATATTTCAGAAATCTCCTGGTGAATCCTGCCAGGAGATTTTTTGTTTAAACCCATTCACATTATGCTTCAGATCAATTTTGTAAGAGAAAATCAAAGCGAAGTTGTGGAACGTTTAAAAGTCAAAAACTTCCATGCCACAGATATCGTCAGTGAAATTGTGGAACTTGATGACCTCAGGCGCAACACTCAGAAAAAGATGGATGATATCCTGTCACAATCCAATAACATAGCCCGGGAAATCGGCAACCTGTACAAAGTGGGTAAAACACAGGAAGCCAATGAGTTGAAAACTAAAACCGGCGAACTGAAACAAGCCTCGAAAGAATTGGGTGAACTACTCGATCAAACGGTTCTTAAACTTAATGATAAGCTCCTTTTGTTGCCCAATTTACCGCATCATGAAGTGGCCCCGGGAAAATCAGCGGAAGATAATATAGTGGTTCAGGAGGAAAATTTTGAACTGTTTTTACCTGAAAATGCAGTTCCTCACTGGGATCTGGCCGAAAAATACCAGATCATCGACTTTGAATTGGGAAACAAAGTAACAGGCGCCGGATTCCCGTTTTATAAAGGGAAAGGCGCCCGCATACAACGCGCCCTGATCAACTTTTTCCTGGATGAAGCCATAGCGGCAGGCTATTATGAAGTGCAGCCGCCTCTCATGGTAAACGAAGCTTCCGGTTACGGAACCGGACAGTTGCCCGATAAAGACGGACAGATGTACCACGATGAGGTTGACAATTTATTCATGATTCCGACTGCCGAAGTACCCGTTACCAATATTTACCGCGATGTCATTTTAAAAGAAGATGATTTCCCTGTAAAAAATGTGGCCTATTCTGCCTGTTTCAGAAGGGAGGCCGGGTCATATGGTAAGGATGTAAGAGGTTTGAACCGGTTACATCAATTCGACAAGGTAGAAATAGTTCAAATCCAGCACCCTGACAAATCCTATGAAACGCTCGAAGAGATGAGGGCTCATGTGGCTTCCCTGCTCCGGAAACTGAAACTGCCCTTCCGTATTGTAAGGCTGTGTGGTGGCGATATGAGTTTCACCTCTGCCATGACCTATGATTTTGAAGTATTTTCTGCCGCCCAGAAAAGATGGCTGGAAGTGAGTTCTGTTTCAAACTTTGAAAGTTTTCAGGCCAACAGGATGAAGTTACGGTATAAAGATCAGACCGGAAAAACCAAACCTGCGCACACGCTCAATGGCAGCGCTCTGGCCTTACCCAGGGTTCTGGCTGCCCTGCTCGAAAATAACCAGACCGGCGCCGGCATTAAAATCCCGGAAGTGCTGGTTCCTTACACCGGATTTGAGTGGATTGATTAACAGATTGTTGTAATCTTTCCGGGAAATGAGAACTTTTTGGGCCGTTATCCTGGCGCTGATCCTGTTATCGCCAACAATCCTCAAAATCAGCCACCATCACAAACATGATGAGTGCCAACAGTGTGACCATTGCCATGATAATCATTCTCATTCAAACAGTATAGAACATACCTGTTTGATATGCTCCTTTGAATTCTTTCATTTTCTTAATGAAACATACAGGGTTGATTTTGAGACTTTTTATCTCCCTTTTTCCAAAAGGCCTTTCCAGATTACTCAGGTCTTTTTCGATCCCTGCAAATTTTCATTTTTACTAAGAGCTCCTCCATTAAGCTGATATTCTAACAATTAATTAATTAGCCCTGCTGTAAGGAGGGCAGTTCTCTTTAATAAAATATCAACTTAATCGGAATTAAAATGAAAAAACACTTTATCATTTTGATGCTGTTGCTCAGCCTTTATTCACATAGTCAAAATCGAATTTCAGGAACCATTACCGATACGGGAAGATTGCCACTGGCCGGTGCAACTGTTTATCTGCCAGAACTCAATAAAGGAACTTACAGTGATATAAACGGATTTTATGAATTGATTGATTTGCCTGACGGGCGGATTAAGGTCCTGTTTTCCTACATGGGGTATACTACTCAAATCCAACCGGTTTTATTGGAGGGCAATCCTTTGGTATTAAACGTGGTACTCGAAACAACCACTTTGCGAACAGAAGAAATTGTGATTACCGGTGGTTATAGTTCAACCCAACATGAAAATGCCGTAAAAATTGAATCATTGGATCTGCTTTCCCGGGAAAATCCCGCTTCCCCAAATTTTACCGAACGTTTGACCCGTATACCTGGTGTTGATATGATCTCGAAAGGCACCGGAGTTTCTAAACCTGTAATCCGGGGATTGTCCATGAATGACATTTTGATCCTGAACAACGGAGTCCGCTTCGAAAATTATCAGTATTCCAGCCATCATCCCATGGGTATTGATGAGTTTGGTTATGAAGATGTGGAAATCATAAAAGGCCCGGCTTCCTTACTTTATGGATCGGATGCCATAGGCGGAGTCATCAATTTTATCAGGGAAAAACCGGCACCTGTCGGAAGTATTACCGGTGACTATCATTTGCAGATGTTCACAAACAGCCTTGGTATGGTTAATAATTTCGGGATCAAAGGATCCACAAAAAAGACCTTTGGGGGAATCAGAATCGGGCATAAAACCCATGCTGATTATCTTGAAGGAGGAGGAAGGTTTGTACCTAACTCAAGATTCAATGAATATTCCATAAAATTAAATGGCGGATATACCGGAAAAACCGGTACGTTCAGACTTTTTTACGATTATATCGGTGAAACTCCCGGACTGGCAGAAGATGAAGCCGTTAAAACCGTTCAAACAAGAGGTAGAAATAACGAAGAATTTTACCTTCAGTCAGGCACCCATTTAGTTTCTTCCCAAAACCTGCTTTATTTTAGGAGATATAAGCTCAACGTCAATGCCGCTTTTCAAAACACTGAACTGAGTCATATTGAAACGGATCGTATTCATGAAATTCAGATGAGTCTTGCCACAGTTACCTATGAAGCCAAACTGTATTTTCCATCGGCGGAAGGATCAGAATATATTGCTGGAATACAGGGATTAAACCAGAAAAACAGCAATCTGAACGACCGGGAGGTGATATTGCTGCCCGATGCCGGCATGTTTAACTATTCTGTCTATGGATTGGTTCAGCAATCTTTTTTCAAAAAGCTGACTTTGCAGGCTGGGCTCAGATATGATTTCAAGGGACTTGAAACACGGGATGCCGGTGAACCAGGCACCTTAGATTTCCGTAAATCGTTGAATAAACGTTATTCAAGCATAAGTGGTTCTATAGGCGGAACCTACCATTTTTCTGATCATCTGCTGATCAGGGCCAATATAGCCAGTGCGTTCCGAACACCCAATATAGCCGAACTCACTTCAAACGGACCTCATGAATCGCGTTTTGAAATTGGCGACCAGGATTTGGTTCCTGAAAAATCGCTCGAGGCTGATGTGAGCACCCATTATCATCTTGATAACCTCACTCTCGATCTGGCTATATTTACCAACCGGATCAACCATTTTATATTCTTAACCCCTACCATGGATACTACCGGGGAGGGATTACGGATCTACCGGTATACTCAGGAAGATTCCAGACTTTTTGGAGGGGAAGCCGGGATTCATTACCATCCGGAAGGGTGGAAATGGCTTCATCTGGAGGCTGCATTTTCTGCAGTAACCGGGAAAAAATCAGATAAGGAATACCTTCCGCTTATACCCGCTCACAAAATAAACCTGGAAGCACGCGTTGAAAAAGAAAAGATTTGGGTTTTAGAGGATGCTTTTTTCGCACTTAATTTAAAAAAAGTGTTTGACCAGAACCGCCCTGCGCCGGATGAAACCGCCACTGACGGATATACTCTTATTGATATTTCAGCAGGTGGAAATATTAGCACCGGCAAACAGAAACTATTTATCGGATTGGGCGCAACCAACCTGTTCGACATCAAATACACGGATCATTTGTCCACACTTAAGGAGGTGGGATACCATAATCCCGGCAGAAACCTTTCATTAACATTAAGCTGGCCTTTCCGGTTTTTTTAGGCGGACATACAACAAATCTACATCAGGGGTGTTAATATCGTTACGCTCAAAAAATATATGAAAGCCAGGCACTTAATTATACTTTTCTTCATTTTAGCAGTATTTGTTTTATCTGCTGTTTCTCAGCCGGTTATCAGAACTGACAAACCGCCAAAACCCGGACAGGAGAAGCAAAAGGAACAGGAAAAACTGGCTGCTGAATATTTGAATACCCGGCAATTTGATAAAGCCGCAGTAGTGTATGAATCGTTATTCGACGAAAATCCCAGCCAGTATTATTACACCAATTATCTTTTCTGCCTCACTGAACTGCAGGATTATAAAACCGCTCTGAAAATTGTAAGAAAAATGATCAGGGATAATCCGGGGAAGCCAAGATATAAAGTGGATGAAGCCTACATTATGACCGTTTCCGGAGATCCGGCAAAGGCCAGAAAGCTGTATGATGAAGCCTTTGAAAGCATTTTACCCGATCAGAATCAGATCATCGATCTGGCCAACGCATTTTATTACCGGGGTCAGATTGATTATTCCATAAGAACTTATGAGCGGGGCGCTGCAATTTTAGGCCGTAACCCGTTTCACTACCAATTGGCCAATATTTATGAGATCAACGGGAACTATTCGGCTATGATCGATGAATATATCGCTCTGGCCACCGAAGATGAATCGCAGGTAGCCAATATACAGAACCGTTTGCAGAACACATTATCCAATGATCCGGATGGGGAAAAGAACAAGGCTTTCAGAACGGAATTGCTGAAACGGGTTCAGAAAAATCCGGAAAAAGCATTCTTTTCAGAACTTCTTCTCTGGCACTCCATCCAGCAAAAGGACTTTGATGTGGCCCTTATTCAGGCCAAATCGCTCGATAAAAGGCTTCAGGAAGACGGCAGCCGTCTGCTTTCGCTGGGAGATCTGGCCATGGCCAACAACAGCTATAATGTGGCAGTTGAAAGTTTCCAGTATGTGGTGCTGAAAGGCGTCAATAATCCAAATTATCTGACCGGAAAAATCGGACTGGTAAATGCCCGGTATTTAAAGATTACCGGTAATTTTGGTTATACCATGAATGATCTGGCATCGCTCGAAAATGAATATACCCAGATACTTGATGAATTTGGTCAAAATAAATATACCATACCGGTAATCCGGAACCTGGCACATCTTCAGGCGTTTTACCTCGATAAAAATGTGGAGGCTGTTGAAATGCTTGAAAGAGCCATTAAAATGCCGGATATAACCCGTGATCTGCAGGCCATCTGTAAAATTGAACTGGCTGATATTTATCTTTTTACCGGTGAAGTTTGGGAGTCGACCCTGCTCTATTCACAGGTGGATAAAGACTTCAAAAATGACCACGTAGGTTATGAGGCAAAATTCAGAAATGGCCGGTTATCGTATTTCATCGGGGAATATGAATGGGCAAAGGCTCAGCTTGATGTACTTAAAGGAGCCACTTCCAAACTCATTGCCAATGATGCGCTTGCCTTATCATTGCTGATCGCCGATAATATGGATATGGACAGTACTTATACCGCGCTCCGGATCTACTCCCGGGCTGAGATGCTTAATTATCAGCACAAGCACCAACTTGCCCTGCAAACGCTTGATTCAGTGAATTTTGTAGGATTATGGCATCCTCTTTTTGATGAAGTTCTCTATAAAAAGGCGGAAATCAACATGGAGACGGGGAATTTCACGGAGGCAGATACCCTCTATGCACAGGTATATGGCATGTATCCCGATGATATTTTGGGCGATGATGCCCTCTTTAAAAGGGCCGAACTGAATGAAAACCAACTGAAAAATCCGGCCAAAGCTATGGAATTGTACTCCGAACTGATGCTTAAATATCCCGGAAGCATTTACACCATCGAAGCCCGCAAAAGATTCAGGTATCTCCGCGGCGATGTGATTAACTGACATGGAACCGGTCAGGCCCAAAAAACACCTTGGACAACATTTTCTGAAAGATGAAAATATCGCCCGGAAAATTGTTGAGAGCGTAACTTTTACGGATCAGATACTCGAAATTGGCGCCGGAACCGGGGTACTTACCAAATACCTGGTGCAGAAACCAGGAAAGCTTAAAATCATCGAGATCGATGCAGAATCGGTGGAATATCTGAAAAAACGATTTTCTTTTCCGGATGATGTTCTGTATTTTGCCGATTTTTTAAGAACGGATTTGTCCCGGATATTTCAAAATGAATTCGCGGTAATTGGCAACTTTCCCTATAATATTTCCTCACAGATTTTTTTCAAAATCATTGAATACCGTCATTTAATCCCAGAGGTAGTGGGTATGGTACAAAAGGAAGTCGCCGAAAGGCTGGCCGCCAGACCAGGCAATAAGACCTATGGAATTTTGTCGGTATTATTAGGGGTTTATTACGATATAGCATTATTGTTCCCGGTAAGTGAGCATGTTTTTGTTCCCCCTCCCAAAGTGAAATCGGCAGTGATCCGGTTAACCCGGAAAACGAAAAAATTCCCTGAATTGGATGAAAAGCTGTTTTTTGGCATTGTTAAAACAGCCTTTAATCAAAGAAGGAAAACCATGCGTAATTCATTGAGAGGTTATTGGGAAGGCCTTTTAAATCCGGAAGAGTTCCCGGTTTTTAAACAGCGTCCGGAAGAGTTGGCCGTTGAGGAATTTATTGCTCTTACCAACCTGCTGAAAAGGTAAAGGGTTACCATATTTTATCTGAAAACAACCTGTAGATTTCAAAAAAATCTGCGTTAATCTACGAAATCTGCGGGAGAAATTTTCCTGCAGATTTCGCAGATTAACGCAGGAATACAGTTCTACGCAAATGTAATATGTCCTGATATTATTCAGAAACCATCAGCATGATGCTTTTGGTGAATTCGCTGCTGCTCACCCGGCAAATACAGGCGCCTGAGAGAAGGCCGTTACGCTGAAAATTAATTTCATGATATCCGGCATCAAAAACCCGTGTTTCAGATTTTACCACCTTGCCGTAAAGATCTGATATAGTTAGAGATGTTAATTGTTTGTGGGGATTATAAAATCCTATGGTGGTTTCAACGGAAAAAGGATTTGGGAAATTCTGCAGCAGGACATCCTGAGGGCTGTCTGAAGCAATTTGCCCTCTGGTTCCTGTGGTCGTATTCCCGATACGGGTTTTATAGAGCTTTCCGGTGAATCCGGTACTTCCACCGGTACTTCCCACGCACCATACATCGGATGAATCGGTTGAAGAAGGTACAATTTCCATCGAAAACATCTCTGCCAGGGTACTCAGGTCGAGGTTCCAGGTTAATCCTCCGTCGGGGGTACTCCAGATACCGCCACTCTCATTATAAACATTCCCTCCAACAGCCCATCCTCTTAGGGCATCGGTAAAACTTACCGCACGAATGGGGTATTCAAAATTTTTCAGCCGGGCACTCCATGAAAATCCCCCATCGGTGGTGCGGCAAACCCAACCTTCCACAGGGGTTGATATCTGTCCACCTCCCGTCCAGGCCAGACTATTGTCCTCATCGAGTACATCTACCCCTCCATCGAACACAATATCCGCACAGGGGCCTGATATCCAACTCATTCCATAATCGGAGCTGCGGGCAAAATGAAGTCCGGTGGCAAAGACCTTTCCGGAGGGTTGGGCGTCGATATTTCCTGCGAACCAGGAATAGTCAGGATTAATGTTAACATAGTTCCAGGAGTCGGCCTCTTTTCCTCCGTTGGCGGTGTACCAGCATCCGCCGGAAAAGGAGTTCATCACGATTCCGGTATCCTGATTGAAAAAATGAATTCTGTCGAGCCAGCCAACCGCCGTAAAGGGCAGAACCAGGTTTATATCGGCTGTCCAGGTTACGCCACCGTTAAAACTCCACCTGATTGTACCCTGGTTGATAGCGGCCTGGTTATTAAATCCGGCTATAACAACCGTATCCGGGCTCAGTGCCTCCACCCCGTACCAGTAATAAGGGAATCCGAGGTTCATGACCGCTGTCCAGTTTTCACCGCTATTGACTGACTTAAACACAGAGCCCAGTTCAGTTACAATATATCCCGTTTGTGAGCCGGCAAATGAAACGTCTTTAAACACTTTCCCCGGAGCGCTAAATTTCAGATGCCAGTTATACCCAGACTGGCCTTCCTTGAGGATTTTATTCTCTGCATTGTAACCAACCGGATTATCCGGATAACCGGAATGCGGTATCCGGCTTATGCAGTTATCCCCGGAAATTAATTCCACCCCTGTAACGGAATTGTTCTGATGGATCATCATTCTGTGCTGACCCGGGAGAATTAATGGTATTGAAACGTAACACGTTAAACAAAACAAGAAAGTGAGTACCGGATTATTCATATCTCAATAGTTAAAATTAAATCCAAACCAGCGTTATTTTACCGTCATTTCACCGCTGATGGAAGTCTGAAGATATCTGGCCACATCGCTGTTATGTTTATACCGACCGGCCAGGAACATCAGTTTGGTAACGGCCGCTTCGGTGGTCATATCATAGCCACTGAGCACCCCGGTATCGGCCAGTCGTTTTCCGGTTATGTACTTGCCCATATCCACCGATCCTCCGTTGCACTGAGTAACGTTCAAAACGACCATTCCCTTATTGATGGCTTCACTGATTGCATTGATAAACCAACCGGCTGACGGGGCATTTCCGGAACCGTAGGTTTCCAGCACCACTGCCCTCAGGCCATTCAATCCTAATGTGGCCCTCACTTGTCCTTCGGTAATCCCTGGAAAAAGCTTCAGGATGGCGATGTTATTATCATAATTTTTGTGCGCTTTCAGGGCTTTGAAATTGGGTTTGTGGATGTTCCCGTAGTTGTATTTGATATACACTCCGGCTTCGGCAAGTGGAGGGTAGTTCACCGATTTGAAGGCTTCAAAATGCTCAGCATTGAATTTATAGGTACGGTTTCCGCGGAACAGCCTGTTTTCAAAATAGATACACACTTCGGGAACTACCGGGGTTTCATCTTCTTTGGCCGCAGCGATTTCCACTGCAGTGATGAAATTCTCACGTCCGTCGGTACGCACCATGCCCAAAGGAAGTTGAGAGCCGGTAAAAATCACCGGTTTGTTCAGGTTCTCCAGCATAAAACTCAGGGCTGAGGCCGTATACGACATGGTATCGGTTCCATGCAAGACCACAAAGCCGTCGTATTTTTCATAATTCGATTCGATCACTTTAACCAGTTCAACCCAAACATCCGGGTAGATATCAGAGGAATCAATCACAGGATCAAAACAATAGTTATCGATTTTGTAATCCATCAGGGATAAGGCCGGAAACTGGGAGTAAATCTCCGAGAAATTGAAAGGTACCAGCGCCCCGGTGTTTTTATCGAGGATCATTCCAATGGTGCCTCCGGTATAGATTACCAGGATTGATGTTTCTGAATCCATCCGTTTAAAGTTTTATAGGATATAATTGCAAAGCATTTTCGGTTGTTTTGGCCGCTACTTCTTCCACTTCCATCCCGGTTATCCAGGCAATCCGTTCTGCTATGAAAGGGAGATAAGAGCTTTCATTCCGCTGGCCACGATACGGTACCGGGGGCAGAAATGGCGCATCGGTTTCCAGAACCAGATGATCGCATCCCACCACCCGAATAACCTCCTGTAACCCGGAATTCTTATAGGTTACCACTCCGCCGATTCCCAGATACAGTCCCATTTCGATGGCTTTCCGTGCCTGTGCCAGGTTTCCCGGGTAACAGTGTAATATGCCTTTTAAACCGGGTAAGGCGAGGTCGTTGATGATTTTCAGGATAATATCGAGTGAATTGCGTGAATGAATTGAAACAGCAAGTCCCAGTTTATCAGCCAGAACCAGTTGTTGTTTAAATACCTCTTCCTGTTGTTCCCTGAAGGTTTTGTCCCAGTACAGATCAATGCCTATCTCCCCTATCCCGATATATTTTCCGGTTTCAATTTCAGTAATAACCGTATTTAATTCTGTTTCAAAATCATCTTTTACCGAAGTAGGGTGAAGCCCCATCATTGGAAAACATGAGGCAGGAAAAGACTGAGCCATATGTAACAGTGCCGGGATGCTTTCTCTGTCAATATTAGGAAGTAAATGAACCAGCACATTTTTATCGAGTGAACGGTGGATGGTTTCAGCCCGATCGTTATCAAACTGGTTCAGGTAGAGGTGCGTATGGGTGTCAATTAAAATCATAGGGCAAAGGTAGTATTTTATGGGAATGAATATTTTTGCACTTTGTTATGGCACCTTTATGACCTTAAAAAAAGTTTTGATCATCCGGTTGAGTTCCATTGGCGATATCGTACTTACCACGCCTGTGGTACGCAATCTGAAGCTTCAGCAGCCCGGTATTGAAATCCATTATGTGGTGAAACCGGCTTTTGCATCCATCGTCCAATCCAATCCCTATATATCAAAAGTGCATTTGCTGGACCAGAAACTCAGCAGGCTGATTCGTAAACTGAAAAAAGAAAAATATGACCTGGTGGTTGATCTTCATAAGAATTTCAGGTCGTATGGGATACGCTTGTCCCTGAGTGTGCCTGTGGTAAGCTTCAACAAACTCAACATCCGAAAGTGGTTGGCCGTAAGATTTAAATGGAAGGTATTGCCACCGGTTCATATTGTTGACCGGTATCTTGAGTCTTTACAAAAATTCGGGATTGTGAATGACGGACAAGGCCTTGATTATTTTATACCGGAAAAAGATCATGTTGATCCTGAAAAACAGTTTCCCGGTATTGGCGGGGATTATCTGGCGGTAGTAGTCGGAGCTAAACACTACACCAAACAATTACCAGTTGCCAAACTGATACCGGTAATTTGTGATCTGAATTTACCTGTGGTGTTGTTGGGTGGAAAGGATGACGAAAAAACAGCCGAAATGATTATGGAAAAGTGCCAAAAACAGGTTTTCAATGCCTGTGGGAAACTGAATCTGAACCAATCCGCATCTCTGATCCGGCAGGCCGGCGCTGTGCTTACCAATGATACCGGCCTGATGCATATAGCGGCAGCCCTGAAAAAACCAATAGTGTCCGTTTGGGGAAATACCATTCCCGAATTTGGGATGTACCCGTACTACCCTGATAATATAATTGACCAATCAAAGATTATGGAGGTAAACGGATTGAAATGCCGGCCGTGTTCCAAGATCGGATTCAGGGAATGCCCTGAAAAGCATTTTGACTGCATGATGAAACAGGATGAGGAAATGATCAGGAGAGCAATTATGCAGGTGATTGGGGAATAACGTTGGGCGTTGGGCGTTGGGCGTTGGGCGTTATGCGTTGGGCGTTGGGTGTTGGGTGTTGGGCGTTGGGCGTTGGGCGTTGGGCGTTGGGCGTTGGGCGTTGGGCGTTGGGCGTTGGGCGTTGGGCGTTGGGCGTTGGGCGTTGGGGGGTGGGCG
>Ga0302250_1001699_pt1 | contig 15691 bp, 14 predicted proteins | sample AAG_RA_Asp_MG_FD_193536 | JGI IMG/M metagenome (GOLD analysis project Ga0302250, IMG submission 193536) | Enriched activated sludge microbial communities from anaerobic digester in WTTP, New Holstein, Wisconsin, United States - AAG_RA_Asp | ecosystem: Engineered > Bioreactor > Anaerobic >... | reverse complement strand
GTCAATCGTAAATTGCGTTCCCGCGCCATAGGCAAAATCCGCGTCCTTGTTATATTGGCAAGTTGCCGCCCGGTCCGTTAACACCGAGAGTGTTGGATTGCTTGTGCTCTGGCTCGCCGGCGTGGTGTTGGAAATCACCGGCGCGTTTGCCGAAGTGTTAACCGTGAATATTATCTGCGTGCCGGAAGCGTTCGCCTGCCCGCCAGCGGCATCCTTGCAGGACACATAGTAGGTGTAGGTGCCATTGGCCATATTGGGAAGCGTGACGCTGTGATTCGTGCCGCCCGTTGCGGAAAACGGCGTCCCCTGACCATAGGTGAAATCACTGTCTTTGTTGTATTGGCAATTTGCCGCCGCCGCGGTGGTTATTGATATAATCGGACTGATAACGGTTTGGTTGTTGGGCGTGGTGTTGGAAATCGTCGGAATCGTACCGGAACGGGTGATCGTGGTGGCAATCGGCGTTTCCAATACCGCGGTCGCCGAAGAATCCTTGTTCTTGCACGCAACATAGTAGGTATGCGTGCCGTCGGAAACACCCGCCAAAGAAACCGTGTGGCTGTAACCGTCGGCGCTATCCATTGAAGTTCCCGAACCATAGCTAAACGCGGCACCTTCCTTGTATTGGCAAGCGGACGGAATATCGGTGGTCACCGACAAGGCGGGATTGGTCACTGTTTGCGTTCCGGGCGTGGTGCTCACGATATTGGGTTTTCCCTGTCCGCGATCAAGGGTAGTGATGATCGGATTTTCCAAAGTTTTGGCCGCGCCGGTGGCCTTGTCCTTGCAGGCAACGTAAAAAGTGTATTTGCCGTCGGGCAGATCCGTTAACACCACCGAATGCGCGTATTCGCCGTCATTGGCGAATTGCGTGCCGGCGCCATAAGCGAACGTGGCGTCTTTTTTGTATTGACAGGTTGCCGGGCGGTCGGTGGACACCGACAAGGTGGGGTTGGCCACCGTCTGCGTTTCGGGAGTGGTGTTGGCAATGGCAGGCGCGTTGGCCGGGTCTTCGGAAAGGTCCACCGCGAATTTCACCGGCAAGCCGGGTTTGCTTACCGCGCAAGTCTCTTTATCCTTGCAAACCACATAGTAGGTATGATCGCCGGCGGGAAGACCGTTCAATTGAGTGTTGTGAACGTAATTTCCCGTGGTATCAAATTTGGTGCCGGCGCCAAAAGTGAAATCGCCGTCTTTTTTATACTCGCAATCCGCCGGCCGGTCGGTGGTTACTTTCAGCACCGGATTGGCAACGGTATATTTGGCCTCCATCGGCGCGGCCGACACCGCCGGCGCGTTGGCCGAATCTTGCGACAGGTCCACGGAAAAATTGTTCTGCGCCGAACCGACCGCCGATTTCGCGTCTTGGGACGCCTTGGAATTTTTGCACATCACCTTCACGGTGTGATTGTATTTGCAGTCCGCCGCCGGAATGCCGGTGAGATTGCTCAACGTGGCAGTGTGGCTTGTTCCGCCGCCGCCGCCCATAAACATCCCGCCGGAAAAATCATTGAAAGAACCGTCGCGCGACAGCATATATTTGCACTCCGCCTCAATGTCCGTTGACACCGACAGCTCCGCCGTTTTGGTATTGATCGTGCCGGAAGGGGAGGAAATCGTCACCTTCGGCGCGGTTTTATCCTGCTTTTCCTGCTCTTCCTTTTCCTCGGCATCCTCCTCGGTCACGCACTTGCCGTCCAAACAAACCAATCCTTCCCCGCAGTCCTCATCCTTTTTGCATTTTTCTCCCTCTTCGGCCTTCTTTTCCTCTTGCGCTTCTTCCTCCTCTTCGCAGAATTTATTGTTGTCCGCCGTCGGGAAAGGGCAGGTCATCGTCGCCTTTTTGCCGTCGCAAGCGATCGTGAATTTTAACTTGCTCGGATCGCTTCCTTTCGTTCCTTCGGAATCGCCGCCGGAACTTTTTGACTGCGGATAGGAACACGCCCACCATCCCGCCGAGGCCTTGGCGGCATCCACCGAAGTGTTGTCAAAATCGTTGGTCACCGTGCAACTCAAATCATCGCAATTGCCGCTTATTTCAGTGATGGTGAACGGCACATAAACTCCGTTGCGGCACTTGGTGTTGCTGGTACTGCATGTGCCACCCGCGTTGATCCGAAAATCGCACTCTCCCGTTTCCTCCGTCCCGCTCCCGGTGCCTTTCACGCAAATCCCATCGCCGCCGCTGACGGCGCTGATTTGCGCCCTGGTGGCATTAAGCCCCAAAGATTCGTAGTCGGTGGCATTGATAACTTCACTGCGCGATTTGCACGTCCATCCCGCACCGCAATCGCCGCAATCATTGGCCCCCGTCAAACAACTCTTCGGCGTGTTTGAACAATCCGCCGTTCTGCCGCCCTCGCAAAGACCGGTATCCTTGTTGCACGTGCCACCATTTTTGGCACAATCCCCCCCCGGTGTTATTTCCCATCCGCTGGATGACGGAGGATTCTTCAACGTCTTGCAATATTGCGATGTTCCGTTTCCGCCGCAAACAACCGCGCCTTGCTGAAAATTTCTGTTGCCGTTTGACGACGAAAAGCATCCCCCTTCGTTACTGCAAAAGCCGACGGTTGCGGGCAACCCCTTGTAAATACAATAATAATCCGAACCAAATTTTTTCTGGCAATCGTTATCGCTCACGCATTCCACCGTAGACGCGCTCCCGGAACAGTTCTGAAAAGCCGCCAGACACTTTGCCTTGAAACTTTCTCCGCAATCCTCGGAAACTTCCTTGCCAAGGATAAACTCAATCGCGTTCTTGCCGCACTCTTTATATTGTTGCGGCAGTAATCCTCCTTGTCCCTGTTCTTTAACGGTGAACATCGGCGAGCCGCCCGAACATTCTCCGGAAAAATCAATCTCCGGGCATTCTTCCGCGGTCGTCCCGCCGCTCTTCGGAAGCTCATAATCGGCACAGCTAAAGTCGCTTGCCGGAGAAATACCCGCCCCGCTTTTGTGGCAATCCCCCGTGGGAATTTGGACTTGCGTGTATAAATTTTTGCTTTTATCCGTGTCGCTGACTTTCGCAAACTGCGAATACGCGACATATTCGCATCCATACCGATCCGCGCCCTTGCCCCATCCCATCACCGGCACCCCATCCCCATTTTTTGCGCCAGATTTTGAAAAATAATCGCTTGATGTGAAAACATTTGTCTCTCCCGGATTGCATTTTTCCGGCGAATCGCCCAATATCCAGCCGGCAAAACCGCAACCGTTGTTGGTCATTTTGCAATCAAAACTTTTGCCGCGCAAAAAAAGCGATTTTTCCGCTCCTTCCCCGACGCATATTTTGTTTTTTTGTATTCCGGTCGCGCTGATTTTGCCGCACGCCGTATCCATCGTTATCCCACCGGTGCCGGTATCGGTTCTGGCGCAAAGAATGTCATCGGCGACAATATTTTGCACCGGAGAATCCGTGAGACTTTTGTTGGAAATGACAAGCGACCGGTCAACGCAATTTAACCCGTTCGGATAGGCCAATTTCCCAAACGCCTCAAAAATTTTTTCTTTTTCGCCAAAATCTGCAAGAGCATTGATAATGCTTTCTTTCGCTTCTCGGTAGCACTGATAGCATTTATACCCCTTATCCTCATCGGTTGATCCCTCCCACCTTTCCTTGCAATCCTTAACTTTGGATTGATATCTTGAAAACTGGCCTTGGATTATTTGCGCCAAAGTTTTGCACTTGGCCTCGTTGTTGCATTTTCCATTACTGCATCCGGAATAGCATATTTCCTCCGAGCTCAAATTATAAACGATCGTGCCGGAAAAGGGTTCTTTTTCGGAAGATAACGATCCGTCGCTTGAATATAAATCCTGGGATTTCTGGGGAGATTGCCCGCAAACATAAACGCCATCTCCCGACAAAATGCTGGGCTTGGTGCAAGTTTTAACTCCCTCCCCGATCCGCGCGATTACCTTGCCGTCGCTATCGCTAATCGCACATTCAAGAAGCTTACACTTTCCGCTTACGCAATTTCCATTCTTACAATAACCCCCATTGACTGAAGGAGCGTTCGCGCTACAAATTCCGGTGTGCGTCAATCCGCAAGGACAAGCACCGCCGTCAGCCACATTTTGGGCGCTGGTCAAAAACGAAAGATCCTGATTCTGTTGCGCCGACGCACTGGATGATGAAGACGCACCGCCGCAATTATAATTTGCATCAACACAAGTGGCATTACCGCTAATCACGCAACATTTCTGGCCGGACGTACATCTGTTATATTTATCCTCAAACCATGCCCAGCCGCCCGACGTAGAATTGCCGCATCTATAAACATTTCCGGCCAAACTTTCTACTTCGCCATTCACTCCGCATGAACGGCTTTCAAGCGTCGCCTGGCTACAAGATAAATTGGCACTGGCAATATAATTCCAGTCAAGTCCACCAAAAGCAAAAAAAACCGCAACCATTAAAACAAGAACTCCGAAGATCGCGATCTTTATTTTGCCGGAGCCATCCGAAAAGTTTCCCAAAAAGTTTTTTATGTCCATATTTGGATGTTAGAAATTAAAACAAACAATTTATTGCTTCATTTTCCCATAAGATAAGGCGCAATGTCAATTGTGAATAACTTGCCATCAAAATTAAAGGGTCTATCCCTCGTTAATGCGAGGGACAGACCCTTTAATTTTGCATTTTTGATTTTTAAATTTTACGTTTCAACGCCCGGGCTTTGGCAATGATTGCTTCATTTGCCGGCGTCGGCACATTCGCTTTCTTGCCCAGCCGCACGACTTCTCCGTTGTAATAATCGATTTCGGACAGGTCTTTGGGGCGGTTGCGGCCTTTGGCGATCGCGGCGGCCAAAACTCCGCGCCACGGCGCCAACCACCAAACCGGCAGTAACGCCAACCGCGCCAGCAATTTCACCGGATAGCCGCCCAATTTGCCGGCAAAGCCACCGCGGACCGCGTTTACTGCCAACACGAATTCCCGCAGCATCGCGATCTCTTTTTTGAAAATTTCTTTATCCCGCCAGCCTTGGTCCGCCGTAGTTTTGCGCGAAGGTAACCGCGCGCCAACATCCGTATTTCCCACTGCCGCCGTTGGCTCGCCGGAGCCTTGCGCGGTGGCGGCGGCCATGCCGATCAAATTCAAAAACAGTTTGGCATTTTCCATCGCCAAAACCTCTTTTCCCCGGAATTCCCGCGCCTTAACGCCCGCTTTTTCAAAAATCTCTCCCAACCCCAAACTCGCGGAGGAACTTGCAGAGGTGTCACCTATGTAAGTTTGCATAGGTGACACCTCTGCAAATTCGCATCGGCCAAAACCCAGTTTTATCGGCAGTTTGTAACCAACGGTAAGCGTCCCGTCGCGATCCGCATTCAAATCCACGCCGTTGATCAGCGACACGCGGACAATCGCAACCTTGTCCGCATCCTGTCCCAGCGCTTCTTGCAATCCCTTCTTCGCGTCCGCCGCCGCCGACAGCCCGTTTTGCGACAGCACCAACGCGGGAAAATTCCGTTGATTGGCAAAATGGCGATAATAAAACGCCGTGATTTTGTCCACGGGATTGCGCGTCGCCAGCCACAAAAAATCCGGCGGATTTTTTGCCGCCGCAAACGAAAAATCTTCCGGCGGCACCAGTTCGGCGGCAAAGATTTCCGGCGGATTTTTGCCGCGGGCAATCTTTGCCTTTCCGGATTTGATGTTCTCAATTTCCGCCGGAAACGCGATACCGATCATCCGCGCCGCGTTTTGCAATTCCCGGCAGAACAGCATTCCCGTCCGGCCGCCGGCGCCGACAACATAAATTGTTTTCGTCCTATCATCTATCATTAATCATTGATAATTTATAATTTATAATTTATAATTTATCAGTCATCAGTTACGGTTATCAGTTATCAATTGATTTTTCACTTTCCCGATTGCCGGTCCTGCGGCAAAACGCGATCCGAGATCGCGGCCGCCGCCGCGCGGACATCATCGCCAAAAATTTCTTCCGCCAGTGCGGCGGCGCGCCAAAAAAGAAGCACGGCGGCAAAAACCAGCGCCGCCAGCCACGCGGAAAATTTCGCCAAGTCCGATAGATCGTTCTTATTGGGCATATGCTGAAACAATTTGAACCGCAAAACAGCAAAAACTCCCGCAAAACGGGAACTCTGCCGAAATCTCAAAATCAATATTCCGGAAATTTAAACGACATCACCGCCGCGCCGATCATGTCCTTTTCGGCGTCCCAATTCTTTGCCAGAACAAACCCGCTCACGATATACATCAAATCTCCCTTTCCCGCGTAAAGTTGCATATTCTTGATCTCCGCCCCGTTTTGAGTGAAAGACCCGGTGATCAGCACCGCCTCGCTTCCATCGGACAGATTAACCTTGCGCTCGTTAATCAAGTTATAACCGACATTCTTGGCCTGCCAAGCCGCTTTCGCTTTCTCAACATAATCATTGGCGTTATTGAGTAGATTGTCGCGGATGACATTCACGTATTCGTTGATGACTTTGTCGCCGTTTTCGTCTTTTTCGGCTTCCGGCTTGAAAAATATCGCCATCGGACGGTAATTCACCATACCCTGGCGGACAATCCAACCCGCCGGCGGCGTGATGCTTTTTTCCAGTTGGGAAATTTCGGCAATGATCGCGGGATCAACTTGATCTTCATCCGTGCCGGCGGTTTCGCTTTGCGAACCTTCTTCTGCCGGAACTTCCTGATTTTCCGGCAAGGACGGACTCTCTTTCTTCTCGCCCTTTCCCATAAATGAAACAGCGGCGGCGAAAACCAAAACCAAGATCAAGAGCGCGGCGGCGGCGATCAGCAGATTTTTTTTGCCGCCGGTACCGACGGCAACAGTGGCGGAGCTTTCCGTTTGGACCATTCCTCCGGCAACGCCTTCCGCGTCCGCAAACGCTTCGTCAATCTCCGTCTGATGCCAGCCTTGTTCAAGCAAGACCTCCGTGACTTTGTTTTTTGAAACGCCGTCCGACGATTGCTGTTTTATGTAGTCAACAAGTTCTTTGTTCATAAAAATTTTCGGGAATTTTAAATTTGCTTTTTATTTTTAAAAAACGCCATTCCCGTTTCTTCATTTTCGCAAACAAAAAAACGCTTGTCAAACCCGAGTATTGTGCAATACAAATATATGTAAAAAAATAGCATCAATTTTAATTTTTGGAAGCACCTTTTCAATCCTCAACCGAAATGCCTTGGCGCGCTTCTTGGCGGCCACTTTTTGCTTTCGCCAAGATCAGGATTAAAAGTTTCCTTTCCGGCCCAATTCCAAAACCAGACCGCGCGGAATGGCGAGCGACAGCGGCGCGGCGCTCCTCCCGCCGTTTGGAACTTGCGCTATCGCCCATTTCTCCGCCCGCGCCAATTTGCGGATATTTTTTCCGGAAATTTTCCTGTCCATAAATTTATTTGAAAAACCATATTCAAATACGATTCAAATATAACATTTTAATTATAAACAAATTAGCCAAAGAAAAATTTCATTTTCCGCCGGCCGGCGCCGCTTTTCCAGTAAAGTTCTCTTCGCTTGGCTTCTTGTCCGGGTTCAAAGGATTCAGAAAATATCAGTTTTAATGGGCGGCGGTTTTGGATGGCGGGAACTTGACCGGCATTGTGCCGCGCCAGGCGATTTTGAACATCATGGGAATAGCCAACATATGTTCGCCGGTCTTTTAGGCTTTGAAAGATGTAGATAAAATGCATTGGATTCATTAAGTCTTCAATAAGATTATAAAATATAAATGAAAATTCCTAAAATTCAGATTGAGAGCGGGCCGCTCATCGGCAGATGAGCGAGCCTCGCTCAAATTTAAAAGCCGCTCTTGCAAGAGCGGCTTTTAAATTTGAGCAGGATAATGTCCCGCGTTAGAACCTCTTTCGAAGAATGTCCCCCGTCTCTCTTTATGCGAAATTGTATCAGCCTGGTAACGATTTTAACGCTCTTTTGGCGACTCTACGCGCTCAAAAATGATTCAAAACCGTCAATAGTGTAAAATCCTTCACTTTAGTTAGAACCTCACTCCAACATGGCAAGTTATTCCTGCTTTATTAGGCTTAATATTAACGGAAATTCCTTGTATGGCTGGTTAAAGTATGACGAACCCATATGGCCATCGTGCATAACAATTAATTTTCCGCCTACTTTACCAGCCATAATTTTTCCTTGAACATCATTACATTGCCACGGATCGTTATCGGAATTTATAAAAATAAATTCTTCGGCCTTACCCCTTATTTTCTCCCAATCATACTCATCTTGGTTTTTTGGATCATTTTCAGTTTTCGGCAAAGGCTTTGAATAACCGGAAACCATTATCGCTTGCTTAACCTTCTTGTCGTATTCTCCAATATGCTTAAAATAAGCTGCGCTCCGGCTGAATGTCCGATCAAAACAGTGTTCCCTGTAATCTTTCCATTCTCAAATACAAAAGCCAACCAATCCTTTGAATTTGGCTTTTTGGCATTCGGCAATTTTGGCAACCGAACATCAAAACCCTTACTTTTTAAACCGTTGACAATGTATGGAAACCAGAACAAATCCGGCGAATCTCCTGTTCCGTGCAATATAATAGCGTTTCTCATAAATACATCTTTTCAATCAAACAATATGTGTAATTACACCTATATTATACATATTTTACACATTTCCAAATAACCATTTTATGTAACTTAATTGAATAATTCTTTAATCTTCTCGGTCGAATAATAATAAATATTACGACCAATTTTTTTTCTTTGTAAAAATCCCAAATTTGCCAATTCTTTAAGATCGTTAATAGCGGTTAATTTTGATGTTTGATAAATATTCATGTGCGTTTTAATCGAAGCTTTTTGGTCCGGATCGCCCTGTAGATACTGGATAAGCTGGATTTGCCTTTCGTTCAAACTATATTTAGTCTGCGCATCTTTATTCATTTTCTTATTTGATAGGGCTTTTTTCTCCAAATAATCATAAAAATCTTTTATTGCCAATTTGATTTTCCTAACATTAAAATCTATGAAATATGTCATATCACAATCATCCTGCTCTGAATATACATATGCCATCGAATATTGACTGGGAGCTTTTTTAATAATTTTTGAAATCGGCAAATAAGAAAAAGCCCAATAACCATTTCGCAAAAGGTACCAATAAAAAATCAACCTTGCCAACCTTCCGTTGCCATCAGTAAAAGGATGTAAATAGGCAATCCAAAAGTGCAGCATTATTGCCTTAATTACTGGATGGATAAATTCGTGGCTTAACTCATCATTGGCAAAACCGATCATTCGCTCCAACTCTGGCATAACAAAAGATATCTTTGGAGCTTTATGGAAAATCATTCCCGTGCCATTATCAACCACAAAAATCTCCTCACTTTTTTTTCTTAAGCGAGGAATTTCTCCTTCCGGGGTATAAGTATCTTTTGTTATCATCCCATGAAGTTCATAAAACAATTCCAAACTCATACTTTTGCCTTTGTACCCTTCTTCTAAAGCTTTATTTGCGTTATAAGTGTTAAGTATCATTTGTTCGGACGCATTTTGGGGTTTTCTGCCTTCTCTTAAAAATTTTTTTGCCACTGCCCTGCTTGTACTCGCGCCTTCCAATTGGGAAGACGCAATTGCTTCTTCCATTACACCTCTGGTAAGTAGTTTTTGTTTGGTGATTCTATCAAAATCGGTCTTTGTAGTAAAAAGCTGGCCACCGGTATTCATATCTATCTCATGATAAAATTCCTCAAGATCGTTTAGTTTAACCCAGGTAAAATAGTTTCCTGATTCACTTTTAATCACAGTTTTTGCCGATATGGTTCTTCTTAACAACTTAACAACCATCCACAATTCTTCCCTGCTATATCCTTTTGGAACCGGTTGTTTATATTTGATTTTATCCCAATAAAGATATTCCGGACTATTCATTCTATTACTAAATTCGTGCAAAAAACGGCCATCTTTTTGGAATAAGGCTTTAATAATTTTTTCGCTATCTATCTTTATTGATTTTGGCTTTTTTAGTGAATAAAACTCCATTTTGAAATAGGTATAATTATACTAATTTTATACCTATTTTATACCTATTGCAGTATTTGTCAAGAAATATATCTTTAACATTAAAAAAACCAATCTAGCGAAATTTAAAGGCAAAAAACTCAAAACAGCAGGATATAACCTGCTAAAATGCCCAAAATAAAGGAGAAATTGACAAAATTTACGCAAATAGTCTACTCTTGAGCGGGCGAAGGGAGTCGAACCCTCTTCTTAACCTTGGCAAGGTTACATAATGGCCATTATACGACGCCCGCCTTCGTCTCGCCATAGCTCGACTTCGGCGAGGCAAGGCCCGCTAAATCGAGCGTAGGCGGAATTCGGTTCGCAGTAGCGAACCTTCGGCGAGGCAAGGCCCGCTGATAGGTTCGCGTAGGCGACCTTAGCGATCTAATTTGTAAATCCAAGAATATCTTCCGAAACATTGTTATTCAAGCGCAAAAACGGCAAAAAGTCAACCGCCGCCGATTAGGCGCCCAACTTCTTTTTCACGATCGCCACCAGATCGTCCAGCGAATAATCCACTTTCACCAAATAATCATAAGCGCCGTTTTCCAGCGACTTCTCCACCGCTTCGGCAGTGTTCAAATTGGAGAGCATAATCACGGGCGCTGTCTTGCCCCACGCGCCTTCCCGCAATTTTTTCAGCATCGTGATGCCGTCCATCTTGGGCATAATGATGTCCAGCAGGATCAGGTCCGGATGTTCGTCCAAGGCTTTTTGCAGGCCCTCGTCGCCGTCGCGCGCGCCAACGGCGGCAAAACCGGCCTGCTTGATCTTGGACAGCAAAAGCTCCAACAACACTTTTTCATCGTCAACCACCAAAACTTTTTTTTGTTGGCTCATAGATAATTTTTGGTTAAAAGACGATACGCGATTGATTATAACACGAATTATAAAACGGCAAAAATCAATTCGGCATTATTTCCGTCCGGCAAACATCGCCCCAAAGGCCCAGAGAATTTTCCCGGGCATAATTTTGCGCCGCTTGAAACTCGGCCCGGTATTTGCCCGGAACCGGGTAAGCGTATTCGCGGGCATATCCTTGCTTGATCATCAACAATCCGAAATTTGTTCCGTCTTCCAGAAATATATGGCGCAGTAATCGGCCGTATTTATCGCGTTCGCCTTGGTCCGGGTCGGATTCCAGCCGCACATTTTTGCCCGATAAAATTTCTTTGGCCTTGCTTGACGCTTCGGCGCCGAAACATTCCGCGGATTTCCGCGGATCGGCAATTTCGGGGGTATCAATGCCGATCACCCGCACCGTGTCAATCGCGCCGCCGGCATTCACCTCAAAAGTGTCGCCGTCAATCACCCGCGCCACCGCAAAAAAAACACCATTTCCGCTTTTCGCGTTTTCCCGAATATTCTGCCCGGCATTTTTATCGCCAGCGCGCAAATCAAAAACTCCCGCCGCTGCGAGCGACATTGCCACGATCGCCAAGGCCGCTCCAACCGCGGAAAAAATAACCAAAATTTTGTCTTTCATCCGCATATTATTTTCGGAAACACCAAAAAATCGCCGCGAAGGCGATTCCGTAAAACCATCAAAAATCAATAGCTCAAGTAATGGGTTTGTGCGATCGTGTCGCTGATGTAGAGCATCAAGCCGCCACCGGCAGCCGCGGCAATCGCCAGCACTGCCGTGATCATTGACCAATCGGTTTTCCCTTTGGCAATAAACATATTTTTATTTATTAAACTGATGGCACCTCTTCGCTTGTGATTATAACACGCTTTATTTTCCCGGCAATGCAACCCGCCGCGTGGAGATAAATACGCCGCGGCACGCCCAACCCGCATGGACGCCATGGATCACTTGCCTTTGTATTTTTTGACTTGCCGTTTGGCAAAATTGACAAATTTCCCGAACTGGCGGTCTTTTTCCCTTTTTTCAAATTCGGACATTTCGTAATATCCGGTTTCTTTTTTTAAACTGACATAATTATCGTAAACTTCGGCTCCCAACCGGCCCGATTTCACCGCCGCCAGCACCGCGCACCCCGGCTCGCGAGTGTGCGTGCAATCGGCGTATTTGCATTCCTTGGCCAATGCGGCGATTTGCCCGAAGACATCGTCAACCCCCGCGGCCGCATCGGCCATGCCCACCTCTCTCATCCCCGGATTGTCAACCACGATGCCGTTTATAGTGAGCGAAGCCGAACTATTTACAGTGAGCGAAGCCGAACTATTGTTCGGCAGAAAATACATTTCCCGGCCGGTAGTGGTGTGCCGGCCCCGGTCGGTATCAACGCTCACCGCGCCGGTTTTTATTGCCTCTTTGCCGATCAACTTATTGATCAAGGTGGATTTCCCCACACCCGAAGACCCGAGAAAACAATAAGTTTTGCCGGCCTTTATATAATTCCGCAACCCGTCCAACCCCGCATCCGTAACCGTGCTGGCGGCAATAATATCAATATTGCCGAACCGGCTTTTTATTTGCCCGATTCTGGAATCCAAATCTTCTTTTGAGATCAGATCGATTTTATTCAAAACGATCGCCGGCGTCACGCCGCCGTCGCGGCTGATGGCAAAATACCTTTCAAACCGGTTCAAACTGTAATCGCCGTCCACCGCCTGCGTTACCAGCGCGGCATCAATATTGGCCGCGATGATCTGGATTTCGTTTTTCCCCGCGGCTTTTCTCTTGATCATTGATTTCCGCGGCAACACCCCCTCAATCACCGCCTGTTCCTCATTGATTTTGGAAATCGCCGTCCAGTCGCCCACCGCCGGAAAATCTTCCCGGGATACCGCGTTAAAAATCTGCTTGCCGGTAATTTTTGCCAAATATTCGCCCTCCACATTTCTCACCCGATACAATTCTTTGTATTCGGCGACCACCCGCGCCACCTCAAAAACGCCAAGCCCCATCTTCTGCCGCGCGCCTTCAAAAAAATCACCGTATCCCAAATCCTCCAATCTTAATTTTCCGTTTTCATCGTTCATTTTCGTCATTCATTTCATTTGCCCGGCCAGTCGGAAAGAATTCAAACGCGCTCTCTATTCCCCAAGCAACTGAAAGGGTCGGACCCTTTAGGGCTTTTAGGCGCATCAGGGGCGGCATTCAATATCCTGCAAACAGCCGTCGCCGCCGTACTTTATCGGATCGTAATTGGGTTGGTTGTTTTTGCGGCAGGCAAGATATTTTTCCAAAAGTTTTTGGTCAATTGCACAATCCGGATTTTGCGCGCGCGCAATCGCCTCCTCGGCCCGATCCATTTCGGACACGCACCGGTATTCTTCAACGCATCCGTTTGAATCGGTTTTGGGTTCAATCTGCCCGGCGCACCGGCTTCTCTCGGCCGACGCCGGTTCGGCGACATAGGAACATTTAACCGCCTCCAAGCACTGCGGCGTCCAGGCAATACCGCTTTCTTCCGCTGTCGCACTCTTCAATTGCCATTGCGGCCCCTGCTCACCTTCAAATTCCACATACACCGCAAACGGCAGATTGACCTCGTTAATCTTTTTTGCCACACAAACGTTGAAATATCCGTCCATATTCGTGGTTTTGCCGACAATCTTGAATTTGGTGCAGGGAACCGCCGCGGCGGCATCCTCGCCCTGATAGATTATTGAATAATTTCCTTTTGACCGGCCGAAAACCACATCTTTTAAAATCACTGGGGCGCCCGAACGCCAATATTCTTCATCGTTGAAATTCTTGCCGGCGGCGATAAACAATTCGCTCACAAACAGCGGCACATTCATCTCGTTGAAATACGGAATTGCGTCGTCAAACGCCAAGCTTCCCTCGTTGGTCCAGGTGCTGATGCCCAATTCGCCGTTATCCTCATACGCGGCCAGCTTTGCATATTGGTTGTTGAACCGGCCGTCCGATGACGCCAGTTTCGCCACGCCCAAATAAGCGGCGCCGCGGGCGCACGTTTGTTTTTTTTCAAAAAAATAAGAAAGGGTAATGTTTTGCCCGGGACCGAAATTCTTCAATTCGTAATCCAGACGCAACGGCACAATGGTTTCCGGTTCCGGCGCCGCGGGCGGCGTTTCATCTCCATTATTAGACATAGACAACGGCTTGTTTTCGGACGACGGCGCCATTTTCCGCGCCGACATCCAAAGAAAACCTGCGGCGGCGATTGCCAACAAAACGGCGGCAAGCAAAATCAAAATTTTTGGTTTCATTTTTGTTTTTAAAAGATTAACCCCTTTTGATTTTCAGAGGGTCTAACCCTCTGAAACAGGTAATGCGCTCATCGGCCGGCGCAATCGCCGCGCGGATTACACCGCTTATTTTTTCCAGATGGCTTTGGCCGCCTTCCAGAAATATTTGGCGGCGATCAACAGCACCGCGCCGTAAATCGCATATTGCAAAACCTCCAACAAAAAGACCGCCAGATTAACGCTGATGCTTTGGGCGATCCGGCTCAACCCGCCGATCGCATTTTTTACCGCCGCCTGCCACGAATCCTTGATGTTTTGCCAATCAACATATGAATTGTCGCGGGCATAAACGTTAAAATAAGTGTAGTCAAGCTTATCGGCCTGCAGGGATTTTGACCGGCGCAACTGCTCAAGCTGGGCGGCGGTGTTCAGTCGCTCCTGTGTCAATTGCTTGATGGTATTGATCTTGTTATTAATGACTTTGGACAAGGTTTCGGCGTCGTTTTGTTCGGTCGCCAGTTCCGAAACTTCGTCATAGGCGGCATTCGCGCGGTTTAAAGTATCGTCAATCACCGCCAATTTCTTTTCCAAAATATCAATCTGGCCGGTATGATCTTCCAGCCGCTCCTGGATCGTGTAAATGTTTTCGGTGACATCTTTGGGATTCAAACTTTTGAGAAAACCCAATATTTCTTCCACCTTGGCGCGTTGGACCTTAAAAGTGTAGCGGCAATATTCATCGGACTCAACGGCGTTTTCAAAAACCACCTCCGGGCGCGGCTTGAGCCCGCCGACGGCATTGCAGGTTTTTTCAAGATCGCGGCTTTCATAATTGACGCGGTATTCGGCCGTTTCATAATTTTCAGCGGCGCCGCCCGCGGTGCCACCGTCATCATCAACAAGGCTCGCCGCGTTTCTGGCCGAAAAAAGACCGAGCATTCCCCCGGCGGCGGTTTCTATCGGTGATTCCGTTTGCAAGGCTGACGCAAAAGTATCATACTCGCCGGAAGAGGCATAATTGCCTCCGTATTCGGATGATTTATAATACTCCGGCGCCGTATGCGGCACGATCAGCGGGGCGGTTCTCAGAAAATTGACCGCCAAATAAATACCCGCCAACCCCAAAACCACCAGCCCGGCGACTTTGGCCGGCTTGTTATTTCTAAGAAATCCGCCGATCTTTTTTAAAAAACCCGTTCTTGTTTTTTTCTGCTCCATTTTTTTGCCGTCATCCCGCCATCGTCGGACAAAGCGGCGGCTTTGATTTTGTTCCCGCTATTTTACCCGACACGGCAACAAAGCGCCGGCGTTTTATTTATTTCTTAATTCATTTTAAACGCCGGCAAAAATATTATCAAGGGCCGCCGGATTGCCATATCCGGCAAGCAATCTCCGCCCCTGCTTGTGCAAATTTATAGAATAAGAGCGTTAAATAATTGACAATACTTTGACAAAATTTGGGCCAAATTAGCTCTTAATTGAGAAAATTCAGCTTAAATTTCACCAAAATCACGTTAGTTGATTCTTTTGCCAAGCGAACGATGTTCAAATTTTGCATCA
>Ga0302250_1001696_pt1 | contig 15705 bp, 13 predicted proteins | sample AAG_RA_Asp_MG_FD_193536 | JGI IMG/M metagenome (GOLD analysis project Ga0302250, IMG submission 193536) | Enriched activated sludge microbial communities from anaerobic digester in WTTP, New Holstein, Wisconsin, United States - AAG_RA_Asp | ecosystem: Engineered > Bioreactor > Anaerobic >... | reverse complement strand
TTCATCTGGCAAAGTAACGAAGGAAGAAACGTGATTGACAAAGTAAAACTCGAATCAGTACTCGACAAGATTCGTCCTGCCATCCAAGCAGATGGAGGCGACGTGGAACTAATCAATATCCGTGAAGACAATGTTGTGGAAGTCCGCCTCAAAGGCGCATGTAATGGCTGCCCAATGGCCACACTCACTTTGAAAGCAGGCATCGAACGCATCGTTAAAGAAGAAATCCCCGAAGTGGTGGAAGTAATCTCAGTATAACAATCTCTTGGGCGAGCCTCGGTTCGCCCTTCTTTTTTGATCCCTGCAACGAGGTTGGATGCTGGCTTCATAGGAGCACCTGAGTCCCCGCTGGCAGTTTGAAAACCCGGAAATACACCGGGTTAGCCTATCCGGAGAGGACCTTGGAACTAAGTATCCATGAACTCCCGTCCTGGAATATTAACTCCATTCTTGGGCCAGCTGGCAACTTGAAAAAATGATTACACAGGAGAACAGATGTTAGACCTGCAAAGGGAAGAGCAGAGAATTAACCAGTTTATCAAGGATTATTGCCGGAGCAGCGGGTTTGACAGCCTGGTGCTTGGGCTATCAGGGGGTATAGATTCGGCCTTAACTGCTGCGCTGGCAGTGCAGGCCCTGGGCAAGGAGCATGTTTTTGCCTTATCTCTGCCTTATTGGAAAAGCCATCCGGATAGTGCAGCGGATGCAGCTCTGGTAGCATCTCACCTGCAGATCAAGCTAACGACGATTGACCTAACAGCAGTGGTTGATCCCTATTTTGATTACCTCGAGCCCTTTGCTGACCGGCTCAGAAAAGGCAACTGGATGGCAAGAATCAGGATGAATATCCTTTACGATCAGGCTGCCAAACACCAAGCATTGGTGGTAGGAACAAGTAATCGCAGCGAACTTCTGGTAGGATATTTTACGCAGTATGGTGACTCCGCTTGTGCCTTTGAGCCAATCGGTCATCTTTACAAAACAGAGGTTTGGGCTATGGCCAGACAGCTTGGTTTACCTGAAAAAGTTGTGTCAAAGACTCCTACAGCCGATCTTTGGGAGGGTCAGAGCGATGAATCTGAACTGGGAATCAGCTACCAGGAATTGGATAGCATTCTACAGCATCTTACCGAACCTTCACTTTATCCAGAATGCCATGCCAGCCAGGAAAAGCTGGAAAAGGTAAAAAAATTAGTAGCCAAATCTGAGTTTAAGCGCAAGCTGCCGCCTGTCTTGGCGAGGTAGGGATGCTAAGTCTCTTTAAAAGTAATCGCTGTCAGATTTGCTACTCAGAAAGGCAGGTTCGCCAGTGTCACCGCAAACGCAAAAAAACATGCTGGAAATGCTGTAATGAACTGCGCTGCGACGGAATGTGCCCCACAGAATGCCCCTATGCCCCCAAAACTTCTGAGAACGATTTTTTCCCTGCTTTCAAAGCTGATTCACGAACCGAAAACGAAAACGTATCCAAGCTGCACATAGATCTTTGGATTTCCAGGCCTCATCCAGCTCTTGAAATGCAGAGCCCGAGCTCTTTGGCAAAGAGCAATCCCTCCGAAGCTCTTGCCTGGCTGAGCGGATTCCAATATCCGCAAAGCTTCCCTTTGGGTTATCTGATGGATAAACTTGGCTTAAAGCACGAAGGCCAGCCCCCTGAAGCGGATCCGGAGCGGATCGCCGAAAACTACCTTAACAGCCTTATCAAACTTGATTACAACAGCTTGCGACAATGGACGATAAATGATGGCGAACTTCCAGATATTTCCGAAAGATATGCTGAGCTCTTGAGCGGAATACCTGCTCTTGCCAAGATTGGAGGTTTCAGCGTCCTGCATAGCGGTTTGGGCGAAGACGGCACCACGGCCTTGGTTTATCTGGAAATCAACCACAAGAGTGATTGGACACTCGTGCTTACTAATCGCAACGGCCGCTGGCAGATCAGGCAGAACCTGGCTGGCAGTCCGCAATTGTTTTATGCCCAAAATCAGGCATACAGCGGAATAGCCGAAGCCCTGGGCAAGGCTGAGGACGGAGAAGCCTGGGAAAACTTGGTAACTGCATTTCGCAGTTATCCTGATTCAGCCGATCTATATTATTATCGTGCCCTTTACTGGCAGTTGGTACAGCAGCCAGATAAGGCAACGGTGGATTTCTTTAACGCCGTGGCGTTAGATAACGCCTGGCCAGAACCCTATTTCCATCTGGGAGCGATTTATCTGGGAAAAAAGGACTATGAACAGGCCTTGATGTGGCTGAAGGAACTGGCTCGTCTGGTGCCAGATAATCCTAATGCTCTGAATAATCTTGCCGCCGCTTACGCTGCTTCAGGTAGAACGCAGGAAGCCAAAGGGCTTTGGCAGGATATTGAAAAGCGCTTTCCAGGGTTCGGTTTGGCCACTCAGAATCTTCAGCGTCTGAAAGAGCTGTCGTGAAAAGCGAAGTGGATGCTTACCAGGACATATTCCTGAAACTGGCCATCCAGACAGCCGAGAAAGCAAGAGGCAATTGCTCCCCCAATCCCTTCGTGGGAGCTGTGGTGGTGAAGCAAAACAGAGTGATCTCCACTGGCTGGACCCAGCCTTATGGCTTTGATCATGCTGAAGTGCAAGCTCTTAAAAAGGCAGGTGCAAAAGCCAGAGATGCTGATCTTTACGTTAGCCTTGAACCATGTTCTCACTTTGGCAAAACCCCTCCTTGTGCCCTGGCTATTATCAAGGCAAAGATTAAGCGGGTCTTCATCGGAATTATTGATCCAAATCCTTTGGTGGCCGGAAAAGGCATCAAAATGCTGCAAGAAGCGGGAATTGAGGTTCACTGGGGCTTCCATAACGAGCTGATAGAACGCCAGTTGGAGTATTATCTCTGCTATATCCGGAAACAACGTCCTTTCGTTACACTCAAAACAGCCCTTACGCTGGATGGCAAGTATGCCGCCAACGATGGTTCATCGCGCTGGATAACAGGAGAAAAAGCCAGAAAATATGTACATAAACTGAGGAGCCAGCATGAAGTTGTGCTTACCGGAGTCTCGACCATTCTGACTGATGATCCGCTGCTAAATGTTCGGTTACCAGGCAAGCCCAAACAGCCTCTGAGGGCTGTACTCGATCCAGAGCTTCAGACGCCAATCGAGGCTAAGCTCGCACAAAGTGCCTCGGAATATGCAACCCTGATCTTTTGTGGAGAAAAAAAATTGGATACTGACAAGGCAGCCACATTAAAGGCGAAAGGCGTGCAACTATGCGGATTGCCGGTACAGGATGGTTTATTCAATATACAGCAGGTGTTGGCTGAGATTGCGGGGCGAAAGCTTTATTCGGTTCTCCTCGAAACTGGCAGTGGTGTTGCAGAAAGCTTTATCAAAGCGGGTTTGGTAGATAAATACCTGATTTTTTTTGGCCCTCTGCTTTTAGGCGGCGCAAACAGCCCTTATCCGAACTTAGGCTTTGCAAACATATCCCAGGCCCTGGCCTTGCACCAGTTAAGGATTAAACGCTGGGCCGACGATATCATGATCTCTGCTTATCCCCGGCCTTAGAGAGTTGTTTTTTACCATTAGTTTATTAGAATATTATAAAAACCCCTACTTAGCCTATTAAAGGAGGATAAGAATGAAAGTGATCCACTATGACCAAGTGGAGTTGGAACCAGTATATGCCGAAGGTGCTGAAGGCGCACAGATTCGTTGGTTGATTGCGCAAAAGGACGGTGCACCAAATTTCGCCATGCGGATGTTTGAAGTTGCCCCTGGAGGACACACTCCTTACCACCAGCACGATTGGGAGCACGAGCTCTACTGTCTCGCCGGAAAGGGCGCTCTGATAACCGAACGCGGTGAGATTGCCTTTGGTGAAAACGACGTTATGTATGTAGATCCAAATATGATGCATGCTTTTAAAAACACAGGCGAAACCATTCTCAAATTCCTCTGCCTGATTCCCCATGAGCAGCCTGTGGTCAAGAAAACCGTTAATCCCTTTGCGGATGAGACCGCGAATAATTGCTAAGGATACTAAAGTGAACGACAAGAACAAGAAGTACCTCTTCGACCTTTTACAGGCCCCAAGTCCATCCGGCTATGAAGCTCCGGCCCAGGCTGTTACCAAAGCATACTTAAAGAACTGCGCTGATGAGATCATCAGTGATCTGAACGGCAATCTCATCGCTGTAAAAAAAGGCAGCGGAAAACATAAAATAATGGTGGTAGGCCATGCTGATGAGATTGGATTCATAATAAACTATATCGACGAGCAAGGCTACCTGTATGTAAAAACCCTGGGTGGGTTTGACGTAAATCTCCTGCCAGGTTTGCGAGTGGATGTCCATCACGAAGGAAAAGTGGTTCGTGGGATAATCGGTAAAAAGCCAATTCACATGATGCGGGGAGGGGATGATAACCCCAAACTGAAGATCGAAGACCTCTGGATAGACATCGGGGTCACCAGCAAAGAGGAAGCCCTGAAAAAAGTGGCCATCGGCGATACGATCACCTACAGCTCACAAATAGAAATGCTTAGCGAGGATTTTGTGGTAAGCAAGGCTACCGACAACAAAGTAGGTGTGTACGTGGCCGCAGCGGTGATGCAGGAAATTGCCAAAGCCAAACTTAAAGCAAGCTATTATGCAGTTGCTTCAGTGGGCGAAGAAACCACCATGAAAGGAGCGGGAACCAGTGCCTATCGCATCCAGCCTGATATCGCCATCGTAGTTGATGTAACCTTCACTTCCGATATCCCTGGCTCCGACAAACGCATTTTCGGAGAAGTAAGCCTGGCAAAAGGGCCTACGCTATCTCTGGGGGCAGCTCTGCATCCAGCCGTAAATCAGAAACTCCTGAATTTGGCAAAAAAACACGACATACCAGTGCAGATTGAGATTGCACCTTCCCGCACGGGGACGGATGCGGATGCCATTCATGGCCAGAGAACGGGTACTGCTACAGCCGTGATCGGAATTCCCAACCGCTATATGCATTCGCCAAACGAGGTGATAGCGCTCAGCGATCTGGACAAAGCGGTGAAGCTAATCAGCGAATTTGTAAAGAGCGTGGATGATAGATTTATCCTGGAGCGATAAAAATCTGTTGACCCAATAGCCCCTTTGACTTTTTTGGCACTAAACAAGCCAATATGTAGCTGTTAATAGCAAAGGAGTATAGAATGGCAAAGAACTTTCGTGGCAAAGAAATAAAAAAGCTTCCGAATTCCGGCAGGGGAGAATGTCCCGCCTGCAAACGTACGGGAGTGAAGCTTTTACACGAGATTAAGCTTGCAGATAAGACCATCAAGGTTTGCAAAACCTGCAAAAGCGTTACTGCTGACAAACTTAGTGCTTAACCGTTTAGCGTGAAGCTTATCCGGCCATGTTTTCTCCCCCAGGGAGCCATAAAGCTTAGCTGGATTAGCTTCACGCTCTTTATTTGTTCCCAGCCCGTATGCAAGCACTGAAGGCGCTTGGGCAAAACTTTCTCACCGATCCGGAATTGGCTGTCCGGATCGCCGCTTTGGGGGATTTGCAGCCTGGGGACAGAGTATGGGAGATTGGCTCGGGCAAAGGAATTCTTACTGAAGCCATATTGCAACATGAGGTAAGGCTGCGGGCCTTTGAGCTCGATCGCCGCTTACCAGAATATCTTTCCAACCGGTTTTCAGACAGGGTAGATTTCGTTTTTGCAGATGTACTCAGTTGCGATTGGCCAGATTTGATAGCTACAGACGGCAAACCCCTGAAATTGATCGCTAATATCCCTTACCAAATCACCTCTCCTCTTTTATCGCTTCTGGAAAAGCATGGCGAGTCCTTCAGCCGGATTGTGTTAATGCTTCAAAAAGAAGTTGCCATGCGCCTGTCAGCCGGTCCGGGGACAAAGAGTTATGGTGCACTCGGCATCCGTCTGCGAGTTCATTTTGAGATCGAACTGGCCATTCAGGTTGGACGCGAGTACTTCGAGCCGCAACCAAATGTTGATTCAGCGGTTGTCCTGATGAAGCCCAGGGAACCAAAGCCAATTATCAAACATCCTGATGAATTTGGCCAAATCGTGAGCATCGCTTTTGCCCACCGGCGAAAAACCTTGGGCAACAACCTGAAGGAAAGGCTGGGAAAGCAACGAACCGCTATACTTCAGCAGAAATCCTCTCTTGATTTCCAGCGTCGTGGAGAAAGCCTTGAAGAAGCTGAATTCATTTTGCTTAGTGAGCTTATGGCTGCTTTATAGCGGTTTGCTGCTTGCTCAGAATCAGGGCCTGGATTTCTATCTCTATTCCAGCGACAATGTCCGCAGCGTGGAAAACAGCCTTCGCTATCTTTTCTTTCCCATGGCCAATACCAGCCTCAGTCTGCAGGGGCAAAGCTATCTGGAAAACCGGCTCAGTTTCAATCAGGAAAACAAGAATGCTACCTTAGGGCTGGAATTCAGCATCAGGCATAAAAGCCTGGAGCACAGGCTTCGCACAGATTATTCCACGCTTTTTGACGCCAGCGACCTGGAGCCATCTCCCTATGTGAATAAAACCGCCATGCTTGGTTATTCGCTCGTTTTTTCTCCGGTGGACAGCCTTGCCCTCAGTCTTGCCGCAAAGGGGATTCTGAGGCGTGAGCATGATCGATATGTGGCTGGTGAACACCTTGCCAGCCAAGGTTTTGACCTTGATTCGCAGGCTCGTTGGGGGGCAAATCTCAGCCAAGCGGCTTATGGATTGTCCGCTGGCCTGCAGCGCAGCCGTTTGGCTTGGGAAGCTTATGACACAGCCCGTATGAATGCCTACTACAACTTCGCAAACGATCTCTTTAGCTTTGCTAGCTATAGCAACTATAATTATCGCAAAGAAGATATTTATATCTTGCAAGCGCCTATTTCCGATAACTATGCCAGTTATTACAGCCTTTCCGATACTCAAATGAAGAAAAACCTTGATGTTGCCGGGGATTTGGTGATTACTCCGCTCAGCTTTGTCCAGATTCAGCTCAGTGAGAGCTATAGCCAAAAAGAAACTGTTTACAGCCAGGATTCCACCAGGGGTAGCATGGATCAAACCAATCTGGCCAATGGCTCTGTGTCGTTTAGCTTGCATCCGCGTCTACAATGGAATACCGAAGCGGGGCACAGCTATGCCACCAAGGAATATGTAAATATCCAGAATACCAGATATACTGAAACACGCCGGCTTAGCAGCCGTCTGGCCTGGGAGTATGCTGATTACGATTCTCTGATAGCTTTGGCCAATCTGGATCTGCAGATCATCCAATTTCCTCACGACGCACATCGCTGGGACAACGACCTGCTCAGCAAGAGCCTGCGCCTGGGCTGGAAGCACTATTGGAGCGAGCGCATAAAACTGGGTGGCTGGGTAAGCCTTGGACAGAAGGAAGACGTCTATCTGGATTCTCTGCTTTCCTCAAACAACAAAGTGATAAGCAGCTATGCCCTGGCTCCCGAATGCAGTATCCTGTTTGGCGACCGTCTATCGTTCAACCAGAGCTACCAAGTCCGGGCCGAATACAGCGATTACCTCTTCCAAACCGGCCAGGAAAACAGTTTTTACCGCCAGTTGGGATTCAAATACAATCTGGTGTTCGACACCTTACCGCTTATCGTCAGGCTGCAAGATCCGCGTTGGCTGAAGTTGCCTTTTCGCAACAGCCCGCACAATGCCTTTCAGTTAGATTTGGGCTTTGCCTACGAGGAAAATCAATACGCCCGCGAAAAGACTGATTACTACGAGCTTTTCGCCAAAAACAAACGCTGGACGGGATCTCTGGGAATCCGGCACGATATCGGCGCTTTCTTTTGGAATCTCGTGCCAAAATATTCCTGGGGAACCTGGACTGAGTATAGCGCCCGGCTTGGCTGTGCCTGGCAATTCAATAACGACTCCGTAGTCGAGCTTAGCCTGGCTCCTTATGCCGAAGACCTCGCAAATGTAGACTGGCGAAGCACCTTCAGCCTCAATCTACGTTTTTGATTCCGCTTTCCAAACAACACGCCGCTTCGGGTTTCAAACTTTCTAATCCTATTCCCATCCGATACTTACCCTATGTATATAGGATGGATATAGGGACCTCTGGCCCAGACCGTAAAGGCGGGGTCGTTATAAGGTGAATCAGTGAATTGGCTTGGCTTGGATCTGGTAGCTACTACTCAACTGTTACGCTCTTGGCAAGATTACGTGGTTGATCGACGTCGAAGCCTTTCAGTTCTGCCACATGATAGGCCAGAAGCTGCAAGGGGATAACCGTTAACAAAGGTTGCAGATTCGTTAAGGTATCAGGTATCTGGATCACATGCTCGGAGATTTTCTCCAGTTCCGTGTCCCCTTCGCTGGCGATGGTAATCAGCCTGGCTTTGCGTGCCCTTACTTCTTGCAGATTGGAATAAATCTTGTCGTATAGAGGGTCTTTAGTTGCGATGGCCACTACCGGCATGTTTTCGTCGATCAAAGCAATGGGGCCATGTTTCATTTCTGCGGCCGGATATCCCTCGGCATGGATGTATGATATCTCTTTTAGCTTCAATGCTCCTTCCAGAGCAACGGGATAATTAACGCCGCGTCCCAGATACAGAGCATGTTGCGAGTCCTTAATACTTGCAGCGATGGTTCTGATCTGTCCGTTCAGGGCCAGAATCTTCTCCACTTTGGCTGGTATTGCTTCCAGTTCTTTAATATATTCCATGCCCTGCACGGTGGATAGGACGCTCATCCTGCCCATCAATACAGAAAGCAAGACCATTATCGTCACCTGTGAGGTAAAAGCTTTGGTGCTTGCCACTCCGATTTCGCTGCCCGCATGGATATAGGTTCCCCCGTCGCTTTCCCGGGCTATGGTGCTGCCAACCACGTTGGTGATGCCTAAAACCCTGGCTCCTTTGGCCTTGGCTTCGCGCATGGCGGCCAGGGTGTCGGCGGTTTCTCCCGATTGGCTGATCACAAAAACCAGGGTTTCCTCGGGGATGATGGGATTGCGATAGCGATATTCCGAAGCGTATTCTGCATGCACTGGGATGCGGGCAAGGTCTTCGATGATGTATTTGCCGATCAGGGCTGCGTGAAATGAGGTTCCGCATGCTACCAGGTGTATCTGCTTGATCTTGCGCAGTTCAAAGCTTGGCAGATTCAGTCCCCCTAGCCTGGCCGTTCCCAGTTGGTCATTTATCCTGCCACGGAATCCGTTTCCAATCGTGATGGGCTGTTCAAAGATCTCCTTTAGCATAAAGTGTTTGAAATCGCCTTTTTCGATGGCTGATATATCCCAATCAACCACCGAGATTTCAGGTTTTACGCTCAGTTTATCCAGCGTTGTGATTTCAAAACGATCGGCGTGCACCGTGCAGATTTCGTTGTCTTGCATATATATGACGCGTTTGGTGTGAATCACAATCGCACTTACGTCGCTGGCAATGAAATGTTCGTTGTCGCTGATCCCGATGATCAGGGGACTTCCCTTGCGAACGGCGATCAACTTTTCCGGATGTTTTTTGGATAAAACCACCAGGCCATAGGTGCCTTCCACGCGTTTCATGGCTTCTCTTACGGCATCTTCCAGGCTTGGTTCGCTGGTCATAAACTGCTCAATCAGGTGCACTATCACTTCTGTATCGGTATCGCTTACAAACCTGTGCCCCAGCTCAGTAAGCCTTTCCCGGAGGAGCTTGTAGTTTTCTATTATGCCGTTGTGCACGATAGCTATTTCGCCCTGGCAATCCAGATGCGGATGCGCATTTATCTCGTTTGGTTCGCCGTGGGTAGCCCAGCGGGTATGGGCGATGGCCACGTTTCCGCTGCATTTATTGGGTTCGGGAAGGCTGCGTTCCAGCTCAATAATCTTTCCCTGGCGCTTATACACTTGTAATTCATCATCGTGAATCAACGCACAGCCAGAGCTATCATAACCCCGGTATTCCAGTCTTTTGAGGGCTTCCACTACGATGGGAAGCGCATTTCGCTGGCCGATGTATCCAACTATTCCGCACATGCTTGGTCTCCTTTGGCAGTCACTTTGTGAAAGGCGTAGAGGCCTGCGCTAAGTACCAGCAAAGCTGGAACTGCCAGCCAGAAATGAAGATTATCGCCTTTGCTAAGCAGCGGTTTCAGCCAGGCAGAGCTGCCAAAAGTGGTTAGCAGCAGGGCCAGACCGTTATTTATAAGATGCGAGAGCATCCCATTGTACAATGAACCCGAACGAACCACCAGGTAGCCAAGCAGCAAACCAAGCAGTAAAACCGGGAAAAATCTGAAGGGATCCAGGTGAAACAGCGCGAAGAGCAAAGCGCTGATTACCACGGCAGTTTTGGCACCATACTTTTCGAAGAAACGGATCAGGAAACCTCGGAAAAGCAGTTCCTCGCAGATTCCCGGCAATACAGACATCACCAGAAAGACCCGAAGGATGGATTTATCCATCGTAAACAGCTTGGAGAGCATCTCAACATAGGCTTGCGGGAAAGGGAAAACCAGATTGATAAGCTGTGCCAAAAGCGCAACCAGAATAGCCGCAGAAACCGCTATAAAGGGGATCAGAACCACCTCCATTGGGGCCGGAAGCTTCAGTCTGAAGGTTTCCTTGCCGTTCAGCTTTAAAATCCTGGATATCAATAACACTGGCAGGGCTATAATCAGAATTTGGGTTTGCATCAGGCCTCTGAAGAGGTCTTTCAGTTGCCAGTAGCCTCCCAGATAATATAGCACCACAAGCGCCAAAGTAAAATATACCAGGCCATAATAGGGACTAAAGAACATTCGCTTGTCTTTTTTTACGGCTTTCAGGCTGCTGCTGTCGTCGTCGGCGCGAAAGAGGATGGATTCTGTGGTAAAGAGCTTCAGTGTAGCCCAAATGGCCAGAATATCCAGGACCAGGGTACTGCCGACTGTGATCAGCAGGTTTGCCAGCGTGTATTCATTTATCATTACTGCTTTGAAGAGCAACGCGATATTGATGACAGGGATCAGCGCCCATAGGTTATTGATCTCGGCGGTGGGCAAGAAGCTGATGAAACCCATCATCATGGCCAGCATCATGATCGGCTGTTCGTAAGTGCGTGCTTCCTTCATATTGCGGCTGAAGGTGGAAACCGAAAGCAGAATGGCCGAAAACAGGGTTGCAAGGGGAATCATCGCTGCCAAAAGAATCAGGATGGCGCTAAGCGGCATCTGGACTCCAGCCATGTCCTTCGACTGATTGGCCAGCATGAACTTTAGAGAAACGCTTATACTGAATAGATTTACTACCACATTCAGCATCGCCAGAGTGATGATAGTGAGGTATTTTCCGAATACAATTTCCTGGCGTCCCGCGGAAGATACCAACAGCGTTTCAAGCGTACGTCTTTCCTTTTCGCCAGCTACCAGATCAGCCGCCACAGTTGCCGCTCCAGCCACGAGCATCATGATAACGATGTATGGCAAAAACATCCCCAGAAACATCCCCATCTTTTTCTCGGCCGTGGAGGTGTCCACTTCCGTGATAGCCACCAGATTTAGCACTTCGGGGTTTAGGCCTGCCGAATTGAGGTAGGCTTTCTGTAACTCTTTTTCTTGCTTGGCGATCGCCTCTTTCAGGTTTGAATATACCATCCGCCCCTGCTCTTTCGATTTATCGTATTGAACGGAGATGAGATAGTATTTCAGGCCGTCGGCGGCAACGGAATCGCGAAGGGTGATGATGGCCTGAATGTCCTTTTGGCGGTAGAGTTCCTGGCTGCTTGCCGTGTAAGGAAGCAGGTGATAGTTTTTTATTTGGCGAATTTCTTTCAGGAGATTTTGGCTTTCTACCGTGTTTATCTGATCAGCCACGGCCAGGGTAGCGCCGCGTTCTTCCAAAACCGCAGTTTGGCGCATCATAAGCGAATTGAATCCCACTATCAACAGAGGATATAGAATAACAGGCAGTATGAAGGTAGTGAAGATCGTCCGTTTGTCCCTCAGGACTTCCAGGGTTTCTTTGCGGTAAACCACCAGCATTTTCTTAAAATTCATGTGCCAACACCTCCGTTTCGTCGGAAAATTGATTTACATAGAATACGAAGATGTCATCCAGATCGGTCTGGCCAGAATCTTCGCGCAGCGTTTCCAAGGTGCCTTCAGTCAGTATTTTGCCCTTATGGATCATCACTATTCTATCGGCCAGGCGCTCGGCTTCGCGCATGATGTGCGTGGAAAAAAGCACACATTTGCTCCGCTGTTTACACTGACGAATGAAGGCTACAATATTGCGCGCCGTAAGGATATCCAGCCCGGCAGTGGGCTCGTCAAATATCATCACCGGCGGATCGTGGATTATGGAACGGACGATTGAGACTTTTTGCTTCATGCCTGTGGAGAGGAATTCGATTTTTTTATCCAGAAAATCATTCATGTCCAGAAGTTCTGCCATTTCAGCGATGCGCTGGGCGATAGTGGTGTCTGATATGCCGTAGAGACGGCCGAAATAGGTAATGAACTCTCTGCCGCTCAGCCGGTTGTATAGCCCCGTATCGCCCGATAGAAAGCCCAGATTCTCGCGCACCTGTTGGGCGTTTTTCTTGATGTCCCAGCCCATGATCTCTGCACTTCCCGAACTGGGCTGAAAAACAGTGGAGAGAATGCGCATCGTGGTGGTCTTACCTGCGCCGTTTACCCCTAACAAACAAACTATCTCTGCGTCTCTGGCTTCAAAACTGACGCCATCCACGGCGAAAAACTGGCTTCCGTCCTTTTTGGGAAAGCTCTTGGAGAGGTTATTCACCTTTATCATTATCACTCCGGATTAGCTGTTCTTATTATCTTGGGCAGTTTTCTGATATGCAGTTTTTTGTCGAGCCATTTTTTCATCTGGTGTCGGGTGTTCTGGCGTCTTTGGAGCCTCGGTGTCATCACCGGGATGGAATACACGGTGTCTCACCGGGTTTATAAAACTGCCTGTGGGGACGCATGAGCACCTGTGACTTGATTTTATTCTTGACAGCATCCAGAAAGGTCAAATATTAGAGAACAAGTGATAAGGAGATTGTATGAAAGTATCTTCCGTATTCTACCTCTGTGCGATCCTGGCGTTTTTTTTGCCTTTCTTCGTGGTTAGTTGTCAACAGACTGAGTTGATCTCCGTAAAAGGAATTCAATTGGTAACCGGCGGGGAAGCTAAACTCGCCATGGGCGATATGCTCTCCACTCTGGCAGAAAAGGCCAGTGAGGCAGATCCTGCAAATAGCCCCGTGCAGAAGCCGGAGGATCAAAAGATAGATCCCCAACCCTTGGCTATCGCAGCGTTTGCTTTGGCAATTATCGGACTGATCCTGGTTTTGGTTTTACCGCAGAATTTGTACATTATTCCCGCTTTGCTCAGCTTGGCTGGCATCATCTGTTTGCAGGTATTGTCCAGTGGTATGATGAGCAATCTGTCGTTGAAGGATACCGGTCTTGACCCGTCCATGGATATCAGCAAGTTCATTGCGATCAAGGCCAAAAGCGGTTTTTGGGTGGCGAATATTGCTTTCTTTTTAGGAGCCGTAGTTGCCGTTTTCACCGGCCTGAAAGCCAGCACTCCCACTGTTTACCGGACCCAAGCGGCTACTCAATCCCACCCCGAAGGATACCAGCGTTTACGTCCAGTTCCACCCTTGAAGCCTATGAATGCTCCAGAAGCTGAGGCCGATGAAACCCCTACGTTCCCAGATTCACAGGAAGACGATAAACCCATTGAAACGCAGGATTACTAGAGCCTTTGGATAACAGCAATGAACTCCGCTGGATCAGAATCCTACTGATCATAATCGCACTGCCGGCATTAGCGATCATCCTGAAATCGCTAAAGGCTATCTTTATCCCTCTTATAATCGCTGTTTTTCTGGCGTTTCTGTTCTCCCCCCTTACTGGCTTTCTAAAGAAAAGGCGGATGCCGATCAGCCTGATTCTGCTTATTACCCTGGTAATAATTGGGATTTTCTTCACCCTGACCTTCATGCTGGTTTACGCTGCTTCAAGCAGTATCGTAAATGGCTTGCCAAAGTATCAGGGACGTTTCAGTGAAATGATCGCCGGCGGTGTCCATTATTTTCATGGTTTGGCAGAGCGTTGGAATATCTCCAGTGAGCAGCTTTCACTGATGAATCTGCCGCAATTGCTATCCACTGGCTTCAGTTCCGTGCCCAAAGCTATTAGCCAAACCATGAACACTCTGGTGGATATTGTATGGAATCTATTCCTGATTGTTATCTTCATGATCTTCATCCTCTTGGAAACGGACAAGCTGTCTCTTCGGTTGAAGAAAGTGATGAGCCACAGCAGCAAATTGCAGACCTGGGATACCCTGCATAACATAGAACAACAGATTCAGAAATACCTGACCGTCAAGGCCTTAATCAGCCTGGCGACTGCCCTTGTGGGGATGGGGCTGATGCTGGCCTATGGGGTGGATTTTGTGCTAGTCTGCGGGATTCTGCTTTTTGTGCTGAACTTTATCCCCAATATCGGGTCGATAATCGCTTCAGCGATTCCGATTCTGATTTGCGCCTTGCAGAGTGGATTAGACCTGCGAACTCTAATGTTTTCGCTTCTGATAATCGCTACCCAGATGTTCTTTGGAAACATCCTTGAGCCCCGCTGGCAAGGAAACAGGCTGAATCTCACACCCATTATGGTTTTAATATCCCTGATCTTCTGGGGCTGGCTATGGGGTATTGTGGGTATGCTAATCTGCGTTCCATTGACGTCGGCGATAAACATCCTGCTGAAGCAACTTGATCCGGACAACATCGTTTCAGCCCTGATCAGCAGCGAATGATTATTCCCTATCCCCTGCAGGATATTAGCAGCATTGAGGCAGGACTGGCCAAAGCTGCTGCAAAAATGGAAGATCAGTATTTCTGGGCCAAGATTTCAGCATTTGTACCATTGGCAGGTTATGTATCCCTGGGAGCCAGTAATGTTCTCGAAAGCCAAGTGAACTTAGCCGCATGTCAGCTTGACGGCATAGGTATCTTCAGACGGCTCAGCGGAGGAGAGGCGGTCTTTCTTTCTCCTCAGTGTGTTGTGTTTTCACAGATCTTGGTCAGTGGTCAAGTGCCCAGGGCAGCCGATTTTTTTGCTTATAATCTTGACTCTATCAAGTATGAATTGAGCGAAACAGGCATAAAAGGCATAACCCGTAGCGGGATATCTGACCTGGCCATTGCAAATCGTAAGTTTTTAGGCTGTGCAATCTATCGCAAGGTAGGATTCGTCCTATTTCAGGCAGTAATCAATGTGGCCGAAAAGGCTGCTTTGATCGGTAGATATCTGCAGCATCCTCCCCGCGAACCAGACTATCGGGCTGCACGTAGCCATACCAGTTTTATCACGTCGCTGCAAGAGCAAGGATTCAAAGGCGCTCCAGAGGAAGTGGCAAACCTGCTCATGAGAATAAAACCATATACTATAGACTAACTGACAGGATGCAGAATCCCTGGCGCAGAAGAATGCTAATGGCATGCGCCATAGCCAGTTGAGGCAAACTGCGTGATTCCGGTCTTATTTTTCAGGCATTCCCCCAAAAAATCGGATGTTGATAACTGTATTAAGCAGTAATACAATAAGATAAGATATCCCATTGTCCATGTATTTGATTTTCTGAAATGCCTTGATGTAGGCTATTTGCACGAGCGAAAATGTGTCTGCCTCGAAAACTACCCCCATTAAGCTGCGAGAGAACGTGATATAGCCACTTAACTGGGGCAAAGACGAGCTTTTGTATTAC
>Ga0302250_1001695_pt1 | contig 15716 bp, 11 predicted proteins | sample AAG_RA_Asp_MG_FD_193536 | JGI IMG/M metagenome (GOLD analysis project Ga0302250, IMG submission 193536) | Enriched activated sludge microbial communities from anaerobic digester in WTTP, New Holstein, Wisconsin, United States - AAG_RA_Asp | ecosystem: Engineered > Bioreactor > Anaerobic >... | reverse complement strand
GCAAAGAAAATGTAGCTCAAATCATTACATTTGGCACAATGATGGCCAAGGGTGTAATACGGGATGTAGGAAGAGTAATGGCAATCCCTTACAGTGATGTTGATAAAATAGCAAAACTCGTACCGAATGAATTAAATATTTCTCTTACCGAAGCTTTGGAATCCGAATCGGAACTCCGTGATAAATACGAAAATGACCCGCAGATAAAAAAACTGATAGATATTTCGTTGCGATTAGAAGGTCTAACCAGACACGCTTCAACCCATGCGGCGGGAGTTGTCATAGCAGATAAGCCGCTCAATGAATACGTGCCGCTTTATAAACCGACCGAAGGTCAGATTTGTACAGGCTACCCTATGGGTTCTCTTGAAAAGATAGGCCTTCTTAAAATGGATATTTTAGGTTTAAAAACTCTTACAGTAATTGATCAAGCTTGCAGCTTAATTAAACAGCATGAAAATAAAGATTTAAAAATGCATGAAATTGCTCTCGATGATAAAAAGACATTCGAGTTGTTAAACCATGCTGAAAGCATAGGCATATTCCAACTTGAAAGTTCCGGCATGAGAGATTTATTAAAAAAACTAAAACCAGACAAACTGGAAGATATAGTTGCTTTGCTTGCGTTATTTCGACCGGGCCCAATAGGAAGTGGGCTGCTTGACAATTTTATTAAAGGTCGGCATGGTCACATTGAAGTAAAATACGACCATAAACTTTTGGAAAATATTCTAAAACCTACTTATGGCGTAATTGTTTTCCAGGAACAGGTTATGAAAATCGCAAGTGATTTGGGAGGTTTCAGCATGTCTGAGGCTGATACGCTAAGACGTGCAATAAGCAAAAAGAACCCGGAAGTTATGGCTGATATGCGCAAGCGTTTTATAGACGGCGCCGCAAAAAACAAAATTAGTTCCATGCTTGCCGAAAAAATATTTGCCCAAATAGAATACTTCGGAGGATATGGATTTAACAAATCGCATAGTGCAGCGTATTCAGTTATTTCATACAGAACAGCATATCTGAAGGCAAATTTTTCGGTTGAGTTTATGTGTGCGCTTTTGACAAGTGAAAAAGATGACACGGATAAAATTGTTGCCTATATAAACGAATCAGAACGTATGGGCATAAAAATTTTGCCGCCGGATGTTAATGAAAGTTTTTCCGATTTTACTATAGTTGATAAAAATAGCATACGTTTTGGTTTATCAGCGGTTAAAAATGTTGGCACTGTTGCGGTAGAGTCGATAATAAAAGCAAGGGAAGCGAATAAAAAGTTTACAAATCTCTTTGAGTTTTGCGAAAAGGTAGATTCTCGTACAGTTAATAGAAAAGTGATAGAAAGTTTGATTAAATGCGGAGCGTTTGATTCGTTTGGTTTAAAGCGAGCACAAGGTATGGCTGTGTTAGAGCAGGCAATAGAATCGGCAGATATTGTTCATAAAGATCGTAATGCCGGCCAACTCTCTTTTTTTTCAAACTTCAATGAACAAAATGATTTCAAGACATCCGAAATAAAAGTTCCAGATATTCCGGAATGGGCGGAGAGACAGTTGCTTGGTTATGAAAAAGAAATGCTGGGGTTCTATATCACGGCGCATCCGCTTGCAAAGTATAAGGATACGCTCGCCGGGTATGTTAAGCATACAATAAATCAATTGGCAGGATTGGAAGATAATAGACAGATTACTGTCGCTGGTATTATTAATAGTATCAAGAAAACCGTAACGAGAAAAAGTGGCGAAAAAATGGCAATATTAAACCTGGAAGATTTGGAGAGCGCTTGTGAGGTGCTTGTATTTCCTAGTGTTTTTACAAAATTTGGCCAGTTTTTAAAAGAAGACGAAATTATTTTTGTAAAAGGAAGACTTAGCCTGAAGGAAGATTCACCAAAAATAGTCGCCGAAGAAGTTATTCCTTTGGAGGAAGCAAGAGACAAACTAACAAAAGTTTTAGTAATAACTTTAGTCACAGCCGGACTGGAAAAAGAGATGCTCGAGCTTTTAAAAGACGTGCTCAGTAAATATCCGGGGAAGATACCGGTTTGTCTTATTTTTACAAACCAAAAAAACCAGTCTGTAAGAATGGTGCTATCGGATACCTTCAGAATCCAGCCTTCGGATGCTCTTGTTAAGGATATAGAAGAGCTGTTGGGTGAAGGAATAGTTAGTTTCAAATAACTTAAACTGTGTTTTTTTTGAATATTTTTGTATATTCTTGACAGTCGTACGCAAGAATGTTATCATATCATAACATATGCTGTTATAGCTATTTACAAATATTTTAAAACGCTATTATTGGGAAATAATTGTAAGTATGAACATTTTTAAAAAGGAACAAACAGGGGTTGCGCAAACAAAGGTTTTTATCGCTTTGTGGGATAAATTTTACCGTATTTATCGCAGGGCAATTATGAAGCAAAATGTTAGCGCTGAAGACTCAAAAATATTTATTGAAAACCGTGATATAATGCGCAAAAAATATAAGGAAATAGAAGAACTTGTTAAGCAAAAAATATCAGAAATTGATATTGAAAAATCGGGACCAGTGATAGATATACTGAATATCGAAAACCTTTCATCTATGTCGGATAAGGAACTAAAAAAAAATAATGATACATGGCGCAGGACATTTCAGACTTTAAATTATTATTTAGATATTTTGGAAAAAACAGGCCACAAAAACACAAACATATTTGAATTTTTTAAATTTAAAAAACGTAACACCGGGAGGCATTAATGACTAAGCGAGATATTGTGATTAAAATTGCCGAAGAAGCAAATGTTAAACAAATTGATGTTAAGCTTGTTGTTCAGAAGACGCTTGATACAATAGTTGTCGCACTGTCCAAAATGCAGACCGTTGAGTTGCGGAACTTTGGAGTTTTCAAAGTAAAAACAAGAAAAGGCCGGACAGGAAGAAACCCTATGACAGGCGAAAAAGTAAAAATACCCGATAAGAAAATAGTTGTATTTAAACCAGGTCTTGTTATGAAAAAGAAGGTCAACTGTGTCTAAAGTTTTTTAAAAAGGTAATTTATGAGCAAAATTGAAAATTTAGAGCTAATAAAGGGCATGAAGGATATCTATAGCGAAGAACTGTGTGAATACAACACACTTGAAGCAATGGCAAGAAATTTATTTTCGAGATATGGTTATGGTGAAATAAAAACTCCTCTCGTGGAAAGAGAAAGTTTATTTGCGCGAAGCATAGGCGAGGTGAGCGATATACTGCAAAAACAAATGTATAAGCTGGAAGCACGGGATGAAGATGATAAAAAAAACCCTCTTGTGCTGAGGCCCGAAGGCACGGCCCCAGTAGTTAGGGCATATTTGCAGAGCGGTTTGGCAAATCAGGACAACCTTTGTAAGTTTTTTTATACAGGTGCAATGTTTAGAGGGGAAAAACCGCAGGCAGGCAGGAGCCGGCAGTTTCATCAGATCGGAATTGAAGTTATAGGAACAGATTCTAAATATGCAGACATAGAAGTTATAAACTTACTGTGGAACCTTGCTCTGTCATTAGGACTAACAAACTGTTTTGTGAAAATAAACAATATAGGATGTAAAAACGACCGTCTTAAAATAGAAGAGTTTATAAAAGAAAAAGCGTCCGTATTTGCTTCCGGGTTATGCCAAGACTGTCAAAGGCGGCTTAAGACCTCACCCTTGAGGGTTTTAGACTGCAAAAATGAAAACTGTATTTCGATTATAAAACAAAAAATCGGCCAAAAAATTCCAGAGCTTTTGTGCGACGAATGCAGTCAGCGTTTTAAAGAGATTAAAGGTAATCTGGAAGTATTGGGTGTCAATTATAAAGAAGATAATTTGTTAGTTAGAGGGCTTGATTATTATACCCACACGATTTTTGAGTTGGTGCATACTGGACTTGGCAGCCAAAATGCTATTGCAGCAGGCGGAAGGTATGATGAACTGGTGGAAAAGTTTGGAGGCCATCACAAGGGTTGTTGCGGTTTTGCCTTGGGGGTAGAAAGAACGCTTCTCGCACTTGAAAAAGAAAATAAAAAATTAACTGCGGTCGATTTTAAAAAGAAAGAAGTTTTTGTTCTTGCAAGTGCATCTGTTTTTTATGACAAGGCGTTTAACATAGCTATGAATTTGCGAAAAAATGAAATAAATGCCCAGATTATACTTGATGAGAAAAAATCTCTCAAAGCACAAATGAGGCAGGCGGACAAAAAGAAGGCAGCGTTTGTTGTAATTTTAGGAGAAGAAGAGAGCAAAAACGAAGAAGTCTTATTAAAAGACATGGCTTCGGGTAAAGAGCAAAGAGTGGCCTATAATGCTATCACTAAAGAGCTTAAAAAGTTAATTAAAGAATAGGAAAAATATGCTAAGAACACATACTTGCGGTTCCTTGAGAATTTCAGATAAGAATTTGACTGTAAAGCTTTGCGGTTGGGTTTCATCAAGACGAGATCACGGCGGCGTTATTTTTGTCGATTTACGAGATTATGACGGCATTACACAGATTGTTTTTAATCCTTCTTTAGATAAAAAAATGCACGAGCTAGCAGAAACGATAAATAAAGAAGACGCTATATTGGTTGAGGGCACCGTCCAAAATAGGCCAGCCGGTACAGAAAACAAAAAAATTAAAACAGGTGAAATAGAGGTCCAGGCAGTTTCATTAAAAATACTCGGAAAGTCCGAACCGGTTCCGTTTGAAATCGACGATTCTTCAATTTCGGAAGAAGTAAGGCTGAAGTACAGGTTTTTAGATTTGCGCAGACCTTTGATGCAAAAAAATATGCGCATGAGGCACCGCTTAAATAAAATCATCAGAGATTTTTTAGATGAAAATAATTTCGTTGAAGTCGAAACGCCTATTCTTACAAAATCCACTCCTGAAGGAGCAAGGGATTTTCTTGTTCCTGCAAGGTTAAGTGAGGGGTCTTTTTATGCTCTTCCACAATCGCCGCAGCTGTTTAAACAGCTTTTAATGGTTTCAGGGTTAGACCGATATTTTCAGATCGCGAGATGTTTTAGGGATGAGGACTTACGTAAGGACCGACAGCCTGAATTTACTCAGCTTGATTTAGAAATGTCTTTTATTGATGAAAATGATATTTTTCAGCTGATGGAAAAACTGTTTAAGAAAATACTGAAAGATATGAAAAATATTGATATTGAAATTCCGTTTAAGAGATTACCCTACAAAGAGGCGATTTTAAAATATGGCACAGATAAACCGGATTTGCGTTCTTCGCTTGAAATTAGTGATTTATCCGGCAAGCTGTCCGAGACTTCGTATAAAATTTTTAAAGATATCATTAACAATAAAGGCAAGGTTCTTGCTCTTGCTATTCCTGCAAGAGCTTCGTCAAGCAATCAGGAAATCAATAATATTATAGAAACTGCAAAAACTTTTGGTGCAAAGGGTTTGACATATTTAAAATTGATTGACGGAGCGGTAAGCTCTCCCGTAAAAAAGTTTTTTACAGATAAAGAAGTTAGCGATGTAATAAACGAATGCAGGGCAAAAAATGGGGATCTAATTGTTTTTATCGCAGATATGCCAAAGATTGCATTTGAGGTTATGGGACGCTTAAGAGATTTTTTTATCGATAAAGAATCTTTAAAGGACAAGTATAATTTTTTGTGGGTTGTAGATTTCCCGCTATTTAAATACAATGATGAAGAAAAGCGCTGGGAATCCGAACATCACCCTTTTACCGCACCCCGAGAAGATGATATAAAATACTTAGATATGACTGATGCTAAGGACTTGGATAAAATACATTCACGTTCCTATGATTTGGTTATCAATGGCAATGAAATTGCCAGCGGAAGCATAAGAATAAATGATTCTAGTTTACAGCAGAAAATATTCGATACGATAGGGATTAATAAGGAAGAACAGGAAAAGCGTTTTGGATTTTTACTTAATGCATTCAAGTATGGAGCGCCGCCGCACGGCGGTATTGCCTTTGGATTAGATAGATTTTTGACGATATTGACAGGAAGCGATAGCATCAGAGAAGTTATTGCATTTCCCAAAACTCAAAAAGGAGTTTGCTTATTAACAGGAGCCCCCAGCACCGTTGACGCAAAACAACTGAAAGAAATTGGCATAAAACTTTTATGATGTTATGAAACCTTATAGACATTTTTCTTATTCGACAATTTTATTTGTTTGTTTTTGCATCCCTTTTTTTTCGGGATGCTTTAAAACATACACAGTAGTTCAGGAAAGAGCAGATCAAAGTCTGGTAGGCAATAGAGGAGTTATCAATGGTCCTGTTCCTGAACAAATTGAGACAAGAGTTGTTGCGCCTCGCAAGATAATAGCAGTTGATATAGAACTATCAATGCCTAAGAAATGCGATATAATAGTAGAGCCTAAAAAACCAGGTTCCGAAGTTTATTATTTCCCGGAAAAAAATAAAAAGTTGAATACGGCAGAACAAATTTCTATAAAAGATCAAAGTATGCCGGGAGAAGACGATGAAAATGTCGAGCCAATTATTTATTATGTTGTAAAAAAAAGTGATACGCTTGAGAAGATTGCGAAGCAGATGTATGGGGATTCAAGGAAATGGACAATTGTTTATGCGGCAAATAAGGAAAACATAAAAAATCCGTCTCATATACGTCCCGGTCAAAAACTTTTGATACCTAACAATACTGAAAAAATGTCTGATATGAATGCTGTAAGCGACATTAAGTAAACGTAAGAAAAGGACCTAAATGGAAAAAATCATAAAAATCAATAATAATGAAGAAGCAAAAATATTGTTTGGCAAGAATGATGAGCACTTAAGAATAGTCGAATCAGAGCTCGGGGTAACAATCGTGGCCAGAGGAGAAGAGCTTAAAATAATAGGTGAAGAAAAAAATGTATATAAGGCAAAAAGAGTTTTTGAAGAGCTACTTCTTACAATACGCGGCGGCGGAGTAATCCGCAAAAACGATATTGGGTACGCTCTTAAGGCTATCTCTGACGACAGCGCAGTAGACTTACATAGTATATACTTAAACAAAATATTGGTTCCTTCGAAACGTCAATTTGTTACTCCAAGAACCAAGGGACAAAAAGACTATATAGACGCAATCAAGACATACGATATTGTTTTTGGTATAGGGCCTGCAGGAACAGGAAAGACCTATTTAGCGGTAGCTATGGCGGTAAATGCCTTGAAGAAGCAAATAGTTTCAAGAATCGTGTTGACGAGGCCGGCTGTCGAAGCAGGGGAAAATTTAGGATATCTTCCAGGTGGAATTAGCGAAAAGGTTGCGCCGTATCTTCGACCTCTTTATGACGCACTTTATGATATGATTGATATAGATAAAGTTCAAGAACTGGTCGCAAAAGGTATTATTGAAACAGTGCCGCTTGCATATATGCGCGGTCGGACTCTCAATGATGCGTTTGTTATTCTTGATGAAGCACAAAACAGCACCCCTGAGCAAATGAAAATGTTTTTAACGCGATTAGGTTTTGATTCAAAAACTGTTATTACTGGCGACATCACCCAGATTGACTTGCCCCATCATCAGGTATCAGGATTGGTTCAAGTAAAAGATATTTTAAAGGATATAGACGGGATAAAATTTGTTTATTTTTCGAAGGAAGACGTGGTACGCCACGAGCTTGTTCATAAGATCATAAGAGCGTATGAAGTTTTTGAAAGCGAGCAAAAACATGGTAGAAAAAATTTTTAAGACACAAAAAATTTTCAAAAACATCAGAAAAGATGAAATTGTAAAGTTTGGCAGTCCTGTTTTGTTTTTTTTAATTTTTGTATCAATATTAACACTTATTCTATCGTTTAAATATCAATCATACGAAAAGGAATTTAACGAAGGGGATATTGCCCTTGAAAATGTTTATGCACCGTTTGATTTTTCATATAACACAAGTATTGATGCTGAAAAAACAGAGAACCGTCGCGAAGAAGCGGCAAGAGAAGTTCCGCCGGTCTTTGATTTTGATTATCAGGGTATATCTGAAACAAATAGCGCAGTGGAAAGACTTTTTAAAAAAGTGCAGGAATACAACCCAAATTCTCTTGGTGCTGAGGAAAAAGCAAATATTTCAAAAGATATAAAAAACAGCATTTCGATAAATTTAGATATACCGGTGATACAGAATCTACTCGAAGTGCAGGATATAAAGAGTATAAGAAGCACGACATTTAATATACTTGATTCAATATCAAAAAAAGTTATCCTGACGGGAAAGGATTTGAAAACAGTAAGCGATTCCGGAAAAAACTTTTTTGTTGTACGAGGCCTAACTTCTGCTGACTTAATTGTAAAAATTTCTGATGCGATTAAAATCAATGATATTGACAACAACTTTATAAGCAAGTTTTTTAACCAGTATAAAATTACAGAGTCAAAAGATCAGCAATTAATCCAAAGTATAATAGGTGCTGTGATAAAACCCACAGCTATAAGAAATGATAAAGAATTTGAAAACAGAAAAAAACAAGCCGGGGCAGAAGTTGAACCGGAGTATCACAGAATTTTTGTCCGCAAGAATCAGATCTTAATTCAAAAGGGAGAGGTAATCGATAAGGTTCATAGCCTGGCTTTACTTCAGCTTGCAGATATTGAAAGAGGCAAAGCAACAGGAGCAGCATGGTTTTTTGCAATGTTTATAATACTATCTCTTTTGTCGCTTGCAGCAATTATTTTTATCTATCTCCTCGCAGGGCATTTGTTATCACTCAAAAATTTATTTTTTATTACAACTGTAATAGTATTAACAATTTTAGCAGCCAAGCTGGTCACGCTGTCATTTTTTTCTAGCTATTTTATTCCTGTCGTAAGTGCAGCAATGCTCATAACTGTTTTATTGGATCCCGTGGCTGCTTTTATATGCGCGTTTTTCCTAAGCCTTACATGCGGTGTTATCGTGATCGATAAACTGGCAATTAGTATTATTATGTTTGTCGGATGTGTTGCAGGAATATATTTTGTCCGTAACATAACGAACCGTATCCAAATTTTAAGGGCAGGTTTTTTTGTCGGCTTGTCTCAGTTATTGGTAGTTTTGGCTTTTGGCTTACTGAATAATTTAGAATTTTTTGTATTGATACAGGAAATCTTTAAGGGATTTTTATGCGGAACATTATCGGGTTTTATTGTTTTAGCGGTTATTCCTTTGTTCGAAAACTTTTTTGGCATGACAACAAACATTACGTTACTCGAACTTTCCAACCTGAATCATCCGCTTTTAAAGCAACTAATGATAAAAGCCCCGGGGTCATATCATCACAGCCTAATGGTTGGAAATTTAGCTGAAGCAGCTTGCGAGAAGATAGGAGCTAATTCGATTTTGGCTAAAATTGGGGCATATTATCATGATATTGGAAAAATCGAAAAACCGGAATATTTTACAGAAAACGTTGCTTCAGCAAAACGCATGATGCAACATGAAAAATTAACACCGACAATGAGCTCATTAATTATTACAAACCATGTCAAGGACGGCGTTGAGCTTGCAAAAACATATAAATTGCCATCAGTAATTATTGACTTTATCAAACAACATCACGGTACAAGCGTAACGTATTATTTTTATCAAAAAGCGCTTGAAAAATCTGAAGAAGGTTCTATTGTTACAAAAGAAAATTTTGCATATCCTGGTCCGAAACCGCAAACCAAAGAAACAGCAATTGTAATGCTTGCAGATGCAGTAGAAGCATCCTCGAGAAGCTTAAGCGACCCTACCCCGGCGAGAATCAAAACGCTTGTGCATAAAATAATTAATAATAAGTTTATCGATGGGCAGCTGGATGAATGCGAGTTGACTCTAAAAGATTTAAATAAAATTGGTAACGCATTTACAAAGGTGCTTGCAGCGCTTTTTCATACAAGGATAGAATATCCATCAGATGAAGCGGAGTCGGATGAGCCAAACAACGGAAAAAATAAAGTACAATCATAAATGGTTTTTGTTGAAATAAAAAAAGACATCCAGCTTGGGTTAGGAATAAAAAAGATAAAAAATATAGTTTTTAGGATTCTTGATTTCGAACATGTCAAAAACGGATTCGTACATATAACTTTTACAAACGATAAGAAACTAAAAAAAATAAACCAGCAGTTTTTGAAGCACAATAGTTTTACCGACGTTATAACATTTGATTTGTGTGATTACAAAGGAAAAACAAAAAGAAGTATAATAAACGCCGACATCATAATATCGGCAGACAGGGCGCAAATTAATTCCAGATATTTTGGCACTAAAGCAACTGAAGAATTGGTATTGTATGTGATACATGGAATCCTCCATTGTTTAAATTACAACGATCAAACAAAACAAGATTTCGAAAAAATGCAAAAGCGTCAAGAGGCAATTCTAAAAAAACTTAAATGTATTTTATAGTCTGCGCTTATTTGCCTTCACAGGAAACCACATACTACGCCCATGGATGAATGCGCAGATGTTACTGCTGCGGCGGATATCGCCTGCAACAGATATGTGACAGATAAGGTACCACACGGGCTATGCCCGTGGGCTACATAAAAACAAAGTGTAACAATATGCGAGTTATAGTTAAAAACGAAGGAATAGTCTTACGAAAGACGGATTTCCGTACGACAAGCATAATTCTGACTCTTTATACAAAAGATTTCGGAAAAATCAAAGGTGTAGTAAAAGGCGTACGCGGCTCAAGACCTGTTTCTTTTGGTCTACCCGAAATATTTACTCTTAATGAAATAGTTTTTTATCAAAGCAAGCGAGATATATGCTATATATCGCATTGTGACCTCATTGACTATTTTAAAACAATTCGGAATAATTTTGATTCATCCATATATGCTTCCTATGCAGTCGATATTTTTGACGCCGTAACAGGAATGAACCAGCCAAATATTGGGTTGTTTAATCTTTTGTGCAGCTACCTGCAGGCATTGAATACAGACTTAAATCAGCGCTTGGCAACAACAGTATTTGAAATAAAACTATTAACCTTGGCTGGAATAGGTCCCAGGCTTGATAGCTGCGCTAGCTGCGGGGGAAGCGTAAATGAAAATGAACATGTATTTAGTATTATCAATGGTGGGTTAGTATGCGAAAAATGCTCCGGAAGAGACTCAAGTCGAATAAAACTTTCTAAGAAAAACGTACACTTTTTGCGTAATACCGCCGAATCTAACTGGGAAGATTCTCTTAAAGTTCAAAATGCATCAGATATAGGGTTAGAAAAAATGCTGAAAAATTTTGTAAATTATCATTTACAGCCTGGAATAAAAAGTGCTGAATTTTTAAATTTAGTGGAGAAAATATGAAAAATTTTATTTCGGTGATTGAAGGGTTGAGCAAATTTTGGAAAAAACAAGGTTGCATTATTGCAATGCCTTTAGATCTGGAAGTAGGAGCAGGCACGTTTCATCCTTTGACATTTTTTAAAACGCTAGATAATAAACCATGGAAAACGGCGTTTGTACAGCCATCACGAAGGCCAGGGGACGGAAGATTTGCGCAAAATCCTTTAAGAATGCAAAGGTATTACCAGTTTCAGGTCATCATAAAGCCTACGCCTGATAATATAAAAGCAATTTATATTAAAAGTTTAGAAAGCATAGGTTTAAATGTTAAAAAGCACGATATTCGTTTTGTTGAAGATAACTGGGAATCTCCGACGCTCGGTGCAAGCGGCTTAGGCTGGGAAGTGTGGTTTGACAGCTTGGAAATAACGCAGTTTACATATTTTCAACAGATGGCAGGAGTCCAATTGAATGTAATTCCCTGCGAGATAACTTATGGTTTGGAACGAATTGCAATGGTTCTTGAGCAAAAGACAGATTTATATGAATTGATATGGCAGGATGATTTTTCTTACGGCGATATGCACAGAGAAGATGAAATACAATTTTCTGCATATAACTTTGAAAAGAGCACTACTGAAATGCTGTTTTTAATGTTTGAACGTTTCGAAAAAGAATCCAAAACATTAGTAGCGCAAAATTTATATCTGCCGGCTTATGAATTTGTTTTAAAAATGTCGCATACCTTTAATATGCTTGAAGCGAGAGGAGTTATAAGTATAGCTGAACGTGCAAATTATATATCCAAGATACGAGAGCTTGCAAAAAAATGTGCGGAAGTTTACCTAAAAAACCCAAAATATGAAAAACAATAATAGTGATTTTTTGCTTGAGATTGGTACGGAAGAATTGCCGGCGTCAGAAATTGGTCATTTTCCAGTGCAATTAAAAGAGCTATTCGAAAAAATGCTTTCAAAACAACTTATTGAGCACGGGCATATAAAAGCTTTTCATGCGCCTCGACGCTTAGTTATTTTTATAGAAAAAATCGCAGATTATCAAAAAGAGTCGACAGAAGTTGTTGCGGGTCCTCCGAAAGAATTGGCATTTAATTCAGAAGGTAAGCCAACAGCTCAGCTCCTTGGTTTTCTCAAATCAAAAAATGCCAAAATGGAAGATGTCAAATTTAATACGAAAAATAACAAGGACTATATATTTTTAGAGCGGACTTTAAAAGCCGAAAAAACTGCTAAATTGCTTGCTTGTGAAATACCGGCTATTATGGCAGAACTTCACAGTGCAAAAAGTATGATTTGGGATGCTTCCGGATTTAGTTTTTCAAGACCAATACGTTGGATTATGTGTTTAATCGGGAATAAACCGTTAATTTTTAAATTTGGCAACATATTGTCTTCAAACAGAACATACATCGATATCTTTGATACAAAGGGTAGCACAATAAAAACAACGGAGGCATATTTTAATAAATTAAAACGCAATAAAATTATTATTGATGCTGAACAAAGAAAAGCAGAAATTTTAAAATATTCTGATAAAACGTTAAAACATTATCGTGGTTATACATGTGAGTATAACAAAAATTTATTAGCGGAAGTTGTAAATATAGTGGAGTCACCTACGGTTTTTGTTGGTAGTTTTGATAAGAATTATCTACGCTTGCCCGGAATTGTTATCACTGTAAGCATGGCAAAACACCAAAGAATTTTTCCGGTAATATTAAATGGTAAATTGACAAATAAATTCATCGCAGTAATAAACAATCCAAAAGCGTCTTTAAAAATTGTGATGAGAAATTATGAAAGTGTTTTAGAAGCAAGGCTTAAAGATGCGATGTTTTTTATTGAAGAAGATTCTCGGATAAGCTTTGAGAGCAGGACAGAACAGCTGAAAAACATAGTTTTTTTAAAAGGGCTCGGTACTCTTTATGACAAAACAAAACGTATAATGAACATAGCCGAATTTTTGAGTTCAACGCTTGGGATAGCAAAAGGTGAATATAGTATAAAACTAAAAAAGGCTGCAGGGCTTCTAAAGGTTGATTTAACTACAAATATGGTTGGAGAGTTTCCAAGCCTTGAGGGTATTATGGGAAAGCTTTATGCCGAACAATCGGGTCTAGATAGTGATATTAGCGAAGCAATTTATGAGCATTATCTGCCTAAATTGCAAGAAGACGCATTGCCCAAAACACAGATTGGAATTACTTGCTCAATTGCGGATAAGATTGATAACATAACAGGTTGTTTTTTAATTAATGCCAAACCATCAGGCAACTATGATCCTTATGCTTTGCGTAGGCAAAGCTGGGCAATAATAAAAATAATAATTTCGCACAAATTAAAGTTTTCGCTTAAGGCTCTAATTTTACAAAATTTAAACGCATACGGTAAAAACGATAATAAAATAAAGGAGGAAATTGAACAATTTTTTAGCGAAAGATGCTATAATTTTTTCCGACAGACTTATTCTTATGATTTAGTTAATGCGGTAGTGGCTTCGGAATGGGATGATATTTATAGTGTTTATGACAGAATAGAGCAGCTAAATGCAATCCGTGATACTCAGGATTTCGAAAAAACTAGAGCTGTTATCGAAAGGACAAATAATATATTGAAGGGTGCAAAAATTAAAATAGCAGGTAACGTAGATACAAACCTTTTGGAACATGATTTAGAGAAAAAACTATGGGATATATACATAAACGGCAAAGAAAACATTAGCAAGCTTATTGATTCAAAAGATTATAAAAGGGCTACTTCCGAATACGGTCGATTGTTTTTTGAACCAATGCACAAATTATTTGATAATGTTTTAGTTAACGCAGAAAATGAAGATATAAGACTAAATAGATTGACAATTTTAGACAACATTAATAAACTATATACTTTAAAAATTGCCGACCTATCTCAGATAACAATTGAAAAAACTAAAAAAATAAATCCATCAACACATTCTTGCTTGGAATGAGTTTCAAAAAGTGCTATAGTTGCTGATTGTGTAGAATAATTAGAGATGGTTATATATTATTAAAATAACAAACATTGAAAGGAGAGGGCATGAAGACAGCAAAGACTGTTGGTTCATCAAAGACAAAGAAATACGTTTACTTTTTCGGTAACGGAAAAGCAGAGGGTTCAAAAGAAATGAAATCCTTACTCGGTGGAAAAGGTGCAAACCTTGCCGAAATGACAAATTTGGGAATACCCGTACCGCCGGGATTTACAATATCCACACAGGCATGTATTGAGTATTACAAAAATAGCAAAAAGTATCCAGCGGGTTTAGAAAATGAAATTTCATCAAACCTTGAAAAGTTGGAAAAACTTACTGGTAAAAAACTTGGAAATACTGAAAATCCGCTTTTAGTTTCAGTTCGAAGCGGTGCGGCTTTTTCTATGCCAGGCATGATGGATACAATTTTGAACCTGGGTCTTAACGACCATGTAACAGATGGTTTGGCAAAAAAATCGAAAAATGAACGTTTTGCATACGATTCATACAGACGCTTCATACAGATGTTCGGGGATGTTGTGTTGGAAATCGAGCATGCAGAATTTGAGCATATACTATCGGCAAAAAAAGCAAAGCATAATGTAAAGAGCGATGCAGAACTTTCAAGCGGGATGTTAAAAGAAATTGTAAATGAATATAAGGCTTTAGTTAAAAAAGATATTGGCAAAGATTTTCCACAGGATCCGCACGAGCAATTACGTCTTGCAACAAATGCAGTATTTGAATCGTGGAACAACAAGCGCGCCATAAGCTATAGAAAACTAAATGGAATACCTAACGATTTAGGAACAGCGGTTAATATACAAACGATGGTTTTTGGAAACCTTGGCAATACAAGTGGTACCGGAGTAGCATTTACAAGAAATCCATCTACCGGCGAAAATAAATTTTACGGTGAATATCTGATAAATGCTCAAGGTGAGGATGTTGTGGCAGGAATCAGGACTCCAAACGATATAAGTCAGCTTGGCAAAGATATGCCGGTTATCTATAAAGAACTTTTGAAAATACAAAAAAAGCTCGAAGCGCATTACAAAGATATGCAGGATTTGGAGTTTACGATAGAGGATCAAAAACTTTATTTGTTACAGACGCGAAATGGGAAGAGAACTGCACAAGCTGCAGTAAATGTAGCGGTAGATATGGTTAAGGAAAAACTTATAACAAAAGAAATCGCTGTGACTCGAATTTCACCGGAGCAGATCAATCAGTTACTTCACCCAATGATTGAAAAAGGGCAAAAGTTAGATGTTATAGCAAAGGGTCTGCCAGCGTCGCCCGGAGCGGCAGTTGGAAAAGTAGTGTTTACGGCAGAAGAAGCGGTAAAGCTTGCAAAAAATGGTGAAGATTCTGTGTTGGTTCGTCTCGAAACATCTCCAGAAGATATAGAAGGTATGGCTTCTGCCCGCGGAATATTGACAGCACGCGGAGGGATGA
>Ga0302250_1001694_pt1 | contig 15716 bp, 17 predicted proteins | sample AAG_RA_Asp_MG_FD_193536 | JGI IMG/M metagenome (GOLD analysis project Ga0302250, IMG submission 193536) | Enriched activated sludge microbial communities from anaerobic digester in WTTP, New Holstein, Wisconsin, United States - AAG_RA_Asp | ecosystem: Engineered > Bioreactor > Anaerobic >... | reverse complement strand
GGCCCGGCACCCAGGCCGCCGTTTCCAGCGTGATCCGGCCGCCGGTATGGGCCGTGGCGGAATAGTCTTCGCTGCAGACGGGAAACAGGCCGCTGTTGGCGCTTTGCTTGATCACGAGTCGGGTGTTACGCGCCCGTTGCGTGCGGTCATCGCTCCAATAGACGTCCTGCTCCTGGCGCATCTGGAAGAAACCCGCGGTGATGTTCGCCGACGCCAGGCTCTGGTCCTGCTGCACCACTTCGGTAAAGTCCGGGTCCTGCCAGGCGAGGCGAAGACTCGACAAGGGCACCGCGGCTCGACCGCGGGTGACGGCGACAATACGATCGTCGGTCAACACAACGTCGGCACCGCGCGCCAGATCCCGACGTATCGCCCGCAGGCGTCCGCAACCATCGATCCACGGCGAAAGCCCCGCGGGTAACAACAGCGTTTCGAGCATGTCCCAGGCGGTGAGATCGGCGAGTTGCAGATTGCTGTGCGGCACCGCATACAGGATCGGCGGCAAGGCGATTTCCGCGGGGGTGAGTCCGGCATCCAGGGCGATGTCCCGAGCGATCTGGTCGAGGCGGGTACCCAGCGGGTAAATGTCGGTGACGCGTTTGACCTCCCGCCAGACGGCAAAGTCCTCCGGGCTGCGCGCGGTCAGCGTCATACGCCGCTCGCCCGAGGTCAGCCGGTAATCGTTCAATGACTCGATGACGGTCGCGACGAGCAGCACCCCGTCGACGAAGACGGCCAGGACCTGCCCCGGAACCGGTTGCGTCGCGCCGTACAGTTCCTGGTGCCACGCGAGGCTCACCGTCAGTTCGCCAGTGCTTTGTTGCACGCGCGTCGCATACGGTGACAAATCCTGTGGCGACGGCGCCGTGCCGGCGACTACGTCGGCGATCGGCGTGCCGACCGGATAGGCCACCACCGCCACGCTGCGCTCATCATCCACACCCGTCGCGGCGGTGAAGCGGGTATCCATCAACAGAACTCCATCAGAGTTTTCTGACGACGCGCAGCGTCAATTCGACCGGCCCGGCCAGATAACCCTGCGCCGCAATCGCATCGATCGTGATGCCGTTGCCACCGGCTGTCAGATTGGTCAGGATCACGTCGAAGCCATAGGCCGAGGTATAGGACGGCCACCACTGAATGAACCCGTTCGCTGGGTCGGGCGGGTTTTGCCAAAAGGCGAGCAGCATCCGGAATTGGGCCATCGACATCGCGATGCCCCGCTCGGCGCTCCAGGTCTCGACACAGACCGCATCGCGAACCGTGCCCCGCCACAGGGTATTGGCCGTGCCAGCGAGCGTCTTGCTGCTCGCCCACACTGGCGGAATCAGGATGTCGGTGTCGATGCCGGACCACTGGTCGGGCACCGACTCGTAATCGAAAGTGCCCAGCGTCGGATGGATAAGACGGCCCTTGCCGCCGATCCCGACGGCGGCCGGCAGGACGGTGATGGAAATCTCGTCCACCGCGGGCGAAGCGGCGCCGATCGTGAAGGTAGCCGAAGCGGTCAGAAGGGGCATGGCACAGTCACCGAAAGAGAAAGCACGTCGTCGCCCGCGGATAGCAACGGGACTTGGGGAACGCTCTCGCCGGCGCCATCGAGCGCAACGAAGTTCTGTGACGCAACAAGGTTCGGTCCTGTCGCAGCAACGGACACGCCGTTGGCAATCCCTTCCCCGAGATCGCCGACGGCTTTGATCAGTACCGGCACGGTGGTCCCGGCGCGCAACCGTTTCAGTGGAATCGGCGCGCACAGATGCGTGATCACCGGGCGCATCGAAAAACCGGTAATCCCCACCTGATTCAGGTGATTCGGCGTAGTGACCTGTTCGATGGCCAGCAGCCGGCGATAGCGCCGATCCCAGGCAATCCGCGCCGTATCACCACTCAGTGCGGTCAGTTTCACCGCGCCGAACCAGCGCCCGGTCAGATAATCGAGAACGAACAAATCGCGACTGTCGGTCAGGACGTAGCAGCGCGTGCCTTCCTCATAACAAATGTCGCGCGGCCGGCTCGGCACCTGCAGCGTATGAAGCAGCGCCCCGGTATCCAGCGCGCGCACCTCAAGGATTCGGTCGACATCCGGCGTCATGACGATTCGGTTGGCTAGCCGATCGATGAGTACGGCGCGAAACGCAATTGCCCCGAAGCTGGCGGGCAACAGCGTCACGCCGCTCGGCTGATCGTCGGGACCGAGCAACTGCAACGGCCCGGTGACGAGTTTCAGCCACAGTTCGCCGCCAGCGCCCTGATAGACTTCCTGGGCGTAATAACCGCCCGGCGCCGTGTCCCTCCGCAGGAAGGCACCGGTTTCCGCATCGAACTCCCAGCGAAAGCGTGCCCAACTTGGCCACCAGCGCTGCCGGGTCCAACCGGTGGCGATGACCACACCCGAATCGGTCAGCGCCCCGCCGTCATTGGCTGCGTACAGGCCGTCGATGCGGTCGATACACTCGAAACCATCCTCGCCAAGGATGTCGGCGTTATACAGGGCACTCGGAATCAGGTGCGCCGTGCCGACCATCTCGTCCAGACTGCGATGCGGAATGACTTCAGAAACGTAGGTTGGACACAGCATCAGACCGCCACCTCCGCGCTAATCTGGATATCTTCGCCACCGCTGTTCAAGGGCGCGTCGTACCAGGTTTCGGCTACACCCTCGTTGTCGGTTCGGCTGGCCAGCGGCGCCAGCCTGCCAGGCCCGGTCAGTGACCAGGCGACGACTTCGCCGGCGCAAGGATCGGCGTGGGCGCCGCGGATGTGGGCGCGAATACGGGTGCGGTGGCCTGCCGTGAGTGTTTCGTCCGACGTTGGTGTACCGACAACGGCGGGCTGCACGGTGGCTGCCCAGACCCGCAGGGCCAGCGTCGTTCCGGTATTGTGCAGCGACAGATAAACGCCGTGCTTTGCGCTCCACCACAGGCCGAGGCAAGTCATGCCGATCGTGCGCAGTTCACCGGAGAAGGATTTTTTGAGCCAGTCGTACCGGGCGACCAGTCCATCGCTGCTGCCGACGACGATCTCGTTTCCCGCTGCCCAGGACAAGCTCACACCGTGCGTGAGGTTGTCTACCGACGCTTCGATCACCCCCGACGCCGAGAGATCGAGCGGCCGCGCGTAGATTCTTCCGGCCAGCGGATAGACGTAGCGGTCGTGCAGTCGGGCGTAATTGCGGCCGAGCGTGACGTAGGAATCACCGACCCGGGTGGTCTTGAACAGGGTGACGGCATCGATATCCCATTCACCGTACGCCCCCAGCGAATCGGACAAGCCGTACCAGCGCGGCCGCGTAGCCGGCGCGCTACCGGGTCCGATCAGGGCCAGGCCGTAGTCGTTCGACTCCGTGGCCACCGGATAGGCGGCTCCGTCCAACTGCACGAGATAAACGCCTTCGCTCGAAATCGGCAGCAGCAGACCGCGTCCATCGACCCAGATCGGGGCACCGGCCATAGTCTTGCCGACTGGCGCATCGGTCAGGCGGTTGGTAATCGTGAACGGCCCGGCCAGAGGTTCAAGCGCCATGCTGCACCCGGATCGTGGCGGTGCCGGACACGCCGTTCGGCCGATAGACGGCCCAGGCCCGGCCGGTGGCATCGGTGGCGTCCGCCAGCGGCATCACCGTGCCCGGACCGGACACGATCGACCAGGCGACGATCACGTGGGCAGGACCGTCGAACGCGAGCAAGGCCGACGCATCGGCGCGCGGTGTGGGGGGCATGGCAGAGATCGTCATCGGGTTGCTCCAATTCGTGCCAGTTCGCCCTCGAACCAGTCGCGCAGCGTCATATGCAGGGCGTCTGGCGCGATGCGAAAATCCAGGACAGTCGGCGCCGACGACGTGTTTCGTTTTGGCGCATCTGTGAGGGCATCCGCAACGAAACCGCCCGTGGCAAAGGCCAGCCGCCCGGTCCTCACCCGCGGTCCCGCCGCGACCCCGTTGAGCGCATCGAGGAACGCCACCCCAACCCGGCTGACCGCGCGGGCATTGACGACGAATTCGCCCGCCGACAGGCGCGCCGGAATCGAGTCACTCGTCGAGGTGCCTGGGCCACTGACAAAACCGCCCACGGCAAATCCCTTGAACAGTCCCGAGATCATCGAGCCGAGTCCGGAACCCGTGCCGGCGCCGGCCTTGAACAGATTGCCGAACAGCGATTCGGCAAGTTTCTGCGCAAGGATCTTCTGGATCGTGGCGAGGACGGAGCGGCCGAAGTCGCCGAATGCCTGGGCGGCCGATTTGCTGCCGTCGATGATGCCCGTAAAAGCCTCGGCCAGACCGTCCTGGATCGATCCGTCGATTTTGGTGGCGACGTCATCGACAACCAGTTTGACGTTGGCGATTTCGTTCTTCCAGCCCTGCACCCGCGCCACCGCCTCCGGCCCGATGGCAGCTGCGGCACTCTCCAGCTTCGGCAGCAAGGCGTCCAGCGTCTGCCCGGTGTCCTGATGCAGTGCCAGGATCTGCTGCCGCGCCTGTGCTTCGGTCAACAAGCCCGACTGACGCTGAATATTGACTGATTCCTCGCTCGCCCGCATCCGCGTGAGCGCCGCGTTGAACTGCGTTTCATACGCCGCGAGATTGGCGCTCGCTGCCTTGACGTCGATGAGTTTGCCGACAGTGGCGATGCCTTCCTGATCGCCCTCGGCGCGGAGTTTTTCGAGCAAGGTCCGATATTGCCCTTCGATGGCGGCACGGCGATCTTCGCTGGTGGCGGCCCCGGTCAGATCGAGCAGTTCCTCGCGGACCTTAGTGAGTTCATCGCGCAGCTCGCGCTCAGCCTGGGTGGCGTTGCGCGCGTTGGCGACTTCGACGTCCGCCCGCTTGTTGTTGAGGACGGTGAGCTCCGCTTCGAGTTTGGCGACCTCGGCCTTGGCGCGCAGGCGGTCGTTTTCTGATTTGCCGGTGGTGGCGACCGACTGGCTACGGGCCAAGGACTGCTGCGTGCGGGTGATCTCGGCATCGATCGCGCGCTGCTCGAGCGCGGTTTTCTGCGCGTAGTAATCCCGCACCGAGACCAGACGCTCGTCGAGGGCCGCATCGAGGGCCGTTTGTTGCCGGGCCAGTCCGTCTTTCAGGAGCGAGAACTCAGCGTCGAGGCGCGCTTTCAAGAGTGTGGTCTGCGCACCGGTCGTGTCCTGTGGCGCCTTCGCCGTCGTCGGTTTTGTCAGCCGTTGCAGCAGTTCCGGGTCGGCTTGGATCTTCGGCGCCTTGACCTCGATCGGTTTGGGTTCGAACAGGCTGTCGCGGAATTCGGGCTGGGATACTCCAATTCTCCTCCGTCCTTCTAATAATCCTCTACGGTACACTGCTCATGCCTCGCATTGGTTGTTAGCTCTATCTTACAGGGGTGACAAATAATAGAGCTTGGGCTTGGGTTGGTGCAGCCAAACAAGCTAGGAAGCAAGCGAAGCTCGATAGTGAGACCGAAAGAGAAGGTCCGGTGGTGTTTTTCTCTGTGGCACTGAGCCATTCAAAAATACGGCGCGCTGGAGATTGCGGATTATCAAGTCAGTTGACCACGATTGCACTCGAACTGACCGGAGATTCTTTCCGCGCCTGACCACCGATTATCAATGTCTTGACCAGCGAACAATCAGGCTGCCATCTGCCAAGAGCCGACCTTTAAGTATCTTCCCTATACCGGGCCTTCGTAATTACCTTTACCCAATATGCATTTCCAGCAAGGTCATTCTGTGACGTACTTCTGGCGTTAAGAAATAACGCCAATGGGATTTGGCGGCACGAGTTGGAAGGAAGAAGTTCTCCTGCACGATGGCAGCACGTTCATCGTCAAGCGTTCGCAAAGTTATTCATTGAATCGACTGCAAAGTTCAACCAACTCGCGAATCTATCAGGCGGCGCAGACCGGTCTGCTTCGTCAGTTAACCGGGCATTTATATGGAAGTAAACGTGAATTATCAAATTTTGATAACCCGTGTTTGCTTTGTTATAAACATGCGGTCTCCTCTTTATCCTAAAAAACTCAGCTGGCCACACATTTCCGGCTGTAAGCCTTGTGGCGCAAGGCTTACAGCCATTTCACTGCAACTGCTCCGCTGTTTTCATCAATTTGCTGAAAGCCGCGCCAGATAATGCGTATTCTGGCTAAAACCGACCAGCGTTTCCTTATCAAGCTCAGCCAGTACCTCTCACTCAATACCCTCCAGCCGTTCCGATCCGAGCTAGGCCATAACCTCCGGGTGGATGTAGTAAAACGAAACATTGAAAATGTGCTTTCTGGTCTTCCGCAGGCAGTCCTTCTAGGCCTCGTCTAGGGCCAATTTGACCGACGATAGTTCTGTTGACCGGTGCGGCGCAGTCAGAAGTCCTTCCTTGCACGCTATATCGAACCACGCGAGGGATTTGGAGATGTGCGAGGACAGGATCGTCCTGGCGCGGGAAAAATTGTCGTTCTCCAGCGCAACGATGGTCGCCTGGTGCTCGTTGATCGCCCGGGTGCGGATGTCTCCGAGCGCAAGCGAGATTCGCGTGCGGATCGAATCGAGTCGACCCGAAATGAGATAGTAGGACTCCGCCAGGCACTGGTTGCCGCTGTTATCCACTATGGCGCGATGGAAGCTCGTGTCGGCCTGCGCGACGGCAAGCAGATCGCCGCTTTCCTTGCTCGCCAGCATGGCGTTGTTGGCCTCGCTGAGCAAGGTCACGAGTTTCTGTTTCCGGAGATGGGCACTCATCTTCAGTGCCTGCAGCTCCAGAATTGCCCGGAATTCGTACAGGTCCGACACCTCCTCTCGCGACGGCAGGAAGACGAAGCTGCCGTAGTGCGGCCGGATCTCAATCAATCCCTGGGCTTGCAGCGCGGTGAGCGCGTCGCGAACCGGCGTGCGGCTGATGCCGAACGCCGCGGCGAGCTTTTCTTCGGAGAGGATCTCGCCGAGCCCGAATTCGGCGTCCACGATGGCGCGCCGGATGCGTGCACCGACCTTGGTCGTCAGGGACCTGGACTTGCTCGAACGAGGTTCCATCGAATTTTCCATAAATTTCTTCAAATAAGACACGCAAACATACAGCTTGCAAGCACCGTGACGATACTGCGAAAAGCAGGCAAAGGCAACAAACAACGGCTGTTTAAAGCAGGGTCGTGTCGATTGCCAGTGGGTTGACTTAGCGCTATTTTTAAATCACACTCGTACCTCAGTTGATCTATCGTTGTGCCTCGCAAAGAAGCATGCAGTACTTCGCTTTGGATGTGACGGCACCTGTATTTATCGTGTATTGCATGGAGACCACACAGCATGGGAGAGCGCAGCAACACCAGCGGGCAGGATAGGAAATTCACGGTCGGCATCGCCGAGCCCGGCTATGCGGATCATCGTGTCGAAAGCGAATTGCTTGAGCCTTTCGGTGCCGAGGTCCGGTTCTTGCGATGGGGCGGGGATCGATCGAAGTTGCTGGCGCAGCTCGACGGGCTCGACATCGTCATGGTGCGCGACATTCCGGTGATGGACGCCGAAGCCATCGGCCGGTTGCGTGAAGGTGGCGGTATCGTTCGGTACGGTGTTGGTGTCGATACCATCGACCTTGAAGCTGCCAAGCAACGTCGCATCAAGGTAGCCAACATTCCCAACTATGGCGCCGACATCGAAGTGGCCGATCACGCGGCGGCCATGACGCTCGCGCTGGTCCGGCGCATCGTGACGCGTGACGCGCAAGTCAAGGGGGGGCAATGGAACATTGCCCAGAAAGAACCGATTTACCGCATTGCGGATGCGACACTCGGGCTGGTCGGTTTCGGCAAGATCGCTCGTTCCTACATGGAAAGAATGCGCGCTTTCGGCATTCGTGACGTGCTCGTTTTCGACCCTTACATCACCGACGAATTTGCAGCCCAGTTCAAGGTTGTCCGAACCAGCTTTGAGGAAATCTGCCGCAAGGCACAGATCATCTCGCTGCATGCGCCGGCAACGCCGGAAACGCGCAATCTGGTCAATGCTGACACCCTCGCGCTGATGAACGAAAAGACCTGCATCATCAATACGTCACGCGGCGCCCTGATCGACACCGCTTCGTTGGCCGACGCGCTGAAGGCCGGAAAGATTTTCGGCGCGGCGCTTGACGTCATCGACAAGGAGCCGATTTCCGACGATTGTCCTCTGCGCGGACTAAATAACGTGATCCTGAGTGACCATACGGGTTGGTATTCCGAAGCCTCCGTGCGCTCGTTGCAGGAAAAGGCCGCACAAGCCGCCATCGAAATGCTGACGACGGGCTTCCCAACCCAATGGGTCAACCAGTGGTAAGGAAAGGAAATAACGCAAGAACGAACTGATCGCGCCAATCCGGGAAATCCGCAGGCTCTCGGTGGCGTAGCAACGATCAAGGACAAGTGCGTTATAGCACAGGTACTGCACGTAGCAAACGAGGACTCTGACCTAAAACCGCCTGGAGGGAATGCGATGAAAAAAGTGCTTCAAATGACCAGAACGGCGCTAACGGTTTTGGTAACGGCAGGCCTGATGACGGCGGTGGGCTATCCCAGTTCGCAACTGGGCGACGACACCAAGATGATGACCTCGCTACGTGCCGGCACGCTGGAAATGTTTTGAATTTGGAGAAAAATGAACATGCCCTGCAATGATATTAGCCCTCCAGCACTTCTAGCCCTTGACTGGGGCACCTCAAGCCTTCGTGCTTTTTTGATGTCCGGTGGAGAAGTCCTCGAAACTCGCCAGTCAGCGCACGGCATCCAGCATCTTCCCGTTCCCGGCGTGCCGGGATTTGAGACGGCTTTTGCCGGCATTGCCGGTGACTGGGTGGCGAAGTGGCCTGGATTGCCCATTGTCGCTAGCGGCATGGTCGGCAGCGCCCAAGGCTGGAAAGAAGCGCCCTATGTGCGTTGTCCGGCCGATATCCAAACCTTGGCCCGCCAGCACGTTCGCGTTGCCAGTGGCCTCGGCCCGGACATCCTGATCGCCCCGGGCGTGCTCTTCGACGAGCCGGATTGTTTGCCGGATGTCATGCGCGGCGAGGAAATCCAGATCGCCGGAGCGCTGCTGAATCACCCGGAATGGACTGCCCGAGCCTGCATGGTGCTGCCCGGTACACATTCCAAGTGGGCGTACATCGAGAACGGCAAGCTCGTTCGCTATGCGACCTATCTGACCGGAGAGCTCTTCGCCGTCCTGACGCAGCATTCCATCCTCGGTCGGTTGCTTCCCGCCGAGCGCAAGACGGACCCCGATCCTGCCGCTTTTGCCCTTGGGTTGGCAACCGCCAAGCGCAGCAAACCGGGCGACCTGTCGCACCAGATCTTCGGCACGCGCACGCTGGGCCTTAGCGGTCGTTTGCCGCATGCTTCATTGGCCGATTACCTCTCGGGGTTACTGATCGGCCACGAACTCATCTCCGGTATGGCCGAGGCCGGCAACCTCTCGGCGATGCCACTCGTCATGATCGGCGCACCGGCACTCTGCCAGCGCTATACCGATGCACTTGAAGCGTTTGGCCGACGTCCCGATGCGATGCTCGACAATACAGCGGCGGTGGGACTGTGGGATTTTGCCCTGGCCGCTGGGCTCATCAAATGACAGGAGTAACCCAGATGCCTGATAACACGCTTGCCACACGCTTTGCCGCTGCCCACGCGAAACTGCCGCTCGTCGCGATCCTGCGCGGCATTACGCCGCCGGAGGCCGAGTCCATTGTGCTGACCCTCTATGAGGCCGGCTTTCGACTCATCGAAGTACCGTTGAATTCGCCGAATCCGTTCGACAGCATTGCGATCATGCGGCGTGTTCTGCCCGACGATGCGCTCGTCGGTGCAGGGACGGTATTGCGTGTCGAACAGGTTCGTCCGCTCAAGGCGAGCGGTGGCGAACTGGTGGTAATGCCGCATTCCGACGTTGCCATCATCCGGGCTGCCAAGGAAGCCGGGCTGATCTGTATGCCGGGCGTGGCGACGCCGACGGAAGCCTTTGCCGCCTTAGCCGCCGGGGCTGATGCACTCAAAATCTTTCCGGCGGAACTGGTCACGCCACCGGTCCTCAAAGCGATTCGCGTCGTCCTGCCCAAGGGAACGTTGCTGCTGCCGGTAGGCGGCATCATGCCGGATAACATGAAACCCTACATCGATGCCGGCGCTGCCGGTTTTGGGCTCGGCACGGCACTCTACAAGCCTGGGATGACGTCATGCGAGGTCACGGCAACGGCAAAGCGATTCGTTAACGGATGGTAGTAGGTGTTCCTAATGCGTCGCTTGCTATGCCCGACTTTGACACCGCCAAGTAACACATCGCGCTGGAAGCGGCATGGGATGGTGGGGGCGGTATCTCGGCTCCAGCGCCTCCGACTACGTCAATGGCACCACCCTCACCGTCAATGGGGGATGGATGGGGCGGTGAAATGAGATTTCTTGTTGACGATCGAGTCTGGACAAGGTGGCTCGCGCGAACTAGATCGATCGAAAACAGGGATTGGAGATGTACTCGTTTTGGGGAGGGTGAATCGGCAGCAAAGAAGTGTGCAGAAGTGGAGGTATTGGAGTCGAATCGATGGCCAATTACGGTCATGCAGTAACGGATCAAGGGTACAAACATCATTAACGCGGATTGAGGAGGAAACAACCATGAAGAAATTTTCATTGTCGGTCGCTTCGCTGATGGTCGGCGCGACATTCACGCTGGCAGGTTTCGGGATTAGCGCACAGGCGCAGGAGAAGGAAGTCAAGATGAAGGTCGGTATCGGTTCCAGCCTGACGGCCAGCTCGCACGGCCAGGGTATGGCCAAGTTCAAGGAACTGATCGAGAAGGAATCGGGCGGCCGCATCAAGTTGCAGATCTTCCCGGACGGTCAGATGGGCAACGACCAGTCGATGATGGATTCGTTGAAGATGGGCACCTTGGACATGATGGTGACCTCGTCCGCACCGATCGCCAACACGACCAAGACCTTCCTGGTGTTCGACCTGCCGTTCCTGTTCACCAGCGAGAAAGTCGCCGACGCGGTGCTCGACGGTCCGGCCGGCCAGGAAATCCTCGATACGCTCAAGGGCACGGGCCTGATCGGTCTGGTCTATTGGGAAAACGGCTTCCGCAATATCACCAACAGCAAGAAGCCGATCAACACCCCGGATGACCTCAAAGGCCTGAAGATCCGCACGATGCAGAACCCGATCCACCTTGATTCGTTCAAGGCTTGGGGCGCGAATCCGGTCCCGCTGCCGTTCAACGAGGTTTTCACTGCGCTCGAGCAGAAAGTCATCGACGGACAGGAAAACCCGAACACCCTGATCTACGACGCCGGCTTCTACGAAGCACAGAAGTACCTGACCATCACCAAGCACTTCTATGCCCCGTTCTTGGTGCTGATCGGCCAGAAGACCTGGGACAAGCTGAGCGCCAACGACCAGAAGCTGGTCCAGAAGATCGCTCTCGAAACCCGCGACTACGAGCGAAAGGTTAACCGCGAGAACAATGCCAAGTATCTCGATCTGATGAAGAAGAAGGGCATCGCGATCAACGAGGTTTCGCCGCAGGATCTCGAGAAGTTCAAGGCCTCGGCCAAAGACATCTACGCCAAGTTTGCCAACGACATCGGCAAGGAGCGTCTAGACAAGGTGCTGGCTGAAGTCGCCAAAGTGAAGTAAGGCGGCGTTGCGCCACGAAGGCTGGGTACTGCTGCCGGTAACGGTGGCGTATCCAGCGTCCGATTGCCGGATTGGATTGTTGTATAGGGAGTCTTTACATGCTGCGCATATTCGACAAATTGTTGGCGTTCATCACTGCCTCGGCGATGGCTGCCATCGTTCTCGTGGTCTTCGTCAACGTAGCCATGCGCTACATCCTCAATACCGGGTTGACCTGGAGCGAGGAAGTGGCCGTCAACCTGTTCGTCTGGGTTATTTTTCTCGGCGCCATTCTCGCGGGCCTCGAAGGACTGCACATCAAGGTCGATATGTTGACCAGTAAGCTTCCGAAAAAAATGCAAAAGGTCTTTCTGGTTGTTTCCAGTCTTTGCGTCTTGTTTGCCATGGGCGTTCTCGTTGTAGGCGGAATTGACGTGGTCAAGGTTTCGCACCAGAACATCAGTTCGGCTACCGAGTTGCCGTTTTCCTATATAGCAGTCTCAGTGGTCGTCTGTGCCGTTTGTCTCGCATTGATCACGGTGTATCAGACCGTCAAGGAATTGCGTGCCGACTAAGAAAATATCGAAATCATTCGGCGACAGTGTCTCCGGCGCTCGCGTAAAACTGCGTTTCCTACTAATGGCGCCAGTTGCGCGCGACTTGCTGCAATAACTTCATGCCCATCAGGAAGGGGTAGCACACGATGGAAGGTCTTTCCCTCATCTTTTTGTTTCTGGCCGCCTTGTTTGGCTTTTTGGCAATCGGAGTGCCCATTGCGCACACCCTTGTACTGGTTGCGGTCGCGTTACTCGTAGCCATCGATAGTTTTGAGCCACAGTTCATTGCCCAATCGGTCGTTTTTGGCGCCAACAGCTTTACCTTGCTGGCCATCCCGTTCTTCATCCTGGCCGGCGAGATCATGAGTTATGGCGGTATCTCGAAACGCATTGTGCATTTTGTGGCCACGCTCGTCGGTCATGTGCAGGGCGGTCTGGGATACGTCGTCATCATCGCCAGCACCATCTTCGCCGGCCTCTCCGGTTCTGCGGTGGCCGATGCAGCGGCGCTGGGCGCAATCCTTATCCCGATGATGGTGCAGATGGGTTACGACCGGGCGTTGTCGACGGCTCTTATTTGCGCTTCGGCCATGATTGCTCCGATCATCCCACCGAGTATTCCCTTCATTCTCTATGGCGTTGCCGGTCAGGTTTCGATCGGCCGGTTGTTCATGGCGGGCATCGTTCCAGGCCTGATCCTGGCCTCTGCCCTGATGTTCCTGTGGTACTTCATGTCCAGGAGATACAACTTTCCGATTGGCAAAAAGGCGACCCACCCCGAGTTGTGGCTGGCACTGAAGAACGCTATCTTTGCCCTGTTCATGCCGGTCATCATCGTTGGCGGAATCCGTTTTGGCATCTTTACTCCAACCGAAGCCGGTTGCGTGGCCGTCATGTACGCCTTGTTCATCTCCGTGGTCATCTATAAGGAATTGAGTTTCAAGGACATTGCCCACGTCTTGGTGGCTACGGCCAAAACGACGGGAATGGTGCTGCTGGTGGCCGCAACGGCTACGAGCGCCGCCTGGGTGGTCACTACCGCCGGTGTGCCCCAGGCCATTGCTGACGCCTTGTCCGGTTTTGCCAGTTCGCCGCTGGCGCTGATGCTGGTCATCAACGTGTTCCTGGTTTTCCTCGGGATGGTCATGGATTTGGTGCCGGCCATGCTGATCTTTACGCCGATCTTCGTCCCGCTGGTCAAGAGTATTGGGATCGACCCGGTCTATTTCGGCGTGATCATGACGCTGAACCTGGTGATCGGCCTGATCACTCCGCCGGTCGGCACGGTGCTTTACGTCGGCTGCGGTGTGGCCAACATCAAGCTGGGCGAACTCGTCAAGAAACTGTGGCCGCTCGTTCTCGTGGAGTTGGCCGTACTGTTGCTGCTTGTCGTTTTCCCGGCGATTACTCTTGTGCCGGTCGGGTGGTTCACCAAGTAAGAGCTTTTTCAACATCAGGAGGGGCGTGACCTGGACGTCATGCGATTCGCGGCGACAAAGGAAGAGTGCCCGGCTTGTGGTTGCCGGGCGCTCATGCTGCAGGTAGTCCGCCAATGCTTGTCCGGTGGTCAGCGGCAGCGGCAGGATGTCCTGCCGTCGCGATTTTGCGCCCTTCAGCGTGACCGTGCCTTTGCGCCAGTCGACGTCGTCGATCGACAGGTTCGCGATCTCGCCGGCGCGCAGTCCCATGTCCAGTGCGCAGCGGACGATGGCGTAACCTCGCCGGGGCATGCGTCCGTAAGGGAGTACGGCGAGAAGCCGTTGAACTTCGTCCGGCTTGAGGGCGCGGGGCAGTGAGGCAAGTTTCCACTGCACCGGCGAGGAAATGACCGCGCTCAGACCAGCAAGGACAACCGATCAGCGTGAGCGGTGTTCAGATAGAAGTGAAGGGCAACGCCCCTAAGGGCACCGGCCTCGTGCGCTATACGAAGTCGCTGGCCCTGTCGCGAAACACATATGTGCCCATCTCAAGCGAATCCTGAAACTGGACAAGCTACGATTGAGGGGCTTCAGTGGTGCCCAGGATGAATTCCTATTGGCGGCAACCGCACAGAATTTGCGGCAAATGGCGAAATGGTTGATGCCAAGAGCAGAGAAAACCTGCGGAATGCCTGCCTAAGGGTGAAGCAGGCGAAGACAAACATCGATCTGAACCCAAAATTCAGCAAGCAGTCCGATAACAAATCACTCCGCCTCCGTCTTCCGTGACAAAAACAGAGTTTCTCAACAGAATAGGCCGTTTTAAGCCATTCGTTCTTCGGCCAAGATTATGTCCGCGACAACAACTTTGCCCCATCCTGGCGCAATTCCCCCTTGGGTGAAATGTGCCGATACAGGGTCTGCCGCGTAATGCCGAGCTCCTGGCATAGATCACCGACCTTCGTTTCAGGCTGCCCCATCGCAGCCATTGCAAGCCGCAACTTGGCCGCCGTCATCTTGAAAGGGCGTCCGCCTTTACGGCCCCGTGCCCGCGCCGAGGCCAGACCCGCCAAGGTACGCTCGGCTATCAGTTCGCGCTCGAACTCGGCCAGCGCGGCAAAGATGCCAAAGACGAGCTTGCCGGCGGCGGTCGTGGTGTCGATGGCGGCGCCGTGGCCGGTCAGCACCTTCAAGCCGATGCCTCGCCCGGTCAGGTCGTGCACGCTATTGATCAGGTGACGCAGGTCGCGCCCGAGCCGGTCCAGTTTCCACACCGCTAGCGTGTCGCCCGGACGCAATGCCTTCAGGCAGCTCGCCAAGCCGGGGCGATCCTCGCGCTTTCCGGACGCCTGATCCTCGTAGAGATGCGCCGGATCGACACCGGCAGCGATCAGCGCGTCGCGCTGCAAGTCGGTAGCCTGGGAGCCGTCTGCCTTCGATACCCTCATGTAGCCAATGAGCATGGTTGTATGTCACATATACGTTCGATTATGTGACAGTGTGCGCCAGAAAGATCAGGGTGTCAAAATTAGTCACTTAACCCGTCAGTTATTCTACGGCATGCAAAGGATGTCGTCTGATGCATAATGTGACCGGAATTCCGGAGGGATGCCTTTAGTGGCTCTGGCAGACGCCCCTGTCTCTTTCCGCCACAGGACACCCAGACAGGCAAAGAGAGTTATAAGCAGTAGAGGGATAGTCTGTAGATGTAAAAGCCGTGTCGCTGCACTCTCTCACCTACTATGGGTCGAGAAACAAAAAACATCAGCGATGCTCAGCACCGAGTCGCTGAGAATGTACGACGATTCCGAAAAGCAAAGGGATTGAGTCAGGAGGAGCTAGCCGAACTGGCGGACTTCCATCGCACCTATGTTTCACAACTGGAGCGTTGTGTTACCAATATCTCTGTAGGTGGCCTAGAAAAGCTTGCCAGAGCGATTGGTGTCGATATTCTCGACTTGTTGGCAAAGATCGAATCACCGACCGAGGCTTCCCTTTCTACCGATAACGTTTCATCCCAAGCAAAGGGCTAAGGAAACACCGAACAAGTCACGTTTGGGCGAAGAGTTGAAAGCAAACTGAGACGAAATTGTGATCGCAAAGCGTTTCTCATTGGATAAACGGTGGTTTTGGTGCCCGAAAGCGGAGAATCTCTC
>Ga0302250_1001693_pt1 | contig 15720 bp, 15 predicted proteins | sample AAG_RA_Asp_MG_FD_193536 | JGI IMG/M metagenome (GOLD analysis project Ga0302250, IMG submission 193536) | Enriched activated sludge microbial communities from anaerobic digester in WTTP, New Holstein, Wisconsin, United States - AAG_RA_Asp | ecosystem: Engineered > Bioreactor > Anaerobic >... | reverse complement strand
TCCCGTTTCTGGCCAAGGATTATGCGAATACCATGATGCGAAGACTGAACTTCCTCTGTATTGCGCTCGCCATCCTCATGGTGGCCGCGGTAGGCACCGTTGCTGCGGCAACGGGAGATTCGTCAACAGACAAGGTCATCCATGCCCAGGGAAGCGGCAATATCATCGGGACGCCCGACCGGGCGCAGGTGACGTTGTCCGTCCAGACCGAGAATTCCGATGTCAAGGTGGCCCAGGAACAGAACGCCGCCAAGATGACCAAGGTCATCGACGCCCTTGTGGCGGCCGGGATCCCCCGCGACGCCCTCAAGACAACCGGGTACAACATCTATGCCACGTACGACGACTCGGCCAAGGGATTCCTTGACCCCAAGGTCAAGTCCTACCGGGTGACCAATACCCTGACTATCACGCTCCATGATGTCAGCAAGACCGGAGAAGTGATCGATCTTGCCGTTGCAAACGGCGCAAACCAGGCAGATTCCATCCAGTTCATGCTCTCTGATGCACAGGCCCTCCTGCTCCGGAACGAGGCCCTCAAGAAGGCCGTAGTTAATGCCAGGGCAGATGCTGAGGCGGTTGCCGGTGCCATGGGTGTCAACATCACCGGAACAGGAACTGTCGAGATCTACCAGGGCTACATGCCGGTTGTGTACTCCAACTATGCACAGGATGCAGGAGGCAGGCTGGAGAAATCTGCAACCACCACTCCCATCCAGTCCGGTGACATTACGGTCAATGCGCAGGTCTCCGTGACCTACACCTACCAGTAATCTCCTTTTTTCTCCTCCGCTGCACGCTCTTCACAATGTTTTTAATTTTGCAGCGTGATCATTTCATAAAACCCGCATGTGTGCCGGTCATTTCCGGTATACGATACAAAAAATCTCGAATATCCATCAATCAGCGGATACAATAGGATTGATTTTCACAATGGAGCGCACGATCGGTTTTAAGGAGCGAAGGTATATTGAAGAGCTGCGGATCCTCACCAAGGCAACCGCCCTTGACTGCGTCATCGATGACCGGTTCGACCGGGTCATCTACGTGATCCGGCAGGGCGACATGGGTCTTGCGATCGGGAAGAAAGGGGACAACATCAGGCGGCTGCAGAATGTTCTCGGGAAACGGATCGAGATGGTCGAATTCGCCGATACACCGGATGCGTTCATCGCCAATATCTTCAAACCGGCCGAGGTTTTGAGGGTGGAACGCCCGTCCCCGGACGCCCCGGTGAATGTTCTCGTCCGCCAGAGGAGCGACCTGGGGATCGCCATCGGGAAAGCCGGGTGCAATATCGAGAAGGCCCGGATCCTCACCCGGCGGTTCTACAACACCGAGGTCGGGGAAGTCCTGCTCGAAAAGGAGGAAGCATGAAGACGAATGTTGACCCGAAGGTCCTTGCCGAGCTCTGGGAGATCATCTGCGACCGTGCGGATCACCCGAAGGAGGGGTCCTATACCACCCGGCTTCTGGCGGATGAGAAGGGGATCGACAAGGTGCTGGAGAAGGTGGGCGAGGAGTCCACGGAGTTCATCCTTGCCGTCAAGAACGGCGTTCCCGAGCGGACGGCGAGCGAGGCTGCCGACCTGTTCTTCCACGTACTCGTCGCACTCCGTGCCTCGGGCGTGAGCCTTGCGGACGTGATGGAAGAACTGGAACACCGCCGGAAATGATTTGGGCCCGGCCCGTCCTCTCCCCTATTTCTGGAGAAATGCCATAAGGTCGACCACCTGCGGGAGGTCCTCGTTTTTCTGTGCTGCCGTGGCAAGGACAGTCTCTTCCACAAAGATCGGAACGTCCCCGCGAAGCGCCAGCGCAATCCCGTCGCTCGGGCGGCAGTCCAGGTATTCCTCATGACGGTTGTTCACAAACACGAGCTGCGCATAGTAGACCCCGTCCTCAACGCTGTCGATCTGGAGGGAGCGCAGGGTGATGGAGAACTTTGCGCAGAGGTCTAAAAAGAGGTCGTGGGTGAACGGGCGGGGCAACACCTCCCGGTTCTTTGCGCTGTTGATGGAGACTGCCTCCCAAATCCCGATGAAGATCGGGAGGAATCGGTCGGAACCGTCCGTGAGGATCACCAGGGGGATTGTGGCGGTCTCCCCGGTTGCCATGAAAACGCCTTTGACCTCGCAACGAACCTGTGTCATGCCAGTGCACAGTGATTGCTGTCAACCGAGATAAGGGTTCAGGTGGGCGGTGGCGGGCAGTTCCCCTCTTCGAGACAGGCACGTGCCTCCCGCCGGACAATGATGATGCTTGAGAGGATGCCGAGCGCGATATTGAAGTAATAGAGGACAATGCGCCAGAGCACGACAAAGATCCCGACAACCCCGGCCGGGAGGAAGAGGGCGTACATGGACGTGGCGCCGACCTCTGCAATGCCCGAGCTCCCCGGGGTTAAGGGGAGCATCATCAGGATTGCGAGGATGAGCTGGATGACGAACGACTCCAGGATGAGCGGGGGTTGTCCGAGCCCCACGAGGATGAGGGATGCGGTGATGATCTCGGAGACCCAGTAGAGGAGGGTGAAGAGCATGCCCCAGACAAGCCCTCCTTTTGCCGTGTGGACAAACCGGATCGTTGATCCCTGAAAATTATCAATTTCCTTGTCCGCCCGCACCAGCAGCGACTCGACACGGGAATTCTCCCACGTACGGGTCAGCCACCGCGTGCAGCGCGCCACGACCCGCTTCACCACATCCGGGCGCCGTATGGCCAGGTAGAAGAGGAAGAGGCACCCGGCAACGAAGATCCAGGTGACAAAGACCATGATCTCCGAGACCGTTCCGAGCTGCTTCCACTGGTCGGTTAGGACAATCATGGAGAATGCGGCCAGAGCTGCAAGGGCGATCCCATCGAGGACCCGTTCCATGATGACGACCGCAGTGGCATCCCCGAGAGGGACATTTGCCTTGTAGAGTTCGTGGACCCGGACCGGTTCCCCCCCGGCCTGTGCCGGTGTGATTGCTGAAGCGAGGAGGTTTGCAAAGACCAGGTTCAGGCTGTACCAAAATCCGACGCGGTAGCCAAGCGAACCCGCCATCATCTTAACCCGCATGGCCCAGAAGCACATGGTCAGGAGGTGGGTGAGGAATGCAAGGAGGAGGAACCAGGGATTGATCTGGGTGAGGTAGGTGATGGTGTTCTCGTTGATGGTGAGGAGGAGGATAACCACGAGGACGGCAAGGGAGAAGCCGACGGAAATATAGAGCCATTTCAATTGAGACTTGTCCATTGACGAACCCCGGGAATATCTGGAACGGTCAGTCTAACAGGTTATTGGGCAAAGTATTTACTCTTTCTTTCGCCGTCCAGCCGTTTTAGTCCACGGTGAAGATCCCGCGGTTTGCATGGATCGCAAAGAAGCCGGACTCAGCCCCGGCATCGAGCCAGCCATGCCCGTAACTGAAGCAGGATAACGCGGTTTCCGTCCTTCCCGCCGAAACCTCGCGTTCTCCGTTCTGCAGGTAGACCCCGGCAATGAACAGCACCTGATCTGCAAAATTATAAGCGTGTGTCCCCGGGGCCGGTGCAGGGGTAACCGAGGCAAGGGCCGTTTTGAGGAGCCGCGCATACCGTTTGGTCTTCTCGTCCAGTTTCAGGAAGTGGGAGGTCGGCACATTCTCCACCGGAGCTGCAAACGGGCATTGGGGATTTTTTTCGGAACAAACCAGCAGGCCGGACGCGATGCCGCAATGGAGCCAGCCCAGGCCGTACAGGAAGGCTGCAAGGGCGTTGACCGGGTCATCGCCGGAAAGGAATGTTTTCCCGTCGCTCTCGTATGCAGACGCCATCCGGAGCACGGCCTGCCCGGTCCGCCAGAGCGGTGTCCCCTCCGGTGCACTGCACGTTGCCCGTGCAAGGGCCGATGCAAGCACTGTTGCGCATTCTGCGATCCTCATAGGCCGGCGAACATCTCCAGGTACTCCCGCTCCATGTCGTGCAGTTCCGCTGGCACGATCAGGATATGGAGGGGCGGGCCGAAGTCGCAGGCCCTCACCAACTCTCCCGGCCCTGCCCGGACCACCGGCTCGTCGGATCCCGCCCGGGCAATGCCCACGTACAGCGGGATTTTTTCCTTCCGTGCAGCTGCCATCTCCTCCAGCAGGGCGACGGCTTCCGGGACGGTCATGTACCGGTCGTCCTGGATATCGAGATAGACCAGCGTATGGAGCCGCTGGGACAGGTTTGCGAGGATGACGTCAAGGGGAGTGGTCGGGAACCAGTTCTTCTGCGGGAAGGGAAGGGAACAGGACTTCCCGAACCGGTAGTTCTGGAGCCCGGAGAGGCCGCAGACGGCGCTTGCGATGGATGCGGCATGGATGATCGCTGTCGGTATCCCGCGGGACGCTGCCCGAATCCGGAGATCGGCATGGGTCGTCGAGACCATCGGGTCTCCCGCGCAGAGGAATACCACGTCCTTTGTCGTGGCCTCTTCGAGCATAGCATCGGGGTCCTGTTCCACATCGGACCGGTACAGCGGAGTAACCGGCCGCCTGTAATACTGCTCGAGGCCCTCCCGTGTCGCACCCATGAGGCGCGAGGTGTAGCACTCAAGATAGACCCGGTCAGCGTTCCGGATGCGGGAGAGCCCTTTTTCCGATACGTCAGTTTTATCAAAGAGGCCAAGGCCGATGAAAGTCAGCATGCGTTCTTTGCCCCGGTCAGTACCTGAACTGCGTTATCGAATCCACAAGCGATTCAAGAACAAAATTCACATCCGATTTCCGTATTGCCGAGATCTGGTAGAGGGGGATCTCGTCACCGATCGCGAGGGACCTCCTGATAAGGCCTGGATCGAGGGTTCCCGGAAGGTCGCTCTTGTTTGCCGCAACGGCAAACGGGATCCGCCGCCGTGCAATCATCTCGATCAGGAGGCGTGCACGGGGGAGCTGGTCTGCGTTTGTTGCATCGATGACAAGGAGTGCCCCCATCGCGTGCCCGAGATATGATGGCAGGAGAGAATCGAACCGCTCCTGCCCGGGCGTCCCGTACAGCGTGATGTCGAAGTCCTTCCACCGGATCCAGCCGAAATCCAGCGCAACCGTTGTCATGCTCCCCTCCTGTGCCATCCGGTCGACAGAGTGCCCGTCATCCGCGGCATTGAGGACAAACGTTGATTTTCCCGACGAAGCCGGGCCCGTGACCACGATGCGGGGGATGTAGGGAATGACCCTCCCCTCGCCAATGATGAACGGGACCGAGCGGGCGGGCAGATCTGCCCACGAGGTATGGACGAGGGTGAAATAATTGAACTGCGGGAAGGGCCGGAACGATGAGCGGATGGCAAGGACGAGGTCAAAGTTCAGGTCCCTGATGACATGGTCGAGGAGCTGTTCCCCTTCCAGGTTCAGGTGCTCGATGACAAGCGTGATCTTCTTCTCCCTCTCCTGGGCCGAGGTGAAGATCGCGGCTGCGGCATCGGTCCCGAACTCCTCGTTCAAGAGATCGAAATAGACAAAGATGACGTCCACGTCATGCTCGCGGCAGAGTTTCCGGATCCGTGCCTGTAGTTCGCGTGCCCTGCCTTCCGGTGACTTGCTGCCCTTCTGGATCCGTTCCCAGTCAACAGAATCGAAGAAGGTGACCGGTGCCAGGGCAAGGTCGGGCCGGGCCCCGTACATCCTCTGTACATCGTTCCGGAATGCATCGACCGTTGTATTCGGCAGGACGACAAGGCAGGGGCGTTTCTTTGCCAGTGCACAGGACAGGGTTGAGATCATGAAAAGCTGGCCGTCGACCCCGGGCTCGAGGCTGTACAGGATCCTGCTGCCATCTGGAATGCCGCTTCCCAGCATCTCGTCAAGGCCGTTTATCCCGGTCGAGATCATGGGAGGATGGTCACCTGTCCCTTGGAGACGGAGAATTTCATCCAGTCCCCCGGCACGCCGGAAAGCCCGCGGATACGCATCAGGTTGATATTCTGCTCGACCTTGACCTCGATGACACAGGTCATCAGCTGCTTGATTAAGGAGAGTGTCTTTTCATCGAAGGATTCGCTGTTGAGGATGTAGACCCCCACACCTTCGATCTTCTTCAGTTTTGCCGTGAGCACGTGCAGGAACTGGTACAGGACTTCGAGCCTGCGGTACATCAGGAGGGTGGAGATGGAATTGACACAGAAGCGTATCGGAGGCGGGAACAGGCCGGTCTCGCCGTCGGCAAAATTCCCCTCGAAAATCGTCTCTACCATGTTCGAGAACTTGATCCCGATACCGGTCAGGTCCGTGGGACTGGAAACGAACATCAGCCGGGCGGTATCGGTGATGCCCGGTGTCGAGCTCTTGGTGATGGCATCGATTACCCCGGTGAACCGCTTGTCGGCCCCGGCTACCTTGAATGCGTCGACCACTTCGGCAGCGCGTTCATTGGTCGAGAGGACGATGGCGTACTCGCCCGGTACCGGTTTTGTCAGTGCATAGGCCAGCTGGTCGGCGGCACTCATGGGCGGAGCCAGGATCAGGATATTGGTGCCGGCATCAAAACCGCCGGATGCCTCGTCTATCTGCGCAATTCCCGACTTATAGGTATACATTTATCGATTGATCATTTTATCAGAAGACTTATTAATCTCTCCTGTCGGGCCGGGCAGCGAAGATACCGTGTGAACGGGTGGAGCCGCTCCCTGATCCGGCCATTTTTAGGCATTCCGAAATATTTTAACATTAGGTAAGCCTAAAAATACTGGATGGCGTCAGAGCAGCTGGAAGAATATCTTGAGAGTATCCTTGACATCGAGGAGAAGCACGGGATCGCGCGGACATCGGCGATCGCCAAATGCGTCAAGGTGGCACCTGCAAGCGTGACCGAAGCACTCCAGGTGCTCTCCGACAAGGGCTTTGTGAAGTATGAGCCCTACAAGGGGGCAACCCTGACAGAGCAGGGCCGGGAGATGGCGCGGAAGGTGAAGCGCCGGCACCGTCTCCTCGAGGTCTTCTTAACCGATGTGCTCCATATCACGAGGGAAAATGTCCACGACGAAGCCTGTAAAATGGAGCACACGCTCTCGGATGAGACGGAGTGTGCGCTCTGTAAGCTGCTCAATGCCCCGGCCCGGTGCCCCCACGGCAGCCTGATCGAGGCCTGCGACCGGAAGGTGGAGAGCTGCTCGGCCTGTCTCGATGAAGGGCAGGCCCCGCCCGCGAGCGCCCGAAAAGAACCACTTCTTCCCGTCACCACTCTTGCTCCCGGTCAGAAAGGGACCATTGCATTCATCCGGGGAGATACCGGTGTTGTCCAGCGGCTGACGGACCTTGGGCTCACCCTCAAAACCGAGGTCCAGCTCGTCAGGAAAGCCCCCCTTCTCGGGCCTGTCGAGATTGCAGTCCGGAAGACGAGACTTGCCATCGACCACGCTATCGCCGATCACATCTTTGTCACTCCCTGCGGAGAGAAGAGTAAATGAGCGGGTGCGAAGACTGCAGCGGGTGCGACCTCCTGCACCTGCCCGTGGACACAAAGGCGGAATACGTGGTGGCCCTTGCCGGCAATGCCAATGTCGGGAAGAGCGCGACCTTCAACCAGCTCACCGGCGTTGACCAGGATATCGGCAACTGGCCGGGCAAGACGGTGGAACGGGCCGAGGCCCTCCTCCAGCACCGGGGCAGGCGGATCCGCGTCATCGACCTCCCGGGCATCTACTCGATAAACGCGCTCTCGACAGAAGAGCAGGTGTCCCGCGAGTTCATTGCCCACGACCACCCGGACGTTGTCGTAAACGTCCTGGACTCATCAGCGCTCGAACGCAACCTCTTCTTCACGCTCCAGCTCACGGAACTGGAAAGCCCGCTCGTGATTGCTTTAAACCAGGCGGACCTTGCGGCAAAGAAGGGCATTATCCTCGATGCAGGGAAACTCTCCGCAATTCTTGGCGTCCCAGTCATCCCGACTGTGGCGATCCAGGGAAAGGGGATAGCTGAACTCTCGGATGCAATTGTCCGTGCAACCTGCTCCCGGCCCCGCCCGAAGACCATCCGGTACGGGAAAGAGGTCGAGGACCGGATCGCCCGGATCCTGGCCCTGCTTCCCGAGGGATCCGGGGGCTACCCGTCCCGCTGGACAGCAATCAAGCTGCTGGAAGGCGATCCTGACACGGTCTGGGAAGTCCGGCAGCATTCTCCCGGCGTGGCAGCCGCTGCCCTTGAGTCCGGCCGCGAACTGGAGAAGATACACGGGGAGCCGGCAGCAACGGTCATGAGTGCAGAGCGGTACCATGCTGCTGAAGAACTGGCCGCAGCGGTCATGGAGATCCGGTCGCCGGGGGACAACGAGATCACCCTCACCGAGAAGGTCGACCGCATCGCGCTCCACCCCGTTCTGGGGTACCTCCTCCTTGCCGCCACGCTCGGCGGGCTGCTTGTCTGGACGTTTGTCATCGGTGCCTGGATCTCCGGCGTCCTGATGGAGTTTTTGTCGGGCATCGCCCCGGTCGAACCCCTGATCACGGGATCCCTTCCGGATATCATCTTCAACGGTGCATGGACGGGTTTTGTCGCCGCCCTCACGCTTATCGTGCCTTACGTCATCCCCTTCTACCTCGTCCTTGCCCTGATCGAGGACTCCGGGTTCCTCACCCGCTTCTCCCTCATGCTCGACAAGGGGATGCACCGCATGGGGCTGCACGGCAAGGCCATCATCCCGCTCGTGCTCGGGTTTGGCTGCACCGTGCCGGCCTGCCTCTCGTGCCGGATCATCGAATCCCCCAAGCAGAAACTGATCGCGGCATTCCTGGTCACGCTCATCCCCTGCTCGGCCCGGACCATCGTGATTCTCGGCGTTGTTGCCGTGTTTGTGAATATCTGGTGGGCACTTTTCCTGTACCTGCTTGTTTTTGTCCTGATCGTGGTCCTCGGGCGGCTCGCATTCCGGCTGCTGCCCGGGGAATCGGTGGGCATGATCATGGAGATGCCGGACTACCATGTCCCCCACGTAAAAGGGGTGCTCGGCCAGACCTGGCAGCGGACCCGGTCGCTCATCGGGATCGTGCTTCCGGCCTACATTATCGGGAGCATCGTCATCACTGGGGCCTATGCCGCCGGGCTCCTTGAACCCATCAACGCGGCACTCTATCCCGTCACCGTGATCCTGCTGGGCCTCCCGGCCATGACCGGCGTTGTGTTCATCTTCGGCATCATCCGGAAGGAGATGACCATCCTCGCCCTTGCGGCGATTCTCGGGACAACCGTCTTCTCAGACGTCCTCACCCCGGTCCAGATCATCGTCTTCGGGCTCGTGACCCTGCTCTACGCCCCGTGCATCTCCACGATCCTCGCGCTGGCAAAGGAGTTCGGCTGGAAGGCGGCGCTCTCGATCACAGCGCTCGAGACCAGCCTTGCAATCGCACTCGGCGCACTTCTGTTCCACCTCATCGGCCCCTTCCTCTGACCGGGTCACCATCAGGCCTAATTACCTTGGGCAGGCTATACCTAAGTGAGAATGATCTACTGGCTCTATGCGCAGCTGCTTAGGCGGCAGATTGTGGACCTGCCGGAACAGGTCTGTTTCATGATCAGCGGGGAGGACCTTGCCGGAGCGCCCGAATCGCTCTTTGCTGTCACCTCGTGGTGCAACGCGATCTCGGCCTACGTGACAGCGCACGGCCCGGCTGGCGCACACGGGATACGTCACCTGATGTTCCACATCGCCGCACCGGACCCGGAGCAGATCGATTCGCTCCTTCCGGCCATCCGGAAGATCGGCACGATTGCACACGTAAGCCTCCATGCCGGCAGCCGCGAAGAGACCGGCGGGAGCGGGATGGATGTTGTCGTTGCCGTGGGCAAGAGCGGGAGGGAAGAGATCACGGAGTGCATCCGGAAGATGGCACGGGACAATGTTCCTCCGGAGACCGTGGACGAGAAGGTGATCGAGTCCTACCTGACCTTCCAGTACGCCCCCGATGTCGTGATCAAGAGCGGCGGGGACCACCTCACGGATTTTTTGATCTGGCAGTCCGTGTACTCGGAGCTCTTCTTCTCGGACGTGAACTGGGCGCACTTCCGCGAGGTGGATTTCCTCCGGATCCTGCGGGACTACCAGGCGCGTGTCCGCCGGTTCGGGAAATAATCCCGCCTCATCACCGGAGCCGGATGTTAATCCAGGCCGGTTCCCCGTCCAGCGTCTTCTCTTTTACGGCGAACTGGTTCTTGAGGGCAATGGTGACAGTTTTTTTCTCCGGAACCGACGTGATCCGGTGCTCGCGGCACCACCGGACGAATGCCTGGTAGAGCGCCTCTTTTGTCACATGGTCGTCTTCGGTATCCCCGCGAATGGTCGCCTCGGCGATGAACTGTTTCAGTGCCTGCCCCTTTCCGGTCTTTGCCGGTTTTTTCCGTGCCGGTATTTTCTCTTTTTTCCGGGGAGCACTGGCAGGAAGGGACCGGGCTGCCGGGGGCTTCTCCTGTATCGGGGCCCTGCCGGGCAATGCTGTGGGAACGTTCCTTTTGGCCGGCCGCGGCACCTGTTTTACCGCGGAAGCGGCACGGGGGTCGTCTGCGTTGATGACCGGGTGGATTCCATCGGGGGATGCTGACAACGCAGCACCTGATGTCCTCGCGGCGGCCCCGTCCTTTGCAACGATAACGGGAGCGGGGGGTTCGACCGGTTCCGGCCTCATGGGGTCATACGGGATTCCGGTTGCGCTGGCAAGCGCCCTGTTGCAGATCTCCGTGATGTCAAGGCCGGATACCAGCGCCTGTCTCAGGATATCCTGCCGGATGGCGATACCGGTCAGGCCCCCTGTAGGATCCTCTCCCTTCTTTCCCGTCATGAGCGATCAGTTCCTGATCTGTTGTTCAAGATAGATAGAGTTCGCGATTGCGGACACGATTGGTGTGCTGTAGTTTCAGGCGCTTTTTGCAGCACACCGCTGGTCGTAGATCCGGATGGCCCGCAGCAGGTCGATCTTCCGGAAGAGCGGCCAGTAGGGAGCGCAGAAGTAGACCGCAGACTCGTGCCCTGCCGCAAGCCAGGGAAGGAAGTTCGAGGTCCGGCACTCGTTGCCCGTCCTGATGATCAGGTCAACGGGAGGGATTCCTTTTCCGTGGTGGAGGTGCTCCTCGACCATGCTGACATCGATGGTATCGGGGTCGGCACCATTCTTCCGGACGGTTTCCAGGATGTCCCGGGCGGCAAGGACGATCTCGTTCCTCCCGCCGTAGGCGAGGGCGATGTTGAGGAAGAAGCCGGTATGCTCCTTTGTAGCCTCCTCCGCTGCAAGGACCGCCTCCCTAAGGTCGTCCGGAAGCATCGACGGGTCGCCGACCATCTGGACGCGGATCCGGTACTTCTTCACCCGTTCGTCGGTGAGGACGCTCAGGAACTTCTCCTTGAACATGGCAAAGAGATACCCGACCTCGTTCTTCTCCCGCGAGAAGTTCTCCGTTGAGAACGTGTAGAGGGTGACGTGCCGGATGCCCAGTTCATGTGCCCAGTCCAGCATCTTCTCCGTCTTGTCGGCACCTGCACGATGGCCGGATGCCGTATCCAGCCCGAGCATCTTTGCGTACCGCCGGTTGCCGTCCATGATGATGGCAACGTGGTTGGGGATGTGCCGGCACTGTCTCAAAAGCCGCTGCTCGTACAGGGGTTCGAGAATGCCCTGCAGGTTCATAGCGGAGTCATCTCCACGACCATGCCCCGGTTGGGGTAGCGCTCGATCACGCACTTTTTCCCGGGCATCCCGTCTTTGTGCTCTTCGAGGAGCCACCAGGCCATCTCGATGCCATCCGCCGATTCCTCGAAACTGTCCGGGTCCAGCCGTTCACGGCAGAACTGCAGAACGGCCTCCCGCTCTCCAACCTCCGGCTCGACAATACCGTACACGATGGTGCCGTCATCGGTGATCTCGTCGAACGGGCGGGCAGTGTTCTCTGCGATCCGCTTCAGGCGCTCCCGGAGCTGGACCGAGTCCTTGAATCCCGAGGAGCACCAGTGCACCTTGTCATGCTTCAGGAGTTCCCCTGCCCATTCGCGGGCGCCGTGGATGGCATTGTGGAGTTCGTCGGCAAGCTCGTAGCCCCGCTCCCGCATGGCGTACGCATTGGTCTCCCCCCATTCGAGCTCGTTGATGTTCAGGAAGTCAAGGTACGGGAGCGCAGGGATGAGGAGTTCAAGCCCGGGGAGGGCCGGCACCTCGATCCCGATATCGAAACCCATCTCTTTTGCCCGCTGTGCGGAACGGATGAAGTCCGAGTCCAGGATCGTGTCCCAGCACTCGCGGGGAGGATGGAGCCGGATCTCGTCCACGAGCCCCTGCATCTCCGCAAGTTCGCTGTCTGACGGGGCCTTTGCCGTGTAGAGGTGGATCTGGTGTTCCGTCCCGAAATGATCCTTGAGCATCCGGCAGTACTCCGTCACCTTCTCAAGGCAGAGGAGCGGTTCGCCGCCTGTGACCCCGGTGCCGAGTGCGCTCATGGTCTCGGCTACTTCGATGATCTGCGACGGGACATCGATAGGGACTTCATTGGCATAGACAGTGTCCGTCCCTTTCCGCTCCGATGAGAGCGGGCAGTACCAGCAGGAACGGTGGCAGCGTCCCGTGACGAAGAGGACCATCTTTGCGCCCTGGTGGCAGAGAACACAACCGTCTGAGAGTGTCATGGACCGCACCCGTTCCCGGGTCATGGGTGGCCGGGAAGGAAAAGTGATTGTATTATTTGGCAGTATGGATTCAAAACCCTTCTTCTGCCGGCAATCCGCTGCGCAGAACCTACGGGGCGCTTCTCAGAACCGGAAGTACACCGCCCGACCCCCCACCATGCATGATCCATGCCCGGTATTTTCTTCAGACGGGAAAATGGCAGGTTTTTGCCTGCTCGCGACAGGGGGCGAGAGGGGGTCGGTCGGTGTACATTGTATTTTCGGGCCGTTCATGCACTTTTCGGGAATGGGGTTTTTGCGGGTTTTCGCTGTCGTAACCGCGGGCCAAGGTGGGAGTTTTGGTGCACCCTCTGCCATGATGAAGTACACCGTCCGACCCCCCTACAGTCTGAAAACGTTGGAACTTCCGTTGTCAGGCCCCACTCCCGTGGACTGCCCCGCCTGTTCCAGCGCTTCAGGATATAACGGCTCCTAAAAACCTTTATGGTATGACTATACACGAGTTATTAGATTATGAAGGCAGGAACCGGGCAACGGGGTGGAGAGTCGGGTCTCTCCGAAGTGGTGGGATTTGTTCTCATTATTGCTCTCCTTATGGCAGTTTTTTCCCTCTACCTGACCTATGGCGTACCGGCGCAGGGACGGGAGAACGAGATCCTGCACATGACTACCGTAAAGGACCAGTTCATCGATTACAAGATCGGGCTGGACGCCCTTGCCAACAATAACAAGGTGGGGACCACTGTGAGCAATTCCTTCACGCTTGGCTCTGAGGGATCATTTACAGAGGGCGTCATGGGAATCATCCCTATCATGAAGCCGGTAAGTTCCGGTGGTGTGTTCTCCATCAACCGGAGGACGAATGATCCAGAAACTCTGACGATAACCTCGCAGTCCCTGGTTCTCAATAAAAGTGTTCAAGATACAACAGACCTGCCTTCAGGAGTTCCTACAGCGATCCACAACCGACCCCAGAATCTCTATGTTAATATCTCCGGGATCCTGAATGTTGACTGTGCGTATGGGGTGGAGGTCAGCGGGACCGGATGGAATGCCACGGTGAATGTCACTCCCCAATATGTTGTCTTTCCAGAAATAATCAGTGTGACATCACCAGCTACATGTTCCCCAGGAACCTATTTGACGGGGTCATCTTCCGATGGAACACAATATTACTGCATGAAGCCTGAAGGTGGATCTGCCAATAATGGTACAGAAATCAGTATCACTGTTCTTAAAGGTGGCAAAACAACACTTCAGAACCTTCCGGTCTTCCGAAACATCACCTCGGGAAGAACATATTCCATCGACATTATGGACCAGGCGTATGGTCTTGATTCAGGTATGGAGTTTCCGGATACGATCACACTCTCCAATACATTTGCGGGAAAAAATTCCGGAACCATCACGGGATACGGTAATGCAACCTTTGGCTATTCTGAGATGAATTTTACATCGGGTGCCATCCCCCTTGGTGCTATCGACTACCGTTCCAAGAACAATTACTGGATCTCGCAGGAGTATTATTACCAGATGGGGGGCGTCTTCCTCTCCCAGATCGACGGGAACAACACCTACAAGCTCCCGCCGGGAATAACCTTCTCGGTGGATAATTCCAATCCATCCCGCCCAATTACCGTAGTCACGGTTGATGCAGTGAGCATCACCAACCCGTACGGCGGCAGCGTTGTCGGGGGCAACAGCCCTGTCCAGATCAAGACAACACTCGATTCCTCTTACACGTTCCCGTATGCAGACGGGATTGCAAATACCAAGTGGATCCGCATCGGAGTAAACACGTCGGATGCTCAGGCGCGGGCAATGTGGAAGAATTATTTCGATTATACCTCCCGGGTTGCCGGCCTTCCTGATGAAACGGAGACTGGTATCTCGGGAACCGAGAGTTACATTGTCATCCACGGGTCCGATGCTGCCGATACCGGGGACTACGACATCAGAGCAGTGGCAACCAATGCCACGTACACCGCATTGCTGTATGGCGTGGGTGGATGAGCCGTGAAGACGTGCGATAACCAGAAGGGTGTTTCTGAAGCTGTAGGATCGATACTCCTTATCTCGGTTGTGGCAACGGCTATCGCGATCATCGCTGTGGGTGTCTTGTCCCAGCCCCCACCTGAGAAGATACCTTCGGTATCGATGGAGACGAAGATTGTTAATAATGATATCTTGATTACGCATGTGGGAGGTGATCCGCTCCCACAGAGCGAAACCAGGATTATCGTTGACGGGAATGACCTGACCTCTTCCTTCAGCCGGCTCGATGGTGCTGCATGGACAGACTGGCTTGTCGGTGACACCCTTGTTTATACCGTGCCAGTGAACGAGGCAAAGCCCAGCTCTATTCAGGTATTGTATGTAGGCGACTCGTCTGCACGTATCCTCTGGCAGTCGGGTTCGGCTATTTCTTCGGGGGGTGCCATTACACCCGTCACTACGACTACCACAGCAGCGCCTCCCACAGTTAACCCGGACTTCAGTGGAACTCCGACATGGGGGTACCAGCCCCTTACCGTACAGTTTACCGATGCATCTGTCGGCCCGGTAGATCAGTGGAGCTGGAGCTTCGGTGACGGCAATGTATCCCCCCTGAAAAATCCTCAGTACACCTACCCCGGTCCGGGAACGTATTCGGTTTCCCTGAACGTTACGAATATCACCTATGGTATATCAAGCACGGTAACAAAGGTCAGTTATATCACGGTGCAGCCATTCTATGCAGACTTTAGTGGAACTCCGACATGGGGATACGTGCCCCTTGCAGTGCAGTTCACCGACGCATCTGTCGGCAAGGTGGACCAATGGAGCTGGATCTTTGGTGACGGCAATGTCTCCTCCCTGCAGAATCCCCGGTATTCGTATCCCGATGCCGGGAATTACACGGTTTCCCTGACAGTGACAAATATCACCTATGGTAAATCAAGCACGGCAACAAAATTCAATTATATCAATGTGCAGTCCTTTGGCGAATATGTCAGTAACGAGAGCGTCTTTGTCTACGGGACAAAGCTATCCTTCGCGGGAGATACGATTACGGGTGAGAATGCCACGGTCGTCATAACGGGCTCTTTGGACTCGACCGAACTGAACATGAAT
>Ga0302250_1001691_pt1 | contig 15745 bp, 14 predicted proteins | sample AAG_RA_Asp_MG_FD_193536 | JGI IMG/M metagenome (GOLD analysis project Ga0302250, IMG submission 193536) | Enriched activated sludge microbial communities from anaerobic digester in WTTP, New Holstein, Wisconsin, United States - AAG_RA_Asp | ecosystem: Engineered > Bioreactor > Anaerobic >... | reverse complement strand
TCAGACGCATCGCCACGCGCTATGACAAACTCGCCCAATCGTTCCTGTCTTTCGTTCATCTCGCGTGTACTTTCGTCTGGCTGGCTTGATTGAGAACAGGCCCTAATACAACAAATCCACCAAGCACCACCATGAAAATGCCAATTACCGGCGATGCTGAGATCGACGAACAGCATTCGATGCTATCCGAAATGATCGACCATCTTCAAGAAGTCCAATCTCAAATAAGGAAATGTCCTAGATTTCCTGACTGTAAACCATCCAGCCTCACCCGGGCTTGCCGTGATCATTCCGCCCACCTGAAAATATTCGCTGTGCGTATCGCTGACTTTTTGTCCGGGCACACGGCGTACGAAGAAAAGCTCATGGAGCTGCTGCCAAACTCCAAACCGTGTATAGCTCACATCGAGGGGCACAAGAAATCTCACAATCACATTAATGCCGTAATGCGGCGTCTCTTAAGAGATGCGGATCGAATTGGGCCGCGAGAGCTCTGTGAACTGCTGATCAGGGTTTCACAAGAATGGTTGCTAGACCATTCCGCGACCTACGATTGCGACCTCGCGCAGAGGCTAGAAACCGAAGAACCCAGTGGCGGATACGATCAGCAGCTTGTATCGATGCTTGATGCGCTTGTTTTCTACAATCGGCCGACACCCGCTCGGTTTTCTCAAGACACCAATGTAATTTTGAGGCGCGCAACGTCGGAAGCCAGAATGTGCTTTTCACGTTTGACCACCGTTCAACGTCGAGTTTTTTCGCTGATTGTTGGAGGAAGCACTACGCCCAAAGTTGCCACGACGCTGGGGATTTCTGTCAATACGGTCAAGACGCACCGTACCGCAATCTACAGAAAAATGGAGGTCTGTTCACTAGTTGAACTGATCCATAAGGCAGGTTTGTTGCGCAAAGAGCGACCCATAGGAGCTGAGAATTAATGCGGAGCGCCCCAAAGGTTGAGCTAGAGCGATTGCTTTCGAAGCGCCGTCACAAATTTTTGTGTGATTGGCGGGAGCGTTCATGAAACATCACATGGAAGCTCTCCAGCTTGTGGTGAGTAGCGAGTCACAATACCTTCGTAGACTTATCGACGACCTCCGGTCCAAGACGAACTTGCCAAGGGATCGTGGGGAGTTTTTTGACACGCTAAGTAAGTTGGGCGTGGAGATGCAGAAGTGTTTTGAACACGAGGAAAACGTTCTTGCTTCGCAGGGGGTAGATCTCCTAGAGCTCGAGGCATGCAAACGGGTGCATGACAGGATTGTCGAACAGTACACTGACCTGAACCTCCGGTTGATGCGAGGTGCTCCACTAGAATTGGAAGACCTCGCGTTCGTTGATTTGAAGCCGTTGCGTATCATTGTTTCAAAACAGGGCGTTGAACCGCTCAATACAAGAATGCGCAGCCGTTCGGTGAGGAATACTGCGACCTTGTCCACTACAGTTGCGGATGACCATTGATGCGCATTCTGATCTCAGTTGTTGTGACCATCGTGTCTTTACTCTCCACACCAGCCGCTGCAGAGCAGCGCCGACTTCTAATTTACTGCGGAATCACGATGGTACGTCCAGTTACGGAATTGGCTCGTGCATTTGAGGCTCGCGAGAAGGTCACCGTTCAGGTCGCACAGGGAGGATCGGAAGACCTCTATCAAAGTGCGAAGAAAAGCCGATTAGGCGATATCTATTTTCCGGGAGAACCATCCTACCGCGACATCCACCTTGCTGAGGGATTGCTCGGGGACTATCGAGTAATAGGTTATAACCAGATGGCCCTGTTTGTTCAAAAAGGGAACCCTAAACAGGTGAGAGGTCTTCTGCACGAACTGTTGCGTAAGGACCTCGCCGTGGCGATAGGAAATGCTGAGAGCGGCAGCGTTGGCCACGAAAGCCGCAGGATGCTCGATGCTGAAGGAATCTATCCGAAAGTGGTTGCCAACGCCTCCGAATTATTGCCGGATTCGCGATCTGTGAATCTTGCATTCAAGCGTGGCCACGCTGACCTGGCATTGAACTGGAGGGCTACAGCGCTATTCCCTGACAACTCACCGTACGTTGACATCGTTGATCTGCCGGTCACGGTCGCTGCACCGCAGCCGCTGCTCATGATTGAACTAACGTTCTCGAAAAATCTTGTTGATGCTCGCAGATTCATCGGATTTGCGGCGTCAGAGGAAGGACAGGCAGTGTTTCGGAAACATGGCTTCCTAGATAGTAAAGGGAACCGCTAGAACCGGTACGCGCGATGAGCAAGGCGAAATCCCACGAATCCGCGAAAGCCGGAGCCTCGCTTCTCGCGATAGTCATTACAGGGTTTGCGATTCTCATTGCGACTTCGTGGACGATCACCTCAATGGTTGATCACCTAGGGCAACTCAGCACAAACGAACGCAGTCGATTGTTCATCGGCGAGCAGATTGTTAATCACATTCGCGCCATCCAAAGCAAGTTCTTCGAGGTTACTCCCTCGACCTCGTTGTCCGCGCAGCGCCGTTTGTTCGCCGAAATACACGTGGAAGCCGACAAGCTCGAACAATTGTTGCGGGTGCTAAAGGACGGAGGCAAGGCCACCCAGACAATTGCACTCAACGTTGAAGGATTCGACGAAATGGTTCGGGAGGTGACCTATCACCCAATTCCTGACGACGGTGCATACCTGCTAGAGGCAATCGAGATCGGGCCGTCAATTGACAGAATAAGGGGATTGACGACGGGAATGGCGCCGCTTCTCGCGGCTCGTGATAATTGCCCGACTGACGATGCGATGTGCACGAAAGAGAGATCTGCGGAAGTCAAAGCCTTTTACAAGTCGCTGCCATCTTTTTTCTATCGGCTCAATGAAAATGCCAACAGACTTTTCTTCGAGAGTGGTGCAAGGCTCCGCGAACTTGAAGAAAGGCTTTCAGAGAAACAGCGTTCTCTCAGGCAAATGCAGGTTATTAGCGCGGCTCTTGTGATCTTGTCGGTGATCGCTCTTGGTTTGTATTACATCCGGCGAATTAACACAGCCCATCTCGAGTTGCACGAAGCGAAACAATGGGCCGAGACGGCCAACAAGGCCAAATCACAATTCCTGGCCAACATGAGTCACGAAATTCGGACGCCCTTAAATGGTGTTATAGGCATGACGGAGTTGGCACTCGACACACCTTTGAACCAGGAGCAACGCGAGTATCTAAACATTGTCCGGTCGTCGTCCGAAGGGTTGCTCACGGTGATCAACGACATTCTCGACTTTTCGAAGATCGAAGCTGGGATGTTGACGATCGAGTCGATCCCGTTTGACTTGGTGGAAGTTCTTAGTTCCTCCGCAAGAGCACTAGCCTTGCGTGCCGCTCAGAAAGGAATCGAACTCGTCACTGACTTTGACGACGAGTTGCCGACACATGTTCATGGTGATCCAGGAAGACTAAGACAAATCCTGCTTAACGTGATTGGAAACGCGATCAAGTTTACCGAGCGAGGAACGGTGACTGTCCGTGCCCGTCAATGTCACCCTACTAAGAGTGGGATTTGTGAGATCAATATTGAAGTAAGCGATACCGGTATCGGGATGTCACCCACGCAGCTGGAGCGGGTCTTCGAGGAATTCGTTCAAGCCGATTCGGGTACAACACGGCGGTTTGGTGGCACGGGGTTGGGGCTATCGATTACCCGTCGGCTTCTCCAATTGATGGAGGGGGAGATTAGCGTTGATAGCGAATTGGGAAGAGGAAGCACGTTCTTCATCAAGCTGCCGTTTGGACAGCCGGAATCGGCCCCCATCCCGTCCGCTCAAACTGAAGGCTCTCTAGCAAACAAGTCGGCATTGATCGTTGATGATAACCCAACGAATCTCACCGTACTTGGCAACTCTTTAGGGAAATGGGGAGTCACCGTCGTCCAAGCGTCAGGGGCATTCGAGGTGCTTGCGCTAGATCCAACAACCCTCACTGCCTTTGACTTTATTGTTCTTGACGCGCAAATGCCGGAAATGGACGGCTTTCAGCTCTCAGCGGAGCTGATATCACGGGGAATAAACTGCAATCGGCTCGTACTTCTCACATCCGCGGCCGTTCGTGGTGACGGTGAGCGTTGCCGGGAACTCGGGATTGGGGCCTATTTTCCAAAGCCTGTCAGGTCCGGTGATCTCAAGCGCGGCCTTCAGGAAATACTCTGCGACGTGCCTGAAGCACTCCTGAAGTCCGTTGGACCACGTACCGCGACTTTAGTGACCCGACACAGTATTCAAGAGCGACAACACACAACTCCAGCCACCCTAAACGTACTTGTCGCTGAGGATAACGAAGTTAATCAAAAATTAGCGTTAGCGCTGCTCAATAAGCTTGGTCACCGGGTAGTAGTGGTGCCCAACGGCGAACGCGCGTTGCGCGAAATTCAGAGTCAGAAATTTGACGTCGTCTTTATGGACGTACAAATGCCCGTAATGGATGGCATTGAGGCGGTGACCCGGCTGAGGAAGTGGGAAATGAGCGAGCGTGTGCCTCGTACGCTGGTGATCGCAATGACCGCCCATGTCATGCATTCCGATCGAGACGACTGCGTAAACGCCGGAATGGACGGTCATTTGCCTAAACCCGTGACGGAACGGACATTGAAAGATTGCCTGGCGAATTTGGATTTGTCCGATAACCGACGTGGCCGTGGTGCAGAACGCACTGTCACGCATTCGGCCAGTTTTGATTACGCCTCGGCTCTACGTGGCGTAGATCAGGGGGTCATCGAGATTATCGCCGAGGTCTTTCTCGAGAAAACGCCTAGCCTGCTGCGATCATTGAGAGAGGCTATCAGCCATGCGGATTTTTCTGAAGCCGCAAGGCATGCGCACACGTTGAAAGGAACACTATGCTCCTTTGACGCCATGCCTGCCGTCAATCTGGCGGCAGAGATTGAGCGGAAATGCCTGAACGATGCTGGCGACCAATGTTCCGCGATGATTGACTTGCTCGATCGTGAAATGAGTCAATTATGCCAAAGTCTTGCAACGCATATTCAGGCCGCGCAGAGTCAGTCCTCTTCCGTTGGGCGGTCACGTGTGCCTGAATTGTCAATTCAAAATCCGGGTCGCTTCGAATAAAAAGGGAGAGAACGTGTTATTGGGAATAGGGCTCCGCTTCAAAATTATCGCCTGCGCTATGTTGGTCGCATTGTTGCTCGCATTGGGAGGCGGGTTTTTCATACTCCACTCCCAGAAGTATTTACTCGATCGGCTGATCAACCATGAAATGGCGCTTCTCATTCAATACGACAGAATGGCCGAAGCTGGAACCCAGACACAATCGTCTCTTCGAGGTGTATTGCTGGAGAACGGCGACACAACCGCAGTCGAATATCTGAAGAAAGGGCACGTCGGGTTTCGCGACGCGCTGGAGAAAGTGAAGCTGTTGAGCAAACCAATCGAAGCCAATGGCCATGCGGTCGAGTTGGCTGAGCGGTTATATGGAAAGCTCGAAAAACTGGACGCGTCCATCCTGGCGGAACTGCAAAAGGGAAACCTCGAGAGTGCATTGGCTATGCAGAGTCAAATGCGAAAAGGTATTTGGCGCGACCTGAAAACATTTATTGGCGACAGACAGAAGAATATCGAACACGATATTGGCGTTTTAATCGAGCAAGCTGAGAAAAGAGCAAAACTGCAACAGTCTTTTCTATTGGGAAGCGCCCTTATCGGGGTGATTTTGTTTGTTTCGAGTCTTCTTACGGGACGTCGCTTTGTTCGGGAAGCAAACCAGTTGCGCGACGATGTTAAGACTCTGGTCAAGACCCGCGATCTGTCCAATTCAATTGGTAACGTTGATCTATTTGAACTCAGTGAGATTCGCGTGGCGGTGAATCAGCTTGCGAGCGATCTGCGGCGCATCGTCGGTTCGTTGCACGAACAGTCGCGGCAAGTGCACCTCATATCGACGGAACTAAAAAATGACAGCGATGCCCTCGCCCGCAGCAGCTCGGCCCAGACCGAGCAACTGGTGTGCGTTGAAGAACGTGCGTCTCAAAACGCAGTAACTAGCGCAGATATATGTCAAAGAACTGAGGAAGCAAGAGACATCATCACGGTTGGCCTTCAGGAGGTTCAGGATAGCAATAGCGCCCTCCATGACGTTGCCAACCTGATAGATGATATCTGCGGATCTATCCACGCCTCGTCATTGTCCATCCACGACTTGAGCACTTTGTCATCCATGATCGGTGGAATCGTCAATACGATCCGTGACATTGCGGACCAAACAAATCTCTTGGCGCTGAATGCCGCGATCGAAGCAGCCCGGGCAGGGGAGGCGGGCCGAGGCTTCGCAGTCGTGGCGGATGAAGTGAGAAAACTGGCTGAGAGGACTACCGCATCAACACATGAGATCGCTGGGTTAATCGGCAATATCCAGGACTCATCGCTTCAGATGGTGCAATCAATGGCGCGCACAGAGAGTGTCTCTGAGCGAGGACAGCAGGCACTTAAGCATGTTCAAGGAACTCTGGAAGCCCTTCTTCGCAGCATTGAACGTGTCACAGCGACGATTCACGACGTGGCAACGCTTACGTCCGATCAGAATCAGGTTGCTCGAACGGTTGCCGAGACAGTCAATACCTTTTCCGGTGCGGTGACAGATATCCGGAAGCAATCGGAAAAGTTTTCGGAAATTTCCCAGGGGCTGGTTACCACCGCCGACGACTTGCGCGCCCTTGGGGCGATGTATTCCTAATAGAACTTAGAGGGGAAATCAATGATTGAAAAGTTAGGTCTAAAGACCACGCTGGGGCTGGTTATTGCTGTCCCGTCTATTGTGTTGGTAGCTTTCGGGATAAACGGAGGCCTAGAAAAATACTCCGAATACAGATCGCGGGTGCATGCCGCGCATCTAACGTCTCTTGTGGTGAATATGGCGAATGTTGCCCACGATCTGCAACGCGAGCGCGGGATGAGCGCCGGTTATCTGATGAGTCGTGGTCAGAAATTCTCAACTGATATCAGTGAGCAGCGCAAGAAAACCGACGCGGCGGTGAATGAACTGAATGCGGCGCTCCATTCTGTCGACAACTCGGCAGTGGGGCCCCGCTTTATCAAGCTGCTCGATAACGCTAATCGAATGTTTTCCGACTTCGAAACTAGACGCTCGAATATCTCCGGGTTGAATGTCAGTTCAACAGCTTCGTTTCAGTATTACTCGACCCAAATTTCGCAGTTGCTCGAGTTAGCGGTCCGTACGGGCAATCAGATGCCCTCGGCTTCTTTGTCGCGTCGGGCAAACGCGATTCAGGCGGTCATGTTCTGGAAAGAAAGAACAGGTCAAGAACGAGCCGTCCTGACCGGCGCCTTTAGTGCCGGACAGCTTAGTCCTGAGACATTCCGTCAGTTTCTGATATTGCTTGGGGACCAGCAAAACTACGAGCGTATAGCGACTTCATATGCTTCTCCCGACCAGGAAAAGCGGCTTCGCGAACTCTCGGCCAATTCAATATTTGTCGACATCGCGAAGATCGAACGAGAAATTCAAGATAGCGGGCCCGGCGCTAAACTCGAAATCTCCGCTGAGCGCTGGTTTGAATTGATCTCGAAAAAAATCGATCTTCTTAGGACGCTAGAACAAAGCTATAGCGATGACATGAAAAAAGAAATTAGCGTCGGTATCGAGGACGCTATGTTTGGGCTGATTTCCTACGGCGTGGTGTCGGTGGTCGCGTTGTTGATGACCATCGGATTCTGCTTGGTTTTCGCACGCAGTCTATTCAGGATCGTCGGAGGAGAGCCCAAGCACGTCGCCAGTATCGTCAACAGCATCGCCGAAGGAGATCTGTCGCGGGCTGTGGATCTAATCCCAGGCGACCAGTCGAGCCTTCTCTCATCGATTGCTCGCATGCGAGAGCAGTTGGTCCGAATCGTGGGTGACGTTCAGGAAGCAACTGCGCTTGTGACAAACGCGGCTCTGTCTCTTTCAGCGGTCGCAGAACAAGTCGAAACGAGCACGTCAATTGGCGCGGATTCCGCGATGTCTATTGCGTCTACTGTCGAGCAATTGACAGCTTCGATTCATAACATTACGGAAAGTGCCGCGGAAGTAGCCGCAACAATGAGAACCACTTCTACCCTCTCCTCCACAGGAGAACAGCAGGTTCATTCTGTGTCACGAGAAATGGAGGGCATTGCCGATGTTGTATCGGACTCCGCGAAAGCCGTTAACCAATTGTCTTCACAATCAGAACAGATTGCCGGAATCATTGCGGTGATCAAAGAGGTGTCGGATCAAACGAATTTGCTTGCACTTAATGCCGCGATCGAGGCGGCACGAGCGGGAGACCAAGGGAGGGGATTTGCCGTTGTTGCGGATGAAGTGAGAAATCTTGCCGAGAGGACACGCAACTCCACAATAGAGATATCGAAGAACCTCGAGGCCATTCACTCTTGCATGGCCAGTGCCAAAGAAAATCTGCTCACGAGTTGCTCAGCGGTGGATAAAGGTGTTTCTGGCGCCCAGCTGGCGGCGCAGGGAATGACCTCCATTCGCGATCATGCACAAGACGTTATGCAGGCGATTGACCAAATCTCAAGCGCTTTGCACGAACAAAGCGCGGCTAGCTCGGCGATTTCATCGAAGGTTGATCGAATCGTGACGAATACCGAAGAGACGGCAAACGCTGCGCGCGTGACGATTGAAACCTCATCACAAATGCGAAAACTTGCCGAGCAACTTGCCGGAGCAGTCAGTCAGTTCAGGACAAATTCCGCTTGATATCTGAATTTCCCGCCACCGGGCCACGCGTAGCTTGTGTGTTGTTGGTTGTGGCATGAGATAGCTTAGCCTGTGGCTTAACGGAGAAATATTATGAAATGCAAAGAGAGTAGCGAAATGGCAATTCCGTGGTCACGACAGATGAGATGTGACTGGCGCAACAGAACGGGCAGCGAACGGTATGAACATTCCTTGTGATCGGAGCGCGAATGAAGCGTGTTGTCATTATCGACGATAGTGACATCAACCTGACTCTGCTGAGCGCTTTGGTAGGAAAGCTTGGGGATTGCGAACCCATATTGTTCGAGAATCCGTCAGAGGCCTTGGAGTGGTGTTTCGAAAACGAACCAGACCTTATCATAGTCGACTACATGATGCCGGTTATTGACGGTATTGAGTTTGTATCACGCTATTGTCAGGTCCGCGGACGGCATACCGTACCGATCTTGATGATCACTGCAAACGACGACAAGAGTATTCGATACGAGGCGCTTCAGAAAGGAGCAGTCGATTTCCTGAACAAGCCCATCGATCGGATTGAGTTTTCCGCACGTGTGCAGAATATGCTAGCGCTGCGCTCCAGTCAGAAGAAGCTCGCCGACATCGCTGGGTGGCTAGCGGAGGAAGTCAGGAGCGCGACAGCGGCCATCTATTCCCGGGAGCAAGAGCTCGTACTGCGCATGTCCCGCGCGGCGGAATTCCGCGATCCTGAGACCGGAGCTCACGTTCAGCGCGTGGGGCATTATTGCCGCATCATCGCCACCCGGATTGGTTTGCCAAGTGAAGAACTCGAGCTTGTATTTCAGGCGGCTCCTATGCATGATATTGGCAAAATTGGGATTTCCGACCGCATTCTTCTCAAACCTGACAAATTGACTGCGGAGGAATTTTCCCGGATGAAGCAGCATACGGTACTCGGCCGCGATTTGCTGAGTGGCAGTGAATCGAGGGTTCTTCAGGCGGCAGCGATTATTGCTGCCACGCATCATGAAAGATTCGACGGTTCTGGGTATCCATATGGCTATTCAGGAGAGGAGATTCCTCTTCTTGGACGTATAGCCGCAGTGGCCGATGTCTTCGATGCTCTAACGTCAGACCGCCCATATAAAAAGGCTTGGTCGTTTACTCAAGCACGAGAGTTTGTGCGAGAACATCGCAAGACTCACTTTGACCCGAATTGCGTCGATGCCTTTCTGGCAGCGGGTGACGAAGTCGCGTCTATTCGGTACCGCTACCGTGACGACGCTTGAGGACTCGGGCGATATCAGAATATAGTCAAACAGCTCTCTTCAATAAGGGTCTGAGAACCATCACCTCAAAGGGGGATGCCGAGTCACTAATGCTCTCGTTATACTCATACCAATAATTCAGCTAGTTGCAGAGAACTCGGTAGAGTGGTCAATGTTTAGATTTTTTCGGCACCTATCAGGATGGTTTGCACAGCCAAGACAATCACTTCAAGGTCGCCAAGAATCTGAACGTCAAAGTGTTAAAGGTTTTGAGACCTTGAACTCGCGTGTGCCGCTTATAACGGCAGCCGAATCCAAAAATACCTTTGTTCGTCGAGAAGCAATACTGAGCCGTAGCGAGAAAGTCGCGGGGTATGAATTTTCTCTTCTGTGCAAGAATCTGTCCCGGAGAAACTACAACCGCCTTCACACGCGTCTTCCCTATGATGAAATACTTTTAGACCGGCTTGGTTTTTTTAAAGTATCTCTCTTGCTCGAGCACAGATTTGCGCTCATCAATTTGTCACTCCGGTCGCTGAGTAATCCGCTGATCGAACGGTTACAGCCGCGGAATACGGTGCTGGTACTTGACGTCGAAGAAGGGGTCCCGGCGTCGGGAGATGTCATTGGGAGTATGGCGGATCTGAAAAAGCGCGGATTTGCTTTTGGATCAGAGATTGTTGATGACACATCAGCGGAAGTGCTTTCGTTAGTCACTCCAGATTTCGTTCAAGTCGATATTTCGGCGTTCAATGGACTTGATTTGCATGCATTGGTACGTGACCTGAAGAGAGGGTATTCAGAAGGAAGGTCACCGCCTCGCCTGATCGCATCGAACCTGAAGAGCCATGACGAGTTCCAGTTCTGCATGAAATGCGGCTTCGACTACTTCCAGGGGGCATTCGTGTCAAGCCGAGAGAGTCTGCGCCCGACCAGCGACGCAATGAATCGCTTGGTGCTCCTGCGCGTATTGGGGATGGTTCGCAACGATGAACACCTTGCGTCGATTGCCGAACAGCTAAAAAAAGAGCCAACGATGACGTACAAGTTGTTGCGCTATTTCAATTCAGCAGCCTTGTGCCTTACGACCCGTATCAGCACTTTGACCGAAGCGCTGTTAATGCTCGGCCGCGACAAATTCTATCGCTGGGCATCCCTGCTCCTTTTTGATGTCAACAACGCCGGATATCCGGAGCGCATCCTGGCGGAATGTGCATTGGCGCGCGCCCGCACGCTTGAATTGCTAGCAGGCAACGGAGATATTCCCGATGCCCCCGATACGCTCTTCCTCGTCGGACTTTTCTCGCAGATTGATAAGGTGCTCGGGAGACCGTTACCGGAACTGATCGACCAAGCGGCCCTGCCCGCCGCCGTTCGGGATGCGTTGCTAGAAAAGACTGGCATCTATGCCGAAGCATTGGCGTTGATAGCCAATGGAGAGGTCGGTGCCGACGCGCTTCCGGAGCAGACGCTCCTGTCCCTTGAACGCTGCGGCCTTCGCTATGCTGACTACGCGAACGCGACGTCAGAGGGGCTCGCCTGGGCGTGCGAGATGCTTACAAACTTTGGCATTGACCGTGCATCATCGACATGATTGCAGAAATGCCAGTCCTCCCACAAACGACATCGGGACAAAATGAATATTAAACTCAAAGCCCTCCTTGGCTCTCTCCCCCCGCGTCAGAATAGTTGTCGCCCCGATAGAATCGACGGACAGGGGGCGATGATGGAAGAACGAATTGGCTCGATACGGACAGGAATTCAAGGATAGAGCGGTAGCGAGGTTGTTGCCGCCGGAGAGCGCGATGTTGGACGATGTGGCGCATGAGATGGGCGTTGGCGTGTCGACGCTGGAACGCTGGCGGAGTGAGGCGCTGTCCAGGCCCGCTCGCGAGCGGGCCTGGACAGCGGCAGCCCGATTTGATGCGGTGCTGACCACGGCGGCGATGGACGAAGCCGGCAAGAGCGCATGGTGCCGGGAGAACGGCGTGTACCCGCAAGAGCTGGCGGCGTGGCAGCAAAGCGCCACGCAGGCGCTGGCCGAACCCGAAGAGGCCCGCGCCAGCCCGCAGCAGACCCGACAGGACAGGCGCCGCATCAAGGAGCTGGAGCGCGAACTGCGACGCCGACGGCTCCCCGTAATTGAGTAGCAGATGGAATTAGAGTCCAATCCCATAGACGAAGGAGGTTGGACATGAAGAAGCGTTACACGGAAGAACAGATCATTGGATTCTTGCGCGAAGCGGATGCGGGCATACCGATTGTGGAGCTGTGTCGTCGGCACGGCTTCTCGGAAGCGAGCTTCTATCTGTGGCGCAACAAGTTCGGAGGCATGAGTGTTTCGGATGCCAAGCGGCTCAAGGAACTCGAAGGCGAGAACACCCGGCTCAAGCGGTTGCTGGCTAATGCGATGCTGGAGAACGAAGTGATCAAAGAGGCGCTACAAAAAAAGTGGTGACCGCACCAGCGCGACGGGAGTTGGTGCGGTATTTGTCCTGTAGAGGCCTGAGCGAGCGACGATCCCTGCCGATTGCGCGGATCAGTGCCAGCGCATTTCGTTATCAAAGGCGGCCGGATCGTAATATCGAACTGCGGAGCGAGATCGTTCGCCTGGCGCACCGGCACAAGCGCTACGGAGCCAGCATGATCGGCTTGAAGCTCAGGCAATCGGGCTGGCGCGTCAATCACAAACGCGTCGAACGGCTTTATGCGTTGTCGGGCTTGCAGGTAAGGCGGCGCAAACGCAAGAAGGTGCCGGCCTGTGATCGGCAGCCACTGCTTCGGCCCCAGCGGGCGAACGAGGTCTGGTCGATGGATTTTGTATTTGATCGTACGGCCGATGGCCGGGTGATCAAATGCCTGACGGTCGTGGATGACGCCACGCACGAAGCGGTTGCCGTTGTTCCGGAACGAGCGATCAGCGGCGAACCGCTGACCCGGATACTGGATCAGCTCTGGTTCGAACGCGGCTTGACCCGCGTGATCCGGACCGACAACGGCAAGGAATTCTTCGGCCGCGCCATGCTCAACTGGGCGCATCGGCGTGGTGTGCAGTTGCGGCAAATCCAGCCCGGCAAACCGAATCAGAATGCCTATATCGAATCGTTCAACGGGCGTCTGCGCGACGAATGTCTGAACGAACATTGGTTTGTCAGCCTGGGGCATGCCAAGACGATCATCGAGGCCTGGCGCCAGGAATACAACCACGAATGACCCAAGAAAGCATTAGGAGGACTCACCCCCGCCGCTTATGCCCGGCAACTCGCCGAGGCAAACACGGTATGATCAACAACAGGACTCTAATCCAAACCTCTACTCAAAGCGGGGAACCGTCGACGCAAGGACAAGGCCTTGGCGGAGACGGCGGCCTTGCTGGTGCTGTCAAAAAAAGTCGCGGCGATCTTCAACAAGGGAGAGGACGAATGATCGGCCTCGAAGCTCGCCAGAACCTTGCCCGAGACATCCATGCGGAGCAGCGGGCCGGTGCCCGCCTGAGGCTGGCCTGTGCAACCGCCGGTATCGACGTGCGCACCCTGCAGCGCTGGAAAGCCCATGACGGCCTCGCGACCGGGGACGGCAGGCCTGCGGCGCGGCGTCCGGTGCCGGCGCATGCGCTGAGCCCGGCCGAGCGCGCCGACGTGCTGCGTGTGGCCAACGAGCCGCGCTTTGCCGACGTGCCACCGGCGCGCATCGTACCCATGCTGGCCGACGAGGGCGTCTATATCGCCAGCGAATCGACCTTTGCCCGCATCTTGCGCAAGCATGGGCAGAACGCCCACCGCGGACGCGCCAAGGCGCCCGCAACCTCACGCCCGCCGACCACGCATATTGCCACGGCAGCACGCCAGGTCTGGTGCTGGGACATGACCTACCTGCCGGCCACCGTGGCCGGCCGCTGGTTCTACCTGTATCTGATCCTCGACCTGTACAGCCGCAAGATCGTCGGCTGGGAGGTGCATGAGACCGATGCCGCCGAGCATGCCGCGCATCTGGTGCGCCGCACGGCGCTGGCCGAGGGCATCGCGGCGCTCGCTGCCAAGCCGGTGCTGCATGGCGACAACGGTGCCACGCTCAAGGCCACGACCGTACTGGCGATGCTGCACTGGCTGGGCGTCAAACCCTCGTACTCGCGCCCGCGCGTATCCGATGACAACGCCTATGCCGAAGCGCTGTTCCGCACCGCCAAGTATCGTCCAGAATTCCCGGCCAAGGGTTTCGATGATCTCGACGCAGCCCGCCTGTGGGCAGCCAGCTTCGTGCATTGGTACAACTTCGAGCATCGCCACAGCGGCATCCGCTACGTCAGCCCGGCACAGCGCCATGCCGGCGAAGATCGTGCAATTCTCGCCGCGCGTCACGCACTGTACGCCGAGGCTCGACAACGCAACCCGAATCGCTGGTCGCGCCATACGCGCAACTGGGAGCCCATTGGCATCGTGATGCTCAACCCGGAACGCGACTCGGGAGTCGATATCACATCCCGGGCGACAGATAGGCAGTCTTTGGCAGCATGAGGCAGGCGACAACTATCTTGACGCGCGCCGGTCGACCGGTCAGGCTAATTGTCGCCGGCCACCGTAGCGCAAACTGTGTTTCTCCAACACGGTAACGATCAAGATCGTACGGCACTGCATAATGCAATTACCGAGCGCGCCAATGCGTTGGGAACTCGAATCGATGTTACGAGACCTGCTGATTCCAATCGATGGATTGACCTTGATGCGGGGCAACATGGCCAGTTCGTGAGAAAAGACAAAGCGCAGATTCTGCAAGAAATCGCTCGGCTAGAAGCGGAACTCGCCGAAGTTGAGTGATGGTCGGACTGCCATATGAATCAGGAGGGGGTGTTTTCCCTCCTGATTTACTCAGTGGAAGATCGATAGCAGATCAGGTATCCAGAGATTCGGCCCATTCTGCACCGCTAACCCATCTTAGTGCTGACAAACGCCCGCACAACAATCCCCATTCAAATTCGGACCAACCAAGGTTTTCAAGGCCATACTTTTCTACAATTCGCATTAACGAGGGGTTTCCTTGAAGTATCGTATTCATTTGAAGCTCAGATGATCCCCGATTCGATGCTTCTTGGCGCAGTCGAGCTACATTTCTACCCCACCACACCTTTTCCCAACACTCCTTGCGTACTTCGTCGATAGCATTGTCATTGCGGCGTAAAAGTAAAGGATAAATCTCGCCGGGGTGTAGGTCATCAGGTAGCCATTCGACTTTGTCGCCGTTATCCAAATAACCAACGGGATAGCCATTTGGGCCTACTTCTTCATCCTCTGGAAGTCTGGGATTATCGGTGGTATTGCTCGTCTTCATGTTTATTCGCTCCGGTTTCAGTATTGATGGGGTCGGGTCAGTGGGTACCTCAATACATTGCTGCATCGTGTAAATTTTTACAGCACGGCAGGGTGTGTACTGCAGGTGGTGCTGTACGTTTCAGCGCATCTGGCCTGGATGTAAAAAAACACCAGATGAAGGCTTCCTCCGCTGGATGGAGATCTTTTCTCCTTGGATCGTCATTTGACGCCGACGACCCCGTGTTTCCAGCTCACGAGGCTTGTGCTGACCTTTCGTCAATGCCCTCGTGCCAGACGGTACATCGTCCCCCAAGCCCTGGGAATTCTTGGTCAGGTACAGCAGCGCAGAGATCATGTGCCATCGTTTTTACTTGTCGGAGTGCGACACCATGCCAATCCCATTGTGCGGATAGTCGGATTCCTGAGCATTTCAGCTGCAATACTCGGTCTTGATCCGAGCGAAACGCGCAAGGCCGCGTTTGAGCTG
>Ga0302250_1001689_pt1 | contig 15771 bp, 12 predicted proteins | sample AAG_RA_Asp_MG_FD_193536 | JGI IMG/M metagenome (GOLD analysis project Ga0302250, IMG submission 193536) | Enriched activated sludge microbial communities from anaerobic digester in WTTP, New Holstein, Wisconsin, United States - AAG_RA_Asp | ecosystem: Engineered > Bioreactor > Anaerobic >... | reverse complement strand
CTACCCCCACTGGCTGGCCCTCGCCGCGGCCGTGCTGAAACAACGCGGCCATACCATCGATCTCTTCGACTGCCCGGCCGAAGGAATGGAACTGAAGCTCCTCCTCACCCTGGCGGTCCGGTTCGATCCCGCCCTGATCGTGATCGACTCCTCCACCCCGAGCTGGTACGCCGACTGCGAGACCGCCCAGGCCCTCAGAGAGACGCTGCGCCACAGCCGCATCTGCATGACCGGCCACCACGCCACCTTTTTCTGGCGGCAGACCTTTGAGCGCGCCTCGGCCGTCGACTATGTCGCCCTTGGTGAATATGAAGAGACCGTGGCCGACCTCGCTGATGCCCTCGACCAGGGCGGCGACCTCAACACCATCCCCGGCCTGGCCACCCGCGCCCATCTCCGGGAGGGCCGCCCTCCCCTGCGCCCCCTCAACCAGGACCTCGATCGCCTGCCCATGGTCTCGCCCATCTACAAGGAGTACCTCGAGCCCGAACTCTATTCCTTCAACCTCTCCGCCCACCCCTTCGTCCAGATCATGGCCGGCCGCGGCTGCCCCTCCAACTGCTTCTTCTGCGCCTATCCCCAGATCTCCCAGGGCGGCAGCTACCGCCATCGCACCGCCGAAAATATCGTCAAGGAGATGGAGTGGATTCAGAAGGAGTGGAAGGAGATCAGACAGATCAATTTCGAGGACGATAATTTCGGAGCCGACACGGCCTTCGCCCGCCGCCTCGGCGAGGTCGTCCGCGTCCACAAGGTCGATCTCCCCATCTTCGCCAACATCAGCGCCTCCCTCGACCCGGGCAGCCTTGAATCCCTCAGGGCCGCCGGGCTGCACAACTGTTCCGTCGGCTTCGACACCATACGCTACTCCCTGCTCGAAAAGATGGGCAAGATCCAGACCGACCGGAGCATCCATGATTTCATGGCGGCGACGCGCCGCCTCGGCATCCTCGTTCACAGCTGCTTCCTGGTCGGCTTTCCCGGCGAGAGCCGCGGCAGCATGCGCGAGGCCTTCAAGTGGGCCTGCCGGATCAGGCCGGACAGCGCCCAATTCTATCCGGTCATGCCTTACCCTGGCACCGGGGCCTGGAGCTTTTACACGGAGAAAGGCTATCTGGCGACCGCCAGCTTCAGGGACTGGCTGACCCGCGCCGGTGCACCGCGATGCGTCCTCAATCTGCCGGGTCTGACGCCCCGGGAGATCGACGATTTCTGCGACCACGCCTTTGTGCGCTTCCACCTCCGCCCCCGCTACCTCATCCAGAAGCTCTGGCAGGCCGTGCAAAGCCCGCGCGAGGGGCTGCGCTCCCTGCGCGCCGCCCGCCTCTTCGCCCGCTATCTGCGCAGCAAGCGGGAGCAGCGACCCGAGTACCTGCCGGTGCAGCGTTTGGGCAGGTCGGAGACCTGGCTCATAATGCCCGTCATCCCCGAAGGGCGCATGCAGCGCATCGAAAGCACCTCAGGGGCGAACCCGCCGGATGCCGGCCATTCCGATCGCAAAAGATAACAGCAGCCCCGGATACATCGGCTCGATCCCCCACCAGTAATCTCCCCCATGAGCCAGCCCCCATACCATCCAGACCATCGCCAGCAGCCATCCCCCCAGCATCGAGGCCAGGGCGAATGGCGGCCGCAGGGCGATCCCGGGCCAGTAGCTGGCCATCAGCGGCAGCAGCAGTCCGGGGATGCAGGCGCTGCCGACCGCATACCAGATCCGCACCACCGAGGGCAAAGTCAGGGCGAGGACGATTCCGTAAATCGAGGCGAGGAGCAAACCGATCCGGCTCCAGCGCTCGGCCGCCCCGCGCGCCTCCTTCCCCCGCATGCGCAGGATCCTGCCGGCGATGTCGTTGCCGATGGTCATGCCCCCGAGAAAGGCGTAGCTGCTCAGGGTCGACATCACGGTAGCGAGCAGTCCGATGAAAAAGAGTCCCTTGACCGCCGCCGGCAGCAGCTGCTCGGCCAGGAGTGGATAGGCGAAGATCGGGTTCTCCAGTCCGGGCAGCACGGCGCGGGCGTAAAGGCCGGTTGTGGTGGTGAGAAAATCGAAGAGCATCCAGAAGAGGATGGAGACGAGGATGCCGCGCCGGGCGGTGGCGCTGTCCCGGGCGGCGGCGCAGCGCTGGTGAAAGCCGGGATCGACCAGAGTCCAGAGGCCGATGAAATACCAGACCAGGATATATTGGGGTGAATTGCCGCCGTGCCAGGTCAGATTGACCGCCGGCAGGCTGGGTTTGAGGAAGGAGAGGCCGCCGAAGCGGAAGAAGGCAAAGCCGACGATGAGGATAAAACCGGTAAACATGAGCACGAATTCGGCCAGATTGACCGCCACATTGGAGCGAAACCCCCCCTTGGCGAGATAGACCAGGCTCGCCAGAGCGGTGAGGATGAGAGCCAGGGGCAGGGGCACTCCGAAAATGAGCTGCGCCAGCACCCCGAGCATGAGCAGATAGGGGGCCGGAGTGACCAGCAGAAAGACCAGCAGGGCGCCAAGCAGGGCCGCCGGCTGGCCGTAATGGCGGCCGAGCTTGTCCGGGATGGTGACCAGCCCGGTGGCGCGCACCCGGCCGGCGAGAAAAAAAGCAAAGATCAAAGCAAAGATGTAATAGGGCGCCCCGAACATCACCCAGCTGGCGACGCCGTAGGTGTAGGAGAACTCGCCGGTGCCGAGGATGCCCCCGTACCAGGTAGAAACCAGGGTGGCGACAAACATCGGCAGGGTGAGGGTGCGCCCGGCGAGGAGAAAATCGGCGGCCCCGCTTCCCGCATCCTCAGGCCTGCCTGCATCTTGCGCCCTCCCCTCTGCGTCCACGCGCCCGACCGGCTGCACACCCCCTTTTTTACATCCACTCGCTCCCTCCTGCGCTCCCCCCTGCGGAATTTTCACACGGAAGCCGATCCAGAGTATGACGGCGAAGTAGAGAAGAATCAGAAGAATATCGACCGGCGCAAAGGTGATCATCAGAACTCCGTTCCGGATGCTATTTTTTGTCGACGATAAAGAGCAGCAGTTTCCCCACCGTCAGGCTGATCTCGACCGGGCTTTTGCTCACCCGGTTGCTGATGCTCTCGCGCACCCCCGGCTCAAGGACTTGATGAACGAGCGGGTAGGCCAGCCCCCCCGTGGTCACCCCCTCGCAGCGCCCGAGGGGCAGCATGGAGAGAGTGGTGCCCGGCGCCAGATCGAGCTGCACCGGCCGGTCGATGATCTCCATCCGGCACCAGGAATCGACGAAGAGAAGATCGAGACGGGAGTGGTATTTGGCCAGAATGCTGAAATTGGCCAGGGTATGGTCGGGACGGCGGCCGGTCGCGCCGAGCACCACGGCAGCGGTGATCCCATGTGCCAGCAGATAATCGAGGACCTTCTCGAGGTCGGTATTCTCCTGATCCTCAACGCGGATGGTCTCCACCCCGGCCAGGGCCGCAGCCGTGCCGGGCGTAATGGAGTCCAGGTCGCCGATGACCAGATGGGGGATGAGCGCGCGCGCGCGGGCGCGGTTGGCCCCGCCGTCAGCGCAGACGATGAGGGTCTCCTCATCCAGCCATCCGGCGATCCTCCGCCGCGAGGGCAGGGGGCCGTTGGCGATGACGAGGGCCTTTTTCCAGTGCGCCAAATTAAAGCTCCAGATTCATGCCCACATAAACCGACCGCGTCGCCCCGGGAAAGAATTCCTCCCCTTCGCCGCCGGCCGCATAGAGGGCATCGAAAAGATTGGTGACCGTCACCTGCCACGCGACCGACTGCAGCCCCGGCACCCTCTCGAGAGTATAGCCCAGATGCAAATCGGCCAGCGTGCAGGCCGCCACCCGCTCGGCGGGAAGCTCCCGGTTGGAGGTGTAAAAGGAGCCGACGTGGCGGCCGGCGAGCGCAAGCTCCCAGCCCTCGCTGCGGTAGCTCACCCGGGCGTTGGCCAGCAGCCCCGGGAAACCCGCGATGGCGTTACCGTCGAGGCGCAGCGCCCCCTCTTCCCCGTATTGGGTGTAACGCACCAGGGTGTTGCTGCTCCAGGTGAGGTTGCCGCTCACCTGCCAGAGCGGCGAAAGCCGCGCCCGTCCGGTCAGCTCGATGCCCTGATGACGGGTCTTTTCGGCGTTGCCGGTGACCGGCTGGCCGAAGCGGTCGAGCCGTCCACTCTTGACGATCTCGTCCCGGAAATCCATGCGGAAATAGTTGGCGGTCAGGGCCAGCCCGTCGCGGATATAGCTCCCCCCAGCCTCGAGGTTGTAGAGGGTTTCGTGGCGGACCAGGGGCTGCGTGAAATCGCAGGCCCCACCCCGGAAGACGAACTGCGGCCGTACCGGCGCCCCCCAGATCTCCGGCGTGCTCGCCTCAGCCGCATCGTAGAGGTTCTTCAGCCGCGGCTCGCGGCTGGTGCGCGCCAGGGTGAGGTAGCCGTTCCAGTGAGAAGAAAAGTGATAGTGGGCCCCGATCTTGGGATTGAAGAATAAATAGGGCACGCTAAAGTCGGTGCCGACATACTTTTCATCGTGCAGGCGGTAGGTGTGGTGGACCAGGGTCGCCTCCGCGAGGAGGCGCAGCCTTTCCGCCGCCGTATAGACCTCGTTGGCGTAAAGGGAGAACATGCGCTTGCCGCCGCGGTATTCATAATAGCGATAATCGGGAGTTACGCCCGCCGGCAGCCCCTCACCCCATTTGAGGGTGCCATAGTGCAGTGAGCTGTGCAAGCGCGCCTCGCCGCCGAGGGTGAGGATGCCGCGCTTGTGGTTGATCTGCGCCCGCGGCATCCAGCCGTACTGGTCATTCTCGACAGCAGCGTGGATGAGGGCATTGGGGATGTAGAGCTCGTCTGGATTCCCTGGCACCTCAAATCCGTTATCAGAGGTGATGCGGTAATAGCTCCATGGAGCCCAGGAGCCGTCATAATCGTAAAAGCCCTCACCGCGCACGTAAAAGAGGGTGTTGTGCAAAGTGGTCCGGCCGAGGCGCCACTCATGGATGAACTCGTAATGGGGTTGGGAAAAATTCTCGATCTCTTCAGGCCGGCGGATGGGGTTGTCCCGCCGCGCCGCCCGGTCGCCCAGGGCCGCGGCCGGCACCCCGTAATAGGCGAGATGGTCCGAGACCGGACCGCCGTAGAGATTGATCTGGGTGGTCATGCTGCGGTCGAAGCGGGCCGCCCCGAGGAAATAGCTGCCGAGATCAGCCCAGCTGTTGTCGCGGTAACCGTCGCTGGTGATGCGGCTGAGCCGCCCGTAGATGGCATAGCGGTTGTCGATGAGCCCCGAGCTGGCGGTGAGGCCGGCCTTGCGGGTGTTGAAGGTGCCGTATCCCCCGGTCAGGGTGATGCCGCGGCGGCGGGAAAAGTTGGAGGTGATCAGGTTGATCGCCCCGCCGATCGCCGGGGTGCCGCTGAAGAGGCTGCCCGCCCCGCGCTGCACCTGGATCTGCTCAAGATTGGCGGCCAGATCGGGAAAATCGAGCCAGTAGACCATGTGGTCTTCAGGATCGTTCTGGGGCACACCGTTGACCAGCACCGAAACCCGGCGCTGGTCGAAGCCGCGCAGGTTGAGATAGGTGTAGCCGATGCCGTTGCCGCTCTCGGAGTAAAAGGTCGTTGAAGGCAGCTCTGAAAGCAGCACCGGGATGTCCTGAACGGTGTGGCGCTGCTGAATCTCCTGCTGACGGAGAGCGGCGGTGGAAGCCGACCATTCGGTCTCGCGCGTGCGCGAGGCGGTGATGAGGATGCTCTGCAGGGGCAGGACCGTCGGCTTGAGGGCGATGGCCGGTTCGACGCTGCCCGTGGAAGAGACCTGCAGCCGCGCGGTCTCATAGCCGAGCAGACGCACGGTCAGAACCGCCTCGGCGGACTCGATGCGGCGCAGGAGGAAGCGTCCATCGTCCCCGCTGACGGTCCCCAGCCGGGTGCCCTCGACGAGGATCTGCGTTCCGGCCAGTGGGGCGCCGCTCTGGCCGTCGTAGACCCGTCCAGAAAGAGACCACGGCGGAGCCGCCTGTGCAGAATCGTAAACTGCAGCGGTCAGGGCCAGCACGGCTGCTAGAAATATGCATTGCTTTCGCACTTGTTCACCTCACTCCAACAAAAAAAGCCGCCTCCGGGACGGAGAGACGGCTTGAACACGCAAATTTGCGCATGTGTTTGCCTACGCCGGTATTACCCGGATCAGGTCATCGTCCCGAGGGACACAGGGTATGATCTCAGACTCGCAAAAAGGTGGCGAGACACCCCTAACTATGGGAAGCCATAAAGAACGTTTCAATGCACCAATCAGAACACCCTACCGGCTGCTTTTATTTCAACCATTTCCCTGCACAGCCGGGGAATAGCCCTTGCCTTGCGGAGGTTATTGTTTTCGTATATACGAAATATAATGGGAGTCTCTGTCATGGAACATAAATCGAACCTCAAGGTGGCTGTGGTTGGCGCCGGGCAGGTCGGTGCGACCTTCGCCTATGCCCTGCTCATCCGCGGCCTTGCCTCCGAGATCGTCCTCATCGATGCCAACCGGGCGCTGGCCGAGGGCCAGGCCGAGGATATGAGCCACGGTCTCCCCTATGTGCGGCCGGTGCACATATTCGCCGGCGCTTACAGCGATTGCCGCGACGCCGATATCATCGTGATTACCGCGGGAGCGGCGCAAAAGCCCGGCGAAACCCGCCTCGAATTGACCCGCCGCAACGTCGATATCTACCGGCAGATCATTCCCGAGATCACGCGGCACACCACCTCCGCCATCCTCATCGTCGTCTCCAATCCGGTCGACGTGCTCACCTATGCCGCGGTCAAGCTCTCCGGCCTGCCGCCGCAGCGGGTGATCGGCTCTGGTACGACCCTGGACAGCGCCCGCTTCCGTTATCTTCTCAGCCAGCACTGCGGGGTTGACCCGCGTAACGTGCATGCGATGATAATCGGCGAGCACGGTGACAGCGAAGTGCCGGTCTGGAGCCTCGCCAATATCTCCGGCCTGCGCATGGACGACTATTGCGCCCAGTGCGGCAAGGGCTGCCCGCAGCTGCGCAAGGACGAAATCTTTGAGCAGGTGCGCACCGCGGCCTATCATCTCATTGAAAAAAAGGGAGCCACCTACCACGCCATCGGCCTGGCAACCCTCTATGTCATTGAAAGCATTGCGCGTGACCAGAATTCAGTACTCACGGTCTCGAGCCTGCTGCAGGGGTACAAGGGGATCGCGGACGTGGCCATCAGCGTGCCCTCGATTCTCAACCGCAGCGGCATCAGCGCTCATATCGATCTGCCCCTCAATGAAAAGGAACAGGCCGGACTGCGCCGTTCAGCCGAGGTCATCCAGGCGGCCATTCGTGCAGCAGGTCTCTAGTTCGAGCCTGAGGCAGAAAGGTCTAGAAGAGGGTGGAGAGGAAATGGGGCATCATCTGTCGCCACCACGGCCAGTCATGGTTGACATCGTGCCCCCAGAGGTCGATCCAGGCGGGGACCCCCTTCTCCTCGAGGATATTCTTGAGTTTGAGGGCGTCCACGACCATCGGCTCCTCCCACTCCCCCTGGCCGACCCCGACGATGATGCGGCTCTGCCGGTACTGGTCGATATACCAGGGATCGCTGAGGCCGGGCAGGAAGGCGAGCGGGGTGTGGAAATAAACCTGGTCATCCATATAGTCGCCGATAAAATAATCGAGCTGGAAGAGGCCGCTGATCGAAATCATCACGTCGCTCAGGTCCGGACGGCGGAAAAAATAATTGGCCGCATGATAGCCCCCCATGCTGCAGCCGGTCACCATCAGTTTGCCCTCCGCCTGATGGTGATAATAGATGAGGGGCAGCACCTCCTCGTTGATATAGCTCTCATACTCCTTGTGGCGGGCGACGCGCTGGGCGGGATGAACCCGCCGGTTGTTCCAGGACTGGTCGTCGACGCTGTCCACGGTGAAAAGCTTGATCTTGCCGGAGTCAATAAAGCCGGAGACCGCCTCGATCATGCCGAAATCCTCATATTCCCGGTGCGTGCCGCCCTGGCAGGGAAAGACCAGCACCGGTTTGCCGGCATGGCCGTAGACGTTGACCGACATGTTCTGGCCAAGCCGGCTGCTCCACCAGGTGTGATGTTCTATATGCACGTTCTTCTGGTTTCTCCCTTCACACCTGCGGTTCGAGAATAAAGGCTGCAATCGCCTCGATCTCTTCGACATCGGGCGAGCGGAAAAGGTAGCCATAATCCCCCATCGCCGCGCTGAAAAGGCCGGTTATGGTCTGGTGATGGACCAGCTGGTGGGGAAAACGGCGCAGGATCCCTTCATGGCTGTGGGCATAGCGTTTGCCGAATTTGCGGCCGGCGTAGCAGCAGTGGTATTTGCTCTTATAGTTGGCGGTGAAGCGGTTGTGAGTCACCACGTGCGCCCACTCGTGATAGATATCGATATCACAGGCATAGTTGAACATGTCCGTGGTCAGGCCGCCGGGGGGGCGCATGTTGACTTCGAGGGCGACGATGCGGCCCTCCTTGCCGGTGCGAAAAAATTCAAGATGGAAAAAGCGCTCGCGCAGGTCGTAGGCGCGCAGGACGCGGCGCCCGGCTTCCTCGAGGTCCGCCGGAATCTCGCGCAGGGAGTAGTAATAGACATCACCCGCCTCGTTGACCGTCTCCATCACCCCGTTGCTATAGATGTGGCTGGTGTAAAAAACCGGCTCACCCTGCTGGTCGGTGAGTCCGTCGAAGGTGACGATGGTGCCTTGAATGAACTCCTCGATGAGATAATCGACCGGCGGTTTCTGTGCGAAAAAGCGGTCCAGCTCGGCATCGTTGTGGATTTTGTAGGTCCGCGAGGCCCCCACCCCAATGTCGGGCTTGGCCACCACCGGATAGCCGATGCGCTTGACCAGCCGGCGCGCCTCGGCCAGGCTGGCGGTCACCGCCCCCTCGGCATAGGGGACGCCGGCCCTGGCGTACATCTCCTTCATCAGCGACTTGCGCTTGATGTGGGCGATATTCGCGTTGTTGAGCCCGAAGATGTTGAAATCGCTGCGCAGGCGTGCCTCGGTCTCAAGCCAGTATTCGTTCTGGGAATCAAGGCGGTCCAGCTTGCCGTGACGGTGGGTGAACCAGCCCAGGCCGCGCAGGAGCTCATCATAATTGTGCATGTCCGAAACGTGATAATACTCCCCCAGGACCGCCTTGAGCTCGGGATGGAGATTCTCGTAGGGCTCGTCAGCGATGCCGAGGACGTTCACGCCAAGATGGTGGAGATGAACGCAAAACTGGTAATAATTGGGCGGAAAATGGGGAGAGAGAAAGACAAAATTCATCTTTGCTGGCCCTGCTTGACGGTTTCCAATCCATTCCGGATGCTTTTGATGCGGCGAGGGAACATTCCCGCATGACACAAGTAAAAAACACAGCATGCCGTGCCGGAAATTCCTCACAATCGGCGGATTGCCGGTATATTTTCATGTCAGAGGTTATACGCAGCAATATTGGCATGGATCGCATTTCCCGCTGCCTGGCGGGAATGCCTCCCTCCACCCCTTTGTTACACCAATTAATCGGCCATCCCGGCCCGGACGCACTCCGCACCGCCGGCGGCCGACCTCGAATCAATCCGGAGGTTTCATCATGAAAAAAACAGCTCCCTTCATCCTTCTCGCCCTGCTCTTCGCCTTCACCGCCATTCAGGCGCAGGTAACCTACGAGAGCGTCACCACCAGCGACGGCTTTATGGGCATGGGCGCCTCGGTCTCGACGGACAAGACCTTCATCCAGGGCGACGCCCGCCGCGAGGAGAGCCAGATCAAATTCACCGGCGGCATCATGAAACACATGAGCCCCAAGGGCAGCGAAATCGAGATCACCCGCCTCGATAAAGAGGTGATCTGGAAGATGAACGACAAGGACAAAAAGTACACCCAGATGACCTTCGCCGAGTTTAAAAAGATGATGGAAGAGGGGCTGCTCGATCAGCCGATGATGGGCAAACCGGATCAAAAACCGGAGAACAAGCCTGAGGGCGAGCCTGAATACGAATGGCAGACCCCGGTTGTCAAGGCCAGGGACCTCGGCGAAAAGAAGGAGCTCAACGGCTTCAGCTGCAAGCACTATCTGGTCACCGTCACCACCATCGGCAAGCAGGTCTCCACCGGCAAACTCGACACCCTCCTGCTCTCTGCGGACATGTGGAACAGCCTCAACGCCGCCAGTGCGATGAAGGCGGCCAACGACTTTGAGATGCGCCTGGCCAAGGCCCTCGGCCTGGATAAAATGGCGGAGGCAATGGGACCGATGATGGCCCAGTATGGCGAGCAGTTCAAAAAGCTGGCCGAGGAGATGAAAAAGGTCGAGGGCTACTCCGTTCTCACTGATATGACCCTCGCCATGACGACGCACAGCATGCCGAAGCCCTCTAAAGAGGAGCTCGAGGCCGCCCAGGCGGAGCCGGAGCCGGAGCCCGCCGACGTCACCGACGTCAAGGGGGCCTTTGGCAAGATGCTCGGCAAAAAGATCAAGGACGCAGCCAAGGCCAAGGCGGAAAAGGACAAGGCGGAGAAAGCCAAGGGGAATCCGAATCAGAAGGTGCTCTTCCACACCATCACCGAACTCAAGAGCATTACAGGCGGCACTCTGGCCGCCGACCTCTTTGAGGTCCCGGCGAGCTACAAGCTGCAGGAAAACAAGAAGAAATAGCCTTTATGCGCACACAAGCCCGCCAGGCCTCCTGGCGGGCTTTTTTTTGTCCCTCCCTCGCCAACGGCGGCGGCCACACGCTATCCATGCCGGAGGTGCCAGTGCCTGCGGATGGTTGAGAGGAGCACGAGTGCGAAGATCAGGTAGATCAATGAGAGGAAAAGGAAGCAGTATCCCAGCGGCAGCCGGTCGCTGAGGCGTCCGAAAACCGGACCGATGAGCACATAGCCGAAACTGACCCCCATATTGGCCAGGGAGAGCACTGTCGCCCTGACCTGCGAAGCGCTTCTGAGGTTGATCTGCTGCAGCAGCACCGGGATGGTCAGATTCCATATGAAGGGGTGGAACATGATGAGGGGCAGCAGCCATGGCGAGCGCAGCAGTCCAACCAGCAGAAGAATGGGCGCGATCAGCAGGGGAACCATGAGAAAACGGAGGGTACCGGCTTTGGCCGCAGCAGCAGCTGAAAATCGGGCGCCGAGGGCGCCCGAAAACTGAAAGGCGGCGAAGAGAACGCCGAAAAATGCGATCGGAATGCCAACAACCTGATAAAACAAAAAGTATGCCCAAAGCGAAATGACACTGACGGACCCGATCAGTCCAAGGAGAAGGATGAAGGGCCGGATATCGGGGTTTTTCATCGATTCGGCAGCAATGTGCAGGATATTTTTCAGGGGATTTTGCCCGCTGGCCTTTTTCCGCTCCGGCTCGGTCATGGTTGCGGCCAGAGGAATGATCGCCAGTCCGATGAGGATGTTGAACCAGAAAGGCAGGCGCATGGAGACGGTGGCCAGCAGACCGCCGCTGACGGAGGCGATGGCGGTGCCGATACGGGCGAACTGGTTGCCCCTCCCTTCTATGCCGGCGTATTCCCCTTCCCTGGTCAATTTTTTCAGGGTGTCGTAGAGCATTGCCGAATCGCTTCCGGAGCGCATGCTGTGGCCGACGGCCAGCACGAACTCTCCGGCCAGGAACATGGGCAGAGACGAACCGAGGGCATAGATCGTCAAGCCAAGGGGATAGAGGAGGGCGCCGGCGATCAGCGTTTTGCGCCGGCCGATGACGTCGGCCAGGTAGCCGGAGGGAACCTCCATGACAAAAACGGTCAGGGCATATGTGGCCTGGGAGAGATAAAAGGCGAAGGCGCCGAGCCGGTTGTACTGGTAAAAGGGAATCAGGATCGGCGCGATCAGGAGGAAATCATTTAAAAACCGCTGCCACAGAAAGAGGGGGATATTGTGTTTGAGCTGCTTCATGTCTCGGTTCTCATCCCTGTAGCGTACAGGTGAACAGGATTACCTACCGGGCGTACTTCCAGCCGCCCAGGATCAGATGGAGAGAAAAGGCATAATAGCTTTTCTCCTTGTTGAGGTTGGCATCGAGATCCAGCGCGAAGCCCAGCGCCTGCGGGAAATGTCCAATCATCTGCACCTTGGCCTGCAAGCCCGGATAGGAGCTGGACCGGATGATGCCCCGGCTGCTCTCCGTATTATAGCTCCACTGATTGATGCTGCCGCCCATGGAGACCACCATTTCAGCGCCCTCTCCGTAAAATGATCTCCCGGCCAGAAGATAGCTCGCCCCTGCTGAGGAGGCCTCAGACAGGTAAATCCCCTGGATTCCGCCGGAGAGGACCAGCTTCTTCTTCCTGAGATGAAGCCCGAGATCGAGCATGAGGTGGTCATCCCAGTCAGGGCTCTTGTCTTTATACTCTCCCCTTCCGAGGCCGAGACTGAGCCACATGCCGGCAATGGCCGGTCGGGGTTTCCGGAAAAGGGTCTGGTCATGGATCCCGCGATTTCCCTTTTCAGCCTGACCGGCGGCCCTCCGGTAGAATTTGGCATACCTGCCAGGGGGCTTCTCTTCATACCAGCCCCAGCCGTTGGCCAGCCAGAGCTCGTTAAGCGACCTTTTGCCGAAAACCTTTCTCTCTTCCCACAAGTGAACCAGGATCAGTGAATCGGCCCGGCTCGCCACCTCGGCGAGCAGCTCCCGGTCCCCCAGTATTTTTTCTGCATCTCGAACCACCATCACGGCGAATGCCCGTTTGAAGGAGTCGGCATCGGCGATGGAAAAGCATCTGACATTGCAGAGGGAAATGGTCAGGCTGTCAGCAGTGACAAATCGGTTGGCGTCCGCAATTTTAACAATTTGCACTTTATCGGCCGCGAAAGTGAACGGACAGAGGCAAAAAGCAGTGAGAAAAAGGGAGTAAAGTACATTATTCATCCGGTACATTTCATTTTCTGGCGCATGGTGACAATCTGCTGCTGATTGGGAAAAGCCGTCAGCAGGTGAAATCCCGCCGGCAGCTGATAGCCGAAGAGCTGACCGATGCGGTTGCCCACGATCAAATCCAAATTGCCGTCCTGGTCGATATCGCCGATAACAGGGACCGCACCCTAAATAAGGGGGAATTGGTGAGACCTTCAGATCTGAGGTATTCCCCTGGCGCTGTGCCAGATCCTGACTATTTCTACGATTAGTTTTTCAGGATCGAGTCTGTAGACAATTCTGCAAGGTTTGCGGATAATCTCCCGAATGAGTGGATCGCCAAACTCAGGTACGATCCGTCCTGATTCCGGAAAGATACTCAATCTTTCCACAGTCTGAAACAGTTTATCGCCAAATCGTCGAGCAGAGCCTGGATTCTACTCGGCGATGAAGTAAATCAATTCTTGCAGATCGATCCGGGCTGAGGGAGACCAGATCAGTTTGCAAGCCACTCCGCATATTCCTCTTTTATCCGATCATGACCGATGCCTTTTCCCTCGTCGAGCTCACGTAAACCTTTACGCACTCCAGCTATAAAGGCTATGCGTTCCTGAATGTCATCCCAATTTGCATCGTCCGGCAAATTTTGGATGGTTTTAATGGCCATTTCTTTTATTGTCATACTTCACACCTCAAAATCGAGCAAGCAGCTAAGAAAGATCCATTAACAGATGGAGGAATACTTCTCCATGGCAAAAGCTTGTCATTTGAGTGATTCCATCGAGACGCGACAGTAAATCGCAAAGATTTATGACTATGCCAGGCCTACTATTATGTAATGTACGAATTCAGCATACTGAAGTCAATGATGATACGATACTGCCCGTCAGCGGGCACTCACCACCGGCCAGCAAAAATCTCGTTCCCACCCCGGTTGTGCTGCACCAGCATGAAAAGCAACGCCCCCTGATGAACCATCGAGGAGGCGTTTTGGCGGGAATGTGTGGGAATCGAACCCACCCGAGACGTTACCGCCTCACAACGGATTTGAAGTCCGCGGGCGCCACCAGGCTACCGTGCATTCCCGTGAAAAAGATACGAAAAAGGCGGCTGGAAGTCAAGAAACTTGTTGATTTAGGCTAGTTGGCAGTCAGGCAGGTCGTATCTAATAGCCTATATTGTGGCGACACAACTAAAACTGCCAGTCCCGGTATATTTCAGTGGCCCTTTGACAATCGGTTCAGCTCTTCGCTGGAATTGTTATTGCTTGTGCCAACTCGCCCCCCCACAGTCGCGCCCGTTCTATCTCTCCCTCGCGCAGAGGTCCGGTTTTACTTTTAACGATAAAGCGCTGGGCTTCGGCCAACCGGCGATAACCCAGGTGTTCCAGCTCTCTCAGGATCTTTTTGGCAGCGCTCCCGGGCGACCACCAGATGCGAGTTTCATAAGCCGCTACACGGCCATGACCTTGTGGCAAACTCTTGAGCCATGATTGCATGGATATATGTGAAAGATCGGGTGGAGCAGCTGCTTTGCCCGGATTCGCCCTGATGCTCTCGAGCATTTTATCAGAGGGGATGCTGAACGCAATCAAGGGCGCCCCAACTACCAGGAGGTCAAGGTTCTCCATAACCGCTCCTGCCGCATCGATGGTTGTAAGCACTGGTGTCCCCGGCCCGATACCTTCAGCAATTGCTCGGGCCACTGCCGCTGTATTTCCCCAAAGCGATTGGTATACTATTACAGCCTTCATGATCTCTCCTGATGTCATCAACTAGCTATAATTTCAGATTTGAGTGCTTTCCGCTAACAATTCTTCTTCATTGACCATTTGAATTAATATTATTAATACAGAATTTTGAGAGCACAATTAACAGCGATTGAAAAGTACGATCCCTTAATCTCGATAGTCTATTTTAAAAAATGCAAAAGCCTTTCAATTATTGATAATGCTGTAAATTGAAAGGCAATTCCAATTACATTAGCGAACACACTGGCTGCAAACTAAAGCGAATCATTACGAAATAGATAAACTTAGCTTCTTACCGAGCGCTTCGGCATATAGTTTTAACGTAGAAAGTCGAATATCATACGCATGGTTCTCTATTCTTGAAATCGCAGATTTTTGAGTGTGTAGTTTTTCTGCTAATTCTTCTTGTGTTACGCCTGCTGCTTCTCTTGCCTGCTTTAAAATGGCACCGATCTTGAATTTCTCATACTCTTCTTCATAATGGGAAGCAAAATCAGAGCTTTTTCTTTTTCGCTTTTGGATATATTTTTCCAAATCGTCCATAATTATCTCCTACCTAAAAAGTCCTTCTTTCTTTCTTCAGCAAGACTAATTTCATCAGCTGGTGTTTTTTGCGATTTCTTTATGAATCCATTCGTAAGAATGATAAACTTATTCTGATCAAAAAATCCAAGTATCCGAATCGAGAGTTTTTCTTGGTGTACACGAACTTCCCAAATATCATTGGTGTTAACAAGTTTTTTAAAATAATCTGCTGAAACTTGGTCAGACTCACGAATTAAGCGTAAAACCCAAGTTATCTTTCGAGCCTGTTTTTCTGATAACGCATCTAAAAACTCTTCGACAGGGCATTTGCCTTTAGGTGTACGGTAAAAGATAATTTCTTTCATAGGAATAAGTTAACAAATATGTGAACAATTGCAAGCATTTTATTATTGGCTTAATAAAAAAATCATTGCATCTTAAGGCCTAATTAAAAAATAAATGGCATAACATCATTTTTACAATTAATTTCGTAATAGCCTCTGGTATGCTTATGGGTATATCTCCTGATGAGTTGTCAACTTGTTATGGCTTGTGCCAACTCGCCCCCCCACAGTCGCGCCCGTTCTATCTCTCCCTCGCGCAGAGGTCCGGTTTTACTTTTAACGATAAAGCGCTGGGCTTCGGCC
>Ga0302250_1001688_pt1 | contig 15779 bp, 11 predicted proteins | sample AAG_RA_Asp_MG_FD_193536 | JGI IMG/M metagenome (GOLD analysis project Ga0302250, IMG submission 193536) | Enriched activated sludge microbial communities from anaerobic digester in WTTP, New Holstein, Wisconsin, United States - AAG_RA_Asp | ecosystem: Engineered > Bioreactor > Anaerobic >... | reverse complement strand
GGACCTGGACGGGAGACTATCGCGACATTATCCACACGCTGTCCATGGCGGGAATCTTTTACAGCAAGTCGGGCGGCAACACCGGCCCGGCCTGCGGCACCACCACCAACCCCGGCCAGTACCTGGAGGTCACCGCCACCGGCGCCTTTGCCCAGGGCGACACCATCGCCTCCTTCTCCAGCCGCGGGCCGGTCGTGCTCGACTATGAGACGGTGCTCAAGCCGGACATTGCCGCGCCGGGTGTGGACGTGCGCTCCAGCCTGCCGGGCGGCCAGTACGGCACCCTCTCGGGCACCTCGATGTCGGCCCCGCACACGACGGGCGCCGTCGCGCTGATCCTCAGCGCCCGGCCGGAGCTGCGCGGGCAGATCGACACCCTCCAGCACATCCTGAAATCCACCGCCGAGCCCAAGATAGACGCCCAGTGTCCGCCGTACACCGGCCACCCCAACAACGTCTGGGGCTGGGGCATCCTCGACGCCTACGCCGCGGTGCAATACGCCCAGACGATGGCGCTCGGCCGCATCCAGGGCACGGTGACCGCCGCCGCCACGGGGGACCCGCTGGCCGGCGCGCGGGTGGAGCTGAGCGGCGGCGGCGGCTGGAACCTGCTGCCCCTCGTGACCGACGGCAGCGGGGGCTATTCCTCCCTCCTGCTCCCGGACGATACCTACCACGTTACCGCCACCCTCTACGGCTGCCTGCCGGGGACGGCCACCGTGACGCTGCCGGGCGGCCTCACCGTCACGCGGGATATCTCGCTGTCGACGGCCCCGCAGTGGACCGTCTCGGGCACCGTGGTGCAGACGGGCACGCTCGCCCCGCTGCGCGCCACGGTGGTCTTTTCGGGGAGCGGCGTCGTCGCGCAGACCGACCCGGCGAGCGGCGCCTACGGCGCCGCGATCTACCAGGGGACCTATTGGACGCTTGTCAACAGCCCTGGGCACACGGGGCGGATTGTCAGGCTGCCCGTGGAAGGAGGCCGCACCGACGACTATGCGCTCACCCCGATCGCCAACTATTATCCCCGGACGAGCGACCAACCCTGTGGGCCGGCCTTTCAGTGGGTCGACGCCCGGGATGGGACGCGCCTCTGCCTCAACGACAACGCTTTCAACACCGTCGCCCTGGGGCGCGCCTTTACCTTTTACGGCAATACCTACGGCAACCTCTACGTCGGCTCCAACGGCATCGCCACCTTTCAACTGCCGGCCAACAACTATCCACTGCGCATCCCCGATCCGGCCACGCCCAACAACGGCATCTATGCCTTTGGCATGGATCTGAACCCCGGTGGCGGGTGCAGCCAGGGCGAGCTCTTTTATAAAGCTGTCGGGGACACCTTTGTCGTCGAGTACTACCAGGTCCAGCACGCACCCAACGGCGACCCCGAGACGTTCGAGATCCTGCTCGATTTCGCCACGGGCCTGGTCACGGTGCAGTACCTGACGGTGAGCAGCCCGCTGGGGGTCGTCGCCGGCGTGGAGAACGCGCAGGGTACGGAAGCGACGGCTTACGGGGGAACGGTGCACGGCGGGCTGGCGGTGGCCTACGCCCCGGCCTTTGGCGCACCGCCGTACGAGCAGGGGGTGGGGGCGCTGGCCGGCCGGGTGGTCGTCTCCGACACGGGTACGCCGCTCCCCGGTGCCGTCGTCAACGCCCTCAACCCGATCAGCGCCACCTTCACGGCGACCACGGATATCAGCGGGAGCTACCTGCTGCCGCTGTGCGCCGACTTTTACACCGTGTCGGCCGCGGCGGCCGGCTACACGCCGAGCACGCCGCTGCGGGTCACCGTCTATAGCGATTCGACGACGGTGCAGGCCTTTGCACTGGAGCCCCCGCCGTGCGAGCCGGTGCAGGGAGCCGGCTTTGGATGGACGCCGCCGACCCCCACCGTTGGGGAGATTGTCACCTTTACAGGTGCGGCCAGCGGAACGCCTCCCCTTTCTTACACCTGGAGGTTGGCGGAGGGAAGTTGGAAAGAGGGGCCGGTGGTGACGCACAGCTACAGCCTGCCCGGCCTCTACACCGTCGCCCTGACGGCGACCAACTGCGCGACCGCCACGGACACGGCGGCGTACACCGTCACGGTCGTGCCCCCCTGCGTGCCGGCTGAGGTGCTCACCATTACCGCCGCCGTCTCCGGCTGCAGCGCCACCTTTGCCGCGGAGGTGACCGGGACAGCGCCCTTTGTCTACCTGTGGGCCTTGGGGGACGGCATGACCTCTACCGCGGCCACGCCCACCCATACCTACACGCAGACCGGCACCTACAGCGGCACGCTGGAGGTGCAGAACTGCGGGGGCGCCTCGACCCAGGGCTTTGCCGTCCAGGTTGCCTGCCCGCCGCCGCCGTTCACGATCTATCTGCCGCTGGTAGCGCGGGGATACACGCCGTGATTGTACCTTTTTCCACCGCGGGGCGAGGAAAGGCGGCCGCCCGATCAACCGGGCGCTGCCAGGCGGCGGCAAGTGCCTTGCCCTACTGACCTTGCACCGATGGAAGACTGAGGCATGTTGAGTAGGCTATGCAGACGTCAGTAACCGGACCCGGCCAGAATCAGACCAGGATATCGAGAAGGAGAATTCTCATGCGCAACCTCTTTGCCCCCCGCAGACTCGGCACCACGCTCACGCTGCTGCTCCTGCTCGCGCTCGTGCTGCCGGCCCAGGCCGCGCCCGGGCGCCTCGAGCCGGAGCTCGTCGCCTACCTGGCCGGCGCGCCCGGCGGACAGGGACCCTTTCTGATCCTCCTCGCGGAGCAGGCCGACCTCCGCGGCGCGCCGCTCATCACCGCGCGGACCGCCCGCGTCACCTACGTCTACGAGGCGCTCCGGGCGACGGCCGACCGCACCCAGGCCGGCCTGCGCGCCGACCTGGCGGCCTGGGGCGTGGACTATCACCCGTTCTACATCGTCAACGCGATCCGCGTGACGGGCGACCTGGCGCTGGCGCGGCGGGTCGCCGGCCGGCCGGAGGTGGCCCGGCTGATCCCCGACCCGGCCTTTGATGGGATCGACGACCCGCCGGCCGGCCCGGCCGGCCCGCCGGCGGTGGACGGCGTGGAGTGGAACGTGGCGCGCGTCCATGCCCCTGACGTCTGGGCGCTCGGCCATACGGGGCAGGGGATCGTCGTCGGGAGCGTGGACACGGGCGTGGAGTACACCCACCCGGCGCTCGTGAACCAGTACCGCGGCAACCTCGGCGGGGGCAGCTTCGATCACAACTATAACTGGTACGAGCCGGACGGCACGTCGGTCGAGCCGTACGATCCCAACAGCCACGGCACACACACGACCGGCACGATGGTCGGCGACGACGGCGGCGCGAACCAGGTGGGCGTGGCCCCCGGGGCGCAGTGGATCGCCTGCAAGGCCGACTCCAACGGGGTGTGGCAGGCCTCCAAGTATATCGCCTGCTGGGAATGGATGCTGGCCCCCACCGACCTGAATGGGGCCAACCCCAACCCCGCCCTGGCCGCGCACGTGGTCAACAACTCCTGGTCCTGCCCGGAGGAGGAGGGCTGCGACCCCGATACCCTCCTCCCGGCGGCCCAGGCGCTCTACGCGGCCGGCATCGCCATCGCCAAGTCGGGTGGCAACGCCGGCTCCGCCTGCCAAACGATCACCAACCCCGGCCAGTATAGCGAGCTGCTGGCCACCGGCGCCTTTAACTCCAGCGACGTGATCGCCTCCTTCTCCAGCCGCGGGCCGTCCATCTACCAGAGCGAGACGCGCGTCAAGCCCGACATCGCCGCGCCGGGGTCGAGCGTGCGCTCGGCGATCCCCGGCGGCGCCTACGGCTCCAAGAGCGGCACCTCCATGGCCTCGCCGCACACCGCCGGCGTCATCGCCCTGCTCTGGTCGGCCGAGCCGGCCCTCGTGGGCGACATGGAGTCGACCTACCAGGCGATCAAGCTCACCGCCGAAGTCAAGATCGATGCCCAGTGCGCCCCCTACGTCGACCATCCCAACGACGTCTGGGGCTGGGGCATCCTCAGCGCGCTGGTGGCGGCGCAGCCCGGCGGGCTGCAGGGCACGGTCTATGGCGCGGGCATGGTTCCCCTGCCGGGGAGCGTCGTGGCGGTGGAGCCGGTCGGCGGCGGCGAGGTGCACGAGGCTACCGCCGACGCCAACGCCCTCTACACCTTGACCCTGCCGGCCGGCCACTATGTCATCACCGCCACCCATCCCGGCTACCTGCCGGGGGCCGGCGCCGTCGCCGTCTTTAGCGGCACGACCACCACGCACGACATCGTCCTGGAGCCGCTCCCGGCGTGCGCGCCGGTGACGGGGGCCGATTTCGATTGGGCACCGATGACGCCGACGGTCGGGCAGGTGGTGAGCTTCACGGGCTGGGTCAGCGGGACCCCGCCGGTCACCTATACCTGGGATCTGGGCGATGGGACGCTCCGCACGGGCGAGGTCGTCACCCACAGCTACGGCCAGCCCGGCGACTATGTTGTCGTGCTGACGGCGACCAACTGCGCCACGGCCACGGCTGCCGCCGCGCACACCGTCACCGTCGCCGGCGTGCCGCGGATCGTGGCGCCGGTGGATGTCCCGCCCGTCACCCTCGAGCTGGGGCAGCAGGCGGCCTACTCCTTCACCGTCGCCAACACGGGCACGGCCGCCCTGGAGTGGAGCCTGGCGGAGGCGCCGCAGGCGCCGTGGCTGGAGGAAAGCCCTGCCGGCGGCACCGTCGACGCGGGCTCTTCCACCACGATCCAGATCACCTACACCGCGCCGCTCACGACGGGCGTCTACACGACCGTCCTGCGCCTCGACAGCAACGACCCGCTCAGCCCCAGCGTGGAGCTGGCGGTGGAGCTGGCGGTGGTCGAGGCGTGCGTGCCGGCCGCGATCACGGCGATTACCCCCACCGTCGCCGGGTGCACGGTCGGCTGGGCCGCTGCCCTGGCAGGCGACCCGCCGTTCAGCTATCTGTGGGCCTTTGGGGACGGGCTCACCTCGACGGCAGCGATGCCCACGCACACCTATGCGCTGAGCGGCATCTACAGCGGCACGCTGGAGGTGGCGAACTGCGGGGGAGTCGCGACCCAGGGCTTTGTCGTGACAGTCGAGTGCGCCGGGCCGCCGCCGTCCTTTGCGATCTATTTGCCCCTGGTCGGCAAAGGGGACGCGCCCTAGTCGCGAGGACAGGGCCGCCAGCCGGCTCGCGGCACCAAGAAAGAGTGGGGGCGGCTCCCGCAAGGGAGCCGCCCCCACCGTACGTGTGTGGGTTCCGCCTTAGCGCAGGTCGTACCCCGGCCGCTCGCTGACCGGCTCGTTGATGTACAGGTTGCCCTTGTGGATTTTCAGGTTGAACCCGCAGGCCGGGTTGGTGCACACCCAGGCCTTGAACATCACCGGCGCGCCTTCCTGTCCATAGTCGGACAGCGGCACCAGCACTCCCGTGCCACACTTCTGACACCTGGGCCAGACCGTCTCCATCATCACACCTCCGAATGTGTCCTCATGACGTCGTGACCGACCATCCGTTCCACGACTGACCTTGTGCCACCCATCCCGCCAGAGTGCCGGGCGATGGCCAGCGCTGGGCCTATTCTACTACAAGCCGGGCTGCCGCGCAAATCGCTTACTTGACAATGGCCGGTTTTCCGCTATGATAGGGCGGCACGGCCGGACCTTTCACGGCCGGCTCATAATTCGGTGGTATGCTGGACATAGATGCGCGGCCCCGGTAGGGCCGCCCGCGGGGGTCTGCGATGAAGAACGGTGGTCGTGGTCTGCTGATCGGCCTGCTCGTCCTGGTCCTGCTGGTGGGGACCTTTCTGGTCGGCGGTGTCGCCGGCTGGGCCCTCAAGGCCGCCATGCCGGGCGGCCGGGTCGGCGGCGATCCCGCCGCCGGGGCCACGCCGACGCCGCTCACCGTCGCGGCCCAGACCGAGGTGCCCGTGGAGCTGCGCGACCAGTTCCAGACCTTTTGGGAGGTCTGGAGCCTGCTGGAACAGAACTTTTACGATCCCTCGCGGATCGATTCCCAGCAGATGGTCTATGGGGCCATCAAGGGGCTGGTCGGATCGGTGGGCGACGATTATACCCTCTACTACACCCCGGAAGAGACGGGCGTCTCCAACACGCACCTGCAAGGCGACTATGAGGGGATCGGCGCCTATATCAGCGAGCAGGACGGGTACGCCGTTATCCAGGGGCCGGTGAACGACGAGACGCCGGCCGCCAAGGCCGGCCTGCGCCAGGGCGACATCGTGATGGCCGTCGACGGGATCAGCGCCGAGGGCATGGTGCTGGAAGAGGTGATCAGCCACATCAAGGGGCCGGCCGGCACCACCGTCGAGATCACCATCTATCGTCCCGAAGAGCAGCGCGAGTTCACCGTCGCCATCACCCGCGTGCGCGTCGAGATCAAGAGCGCCGAGGGCGAGATGCGCGCCGATGGGGTGGCCTATGTGCGGATCTCGGTCTTTGGCGAGACGACCGCCGACGAGTTGGACGACACGCTGGAAGGGCTCCTGGCGCAGAACCCGCGCGGCCTGATCGTGGACCTGCGCGGCAACGGCGGCGGGTACCTGCGGGCGGCGCAAGAGGTCCTCGGGCGGTTCCTGCGCAGTGGGAACGCGACCTTTGAAGAGGACCGCGCAGGCAACCGCACGCCCCTGTCCATCATCCACGGCGACGCCGCGGTCTATGACCTGCCGCTGGTCGTGCTGGTGGACGGCGGCTCGGCCAGCGCGTCCGAGATCACGGCCGGCGCCCTGCAGGACTATGGGCGCGCCATCCTCGTCGGGGAGCAGACCTTTGGCAAGGGCTCGATCCAGAACGTCATCCCGCTGGACGACGGCTCCTCGGTGCGGATCACCTTTGCCCACTGGCTCACGCCCAACGGCCGGCAGATCCAGGACGTGGGGCTGACGCCGGACCTGGTCGTCACCCTGACGCCGGAGGACTATGCCGCCGAGCGCGATCCGCAGCTGGATACGGCGGCGGCGTACCTGCTGGGGACCGCGCTGCCGCCGGCCGCGGCGACGCCGACGCCGAAACCGTGAGCGGGGCGACCTGGCAGGCGTTGGGAAAGAGGCGGCGCGGAGCACCCGGAAAGCGCGGTCTGAAGCGTGAAAACCATTCTCGCAAATCACGTGTCGCGCTTCACGCCGCCGTTCTTACCAAAATCGCCGACGTGACAGCCGGGAGTCTTCCCCATGCCGTATGAATCCGACCACTACTGCTTCGCCTGCGGCGCCGCGAACCCCATCGGCCTGCACCTGCGCTTTACCTACGCGGACGGCACGGCCGAGGCCCTCTTTACCGCCGAGCGCGCCCACCAGGGCTATCCGGGGATCATGCACGGCGGGCTGGTGGCCACCCTGCTGGACGAGGCCATGGCCCACGCGGCCATCGCCGCGCACGGCGCGGCGGTGACGGGGGACCTGCACGTGCGCATGCGCGGGCAGGGCGTGCCGCTCGGCCGGCCGCTGCGGCTGCAGGGCCGTGTCACCGGCGGGCGCGGCCGGCTGGTGCTGACGGCGGCGACGCTGCGCGACGAGGAGGGCCGCCTGCTGGCCCAGGCGGAGGGCAAGTTTATGGTGGTGCCGGAGGAAGGGGCAAGTAGCAGGTAGCAAGGGGCAGGAGGCAAGAAGCAAGGGGCAAGAATCCTACATTCTGCATCCTATCATTGCGTCCTCTTGTCATCCCGCCTCCCCTGGATGACCCGCCACACCCCCCAGGCAGACGCTACAAAGAACACCACCAGCACGACCCCATAGCCCAGATCTGCGGGGTGAAAACGCTCGCTCAGGCGCACGCCCCACTGCACGAACCAGGACAGGCGCAGCGCCTCGGGAATGCGCGCGAGCGGGACGTTGTCCGGCGCCAGCAGGAACTCGCCCAGGGAGAGCCCCTCCAGCTCCAGGGGGTAGTGGGGGATGGTGTAGGCCAGGTAGCGCAGGAGGACGGCTAATCCCCAGAAGGTGGGCAGCAAGGCCCCGGCAACGGCGGCGACGCGCCCCGCGCCGGGGAGCGCGGCCGGCCGCCGGCGCCGGATGCAGTCGAGGAGGGCTGCCAGGCCGAGCAGGAAAAAGGGGTAGGCGTTCGTCAGCCGGCGCAGCCCAAAGTAGCCGCCGCCGTGCCAGCTGCCGAGGGTGGCGTTGTAGAGAAAGAAGACGGCCATCCCCACGAGCACCATGGCCCCCCAGGGCCGTTTGTGCCACGCCAGCCACAGGAGCCCCCCCATCCCGACGACGGCCAGCGGCGTCCAGGGGAGCAGGCCGTGCAGCGGCGAGAGGAGCAGCTCCCGCACGGCCAGGCCGGAAGGGGTGGCGAAGCCTTCCTGGGGGACGGTGAACCATGCGCCGTAGAGGATCTTCCAGGAGAGCATCTGCGGAAAAAAGGCGAGGAAGAAGGCGGCGGAGAAGATGATGCCTGGCAGCAGGAGCGTGCCCAGGACGTGCAGAGTATGCGGCGCGCTGCGTGTTGCGGGCAGTGTGGCTGGTGCCGCGTTTCTCGTGCTGCCTGCCCCTTGCTCCGCCTGGTCCCCCTCACCTGCAACCGGCAACGCGGAACTGGCACCCTCTTTCCCCGAACCTGCAACTTGCAACGTGGAACTGGCACCCTCTTTCCCCGAACCTGCAACCTGCAACCTGGAACCTGCAACTTGCCTCACCCCCAGCCACCCCAGCTCGAGGGCCGGCAGGACCACAAAGAGGGCGTCGATCCAGTAGAGTGTAGACATAAACCCGGCGGCCAGGCCCAGCCAGAGCCACTGGCGGAGCGTGCGCCGGCCAAAGGTGCGGACCCATAGGGCGACAAAGGCCGTCACCGCGCAGGCGGCCAGGGCGTGGGCAAAGTCGGGCTTGTAAAAGGCATAGTAGAAGAGGGTGGTGCCGAAAAAGGTCGCCCCGCTGGCCAGGAGGCCCAGGGGACGGCCGTAGAGGCGGCGCACCATGTCGTAGCCCAGGAGGAGCGTCACCAGCGCCGAGAGGGTGCTGCCGAAGCAGATCAGGACGACGTACGGCTCGCTGTAGCCGTCCAGCGACCAGGGCAGCCCCAGGGCGTGGCCGCCCAGCGCGAGGAGGTGGCCGACGGCGAAAAAGGGCGTCCAGACGATGGCCGGCCCCACCGAGGCAAAGTTGGGCTCGTAGCCGGTGGGCGTCTTTTTGGCGCCCAGCCCGTAGGGCACGTGGGGAAAGGGCGTGTCCAGGGAGAGCTCGTTCGCAAAGTGGAGATCGCCGTCAAAGGCGAGTGAGCGCAGGTAGGCATAGTACTCGATGCCGTCGGCCTCGATGTGGGGAAAGAAGCTCGTGAGCATGGTGAGGAAGAATACGGCCAGGAGGACGGCGGCGGCGTGGTCGCCCAGCCAGCGGGAGCCGCGCTCCCAGCGCGGGCCGAGCAGGCGCAGGCCGCCGACCACGACGGCCGCGAGCGTGAGGAGGAGGGCGGCGGTGGGCCCGGCGCGGACGGCGACGGCGGGGCGCAGCGCGGCCCCGACCGCGGCCAGGGCCAGCAGCCCGCCCCCCAGGCCGACGGCCGGCCAGAGCGGCAGCCCCAGCGCGAGCGCGCCCAGCGCCACGGCCAGGGCGGCCAGGGCGTAGGCCGGGCGCAGGGCGGCCAGGGCTGGCCCCAGGGGGCCCGTGGGCCCCACGGCCTCCAGGCGGGCGCTCTCCACCACGAGGCCCAGGTCGCGGTTGTCGTCGGGGGCCTGGAAGGTGGGGATGTGCAGGGATACGAGCAGGCTGCCGCCGTTCAGCGCTTCGGGCGGGAGGAGCACGGTGTACTCGTACAGGTCGGGAGCCAGGGCGAAGGTGTCCTGGACGGGGCCGGCCTCCAGGCGCACCTCCGGCCAGGGGTCGCCGGCCGGCCGGCCGCTGAAGGCGTACAGGTGCAGGAGGAGCGGCTGGCCGGCGCGGACCGGGCCCAGGAGGAGTGTGCCGGAAGCGCCCATCCAGCGGTAGGTGCCGGCCTCGGGGCCGCCCGTGCCGGGGAGGGTGTCGCTCCACTCCTTGGCGGAAAAGCCCTGGACAAAGCCCAGGTCGCGCCCGCCGACGTCGAGGTCCGCGGCCGGGCGCAGCTGCAGAGCGGCGTCGAGGAGCAGGCCGGCGAGGAACAGGAGCGCCAGGGCGGCCAGGCCGCGCGGCCACTTAGCCATCGGGCACCTCCGGGCAAGGACGTTCGAGGCGCAGCCACCGCCGCAGCAAGAGGTACGTCCCGCCGCTCAGGGCCGCGCCGAGCACCACGACCGCGGCCGCCACCGCCAGCGCGGCTGCCAGGTGCGGGGCGCGGGCCGGGCGCACGGACCAGGCCAGCAGCCCGACCAGGGCGCTGCCGGCGGGCGGCAGGAGGCGCCAGCCCCCGGCGAGGCCGGCCAGCCACGCCGCGGCGTAGGCGCCCAGGAGCGCCAGGGTAAGGGGAGGGGGCGGTGTGAGCAGGGCCGCCATCGTGGAGCCCGCGGCGGTCGGCATGGCCGGGGTGCGCTCGCGCCCGTAGAAGCCTTCCGCCACGTAGCCCACGTCGCCGGAGCGCCCCACGTCCACCTGGAGCGAGGCGCGCATGGCCCGGTCGAGCAGCAGGGCCAGGACGAGCAGGAGCACGAGCCCGGCCACTTCCAGCAGCGCCGCCGCCCGGCGCCCACGGGGGGCCCTGGCTTGCGGTGCGGTGTGAGCAGGATGTGGCGTGCCGTGTGCGTTCATGGGCGCAGCTCCCGCGCGCGGCGCCGCTGCCCGGGACCGGCTTACGTGCCTTCTTCCCACGAGGCCAGGTAGTGCTTCTGCTCCGGCGTGAGCACGTCGATCGCAATGTTCATCGCCAGCAGTTTGATCCGGGCGATCTCCTGGTCCAGCTCCTCCGGCATGCGGTAGACGCGGTGCTCCAGCCGGCCGCGGTTCTTGACCAGGTACTCTGCCGCCATGGACTGGTTGGCAAAGCTCATGTCCATCACGCTCGGCGGGTGGCCCTCGGCGGCGGCCAGGTTAATCAACCGGCCCTCGCCCAGGAGAAAGATGTGGCGGCCGTCGGCCATCGTGTACTCGACGGCAAAGGGGCGGATCTCGCGCTTGGCCGCGGCCATGCGCTCCAGCGCCGGGATGTCGATCTCGACGTTAAAGTGGCCCGAGTTGCAGACGATCGCCCCGTCCTTCATCACCTCAAAGTCGCAGGGACGGACCACGTCGCGGTCCCCGGTGACGGTGACAAAGATGTCGCCGATCCGCGCGGCCTCCAGCATGGGCATCACCCGGTAGCCGTCCATCACCGCTTCCAGGGCCCGCAGGGGGTCGACCTCGGTGACGATGACGTTGGCGCCGGCGCCCCGGGCGCGCATCGCCACGCCGCGGCCGCACATGCCGTAGCCGGCCACCACAAAGGTCGAGCCGGCCAGCAGCTTGTTTGTCGCCCGCAGGATGCCGTCGATTGAGGACTGGCCCGTCCCGTAGCGGTTGTCGAACAGGTGCTTGGTGTCGGCGTCATTGACGGCGATGACGGGGAACTGGATCTGGCCGTCGGCGGCCATCGCCCGCAGGCGGATGACGCCCGTCGTCGTCTCCTCGGTCGAACCGATCATCCCGGGGATCAGGTCGGTGCGCTCCTTCAAGAGCGCCGTCACCAGGTCGGCCCCGTCGTCCATCGTGATCTGGGGGTTGATGGCCAGGGTGGCGCGCACGTGCTTGTAGTAGGTGGCGTTGTCCTCGCCCTTGATGGCAAAGACGCGGCAGCCGTAGTCGGCCACGAGCGAGGCGGCCACGTCGTCCTGGGTGGAGAGGGGGTTGCTGGCGCAGAGGGCCAGGTCGGCCCCGCCGGCCGCCAGGGTGCGGATCAGGTTTGCCGTCTCCGTGGTCACGTGGAGGCAGGCCCCCAGCCGCACGCCCTGGAGCGGCTTTTCCTGCGCAAAGCGCTCGCGGATGAGGCGCAGGACCGGCATGTCCCGTTCGGCCCACTCGATGCGCAGCTTGCCCTGGGGGGCGAGGTTTAGATCTCGTACGTCGTGTTCGATCATGGTTTGCTCCTCAGTTGATAGTTGGCAGTTGACAGTTGACAGTTTACACTCCCGGGTTTATTCCTCCCTCTTCACGTTCCACTCCTCCCCCAGCAGCGCCTGGCGCACCAGCGGCTCCGGCCCAAAGGTGCGCTCGTAGCGCGCCACAAAGTCGGCCCGTGTGTACGGGCAGGGTTGGGGGCCGGGGTCTTCCAGGACATGGGTCGCGGCGAGGGAACCGATGCGCCCGATGATGGGCCAGGGCAGGCCGGCGCGGAGGCCCTTGAGGAGGCCGGCGCGGAAGGCGTCGCCCACCCCTGTCGGGTCGAGGCGCTGGGCGGCCGGCGCCGCCGGGATATCGTAGGTCACGTGCCGCCCGCCCTGCGGCGTGATGATGCGGGCCCCGTCTTTGCCGCGGGTGATGATGAGCGTCTCCACCAGGCGCAGGATGCCCGCCTCGTCCAGGCCCGTCTTTTTGCTAAAGATCTCGCGCTCGTACTCGTTGACGATGAGGATGCGCGCCCCCTGGGCCCCGGCGGCCAGGTCCGCGCCCGGGCAGCGCGCCACCTGTTGGCTGGGGTCGTAGATAAAGGGGATGCCCAGCTCGCGGCATTCCTGAGTGTACTGGGCCATCGCGCCGGGGTCGTTGGGCGAGATGATGGCCCACTCGATTTGGCGCGGATCGGGAAAAGAGTGGAAGGAGAGGAGGCCGGCGCGGCCCATCGCGCCGCTGTAAAAGGTGGCGATCTGGTTGCCGTCCTGGTCGGTGTTGACGAAGAAGGAGGCGGTGTAGCAGTCGTCGCAGAGGTGCATGCCGGCGACGTCGATGCCGCGCTCGGCCAGCCATTCGCGGTACTCGTGGCCGTCGCGGCCAGCCGTGGCCAGCAGGTATGGCCGTTCGCCCAGCAGGGCCAGCGAGTAGGCGATGTTGGCCGCGCACCCGCCGCGCACGACGCGCATGTCGTCCACCAGGAAGGAGAGGCTGACGTGCTCGATCTGGTCGGCCAGGAAGTGGTCCTTGAAGTGGCCGGGAAAGGTCATGATATAGTCAAAGGCGATGGAACCGGTGACGACGATCATCTATTCCACTCCATACTTGGCCCGGACGGCCGTCGATACCGCCGCCGTCAGGGCCAGGCCGCGGCCGGCCGTCTCCGGCGGGACGTTGCCCAGGCCGCACGACGGCGTGATCAGGCAGGCGGCCAGGATGTCGTCCAGGGGGACCCCCTTGGCGGTGAGCAGCCCCCAGGCCGCTTCCAGCTTCTCCACCAGCGCCTCCGCCGTGGCCGCGGCGATGCCCGGCTCGTCCTGGGGAACGATCCCCCAGGCGATGATGCCGCCGCGCTGCAGAAAGGCGCGCACCGCCTCGGGGTAGAGCGACAGGCTTTCGGCGTAGCTGTAGGCGTCCAGGCTGAGGAGCTGCACCGACGTCTCCAACACGACCGACCAGTCGGTGTTGCCGCAGCAGTGGACCCCTTTGATGCAGGAGAGGCCGGCGAAGCACTCTTCCAGCGCGGTGATGATCTGCTCCCGGCTGAGGGAGATAAAGGCCGAGCCAAAGGCGCTCAGGTACGGCTCGTCCAGGGTGACGATGGCCGTCCCGTTCACCCGGCGCAGCTGGCGCTCCATCCAGGAGGCCTTGAGGCGCAGGTGTTTGGCCAGGGCGTCGGCCAGGACCTCGTCGTAGAGGATGGGGCGCAGGGCCTGGTCGGTCACCTGGAGGCCCATGCTGATCGGCCCGGTCACCTGGCCTTTGACGGCGTCCGCCGCCGCGAGGGCCTCTTTGCGGGCCAGGAAGGCGTGCAGGCCGGCCGCGTTCTCCGCGCTGACGCCCCAGTCCTCGACCTGGTCTTCCAGGTAGGCCAGGTAGAGCGGCTCCAGCTCGGCGTCGGCGCGGGCGCGGTCTACCAGCACCTTTTCCCGCTCCATGTCGACGACCAGGCCGGGAAAGCGCTCGCCGTACTGGACGTACATGTTCTCGCGAAAGGAACGGCGCGGCAGCTGCGGCCAGGTGGGCAGGGCCGGCAGGTGCTCGAAAAGCGCGTCGCAGGCTGCCTGCGGGTCGCGGTGGGGCAGGCTGCCGACGGCCGTGGGCAGACAACGGGGTTGGAAAGCCATTTCACTTCTCCTCGCCCAACCGCCGCAGGCTCTCTTCGTAGGGGGCCTGGGCGATGCCGCGCTCGGTGACGATCGCGGTGACGTAGCGGTTGGGGGTTACGTCAAAGGCGGGGTGCGCCGCCGCGGTCCCCGCGGGGGCGACACAGCACCCCTGAAAGTGGGCGACCTCCTCGGGGGCGCGCTCCTCGATGGGGATGCGGCTGCCGTCGGGGAGGGTCAGGTCGAGGGTGGAGGTCGGGGCGGCGGTGTAAAAGGGGATGCGGTGGGCAAAGGCGAGCACGGCTAGGCTGTAGGTGCCGATTTTGTTGGCGACGTCGCCGTTGGCGGCGATGCGGTCGGCGCCGACGATCACGGCATCGACGCGGCCGCGCTGCATCCAGTAGCCGGCCATGTTGTCGGTGATCAGGGTATGGGGGATGCCCCAGCGCTGGAGCTCCCAGGCGGTCAGGCGGGCGCCCTGGAGAAAGGGCCGCGTCTCGTCCACGAGGACGTGGATCTCTTTGCCCTGGTCCACGGCCGCGCGGACGATGCCCAGGGCGGTGCCGTAGCCGCCGGTGGCGAGGGCCCCGGCGTTGCAGTGGGTGAGCACGGTGGCCTTGGGGGGCAAGAGCGCCTGGCCGAGCAGCGCGAGGTGGCGGTCGGCGGCCTCGTTCTCCTGAAAGATGGCCTGGGCCTCGCGCAGGAGGGCGGCGGCCGCGTCCTCGGGGCTGAGCGCCTGGAGGGCGCGGGCGCGGGCCTGCATGCGCTCGACGGCCCAGGCGAGGTTCACCGCCGTCGGGCGCGTCGCGCGGAGCGTGCGGCCGGCCTCTTCCAGGAGGGGCAGCAGCTCGCTCGTCTCGCGGCAGTTGGATTGGGCCGCCGCCAGGGCCATGCCAAAGGCGGCGGCCAGGCCGATGGCGGGCGCCCCCCGCACGTGCATGGCGGCGATGCACTGGGCGACCTGCGCCACGTCGGTGCAGTCGATCCACCGCTCTTCTTGCGGCAGGGCCTTTTGATCCAGCAGCCGCACGGCGCCGTCTTGCCAGAGAACGCTGTACAGGTTTTCCGCCATTGTGCACCCTCGAACCAAAAAAAACAACCTCGGACGAAAGGGGCCAGGTTGCACCAGGCGGATTATAGCACAACATCGGCGGCGGGGCAACCGCTACTTGCCGCCGCGCGTTTCCGTGGTACAATGGCTCGGGAACCTTGTTCGGCCGCGCACGTACCTGTACACGGCCGCGCTGCGCGGGCCTGCGGTCCAACGTGGAGGTGCGCCATGTCACGCTCACGCCTTGGCGGGCTGCTCCTGGTGGCGGCGGTGTTGATCGCCGGCCTGATCATCTGGTCCAAGGTGCGCTTCGTCTTTTTCATCCGCATCGATTTCTGGGGCTTTGCGCTCCTGTCGCTGGGACTGGTCGTGGTGATCTACCTGATCCTGCGGACGCTGCTGCGCAAGTAGCAAGAGGCCGAACGAGCGACCTGCGCCGGAGATTGGCCTCCGCGGCGGCCTCGCCTGGTGGGCTTGCCGCGGCCCGGCAGGGTTCACACGGGCAGGGCGGCCACCACGGCCTCTACGCACACCGCTGCCGCGCGCTGCAAGACCTCCAGCGCCAGCCCCTGCTGCTTGGCCCCCTCGGGGACCTGCTCCGGGAAGGGCGGCACGTGGATAAACCCCATGGGCACCGCCAGCCCGCGCGTCGCGAGCCAATGCCGGCCGTAGTAAAAGATGTGGTT
>Ga0302250_1001687_pt1 | contig 15781 bp, 9 predicted proteins | sample AAG_RA_Asp_MG_FD_193536 | JGI IMG/M metagenome (GOLD analysis project Ga0302250, IMG submission 193536) | Enriched activated sludge microbial communities from anaerobic digester in WTTP, New Holstein, Wisconsin, United States - AAG_RA_Asp | ecosystem: Engineered > Bioreactor > Anaerobic >... | reverse complement strand
GCACGGCATGGGACCACGGCTTGAGCAGCCGCTCCACCAGCAGGTAGCGGCCGTCGGGGGAGAACTCGGCGCCGGCCCAGGGGCCGGGCTCGGCCAAAATATTCATCACCTTCCCGGCCGGATCCATCACCACCAGTTCACATGAAGTATAATAGTCAAAGAGAACATCGTCGTGGTCGGTTTCGAGCAGGTTGCGGGACTCGTAGGTGGAGCGGGCAGTCGCCCCGGCGCCGGCGAGAATCTTGGGCCCTGCCGGGATGGCCGGCGGCTGGGGCGGCGCGCCGCGCTTGGGGATGCGGCGCACCAGCAGCTGCTGCTGGTCCGGCAGCCAGCTCACCGCCGGGCCAAGGAGGGGGTTGACCGCCAGTCCGGGGATTTCGCTCAGCTCTCCACTGACCGAGCCGATCCAGACCCCGATGTGGTCGGTATGTTTGACGGTGAGGGCGAAGCGGCGGCCGTCCGCCGTCCAGGCCACACCCTGGATTTCCGCGCCTTCGGGCAGGCTGAGGGGAGTCACCGCGCCGTTATCGACGCGAACCAAACGCGGGGAGGAGGCCCCGTAAGCCCCATAGGGGCCGTTGACCGCGGGGTCGACCCGCATGCCGGCGAGCTTGTGCATGGGGGCGGCCAGTGCGGCGAGGGGGGGATAGGTGGCGGGATCCATGAGCAGCAGATACTCGCCGCTCGGCGCTGTCGATGCCGTCGGCAGCTGTGGGGCGTGCAGGACCTCGAGGATCTCTTTGGGCGGCGACTGCCAGCCGCCGGCCGGCGGTTGGGCTGCGGCTGCCCCGGCGATGGCCGCAATCAAGACCGCCATCATTAATAACTTGTGTATGCGAGGGATCATGGTTTTTCTCCATATTTGACTGACTGCAGCGCGGAACGAACATCCGCATCTGCGTGAATTTAGCCAGATGCCAGGTGATTAGCAAGCAAATCCTCAAAAATATCACCAGGCGAGCAGGGCAATGAAGCGCATCACAAATCATAGCCGGCGCCCTCTGACGCCCGGCTCTGCAATCACGTGGGGGCATGAGCTCTACACAGAAAAGAAGCCGTAATGAAACAGAGCCGGTTTTTTGGGCATTTTTCCGCAAATCTCCTTGATATTTCGTAATAATTTTATACATTATGGCGATATGCAGCACACAGACACGCAAAATCCGGGAGGGGTTATGGTGGAGAGTTCGGCTCAGTTATCACGGTATGACTGAGCCTTTTTTCTACCCCTTCCTGTGCGGTCAGAAAATCATCCGTCCCGCTTCGCCGGGCGATTGGCCCGGGGGCGGAATATCCGCACAGACGCTGCCTACATTTCAGGAAAACGGGATAGAAAATGAACCAGAATCCCGAACAGATCGCCCGCGATACCATCGACCGGCAGCTCGCTGCCTGCGGCTGGGTGATTCAGGACAAATCCGCCATCAACCTGCACGCCGGCCCCGGCGTGGCGGTGCGCGAGTACCTCACTGACGCCGGCCCAGCGGACTATCTCCTCTTCGTCCATGGCCAACCCGCCGGCGTCATCGAGGCCAAGCGTGAGGAGGAGGGCCACAAGCTCTCCACCCACGAGGACCAGGCCGAGGATTACGCAGCGGCCCGGTTGAAATACCTCAACAACGAAAAGCTCCCCTTCGTCTATCTCAGCACCGGTGAGGTCACCGCTTTCACCGATTTCCGCGACCCCAAGCCACGGGCGCGCAGCCTTTTCGCCTTTCACCGCCCCGAGACACTCCACAGCTGGTTGAAAAAGCAGAACTCCCTGCGCGATTCCTTCCGGAACCTGCCCGACCTGCCGTCTGATGGCTTGCGCGAGTGCCAGTTCAACGCCATCACCGCGCTCGAGAAATCCCTCAAGCAGAACAAACCGCGCGCCCTCATCCAGATGGCTACCGGCGCGGGCAAGACCTTTGCCGCCATCACCGCCATCTACCGGCTGCTCAAATACACCCACGCCGGCAAGATCCTCTTCCTCGTCGACACCCGGAACCTCGGCGAGCAGGCGGAGCAGGAGTTCATGTCCTATCTGCCCAACGACGACAACCGCAAATTCACCGAGCTCTATGGCGTGCACCGGCTCAAATCACGCCACATCCCCGGCGACAACCAGGTCTACATCAGCACCATCCAGCGCCTCTACGCCATCCTCAAGGGCGAGGAACTGGACGAGAGCGCCGAGGAGGAGAACCCGGCCGAGCGGCGCTGGCAGCCTAAAGAGGTGCCGGCGGTAGAATACAACGCCAGACTGCCGGTCGAGTTTTTCGATTTCATCGTCATCGATGAATGCCACCGCAGCATCTACAACCTGTGGATGCAGGTGCTCGACTATTTCGACGCCTTTCAGATCGGCCTCACGGCCACGCCCGACAACCGCACCTTTGCCTATTTCCGGCAGAATGTGGTCTCGGAATACTCGCACGAAATGGCCGTGGCCGACGGCGTCAATGTCGGCTATGACGTCTTTCTCATCGACACCCGCATCACCCGCCGCGGCGCCACCCTGTGGAAGGGCGCCTATGTGGAGCACCGCGACCGCCTCACCCGCAAAAAGCGCTACCAGATGCAGGACGAGGACGAGACCTACTCCGCACAGCAGCTCGATGCGGATATCGTCAATCCCTCGCAGATCCGCACTGTTATTCGCGCCTTTAAGGAACATCTGCCCAAGATCTTTCCCGACCGAGTTGACCACACCGGCGAGTTCGAGGTGCCCAAGACGCTGATCTTTGCCAAGACCGACAGCCATGCCGACGACATCATTCACATCGTGCGCGAGGAATTCAACGAAGAGAGCCGCTTCTGCAAAAAGATCACCTACAAGGCCGGCGAGGATCCCAAATCGGTGCTGGCGCAGTTCCGCAACGATTACCATCCTCGCATCGCCGTGACCGTGGACATGATCGCCACCGGCACTGACGTGCGGCCGCTGGAATGCCTGCTCTTTATGCGCGACGTCAAGAGCCGCAACTATTTCGAGCAGATGAAGGGCCGCGGCACCCGTGTCATCGATTTCGATGACCTCAAAAAGGTCTCCCCCTGCGCCCGGGTGACCAAGGACCATTTTGTCATCGTCGACGCCATTGGCGTGACCAAAAGCCTGAAAACCGACAGCCGTCCGCTGGAGAAAAAGCCCGGCGTGCCTTTGAAGGACCTGCTCGGCGCGGTTGCGGTGGGAGCGCGCGACGAGGCGCTTTTCACCTCCCTGGCCAACCGACTCGCCCGCCTCGACAAGCAGATCACCGAAAGCGAGAAAAACCGCTTCGTCGAGCTATCCGGCGGCAAAACCGTCCCTGATGTGGTGAAAGGGCTGCTGCATGCCTGGGATCCCGATACTGTGGAAACTTTGCAGGAAAAAGTGGCCGCCGAGATGCCGGGCGCCGCGCCGCAAGAGCAGCAAGTCCGTTTTGCCGCCCTGCACGTTGAGGTGCTGAATGGCGCGGCCCGGGTTTTCACCGGCGCGCTCAACGAGTACATCGACAACGTGCGCAAGATTCACGAGCAAAAGATCGACCTGCTCAATATTGACGCTGTGGAGAACGCCGGCTGGGACAAGAACAACCGTGCGAACGCCGAGGCGGCGGTGGCCGGATTCCGCGAATGGATCGAGGCGCACCGGGACGAGATTATCGCGCTGCAAATTTTTTACAGTCAGCCGTTTCGCCGCCGCGAGCTCACCTTTCGCATGATCAAGGAGCTGGTGGAGCGGATCGTGCTGGAGAAACCGGCCCTGGCGCCGGTGACGGTGTGGCGGGCCTATGAGCAGCTCGAGCGGGTCAGCGGCCAGCCGCGCAACGAGCTGGTGGCGCTGGTCTCATTAATCCGCCGCGTCGCCGGCATCGACGCCAGCCTCACGGCCTATGATCAGACCGTGGACCGCAATTTCAAGGAGTGGCTCTTCCGCAAGCAGGCGGGCAGCGCGCCCAAGTTTAGCAAGGAACAGATGGAGTGGCTCTACATGCTCAAGGAGCAGATCGCCACCTCGGTGCACGTGGCCCTCGACGACCTCGATTACACCCCCTTTGACGCCCGCGGCGGCCGCGGCCGCATGTGGCAGCTCTTCGGCGCGGACATGGAGAGCATTATCAACGAACTCAACGAAGCATTGGCGGCGTAGAATGATAGTACCTATTGCAAAGCATCAAATACCTCAATCTTGGTCCTGGACTAAACTTGCTACCATAGGTACAATCATAAATGGTGATAGAGGAAAAAATTATCCATCAAGAAAGCATTATGTCGAACAAGGTGTTCCCTTTATTTCTGCAGGAAATCTTGAAGATGGAAGGATTGCATTAGAATCTTTAAATTTTATTGAACAAGATAAATATGATTCCTTGAGAAATGGAAAACTGCAGAATGGTGATATTATTTACTGTTTGAGGGGGACCCTAGGGAAATGTGCGGTTTATGAACTTGATTCGTTAGCTGCCATATCATCATCCCTAGCAATTTTAAGACTGAACAATCTAGTAAATACAAAATATATCTTTTACTATCTGCGAAGCCCTTTTGGAAAAGAATTGGTAAAACTATCAGATAATGGTACTGCACAACCAAATATGTCAGCAGAGAGCTTTAAAAACTATGACGTCCCTATTGCTCCATTACAAGAGCAGGACCGTATCGTCGCCAAAATAGAAGAATTGTTCAGCAGTTTGGATAAGGGGATAGAGAGTCTCAAAGCTGCCCAGCAGCAGCTCAAAATCTACCGCCAGTCCGTCCTCAAATGGGCGTTTGAGGGGAGACTTGGGCGTACTCCGAATACGACAGTACCGCAAACCAATTGGCAGTGGGTACAAATCAAAGATATTGGAAAAATTGAAACAGGTACCACGCCATCAAAAAAGAAACCTGAGTATTATTCCAATGTATATCCGTTTTATAAACCTAGCGACTTGGAAGCTGGAGCTAACGTTCAATCATCTATGGATGGATTATCCGAATTGGGTATGAAAGAAGCTAGATATGTCCCAGAAAACACAATATTGGTAACTTGCATTGGCGCAACCATCGGGAAAACAGGCCTGATAAAAAAAGGTGGTGGTTTTAATCAGCAGTTGAATGCGATAATACCTAATGGACATCATAGTCCCAGATTTCTGTATTATCAGACGATTTCCCCGCATTTTCAGGAGCAGATAAAAAAAAGAGCATCAGCAACGACTTTGCCTATACTAAGTAAAAAGAAATTTGAACTTTTAAAAATGGTTATATGCTCCATAGAGGAGCAATTAAAAGTAGTTGCCAAAATAGATAATCGGCTCTCCGTTTGCGACAAACTTGAGGAGAGCATCAAACAGGGATTAGGGCAGGCCGAGGCGTTGCGGCAGAGCATTTTAAAAAAGGCTTTCGAAGGCAAACTGATACTATAAAAATAGTGAAATGACTACTATATGTCTTGAAATAAAAGACCAAAATGAGAATGAAAATTTCGTCAATGATGGAAAGCGAATAATAGGATGTGTGGGTCCGAACCAACATGGCAAATCTAACAATAATCGAGAAGCGGAGAATCGAACGCTTATTAGGAATGGAAAGCGGATACGTCCTGCGTTTCTCTGATCGGACATTTCAGGAGTTTTTCGCAGACGTCGTGGGCATCGATATTTATGCTGAAAAGTATAGCTATGCCTCAGGCTCCAAGGCCAATCGACTTCGAGCATTCTGGGCCGAAGAGCCCAATCACATTGTGGGCAAGGTACTGGATGCTCTGCTGGATGTTTATATTGACGATGGCAACAGTCCAAATGCAGAGTACCAAGATGCGCGTCAGATTGCCACTCGCTTACTCCAGGATTCTCCCGTCGTTGACATCGACGCAATTGCACCGATTACCGACGACAAAGAATTCGAGATGCTGGCCCAATCAGTGAAGGAGTCAATCGACAGCAATCAGCCCCAAGCAGGCCTTGATCGTCTTCACACCTTCGTTGTCAAGTTCATCCGAATCATCGCAAGGAAACATGGCGTCGCCTGTGATAAAGAGAAGGCGCTACATAGCATCTTCGGAGAGTATATTAAGGCCCTAAAGAAGCTGAATCTTCTTGAGTCAGAGATGGCGGAGCGCATTCTGAAATCTACCATCGGCAATTTCGAAGCATTCAACCGAGTGCGGAATGATCAATCACTTGCCCATGATAACCCAACGCTAGCATATGCAGAAAGCATCCTGATACTCAACAGCATTGCAAGTACTATTCGGTTCATTAAAACAATTGAACGGATTATTGAAGAGAGCGCCAAGGACTCGCCAGCAGCCGAAGATGATTTGCCATTTTAGGTGCACATATAACACACGGCACAAACAGACGTCACGTCCGGATTGAACGGGTTAATGGCGCATCCATTTATAAGTGCATTAGTTATATCCTTCTAAGAAGGCTGTATTTTTTGTTTAACGCCACAGGCAAGCTGGCACCAGTTAGCCTGATTGAATAGATGGCAGAAAAAATCAGCCAGACTTGCAAGATACGTGAAGGGAGTATTATAGCAAAATGATCGAACGAATCATCAGTATTCAGCACCTTGGACGATTTGCCAACTACCATGCTCATGGTGACGTCACAATGCGCAAACTGACCTTAATATATGGCGAGAACGGCCGCGGCAAGACGACATTGTGTGCCCTTTTCCGTTCATTGATGACGGGCAATGCTGCTCCATTAGAGGGGAGACAAACACTAGGTCAAGAGAATTGTCCTACTGCTGAGATCTTAGAAAATGGTCAGAACCATCGGCTCCAGAATGGCGCATGGAATGCGACGCTTCCTAATGTCTCAATATTTGATTCCGAGTTCGTTCATAAGAACATTTACTCCGGTGATAATGTTGCGCACGAACAAAGATGCAATTCCTATAGGGTCATAATTGGTGAGCAAGGAGTGCAACTTGCACAGCATATTGATCAACTCACTTCGGATATATCTTCAGAGAGCACTGTCATAAGGCGGTTGCGTGATCTAGTGCAGCGGCACATTGAGGGAAACACATCTATTGAGGATTTCTTGCGGATTGACCAAGTCGCAGATGTTGATGCCCAAATTCAAGCAAGGGAACTGGAGATACAAGCCATTGAACGCAGGATCCAGGAGGCACAGCAGATTCAGGCGAAAAGACAACCGCAAACACTCATCGCGCCTGCGCTTCCTGCAGGTGTTGATAACATCCTCGCTAAAACTCTTCCGGATGTTTCTGCAGAGGCCGAAGCACACGTTAAAGAGCATATCCATCAGCATTTGGATGCAGATGGTGAGGGGTGGTTGGAAACGGGCACTCACTACGCTTCGGGTGAGGATTGTCCATTCTGCGGGCAGAGTTTAGCAAACAGCGGCCTACTTACACTATACAGGTCGTACTTCAATGAAGCTTACCGGCAGTTGAAACGGGATGTGTCTACGCTCCCGAACCTTGTTGCAGTTTGTCTCAGAGGGAATGTAATCGCGGACATGGCCCGCACAATGGCGACAAACGCCGAGCTCATGGCTTTCTGGAGTCAGTTCATGGATCTACCACTACCTGAAGTCCCAACTGAAATACTTCAGGAAGTCATCACCAACGCAGCGACTGCCTTGGATGCTTCTGTGGCAGCCAAACTGCAGACTCCACTGGATGTTGTACTCATGCCTGACCAGTGGCAGGCCTTCCAGGTTCAGCTGGAGGCAGGGCGCCAAGCAGTTGAGGCTTACAACCAACGCATTGAAGAGATCAACGCCGCCATATCGGCATTAAAACGACCACAGAGTCAGGATGACATCACTGTAGCAAGGGCTGAGCTGCAGAGATTGAAGGAATCCAAGAAACGCTTCGAGCCCGCGGTGTTGGCTGACTGCACAGCTCTGACGAACGAAATCAGCAGGAAGGTGCAGCTAGAGTATCAGAAGAATGCAGTGCGGACGCGACTCGACCAATATTGCCAAGCAGTCCTTCAAGCGCATCAAGGCGATATCAATCGTTACTTGACACAGTTCAACACGAGTTTCAGCATCACGAACACACGGCATCACTACGTCGGTGGCAGCCCGAGCTCATATTTCCAGATCGAGATTAACAACGAAGCTATCGATTTGGGAGACGATAATACTCCCGAGACAACCCCGTGCTTCAAGACTGCTTTGAGTTCAGGAGACCGTAGCGCACTAGCGCTTGCGTTTTTCCTCGCTACCTTACGGCGGAGCCCTAACCTAGCCAATAGAATTGTGATATTGGATGACCCATTCAGTAGTCAGGACAGGTTCCGGCGGGCTGCAACGCAATACCTAATAGCACGGTTGGCCGAGGAATGCGATCAAGTAATCGTACTTTCCCATGACCCACAATTTCTTGGCGCCGTTGAACAAGGCTCTCAAGCTATTGGAATTGCAAGGCTGCAAACTTCTGCCGTAGGTGAGGCTGTTGAGATTTCATCATGTGATCTGGCGGCAATTATTGGGTGCCCGCTTGCCGCAGAGAGAGCACGACTCGCTGTTTATATATCTGCTGGTCAAGGCATTGCTATCAATATAGCTCGGTCGATACGCCCAGTTCTGGAGGGACACCTGAGGCAGGCAGTGTCCGGTTATTTCAATGAAATGAACATGCTCGGAGACATGATTGCAGCGATTCGTGCCGCAACGCCAGGAGATCCTATCCATCGTTTTGCTCAGTATGTTGATGAGTTGGATCAGATTAATCAATACGCACGTACTTTTCACCACCCCGCCGGAATTATTGCTCCGGTCCCCCAAATAGACGGGGAGGAACTCCGGGGTTACGTCAAAAGGACGCTTCATTTTGTAGGGGGTGCCTGAGGGAAGAAAACGGATATCGGCATCAAATATACTTGCATTTAAATAGAGGACTTACGGCCGGTGCCCAATCATAGCATGCACTACGATCTACTTCCGCTTAAACGAATATTCCTTTTGTTCTCAAGCTCAGCGATTATGTGATGGTGCTGTTTTTCAAAGTATTTTGGTGTCTTACTGTAACATTCAGCAAGGAAATTTTGCATTTTCTCACAAGCTTCCCGCTTGTGAATGCGATGTGATAAACACTACAGCTTTGTCATTCCAGGTAAGAGTCCGGCCGTAAGTGATACTATTTTATTTGAAGAACAGAGCCGGAATTTTACATGATGATGGCGTTAAGAAGCAAAGTTTGGTATGTGCTTTTGGGAAGTAGCCACTATCACCACGGCTGGATTACAAGGCTTCATAGAGGAGCTGAAAATGCAGCATTATAGATAGTAAGTGTCACCCAGAATACAATCAGTGTTAAGCAATGAAGTAATTAGTCGTCGCTGAAAAAGTCAATTTTCACAAAAGTGGACCGGTCGGTACTCGATACCTGCCCAGATAGTGATCGAAGACTCAATAGATTTCAGAAAATATCGCATAAGAAATTCAGGCAAAAAGAAAACCGCGAGCAGTTTTCTCAGGTTGTATCCACAGGCGCAGAGCACGGCATTAATCTGGTCGCCGTCTCTACCCTTGAGGTAGTTCCTTGACATTCTGTGATCAGATTTCAAGTGGCCAAAGACAGGCTCGATGGCAGATCTTCTTTTGAACCAGTAGCGGACCGCCCGTGTTTTTCGCTTCATGTGCCGCCAGTCAACGATGTGAACCTGTGTTTCTTTCGGGTCCACTGCATGCCCACGATAGCCGCGATCGACAAAAGCTTCAACCGGCTGCCAGCCGGTGTACCGTTTGGTCTCTGACAGACAGGCCGGCAGGGTATGGCCGTCGTAGGGGTTATCGTGAAAAGCCTGAACGCCAACGATCCAGTTGTCCCGGCTGGTGGTAACCAGACCGACTTTGTTGCCGAACTCATATCGCTTGTGAACCTTCCCCTTGGCAATGCACTCCACCTCAGGGGCATGAACACTGTAAAGTTTGTGGGAATCGTTTTTCTCTTGCAACAATAGCTTCTCAGCTGTTTTCAATAGCTCAGCCAATGGCTCGTCCGGGTTATTGATTTTTCGAAGGATATCTCGGTAAACCCGGCCCAGCATCGTCTTTAATCGTTTGGTTTCCCGACGAGCCCGGCGATACTGTTTGGCGTGTGAGTAATGCCCTTGTTTGGAGAGAGCTCTTTTGGCGAGGCGACGGTAGTTTTGTCGCAGGTCGATGTCCCGTAACTCGGCCGCCCGAACCAGCGCTTCGCGCATCTTGTAATAGAGCCGGGCATCCGTCGGGAAGGCGATCGCTTTTTCCTGAACCGTAGTGTCGACATTCACTTTGTTCAGGTGGCTGCGAGTAAGATGACCACCCCGCTTGGCGGTATCAATCACTTGCTCAAAGAGCTTTTCAGCACCACCGGTGCCAAAGCGTTTCCGGAATCTGGTCATGCTGCTGGAGTCGATCGGAAGCTCATGCTGAAAATACTCAAAACCACAAAAGTATTGCCAGTAGGGGTTTTCCAGAAAGTGATCCAGAACCGATTCATCGCTTTCATTGAAGGCATATTTCAGATAGTGCAGGCCAACCATCAACCGGGTTGGACAGCCTGGCCTGCCAGTCTTGTCATCATATGACTGGCCAAAGGCTTCATCGAAAACTGACCAGTCAATCTTGTTGGCCAAGACATAAAGCTGATGAGAATGATCGAGTATCTGATCGAGTCTGGCGCGGAAGAGATCGGGCGTTTCGAAGTGCTTTTTGGGCTTCATAAATCACCGGATTTTGAGGTCCTCTTCTCGATTTCTGGCAATTTAGGAAGCCAATTTGAATTATCAAAGTCAATATTTATAATCTTTTAAAATATTTTTCAGGGACGATTAAATAGACATTGCTTTTACTCAATATATTGAGTAAATTTACTCAGTATTTTGAGTAAAATGAGAGGTCCAATGTGTACTATCGCCCTGTTTTCAAGCAGATTCAGGCAAGGCTGAAAGAGCCACGCCGGTTCATCCAGATCCTCGCCGGGCCCAGGCAAACCGGCAAGACCACCCTGGCGCGACAAATCGCTGAATCCCATACTCTCCCTACGCACTACAGCTCTGCCGATGAGCCGGGTCTCAAAGGCAATATCTGGATTGAACAGCAATGGGAAATCGGCCGCAGGCTGGCGCAATCAGGCGATGCTTTGCTAATCCTCGACGAAATTCAAAAAATCGGCAACTGGTCAGAAAGCGTAAAAAAATTGTGGGATGAAGACACACGTCCTAAAAGCCGGTTGCGGGTTCTGCTGCTGGGCTCTTCCCCGCTCCTCATGCAAAAGGGCTTGTCTGAAAGCCTGGCGGGACGTTTCGAGGTAATTCCGGTAACTCATTGGTCATTGTCTGAGATGCAGGCCGCGTTCTCCTGGAATCTCGACCAGTTCATCTTTTATGGAGGTTATCCAGGCGCTGCGTCTTTGATTTTAGATCATGAGCGATGGGCCAATTATATCCTGAATTCTCTCGTCGAAACAACGATCTCGCGCGATATCCTCTTGATGACGCGAGTCGACAAGCCTGCTCTTTTAAAACGGATGTTTGAGTTGGGGTGCGCTTATTCCAGTCAGATATTATCCTATCAAAAGATGACGGGACAGCTCCAGGATGCGGGCAATACTACGACGTTGGCGCATTATTTGGATCTTTTGGGCAGCGCCGGGCTGATTTCCGGGCTCAACAAATACAGCGGCCAGCAGGTCCGGCAGCGTGGCTCAAGTCCCAAACTGCAGGTGCATAATACCGCTTTGGTCAGTGTGCACAGCCAGCGGACCTTGCCGGAAGCCCGGCAAGATAGCGCCTGGTGGGGCCGTCTCACCGAGTCAGCCGTCGGCGCGCATCTGGCCAACAGCGTGCGTGGGAAAAACATTCAACTCACCTACTGGAATGAGCGCAATTTTGAGGTCGATTTTGTCCTCTCCCGGGGCGCCAAAATCGCAGCCATTGAAGTCAAAAGCGGCCATCGTCCGGACAAATTGCCCGGCCTGGCCCTTTTCGCCAAAGAGCATAATTCGGTCCGGAAATGGCTGGTCGGGGCGGACGGTATTCCCGTAGAAGAATTCCTTACCATACAGCCGGAAGAGCTGTTGTGATACATTTACATCTTTGCTGATTGCTCAGCTGGGGCTGAACATTTGTACAAACCAGGCTCCTTCGCTGGTTCCGCTCATCTTTAAGCAGGGCTTGCGGCATAGTCAGGATGGCTGCAAGGGACCAGCTTTGCCAGAGGCAATGAAATAGTTGCGCGGAGGGAACGACCGATCCTAGGTTTTATTGATCATCATAGTGATCAACAGCCTGACTTATTGATCGTTATGGTGATCAATAATGACGATCTTTGAAGATCACGCCACAGGCAAAATACGCACTGGCACGGCGGACCGAAGAAATTCAGGATATCCGGTTTTATTTCAGGCTTAACTCAGAAATCCTGGTATGCGAGACCGCAAAACTGATTATGGCAAACTCGGCAAAGATCGAAATCACGGGTAGACCTGTAAATGACAAATGACTTGAACCCGAATCCGCAAAAAGCTATATTTAAGCAAGGCTGAAACCGCCAAACCACCAGCGGGTGCGGATGGCCGCAGATGATGTGCCTCGTACAGTCTAGTCGATATAACAATAAAGCCGTTCATCCAAGCGGCGGCATCACCTTATTTCCAGGCAGCCACTGCAGAGCCACACGCTGGACAATAGCATGAGGTAATCAGGATATGTTAAAAAAGGTGGTTGTTAAAAAAAATCTCTCCGATCATGATGAAATAAAGGAAAATTTGGCTTTTTGGCAAGCCGCGACCACGTCGGAAAGAATCTCTGCTGTTGAACATCTCAGAAGGCAATATCATGGAAATACAATCCGATTACAAAGAATTTTTCGAATTTTTAAACGCACATGAGGTACAGTATTTGATAGTAGGGTCTTATGCACTGGCATTTCATGGTTCTCCCCGATACACCGGGGACATCGATGTTTACGTAAAACCTGATAATGCTAATGCTGCCAAAGTTATCCAGGCGCTTGCAGATTTCGGCTTTGGCTCAACGGGTCTTGCTGAATATGATTTTGAATCTCCTGATAAGGTCGTTCAACTGGGAGTATCCCCTGTGCGGATAGATATTATGACCTCAATTTCAGGCGTTAATTGGGATTCGGCTTATAGCAACAGTGACGATGGATTTTATGGCGATGTGCCCGTAAAATATATCGGCCGTTCGGAATTCATTCTCAACAAGCGCGCATCGGGCAGGAAAAAAGATCTGGCTGATTTGGAGGCGCTCGGTGTTGAATAATAAATCTTTACCTTAAAACTGCCCATGCGGTTGAAGCGAGGTTCTCCCCTGATATCCCCACAAAACCCATTTTTCCGCTTTACCAGAACCTGGCATAGAAAGGCCCAGGCGCGAGGCGCTGCATAACCCCATCTCCTGGTTGCCACTGGACTGCGACATCGCCTCCACCATCTCTGGAGTCCTCAGCTTCAGCTGAAGCTTTTACTCAAAAGCCTTGCGGATTTCGCCGGGTTACTATCCTCTTGTGTATCAAACAAGGAGAGAAAGCCATGGAGAAAATTCATCTCTATCAGAAAAGTGCCTCTTATTTGAAAACGCTGTGTGAAGAAATTGCCGAGCGAAGCGTGGGCAGTGAGGGCAACCGACAAGCAACACGCTTTTTTGAAAACGTAATCTCCTCGTTGGGCTGGCAGACGGAAGTATCTGAACTGGAGGTGATGGATTGGCACGAAAACGGGGCATCGTTACAGATCGCTGATCAATGCTTCAATGTGTTGCCCAGTCCCTATTCCCTCGGCTGCTCTCTCCAGGCCCCGTTGGCAGGAGTCTCGTCTCTGGCAGAGCTTGAACGTCAGGAGATCACCGGCCGGATTCTGCTGTTGTCCGGCGAGATCGCCAAAGAACAGCTGATGCCGAAAAACTTTGTCTTTTATAACCCGGAAGAACATCAAAAGATCATTGCCCTGTTTGAACAAAAGCAGCCAAAGGCGATCATCTGCGCAACCGGGAGAAATCCCAGCCTGGCGGGAGGCGCCTATCCTTTTCCTCTGATTGAGGATGGCGATTTTGACATTCCTTCTGTCTATACCACCGATAGGGTGGGGGAGGATCTCCTGGCCTGGATTGGGAAAACGGCTGTGCTGGAATCACTGGCTACCCGGATTCCCGCCAAGGCCTGTAATGTCGTCGCGCGAAAAGGAAAAGAGCGGGCTGACTGCATTGTCGTTACTGCCCACATTGACGCTAAAAAGGGCACGCCGGGAGCGATCGACAATGCAACCGGCGTCGTAACCCTCCTGCTTTTGGCCGAGCTGCTCAAGGACTATGAAGGCGACAGAATGATTGAAATGGTGGCCTTCAACGGCGAGGATTATTATGCCGCGCCCGGACAAATGGATTATATCCGCAGGAATCAGTCCGGCTTTAAAGAGATCATCCTGAACATCAACATCGATGGCGTCGGGCTCAGGGAAAGCAAAACAGCCGTTTCGTTTTATGATCTCCCCGAAACCATGAAGACAGCAGGCCATGACCTGGCGACGAAATTCGCGGGAATCACAGAGGGCGTGCAGTGGCCGCAAGGCGACCACAGCATTTTTATTCAGAATGGATGCCCGGCCATCGCCGTCTCTTCACAATGGCTCATCGATCACATGGAGAGCCAGGAAATCACCCATACCCCTAAAGACAGCATGGATATTGTCGATGGCCGCAAGCTCGTCGAGATCGCCGAGGCGTTGAACTGGTTCTTGCGGAAGCAAAGCAGATAATAACCTAGTTTACCCGACACCGCCCACCAATCGTACTTGATACAGCAAGCTCTTTGTGTGCAGGAGATATACCCATGGCAGATGAACTGATTTTCAGGACAAGGCAGGACTTTCGGGAATGGCTTTCTTCGACTAGTTCGACACAAGGGGTATGGCTGGTCTTTGGAAAAGACGACTCGTTGTTGACGCTTTCACCCTCTGAGGCTCTCGAAGAAGCGCTTTGTTTCGGCTGGATCGATGGGCTGATAATAAAGATAGACGGGTCGAGATATAAAAAGTATTTCTCGCCAAGGCGAAAAGGCAGCCGCTGGTCCGAGAAGAACAAAAAGCTGGCGGCCAGGCTTGTCAACGAAAAGGTAATGACTTCCAGCGGGTTTAAAGCAATTGAACAGGCAAAAAGAGACGGCAGATGGGATGACGTTCATGATCGAACGATTCCGGATGAAAAGTATGCAGAATTCGAGGCGCTTATCGGCAAGAGCAAAAAGGCGCTCGAGAATTTTAGAAAAATGTCCAAATCGACCAAACAGCAGTTTGCCGGCCTGTATTTCGAGGCAAAAAAAGAAGAAACCCGGATAAGAAAACTGGCGAAATTAATCGATTTGCTGGAACAGAACAAGAAGCCCATGTGAAGGTCCGTTGAAAATTATCTACCACGAATATTGAAACTCTACTTTTATGATGCTGCTTGCCTGTTCGAAAGAAAATACCAGCGTTTCATTCACTCAAGAATTTTTTGACCATGGACACTGACTCTTTTTTTTATGGAGGAACCATGCTTGGGTATTGCGGCATCAATTGTACAGAGTGCCCAGCGTATCAGGGGACCGTCCTGACCGATATCGGCCTGCTGAAGAAGGTAGCGGGGAGATCCTGGAATGGCGAGCACAGCGCCTCAGAGTGGGTGTGCCTGGGCTGCACGCCGGCGGACCAAGGTATCCTGGCTAAGGATTGCTCCGCCTGCAAGATTCGCGCCTGCGCAATCGCTAAAGGTGCTCTGATCTGCGCCGTGTGCGGCGATTATGATTCCTGCCAGCTCATGCTTGATTTCATCAATGGGGCGTCTGAACCACGGTGCAACGAG
>Ga0302250_1001686_pt1 | contig 15783 bp, 13 predicted proteins | sample AAG_RA_Asp_MG_FD_193536 | JGI IMG/M metagenome (GOLD analysis project Ga0302250, IMG submission 193536) | Enriched activated sludge microbial communities from anaerobic digester in WTTP, New Holstein, Wisconsin, United States - AAG_RA_Asp | ecosystem: Engineered > Bioreactor > Anaerobic >... | reverse complement strand
CGCACCGCTTCGCCACCGAGAGCGGGGCGGTGGCCCGCTCCTTCAGTCCCGAGGCCCTGAAGGCAATGCGGGGCTACCCCTGGCCGGGGAACATCCGGGAACTGGAGAACCGGGTCCGGAAGGCCGTGCTGTTCGCCACGGGGCCGGTGGTGACGCTGGAGGACCTGGAACTCCCCAAGGCCGACGACCGGCCCGTGGTGCCGCTGGCCGAGGCCCGGGAGCGGTTCGAACGGGACTACGTCCAGGAGGTGCTCCGGCGCAACCAGGGCAACCGGACGAAGACCGCCAGGGACCTCGGGGTCGAGCCCCGGACGATCTTCCGGTACCTGGAGCGGGAGCGGGCCTCGGGAAAGGACCTGTAGGCCTGATCCAGATGTCCCGCCCGGAAGGCGGGCCCGGGACCGACCGCGGCCCCGGCGACATGCAGGATCTTGGAATCGCTGGAGGTTTCCGGGTTGATGCCCCTGGCACGAAGCCTGCATTTCCTGGCAGCGAGGATCGGGGTCATCGGGGCCCTGTTCCTGCTGGTCCAGGCGGGGGGTTGCCTGTGGTGGCCGGACATCGAGGAACGCACGACGGTTTCGCAGCCTCCGGTGATCGACCGGGCGAAGATCCCCGATCCGTCCCCGGACCGGCTGGTGCAGTTGCAGACCGTGGTCGCGGTCTTCTCCCTGGCCGGGGCCATCTCGGACCCGGACACGCCCCTGGAGGCGCTGCAGGTCCACTGGTACCTGGGCTACCCCGAGTACCTGGCGGCCCGGAAGGTCCCCAAGGGACCGGATTTCATCGCCCAGACGAGCATCCGGTTGAACGTCTGCGCCTTCCGGGAGGAATTCGACCTGGGCGGCGGGCGGGCGATGCTGGAGGCCTTCGTGTCCGATGGGCCGATCGGCTACGACCCGGATGCGGGGAGGGTGCTGTCGAGCGGCTACGCCTACGTGGCCTGGGAACTGGATGCATCGGGGGTGGTATGCCCGTGAACGAGCGGCGACGCAGGAAGAAGCCGGTCCTCCGGGCGGGGATCTGGATGATGCTGCTGGCCGCATCGGCCTGCGGGGCCGACGCCACGGCGGAACGGGGGGATGCGGGAACCGTCCCGGCGACGCCGAACCATGCCGAGGCCACCGCCTGCTCCCGGGACTCGGACTGCCCCCCGGACAGCGCGTGCAGCCTCTCGGCGGGGGTCTGCGCCCCCCTGGCGCCTGGGGACCAGGCCTTTTCGGTGGAGGTGCTCCCCGATGCCCAGGGCGGCCTGGTCGGCGACCAGTTTCCCCTGGTGTCGGTGTCCGCCGCCGGGACGCTTCACCTGGCCGTTTCCCCTCCGGCGATGGTGACCGGGCGGGTCCGGCGGGCGGCGGCGGGGGCCGGAGCCTGGACGGGCAACGGCGAGGAGGCCGGCGAAAGCCCCGGGTCCCCCGTGACCGGACGCCTGGTGGCCGTGGCGGACGGCCGGATTCCCGGAACCCAGTTCTGGAGCGAGGCCACCGTCGCCGGCGGCAACTCCGACGCCTCCTCCCTGGGAACCTACCGCCTGGCCCTGGTGTCCGGCCTGGCCTACCGGGTCACCTTCGTCCCGGAAAAGACCGGGGCCTCCGCCCTGCCCTCCCACTCCTTCGACCTGGCCGTCACCGGGGACACCTCGCTGGACGTCGTGCTGCCCCCGGAGGACGCCTACCTGCCCATTTCCGGCCTGGTGCGGGCCGGGACGGCCCCGCCCGTGCCGCTGCGGAACGCCACCGTGTCCTGCATCGTGGACGGCAACCCGGTGGGAACCACCGCCACCACGGGTCCCGACGGGATGTTCGCCCTGTCGGTCCCGCCGGGAACCGGCCCGGTGGACTTCCGGGTGGCGCCGGGACCGGGCCGGGACCCCTTCCCGGAACGGGTCTTCCAGTGGCAGGAAGGACTGCCGCGTCTCCAGGAGGACTACGCCTCCTCGGGGGGCCTGCTGATCCTCGACCTGGGCAACCTGCCTGCGGTCCGGACCGTGTCCCTCCAGGTGCTGGGCGGGGCCACCGACGGCCAGCCTGTTTCCGGCGCCCGGGTCCGGGCAACGGGTTCCGCGGGAGGAGGAACCGTCACCCAGTCCTCGGTGACCGGCGGCGACGGGCTCGTGACACTCGCCCTGCCCGAGGGGCGTTACCGGATCGGCATCTTCCCGCCTCAGGGATCGGCGTTCGCGTCCACCTACCGGGACATGGACCTGACCTCGGACGACGGAGTGGCGTTCCTGGTGGTGCTGGAACCCCGGCCGATCCTGCGGGGCGTGGTCCTCCGGGCTTCCGACGGTTCCGCCCTGCCGGGATCGGTGCTGACCCTCTGGACGCGGGAGGATCCGGACCTGGCCGACGCCGCCTCCCCCCGGGAGAGCACCGTCACCGTCACCGCCGACGGGCAGGGGGCCTTCGAGGTCCCCCTGGATCCCGGGCGGTGGGCCGCATCGCTGGTGCCCCCCGCCCGGAGCGGCCTCCCCCGGATCGCGTGGCCCACGCTGGACTTTGCCGACACGACGGACCTGCGGATCCAGGTCCCCGAGGGCATGCTGTTGCGGGGGTCCGTCCGCCAGTCCGGTTCCCAGGATCCCCTGGCCGGAGCGACGGTCCGGGTGATGGTGCCCCTGACCCAGGCCCAGTCCGACGCCACCTGGTCCCTGGGCCAGACCTCCTTCGCGGTGACCCTGACCACGCTGGCGGAAGTCCGGACCCGCGAGGACGGGACCTGGGACGCCATCGTGCCGGTCCGCGACGGGGACCAGCGGGAGGGCGGCGCCAATCCCCCTGAAACCGGCATGGGAAGCGACGGCGCCACCGGCGTGGACTCCTTCGGCGTGCCTCTTCCCGAATCCTTCTGAAGAATGCCCCGCGAGGACCCTACCAGGCCGCGCAGGATTGCACGGCGCCTTCGGCACCCATGTCCTGGAGGGCCTGGCAGGAGGCGTTGGGCAGGTCGCAGAGGCACTTCTGCATCGCGTCGGCGGCCGGGGACGACAGGTCGCCCTGGGCCTTCGCGCAATCCCCGTACTGGCCGACGAACCACTGGAGGCACCCCGCCAGGTCGGGGAAGGCGTCGCACCCCTCCACCAGGCGGTCGCAGAGGACCGCCTGGAACCGCTCGCAGGCGGCCTTCTTCCCGGTGAGTCTCTGCTCGGCACAGGCCGGGGCGTCGGGGCCCAGGTCGGTGACCCCGGGGGACGCATCGTCGCAGCCGAACATCCACAGGGAACCCAGCACCGCCAGCACCCGCACCGCACCACGCATCGCCAGCCCCCGATCCAGAGGGCCCAGCATTACCACCAGTGAGGCCGGAAGATCAAGCGGCTCCGGCGCCGGAACCCCGTCTCGAAGGGGTCGCCGCCTCCTTGACGGACCGGGGAAAGGCCAGGGACAATGCGGCCATGAGCGATCCCTCCCCGGTGGAGTTTTCCTGGGGCCCGACGCTGGACCGGGAGTCGGTGCCCGATCGGTACCGGGAGATCCAGCAGGCGCTCCGGGGACGGACGGCTCCCGAGGTCCGGTTGGACCTCCGGGCGGTCAACCGCATGGACAGCAGCGGCGCCGCGCTGTGCCACCTCCTGCACCAGCAGGTCCTCCGGCAGAAGGGGACGCTGCGCCTGGTCGGCGACAGCGATGCGGCCCGGGAGGCCCTCTCCCTCTTCCGGGTCGCCTCGAAGGAACCGGTGCCTCCCCGGGCACCGGCCGGGTTCTTCCAGTCGATCGGCGACTCGGTCGTCCGGGCCGTCACGGCCCTGGTGGACCTCCTGGTCCTGCTGACCGACACGCTGCACTTCACCGGCAAGGGACTGGTGTCCCGCCGGGAACGGATCAAGGCCGGCGCGGTCCTGGAGCAGATGGTCCGGATCGGCCTGGAATCCGTCGGGATCGTCGCCCTGGTGAGCCTCCTGGTCGGCCTGACCGTCGCCCTCCAGTCGGCGTACCAGTTGCGCCAGTTCGGCGCCAACATCTACCTGGCCGACCTGATCGGCATCGCCATCACCCGGGAGATGGGGCCCCTGATCACCGCGATCCTGATCGCGGGGCGCAGCGGTTCCTCGATCGCCGCCGAGATCAGCACGATGGTGATCACCGAGGAGGTGGACGCCCTGCGGGTGATGGGACTGAACCCCTCCCGCTTCCTGCTGGTGCCGCGCTTCCTGGGCATCTCCCTGACCCAGCCGTTGCTGACCGTGGTCGCGGACAGCCTGGGGATCTTCGGGGGATTCGTCATCGCCACCACCTACCTGGACATCAGCGCCCGGGCCTTCGTGGACCAGTTGGTGTCGGCCCTGATGGTGAAGGACCTGATGACGGGGCTCGTGAAGAGCGTGGCCTTCGCCTGGATCATCGTGTTCGTCGGAGCCCAGCGGGGCTTCCGGGTCACCGGGGGCGCCGAGGGGGTGGGCAAGGCAACGACCTCGTCGGTGGTGATCTCCCTCTTCGGGGTCATCGCCGCCGACGCCTTCTTCAGCCTGCTGTTCTACTTCGGGGATTGACGCGATGGCCGATGCCGATCCCATCGTCGTGATCGACCGCCTGACGGCCGGCTACGGCGACCGGGCGATCCTGAAGGACCTCTCCATCGGGATCCGCCAGGCGCGAGTGACCGCGGTCGTCGGCCCCTCGGGATGCGGCAAGAGCACGCTGTTCAAGTGCATCGTGGGTCTGCTGCGCCCCTGGTCCGGCAGCGTGCGGGTCGCGGGGCAGGACCTGGCCGCCCTGGACGAGGACCGCCTGCCCCGGGCCCTGGCCCGGGTCGGACTGCTGTTCCAGCAGGGGGCGCTGCTGAACAGCGTTCCAGTTCGGGAAAACGTGGCGCTGCCCCTCCGGGAGCACACCGGTCTCCCCGAACCGGTGATCCAGGAAATCGTGGCGCTGAAACTGGAGGCCGTCGGCCTGTCCCACGCCATCGACCTGCTGCCGGCGGAACTCTCGGGCGGCATGCGCAAGCGGGCGGCCCTGGCCCGGGCGATGGCCCTGGACCCGGACCTCCTGCTGTGCGACGAGCCCTCGGCAGGCCTGGACCCGCCGACCGCCGCGGACCTGGACGCCTTGATCCTCCGGCTGAAGGAAACCTTCCGGATGACCGTGGTGGTGGTCACCCACGAACTGCCCAGCATCGAGATGATCGCCGACGACGTGGTCTTCCTGGGCCGTGGGGGGGTGCTCCACTACGCGGGCCCCGTGGCCGAGGCGAGGAGGTGCCCGATCCCGGAGGTGATGGACTTCTTCGCCCGGCGACCGGGGACCCGGGAGGAGGGGACGTGCAGTCTCCTGGACCTGATGCGCCAGGAGTGCGAATCTTGATCCCGGTTGGACGGGATCCGAGGGGCGGCCCGGGGGCCGCCGGGAGACCGGGGCGATGATCACGGCGGCGCAGAAGGTGCGACTGGGGGTCTTCGTCGCCCTGACGACGGCCATCTTCGCGGGGACCCTGGCCGTGCTGACCGGCATCCGGCTGTCGGAGCAGCGCGATTCCTACTTCATCCGGTACCGGATGAGCCTCAGCGGCCTCGAGCCGTCGGCGTCGGTGAAACTGAACGGGGTCCGGGTCGGCCGGGTCGAATCGATCCAGATCGACCGCGAGGACCCGAACGTGGTGGTCGTGGAGGTCAGTCTGGAGCACGGCACCCCGGTCAAGAAGGACGCGAAGGCCGTGGTCACCCTGACGGGCATCACCGGGCTGAAGTACATCGAACTGACGGGCGGGACCCGGGAGGCTCCGTTCGTGGAACCCGGCGGGGAGATCCCGGCGGGGGAATCGGTGCTGGATCGCCTGACGGGACGGGCCGAGGACATCGCGGAACGCATCCAATTGCTGGTGGAGCAGTTGAACCGCTTCACCGACGACGACGTGCGGAGCAGGGTGCTGGCCACGGTGCAGCACATCGACGAACTGGCCGTGTCCGCGGGGGCCACCATCGAGGAGAACCGCCCGGCCATCCGGGAACTGGCGGAATCGCTCCGGGATGCCGGTGCGAGGGTGCAGGCGGCCGTCCGGGTGATGGAGACCGACCTCACGGCCGCGTCCCGAAACATCCGGCTGCTGTCGGACCGCCTGGAGAGGGAGGTCGAGCCGGGGCGCGTGAAGACCATCGCCGGGAACCTGGACCGGGTGGTCGCCCAGGTCCGGACGGCCGTCGATCGGGCCAACCTGCCCGAGGTCGGATCCCGGGTGGACGACTTCACCGCCACGGCGGTCCGGGTGGCCCAGAACCTGAACGTGACGATCCTCCGGGGCCGGGAGGACCTCTACGCCGCGCTCCAGTACCTGCTGGAGACGCTGGAAAACCTCTCGGAGTTCTCCCGGCAGATCCGGGAGAACCCCGGGTCCCTGCTGGGCGGTGGCGAAGAGAAGGAGAGGAAACTGCGATGATGCGCGGGACGGATTCGGGAACCGGCCCGGGCCGGCCGCGGGAACGGACCGCCGCAGGAGGGCCGATGCTCCAGAGAATCCTGGCCCTCGGAATCCTGGCAGCCCTGCTGGCCGGGCAGCCGGGATGCGGATCGGCCCCCCAGAAGGCCTACTTCACCCTGTCCTATCCCCTCGCGGACGACCGGGCCGCGGACTCCCGGCCGCCGCTGCACCCGGTCCGGATGCGCCTTCGCCCCTTCGAGGTGGCCCTTCCCTACGACCGTCCCCAGATGGTCTATCGCCAGTCCCCCTACGAGTTCCAGTACGACCCGTACCGCCTCTGGGCCACCAAGCCCCAGCACATGCTCCGGGAACTGGTGGCGGACCACCTGCGGGCGGCCCGGCTGGTCGAAGAGGTCACCAGGACCTACGGCGAGGAACCCCCTCCCTACGAACTGAAGGGAGAGGTGCTGGCGATCGAGGAACTGGACGCCCGCGACGCATGGTTCGGCCACCTGGCCATGCGCTTCGAACTGGTGCGCACCCGGGACCAGGTGACCCTCTGGCACTACCAGTTCGACCGGAAACGGCAGGTCGGGAAGCAGTCCCCGGCCCTGATCGTCCGGGCCCAGTCGGAAATCCTCCAGGAGGAGATGCGCCGGGTCACCGCCGAACTGGACCGGGCGATTTCCCGGGACCGGGGCGTCGCCCCGACGCTGGCCCTGCCCGGGTCTGCGGGCGATGCCCCCCGGACGGACCGGGCCGCGGCCGGGCCGGATGCAGCGGCTCCCGGGCGGCCGTCATCCCCGCCCTCGGGAAATTCCCCGGCCTCGCCGGACCCCCTGCCGCTGATCGTGCCGGACGAGGAGGTGGGGCGATGAGGGGCCGGGTGCCCATCGCCTTCTTCCTCGGTTGCCTCTGGATGGGCTGGGCCCGGCCCGGGCAGGCCCGGGAGGTCCAGGTCCCGGTGGAGACGGAGCCGGCGGAGGCCGTTTCCGGCATGGAGCCCCGGGAGGAACTGCCCGCCGTCCCGCCCAACGCCACGACCGGCGACCCCGAGGCGACCGGAGGGAACCAGATCCCGTCCTCCCGCCTGGCCCTCCAGGAACGGCCGGAGACCTGGGACCAGCCCCCGACCCCCGAGCAGTTGAGCCTGGACCCCACCCTGATCCCCCCCGGCAAGGGAGCCATCTTCGTGCCGGCCATGACGGACCCCCGGCTGGAGCCACACTGGCTGGTGATCGGGGACCACCGGAAGGTGCTGGAAAGCCTCCCGACCGGTCGCCGGGCCATCCTTCCGCCGGGCATCTACGAGGTCCGGTTGGGCAGTGGGTCGCTGGAGGAGCGCATCCGACGCCGGGTGCTGGTCCGGGAGGGACGGACGACCGTGATCCCGGCCACCTGGTCCACGCTGGTCGTGCAGGTGGTGGACGATCACTCCCAGCCCTTCCGGGGGTCCTACGAACTGCTGCGCCTTCCCGACCGACGGAACCTGGGCCTGGGCCTGGGAGCCGACGTGGAGACCGGGGAGGAGCCCCGATCCTGGGTCCTGGAACCGGGCGACTACATGCTGCTGAAGACCGGGGAGAACCCCACGGCGCGACGGGATTTCTACACCTTCCGGCTCCGGCCCGGGGAACGGTCCGTGGTGACCCTGGTGATGGACCGGGACAGCGGGAACTTCCTGGGCGCGGGGGAAGTGCCCGTGAAGGGTCTTCGGGCGAGGCTCCCGAAGGACTGGACCGTGCGCCTCGCCGTCGGGGCCGATGCCGAGTTCAACCGCCGATCGGACCTGGCCGGGTTCACCTCGGGCTACGGGTTCACGCTGGGCGGCTACCTGGACCTGATGGGGCTCTACCGGCCCCGGCAGCACTACCTGTACCTGCGCCTGAAACTGGAGGAGAAGCAGGTCAAGATCCCGAACCAGCCCTTCCAGAAGGACCTGGACGAACTGAAGGCCGATGCCCTCTACGTGTACCGCGTGCTTCCCTGGCTGGGTCCCTACGTCCGGGTCGGGGGCACCACCGCGCTGTTCCCGGGGTACGCGTGGCTCGGGTCCCCCACGGAGGTGGTCGAGGTCGATGGCGCCGGACAGCCTCTGCGAAGCCTCGGGGTCTTCGAGGGCAAGTACCGACTGTCCTCCTCCCTGGCCCCCACCGAGGTGAAAGGGGGAGCGGGGCTGGGTTTCCTGGTGACGGGGGTCTACTGGTTCGACGCCAACGTGCGCATCGGGGTCGGCACCCGGTATCTCTGGACCCGGGGCCTGATGGCTCCCGCCGGGTCCTCGACCAGTCCCCGGACCCTCTACCTGCGGCGGAAGGACAACGCCTGGCAGACCGGCATCGAGGGGACCGTGATCGCGAGCCTCCGGTGGACGCGGTGGCTGCTGGCGACGCTGGAGTTCGAGGCGCTGGAGCCCTTCACGGACTTCCGGCACCCCATCCTTTCGTGGGACAGCAACGTGGGCATCCGGCTGGCATCCTTCGTGTCCGTGAACTACCTGTTCCGGATGATCCTGGACCGGGACCGGTCGGAGCATCTCCAGACCGAGCACCGGGTACTGTTGCGCTTCACCTGGCAGATCCTCTGATCCGGCCCCCGGCGGCCCGGAACGGCGGGCCGGTCAGCGGGCCCCATCCCGCAGGAACTCCGCCACTTCCTGGAGGTCCCGGAACACCAGGTCCGGTCCCTCGGCGACGCCATCCAGGTCCTCCAGGGAGGTTTCCCCGGACAGCACCAGCACCGCCAGCATCGCGCTCCGACGGGCCATCGCGACGTCCGTGTAGAGCCGGTCCCCGATGTAGGCAAGGCTCGGAAGAGGCTGCCCCAGGCGCTCGGACACCGCGATGGCCATGCGGACCTCGGGTTTCCCGATGACCAGGTCGGCGCCCCGGCCGGTGCTCCGCTCCACCAGGGCCAGGAAGGACCCCACGTCGGGCCAGTATCCCCCCTCCACCGGGCAGTTCACGTCGGGGTGGGTGGCCACCAGGGGCAGCCCGGCCCGGACCGCGTCGCACAGGAGGACCAGCCTCGGGAAGTCCATCGTCGTGTCGTAGGCCAGCAGGGCCAGGTCCGCCTGCTCGATCCGGTCGGCGAGGGGCACGCCCGCCTCCTCGACCTCCCGGCGGAAGGACGGCGTCCCGAACAGCAGGACCCGATGGCCGGGGCGTTCCCGGAGCAGGAAGGAGATCGCCGCCTCCCCGCTGGTCATCACATGGTCCTCCCCCACGGGAAGTCCCAGTCCCCGGATCTTCCGTCCGTACTCCTCCCGGCTCTTCGAGGAGTTGTTGGTCAAGAACACGAACGGGAGCCCCCGGTCCAGGCACAGGTCCACGAACTCCCGGGCCCCCGGGAGCAGGCGTCCCCCGAGGTAGGTGGTGCCGTCCATGTCCAGGGCGAATCCCCGGATCTGCCGCAGCCGTTCCAGCGCGCCCTCCGTCCGCTCGATCATCGCCTCTGCTCCCCCGCCGCCATTGACAGCCCACGCCGGGCCGTGATTCCATGCGCCATCTTGTGCCGGAGCCCCCGATGGCCCCCGCGAACCCCTTTCTGACATCTTTTTCCCCGGCGGTCCAGACCGAGGTGGAGTCGGTGCTGGCAGAAGCCCGGCGATCGCCCCGGGTCGTCGCGGCGGTGGACGCCGACGGCACGCTGTGGCGCCACGACATCGGGGAGCACTTCCTCCAGTGGCTTTCCGGACGCCTTCCCGACTCGCCGGAAACGCCCCTGCTGCCGGCCGAGACCTGGGACCAGTACCTCGCCCTGCTGGACGAGGACCGCTGCCGGGCCTACGGCTTCGCCGTCGAGGCGATGGAGGGCCTGCCGCTGCTGGAACTGCTGTACGCGGTGGACTACGTGACCGCCCGGTGGCGCCACTACCGCCCCAGGATGGCCCTGCTGCTGGAATTTCTTCGCAGCCAGGGGGTCGAGGTGGTCGTCGTCACCGCCACCTGGGAGACGCTGGTCCGCCATGCCCTGTTGCAGATGGAAATCGATGCCCCGGTCCTGGGGATCGAGAGCGGGCACCGCTACGTCGGCGGGGTCGGGGTGGTCCTGGACGGCCGCCTCGAGCAGCCCGTCACCTGCATGGAGGGCAAGGTCCAGGCCTTGCGGAAGCACCTGGACTGCCGCCCGACCCTGGCCATCGGGGACAGCCTGGGGGACCTCCGGATGATGGAGGAAGCGTCCCACCGCATCGTGGTCCGCCACCGCCGGGATCCCGTGAACGACCTGGTGCGCATCGCCCGGGAACGCCGCTGGGCCGTCGAAGTCTTCTAGATTTCTCTCCGCTCCGGAACCCCGTCCCGGTCCCGTTCCGAAGACGTCTTGAGGCCTCAGCGGCCCTTCGGACGGGCGTTCCAGAGGCCCGCCATCAGGGTCGCCGGGACCAGCGAGAGGGCAGCCAGCACCGCGAAGATCACGGTCCACTGGGTCATCGGCAGGAAGGCCGGCAGCGAAGCCCCGAGGTCCGCGATCCACCGGGGCGCCTGGTCCCGCAGCCAGCCGACGCCCGCGCCGGAGAAGATCGACCCGGCGGCTCCCAGGGCCATCGTGAAGCCCGTCGCCGCCGCCGTGGCCGCCGGGTCCACGTCGGCAGTGGCCGCGCCGCTCATCAGCATGTCGGGACCGTAGATCAGGAACCCGGCCAGGCCCAGCATCGCGGTGGCCTGGACCCACTGGCCCTGGGGCACGAACAGGAACCCGGCGCAGACCAGGGCCAGGGAGTAGAGGCTGATGGCGCACACCGGGGCCCGGCGGCCCCCGAAGAGGCGGTCCGAGAACCACCCGGCCGACACGGCCCCGACGGCCCCGATCAGGGGAAGGGCGACGGCCGTGAAGGCGCTGCCCTTGATGCTCCGCCCGTGAAAGTCGTTCATGTAGGTCACGGCCCAGTTCATGAAGGCGTAGCGGACCCCGTTGGCGCAGAAGAAGGCGATCCCCAGCACCCAGAGCATCCGGTTGGTCAGCGTCAGGCGCAGGATCTCCCAGGAGGACCGGCGGGGAACCGCGGGGACGGCCGACTCCCCGGAGGGGGTCGCGGCGGGGGCCGGGAGGTCGTCCCGGATCGTGCCCAGCCCGACCTCCTCGGGACCATCCCTCAGGCCGAACCAGAAGGCCACCGCCACCGGCGCGAGGATCATCGCCGGGACCGAGAAGGCCGCCCTCCAGCCCATCGACTCGCAGAGCACGCCGGCCAGGAGCCAGGCCAGCACGTTGCCCACCTGGTAGCACGTGCTGATCAGGCCCACCACCAGGCCTCGCCGTTCGGTGCGGGTCCAGTTCGTGATGGTCTTGACCACCAGGGACCACCCGGCCGACTGGGCCAGGCCGTTGAGCCCCCACAGGACCAGCATCATCGGGTAGGAGGTGGCCAGGGAAAAGCCCAGGTTCGCCGTGACGATCAGGATCATCGCGACGGTCATCAGGCGCCGCCCGCCCAGGCGTTCCCCCAACTGGCCGTTCAGGAACTGCCCGACGGCGTAGATCGCCGCGTACACCGAGGGGATCATGCCGACCTGGGCGGCGGTCCAGTCGGGGAACTCCTTCAGGATCAGGGGCTGGGCCACCGCGAAGTTCAGGCGGCACAGGTAGTAGGAGGCGTAGGCCCCCCAGAGCAGGGCGAAGGTCTGGAACTGCCAGCGGCGCAGGGTCGAGACGTCCGGGGTCTCCATCCCGTCTTTCTCCCTCAGGGTCCCGGCAGGGGTCCGGGCAGGGAATACCTAGCACCGCCCCCGATTTCCGGCAAGGAAGAATCCGTCGGAGGACTGCGATGGATCCGCAGGAGGGGATCCGGGTCTCTTGGCCGCGAAGGTCCCGGGATGCGACCCGGTGGCCCCCGTTGTATGCTCCGGGGAACGCGTCTCGGGAGAAGCCGCGATGGGAGACCTCGTGCTGGCCATCGACGTGGGCACCCAGAGTTGCCGGGCCCTGGCCTTCGACGCCCGGGGGGAACTGGTGGACAGGAGCCGGGTTCCCTACGACCCGCCGTACGTCTCGCCGAACCCTGGACTGGCCGAGCGGGACCCCGACGCCTTCTGGACGGACCTGGGTGCCGCCTGCCGGGGCCTGTGGGCCCAGGGCCGGGTCTCCCCGGAGCGGGTGGCCGCCGTCTGCATGACCTTCCAGCGGAACACCGTGATCCACCTCGGGGACGACGACCGTCCCCTGAGGCCCGCCATCGTCTGGCTGGACCAGCGGCGGTGCACGAAGCCCCCTCCCCTGCCCCTGCACTGGCGCCTGGCCTTCCTGCTGGCCGGGGCGACCGGGACCGTCGCGGCGTTCCAGGCCGAATCCGAGGCCAACTGGGTCGCCCAGAACGAGCCGGACATCCACCGCCGGACCCGTCGCCTGGCCTTCCTGTCCGGCTACCTGACCCTGCGCATGACGGGGGAGTTCGCGGACGCCCTGGCCTGCCAGGTGGGCTACCTCCCCTTCGACTTCAAGCGCCAGGCCTGGTCCGACCCCCTGGACTGGAAATGGGCGGCCCTGGCGATCCCCCGGGACCGGCTGCCGACCCTGGTGCCACCTGCCCGCCCCATCGGGACCGTCACCGCCTCCGCGTCGGCCCACACGGGCATCCCCCCGGGCCTTCCCGTCATCTCGGGCGGGTCCGACAAGGCCTGCGAGGTCCTCGGGTGCGGGTGCCTTGCCCCCCACCAGGGGTGCATCGGTTACGGCACCACCGCCACGCTGAACATCGACTCCCCCCGGTATGTCGAGCCCGTGCGCCTGGTTCCGCCCTACCCCAGCGCCCAGCCGGGGCACTACAACCTGGAGTACCAGATCTTCCGGGGCTTCTGGATGGTGACCTGGTTCAAGGAGCAGTTCGCCCAGATCGAGGGACAGCGGGCGGCCGAGCGGGGCATCGCCGCCGAGGCGCTGCTGGAGGAGGAGGCCCGGCAGGTTCCCGCCGGGTCCCTGGGCCTGGTGCTTCAGCCCTTCTGGACCCCGGGCGTCCGCCATCCCGGGCCCGAGGGGAAGGGGGCCATCATCGGCTTCGGGGCGGCCCACCGGAAGCCCCACATGTACCGGGCCCTGCTGGAGGGCCTGGCCTACGAGTTGCGGAGCGGCCGGGAGCGCATCGAGGCCCGCACCGGAATTCCCGTGACCGAGGTCACGGTCTGCGGGGGCGGGTCCCGGAGCGACCTCGCGCTCCAGATCGTCGCCGACGTGTTCCGCCTGCCGGCCCGGCGGCCCTCCCACGACGAGGCCTCGGGCCTGGGCGCCGCGGTGCTGGGGGCCTGGGGCGCCGGGCTGCACCCCGACCTTCCTTCGGCGGTCGCCTCCATGACCCGTCCCGGCGCGACCTTCGACCCCGACCCGGCTCACGCCGCCCGCTACGACGACCTGTACCGCGAGGTCTACACCCCCCTGTACGGCAGGCTCCGTTCCCTCTACCGGTCCATCCAGCGCATCACCGGCTATCCCTGATCGTCCCCTCCCCGGCCCCGTTCCTCCCGATGCCCCCGGGTTCCCGCGGGCGGGGCTTGCGGCCCCCCTTCCAGTAGCAGAGCCAACGGACGTGATCCCGGCCAACGGAAAGTGATCCATTCGGCCATCGGAAATTGATCCACCCGCAGAGCGCCCGAGTAGGGTTGGCGAGGGCCGATCCGGGGCGAGGAGGATGTTGCGAGTGGAGCAGGTACACGTGGTACGGCACAAGGTTCTTGTTGAGGGCAGGTCCGTGCGGTGGGTGGCGCGGGAGCAAGGGCTCTCGCGCAACACGGTGCGGAAGTACTTGCGGATGGCGGAGCCGAAGCGGCAGGAGTCAGGACCGCGGCCGCACCGGGTACTTTCCCGTATTGAGGGGCGGGTCCACGAGTTGCTGTCTGACCGGCGACTGACGGGCGGAAAGCAGCGATGGACGGCGCCACGGCTGAAGGAGGTGCTGGAGGGGGAGGGTCTGCACGCGAGCGAGCGGACGGTACGGCGGTGCCTGTCGGAGTGGCGGCGGCGGCGTGCCGAGGTGTTCGTGCCGCTATCGTACGCGCCGGGCGACCTGGCGGAGGTGGACTTCTTCGAGGTGCTGGTCGGGCCGCCGGAGTCGAGGCGGAAGGCATGGATGTTCCTGATGCGGGAGATGTTCGGGCCTGCCGACTTCGCGTGTCTGTACGAGCGGCAGTTGACGGCGCGGTTCGCGGCGTGCGCGTCGCACTACCTGTTCGAGCCGTGCTTCGCCCGTCCGCGGGAAGGACACGACAAGGGTGGCGTGGAGGGACGAGGCAAGGGCGTGCGCTGGCGGCATCTGACGCCGATCCCGGAGGGCACGGACCTGGAGGCGATGTCGGCGACGCTTCAGGCCCGCCTGGACGCGCAGGCGGCCGAGCGTGGCGAGCGTGTGCAGGCGAGCATGGACGGGATGAAGCCGCTGCCTGCGTGGTCGTTCCGGCCGGAGCGGGTGCAGTTCCTCCCGGTCAGCGGGTCGGCCCGCGTCCGCCTGGATGGTGCCGTGTACACGGTCCCGGAGGAGTGGGCCCGGAGCCAGGTCGAGGTCCATGTGGGCGCCCGCGAGGTCGTGTTCGTGCGTGGGGCGGTCCGTGTGACAGAGCGCCGCCTGCGGTCCGGGGAGCGGTCCGTCCGGTACCTGCACTTCCTTCGCGAGTTGTCGCACAAGCCGCAGGCCCTGCGGCAGGTGGCGCCGCTGCTGATGCAGGAGTTGGGCGAGCCGTTCGGGAGGCTCTGGGAGCGGCTGTCGGGACAGTACGGCGAGAAGGACGCGGCACGGCGCTTCAAGGCCGTGCAGAAGGCCGTCCGCAGCGACGGCTTGGAGGTCGTGCGGACGCGGCTCGCGGTGGCCCTGGCCGAGGCGGACCCGCTCGGCGCGCTGCTTTGCAGGGTCAGGAATCCGGTCCAGGACGTGTCGGTGGTCGTCCCGCCCGTGCTCGACGTCGAGGTCCGGGCCGCCTCCGTGGCTGACTACGACGTTCTGCTGGTGGTGACGCCATGACGACGACACGGACGACCGCCATCGCCATCCGCGAGCACTGCCGTTCGCTGAAGCTCCCGGGCGTGGCCCGCGAGTACGAGTCCCTGGCGCGGGAGGCCCGCGAGCGCGGCTGGTCGCACGAGGACTTCCTGATCGAGGTCCTGTGCGCGGAGATCCGCTCCCGGGAGGCCAGCGTGGTCCGGCACCGCCTGGTCGAGGCCCGCTTCCCCGAGGCCAAGACCCTGGATACCTTCGACTTCCATGCCGACGTCGGCATCGAGCGGGACACGATGCTCCGGCTCGCTCGCTGCGAGTGGGTCCAGCAGAACGGAACGGTCATCCTGGCCGGTCCCGTGGGCACCGGGAAGACGCACCTCGCCATCGCGCTCGGCGTCGAGGCGTGCCGCAGGCGCCGTCGCGTGCTCTTCGTGCCCGCCGCCGACCTGGTGCGGGACCTCCTGGAGGCCCGAGACCAGCGCCTGCTCAGGCGCCTGCAAGAGCGGCTGCTG
>Ga0302250_1001682_pt1 | contig 15829 bp, 13 predicted proteins | sample AAG_RA_Asp_MG_FD_193536 | JGI IMG/M metagenome (GOLD analysis project Ga0302250, IMG submission 193536) | Enriched activated sludge microbial communities from anaerobic digester in WTTP, New Holstein, Wisconsin, United States - AAG_RA_Asp | ecosystem: Engineered > Bioreactor > Anaerobic >... | reverse complement strand
CCCAGGGCCGTCCAGGACCCCTGGACCCGCAGGCCGAAGACGGCCATCGCGAAGGCCAGGATCACCGCCACCTCGGTCCCCAGGAACAGCAGGCGGGCCAGGAAGAACGACACCAGGAAGTCGCCCCGTCGCATGGGCGTCGCGGCCAGGCGCTTCAACAGTTTCCTCTTCCGGGCCTCCACCAGGGCGTACCCGATGCCCCACATCGACCCCGACAGGATGTTCATGCCGATCAGGCCCGGGACCAGGAAGTCGATGTAGCGGGCCCCCGGGGCCTCGACCGGGTCGTCCCGGACCGGGGGCGAGGGATCGGCGGAAGCATCCCGCAGGTGCTGGATCACCCGGCAGCGGGTGGCCGGGGCCTCGGGGTCCCGGGGATCGTAGGTGAGCACCAGGTCCGAGGTGCCCGAGACCGCCATCGTCACCCGGGCTCCGAGGAACTGCCGGCGGGTCTCCGCTTCCGACAGGGCTTCGACGCGGATTCCCGGGTCGGACCGGAGGGCCTCGATGCGGCGCTGCTGCTCCGGCCCCGGCCACACGGCCACGACGACCCGTTTCGGATCGGGGTTCTGGAAGGCCATGCCCAGGGCCAGGGTCAGCAGCGTCGGAAAGCCGTAGGTCCAGAACAGGGCCGACGGTTCCCGGAAGAACTCCCGGAGGCGCGCCAGGGTCATCTGCCACAGGGGGTTCATCCGTCGGCCTCCAGGGATCGTCCGGTCAGGCGCAGGAACACGTCGTCGAGGGTCGCCCGGTGGATGCCCAGGGAGGTCAGGGCGGCCCCTTGTTGCTGGACGTGCCGGATCAGGAGGGGGATCACGTCGTCGCTCCGATCCACCGTCAGGCGGATTCCTCCGGGGGTCGGGAGGGCCTGCCGAACTCCGGGGATCGAGAGGAGTCCCGTCGCGGGGATCGGGGGATCGGTGCCCAGTTCCACCACCTCGCTGGCTCCCAGGGAGGCGACCAGTTCCGCCGGGGTTCCCTGGGCGATGATGCGGCCGTGGTCGAGGATCGCCACCCGCCGGCAGAGGCGCTCGGCCTCCTCCATCGAGTGGGTGGTCAGCACGCAGGTGTGGCCGCGCCCCAGGGCATCCTCGACCACCTGCCAGAGGTCCCGGCGGGCCGTGGGGTCCAGGCCGGTGGTGGGCTCGTCCAGGAACAGGATGTCCGGGTCCCCGACCAGGGCCGTCGCCAGGGCCAGGCGCTGACGCTGGCCTCCCGACAGGCGCATCACCCAGGCGTCCCGCTTGTCGGCAAGCCCGACCTGGTCCAGGACCTCGAGGGGGTCCCGGCCCCGCCGGTGGAAGGAACGGAACAGGCGGATCACCTCCAGGCAGGTCAGCCGGTCGGCCAGTGTCGTTTCCTGCAACGCCACCCCCAGGCGCTCCCGGAGGTCGCCGTTCGCCTCGGCCCAGGTCCGGCCCAGGATCCGGACGCTCCCGGACGTGGGCACCAGCAGGCCCTCCAGGATCTCCATCGTCGTGGTCTTCCCGGCACCGTTGGGCCCCAGGAGGCCGAAGCACTCGCCGGGATCCACCCGGAGGTCGATGCCGGCCACCGCGGTGACGTCGCCGTAGCGGTGCACCAGACCGGAAACCTCGATCGCAGGAGTCACGGAACACCCCGGAACGGACCGCCGGACAGGATGGTCATCCCGAACGGCCGGCGCCAGAGGGCCGGCGGGAACGGACGGGGTGGCGCCAACGGGCGGCGCTGCGAGCGGGCGGCCGGGTTTCCGCGGGGGCATGGCGGTCGTGAGACCCCGGTTCTGGGGCGGGGATCGGGGACGGAAGGGATTCCCCTCAACCGGAGGATACCGGCCCGGCGGGGCGGGACGATCGGGAGGTCAGGGAGCCCTCTCCCAGGGGAAGGGGATGGTTTTCGGGAAGCGGGCCAGCCACAGGGAGTCGCGGTCAGCGAGGTAGAGACCTCCTTCCTCCGTCCGGTCATAGCCGATCCACCGGTGGAAGGGGGCCTCGTTCATCAGGTTCGACATCGCCACGGTCTTGGTCTTCTTGGTGGGCTTCCGGGTGATCTCCTCGAGGCTGCTCTGGAAGCGGGTCTCGGCGACCCAGGGGACATGCTGGAGGTCCAGTTCGGCGAAACAGCACTGGCGGAACACCTTGCCCGGCCGTCGGGTGGCGTACCAGGCGTACTCGGAGGGAGAGAGGTTGCTGATTACCAGCAGTTCCAGCGGGGAGAGCACCATGTACATCCGGGGCTTCCGGGAGGCGGGCTCGGCCTGGCCGATCCGTCGGGCGATCTCCTGGGGCGGCAGGTTTTCGGGGCAGTCCCCCGGAGGCAGGGACAGCAGGCGTTCCACGGGATCGAGGGCGAGGGCCTCCCCGCCGGTCTTGACCACGTGGATCTGCTGGATCGCCGACAGGGGGGTGCACAGGAACCCGGAGTTGGAGAGGGCCGTCTTGGTGCGCTTGCCCGCGGCGACGGCCTCCAGGGCGGCCCGGGAATCCCCCTGGGCGTCCCTCCATCCGCCTTCGTCCAGGAACTGGAAGTCGGGTCGATGGTCCGTGGTCCGGAGTTCCAGGAACAGGGAGCGTCCCTGGAAGTGCTTGCCGGACCCGGGACTCAGATGCTTCGCGAGACCATCGATGCCCAGGCTCGTGGCGAGGACCGATCCCTGGGGCAGGATCAGGATCAACCGGGGACTGCTCATCATGCCTCCTCGATAAGGAAGTTCCTGGCGCAATGCTAGGAGAAGGAGGGAGACAGTCAACGGGAATCTGCAACGGACCGGTCAAATGGGGACCCCCGAGGTCCACGTGGAGGGGAAGACCGGAGGATGGGCTGGTCATCGGGTCGTGGCGGGTGCAAGTCGCTCTGGGGGAGGACCGGAAGGTTCCAACCGGAGCAGGGGCCGGGGGTGGCGGTGGTCCTGGCGTTGCGGGAATCGCCTGGAGCGGATCGGGCTGTTCCGTCGGGACAATGGGCTGCCTGGAGGGGAAGGGGGGAGTCCATGCCGAGGGCCGGAGAAATCGGTGGGAGTTGACCTTTGCTGGATTGCCACCGGACGGGCCTTCTGGCAATCTTCGGCCTGCGGAACCGGGGGTGTTTCACGTGAAACAGTCGAACCGGCAGGATCCGGCAGTCATTGCGGTCGCCAACCAGAAGGGAGGAGTCGGGAAGACGACCACGGCGGTGAACCTGGCGGCCTCCCTGGCGGTGCTGGAGGTTCCCACGCTGCTGGTCGACCTGGACCCCCAGGCCAACGCGGGGCTGGCCCTGGGGCTGGACCACCGCGAGGGGCGCCGCCAGGTCTACGAGGCCCTGCTGCGGGGGGTGCCCCTGGCCGACCTGGCGCTGCCCACCGAGGTCCCTGGCCTCCGGATCGTTCCATCCCATCCCGACCTGGTGGCCGCCGAGGTGGAACTGGTGGACACCGAGCGACCGGCCCTGCGCCTCCGGGAGGCCCTGGCCGCCCGGGACACCGGGGCCCGGGTGGTCCTGGTGGACTGCCCGCCGGCCCTCGGGTTCCTGACGCTGAATGCCCTGGCCGCGGCCCGGTATGTGCTGATCCCGGTCCAGAGCGAGTTCTACGCATTGGAAGGACTGGCCCGGCTGCTCGAGACCCTGGGACGAACCCGGGACTCCTGGAATCCCAAACTGGCCCTCCTGGGCCTGGTGTTGACGCTGTTCGACAAGCGGAACCGCCTCTCCTACGAGGTGGCCGAGGAGGTCGAGCGGAGCTTCCCGGAGGAGGTCTTCCGGACGAGGATCCCGAGGAACGTGCGCCTGGCGGAAAGCCCTTCCCACGGCAAGCCGGCCCTCTGGTTCGACGTCCAGTCTCCCGGGGCCCAGGCCTACCTGGCCCTGGCCGAGGAACTGTTGGAACGCCTGGAGGGACGGCCTCGATCCGGATGAGGGGGCAGCGGGGTCGCCCACCGGAACGGCTCGGATCGCCGGCGCAGAGGTCCTGCTGGCAGCGAACTGGGAGGAAACGCGATGAAGGAACGTCGTCCGGCACTGGGGAAGGGACTCTCGGCGTTGTTTCCCTCGGTGGCTGTCCGGGAAGGGGCCCCCGGGATCGAGGACTGCCCCGTCCACCTCATCGACGCGACCCCGGATCAACCCCGGAAACGGTTCGACGAGAAGGCTCTGGAGGAACTGGCCCGGTCGATCCGGGAGAGCGGCGTGATCCAGCCCCTGCTGGTTTCCCGGGAAGGGGACCGCTACCGGCTGATCGCCGGGGAGCGGCGTCTCCGGGCGGCGCGGATGGCCGGGTTGATCTCGGTTCCGGTGATGGTCCGGCAGGCCGGGGCCCGGGAGTCCTTCCTGATGGCCCTGATCGAGAACCTCCAGCGGGAGGACCTGGGTCCCCTGGAACAGGCCCGGGCCTACCAGCGGCTGGTCGAGGAGTACGGGTGGAGCCAGGAGGAGGTGGCCCGCCGGGTGGGGAAGGACCGGTCGACGGTGGCGAACGCCCTCCGGCTGCTCCATTGCGGACAGGCCCTGGCCCGGGCCCTGGAGGAGGGACGGGTTTCCGAGGGGGTGGCCCGGGCGATGCTGGGGCTTCCGGAGGAGGCCCAGGAGGCCCTGCTGGCCAGGGTGCTCGACGAGGACCTCCCGGTCCGGCAGGTGGAATCCCTGGTGCGACGCATGCGGTCCGGGGAACCCCGCCAGAAACGGCGCCAGGGGTCGGCGCTGGACGACTACTTCCGGCTTTCCCAGGAGCGGCTGGAGGCGGCCCTGGGACTCCCGGTGACCATCTCCCGCCGGGGGCACCGGGGCCAGGTGCGCATCGAGTTCCGGAGCCTCCAGGAACTGCGGGCGCTGCTGACGAAGATCCCGAGCGGTAGCGGAGAATCCTGACCCGGATCGGCCCGATCGGCTCCCCGTCGGACCTGGAAGCCGTCACGCCCCTGCCTGAATGGGGAAAACGAGGAACGAGGCTCCAGGGAGGCGAAGATCCTGCGGGAAGGGAACCAGGCGATCGGCGGACTGGATCTGCCACGCCGCCTGGATCGTCGGGGGCTCCGGGAGGGCCATTCTCCTGAGACGTTCCGGGACGGGACTTCGGGGATCCGGAAATGGGGGGGGGGCGCCTGGGACCATCCGGGAAACACCGCGCACGGGCGGGAATCAGGCCAGCCAGAGCAGGACGAGCCAGGCCAGCAGCAGGCCTGCCGAGCCGAGACCCCACCGCAGGGCCGGGCCGGGGCGCAGGGACCCGTCCGGGGTCACGGCCCGGAAGGCCCCGGCCAGGGAGACGGCGACCCAGGCCAGGAAGGCCCAGGAGGCCAGGAAGGCGGGCCAGGGGCGGGGCAGGTCGTCCCGGGCCAGGAAGGCCAGGTGCCCCTCCTCGTCCAGGCCCGGGGACCCGTCGGGCAGGCGGTCCCGCCGGGCCATCTCCCGGGCGATCCGCCGGTTCGCCTCCTCCAGGAGGTCCGGATCCGGCACCCGGAGCCAGCGGCTTCCCAGGATGGACCCCCGGAGACCCTGCCAAGCCCGGAGGGCCAGGTCGGCATCGCCCCGGGCCAGGGCCTCGTCCCCCAGGTCCCGGAGGAGTTCTCGGGCCTTCCGGGAGGCGCCGCCGACGGGCAACTGCCAGCGGGCGGCACGCCCGGCCATGTCCACGGCCGTCCGGTGCAGTCCGGCCTCCCGGCAGGCCCGGGCCGCCTGGAGATCCCCGGCTCCGGAGGTCCGGACGCGGACGGCCACCGCGAACAGCAGCACGGCCGCCGTCCCGAGGACCGCCGCGATCACCCGGAGGGCCGTGGGACTCACGTGAAGTCCCTCCGCTCGAAGACCAGCACGGCCAGCCCAAAGAAGAGCAGCACCCACCCCAGGGCATAGCCCCCCGCGGCGGCCACGTAGTCCCATCCGACCGGGATGCCCAGGACCAGTTCCTTGCCGACGTGGAAGTGGGAGAGATCCGGGAGGACGAAGACCGCCGCCCGGGCCAGGGCCCGGGCTCCCGGGTCCGTCACCAGGGCGCCCTTCCGGGCCGAGAGGTGATCCTGGAGCACCGTCAGAGCGCTCCCGATCAAGTAGAACCCCCCGGTGAAGACCCCGGACATCAGGGGCGTGGCGAAACTACTGAAGAAGAGGGCCACCGAGGTCAGCAGGGCCGCCTGCATCCAGGCCAGCACCAGGGCCGGGACCATGTCCGGGTGGAAGGGGACCCCCTGGATCCGCAGGGCCAGCAGCCAGGCCGCCGCCATTCCCGCCAGGGCGATGGCCAGGACCCCGTAGAGGCCCAGCAGCTTGCCCGCCAGCACCTCGTAGCGCCGGATGGGCTTCGTCAGCACGACGAAGAAGGTCTTCCGGTCCACCTCCTGGAAGACCAGGATGACCCCCATCGTGACGGCGATGACCACCAGCAGCAGCGAGATGGCGAAGAGCCCGAAGTCCGTCAGCACCCGGGCCTTCTGGTCCGAGACCGCCAGGTTCGCCAGGGCCAGCGACGACACCACCAGTCCCATCGCCGCGATGCCCAGGCCCAGGAAGGCCCGGTTCCGGGCCGCTTCCAGGAAGGTGTTCCGAGCGATGGCGCCCACCCGGCGAAACGGGCCCGCGATGCCCCCGATCATTCCCGTTCCTCCCGGGCCCCCACCGGGCCCTCTCCCGCCGTGGCCATGAACAGGTCCTCCAGGGACACCTTCCGGTCGCTGACCTGGACCACCTCCAGCCCCGCCGAAAGCAGCCGTCCCAGGACCTCTCCGGTCCGGTCCCGGTCCACCACCAGGCGATGGACCCCGGGGCCGATCCGCTGGGGGCTCCCGGCGCCGGGAAGGTCCCCGAGGTCGGCCGGCCAGGGACCCGACACCAGCACCTCCCGGCGGTCGCCCCCCGAGAGGAGGGCATCCAGGTCCCCCAGGTGCCGGACCTCGCCCCGGTGCAGGATCAGCACCCGGTCGCAAAGGCGCTCGATGTCGGCCAGGATGTGGCTCGAGAAGAAGACCGTCTTGCCCTGGCCCTTCAGCGACACGATCAGGTCGGCCACCTCCTTGCGCCCCACGGGGTCCAGGCCGGACATGGGCTCGTCCAGCAGCACCAGTTCCGGGTCGTTCAGCAGGGCCTGGGCGATGCCCACCCGCTGGAGCATGCCCTTGCTGAACTTCCGCAGGCGCCGGTTCCGAGCATGCTGGAGCCCGACCTGCTCCAGCAGGGCGTCGATCCGCCGGCGCCTCTCCCCGGAGGCCAGGCCGAAGATGCGCCCGAAGACGTCCAGCAGTTCCACGGGCGTCAGGTAGTCATAGAAGTAGGGCTGCTCGGGAAGGTAGCCCACCCGGGCCATCACCGGGAGGGACCCGGGGTGCCCTCCCAGCACCCGCACCCGGCCCGCCGACGGGCGGATCAGGCCCACCAGCACCTTCAGGGTGGTGGTCTTCCCGGCCCCGTTGGGCCCCAGGAAGCCGAAGACCTCGCCCCGTCGCACCGAGAAGCTCGCCTCCCGGACCGCGACGACCTTCCGTTGCACGAAGGGGGTCCGGAAGGTCTTCTGCAATCCCTCGACCTGGATCACTTCCTCCATCGGTCTGCCTCCGCCGGGGGAGTCGCCGGTTCCATCGCCTCGGCCAGGTGCCGGGCGACCTGGCGGACCTGGAAGGGGGCCATCTCGACGTAGAGGGGCAGGGCGAGGGTCTCCCGGGCCAGGGCCTCGGCCACCGGGCAGGGGTCCGCATCCGGGAACCGTCGCCGCCAGAAGGTCTGCAGCGTCAGCGCGTGGGCGGCCACTCCGGCCTCCACGTCCCGGTCCGCCAGCCGCCTCCGGACCTCTGCTGCCGGGCGGTCCAGCCTCACCACCAGCGACTGCCAGGTCTGTCCCGGCCGATCATGCCCCGCGATCCACCGGACCCCCGGAATCCCCTGGAGGGCCTCCCGGTAGCCCTTCGCCAGCACGCCCCGGGCCCGGATCCCGTCCTCGACCCGGGTCCACTGCACCCGGGCGACGGCCGCCGCCAGTTCCGAGAGGCGGAAGTTCAGTCCCTCCTCTCCGAAGGTGTCCTCGGTCCCCGTGGGCGTCCGGCCGTAGTCCCGCATCGACCGGATCCGCCGCAGCAGATCCGGGTTCCGGGAGGTCACGGCACCTCCCTCCCCGGCCACCAGGTTCTTCCGGGGATGGAATGAGAAGACCCCCACGTCGCCGACGGTCCCCGAGGGGGACCCGCCCGGGGTTCTGCCCCCGATGGAGCACGCCGCGTCCTCGATCAACGAAACTCCCCGGGCCCGGCAGACCCGGGCGATCTCCTCGATGTCCGCCGGGATTCCGAAGGCGTGGGCCACCACCGCCGCGGCGTATGGGCCGTCCCCGAGAGCCCGGGCGATCTCCCCGGGGGAGGGGGCCAGCGTCTCCTCCTCGACGTCCACCGGAACCGGGGTCGCGTTCAGGAAGAGGGCGGCCTGGGCCGCGGCGGGGAAGGTGAAGGCCGGCACCAGCACCCGGTCCCCGGGGCCCACCCCCAGGGCCTTCAGGGCCAGCAGCAGGGCGGCCCCCCCGCTGGAGACCGCCGCCACCTCCGCCCCGTCCAGCCGCGCCCGGGTCTCCTCCTCCAGGGCCTGGACCTCGGGCCCCTGGGTCAGGCGTCGCGAGGACAGCACCCGGCGCAGGGCCTCCCACTCCTCGGCCCCCAGGTAGGGTCGCGCCAGGGGGATCCTGCGATCGTCGTCCACGGTCACTTCCTCCGCTCCCGGTACCAGGCGATGGTCCGGGTCAGCCCCTCCTCCAGGTCCACCTTGGGCTCGTAGCCCAGCAGGCGCCGGGCCTTGCCGATGTCGGGGATCCGCAGCTCGACGTCCACGTACGGCCAATCGACCATCCGGACCTCGCTCCGGGACCCGGCCAGTCGCACCACCTCCCGGGCCAGGTTGAAGATCGTCAGCGTGCTCCGGGGGTTGCCGATGTTGAAGGCCTCGCCCACGGCCTCGGGGACGTCCAGCACCCGCAGGATGCCGTCCACGATGTCGTCGATGTAGCACCAGGACCGGATCTGGGCGCCGTCGTTGTGCACTGTCAGGGGTTCCCCGGCCAGGGCCCGGACGATGAAGTGGTGCACGGCTCCCTCGCCGACCTGCCGGGGGCCGTAGATGTTGAAGGGCCGGATCGAGCAGGCCGGGAATCCGTGCTGCCGGTGGTAGGACAGGGCCAGGTGCTCCGTGGCGAGCTTGCTGACGGCGTAGGTCCAGCGGGCCTCCCCGACGGCGCCCAGTTCGTGGTGGTCGCCCTCGGTGACCTTGTAGGCGTAGCGGCCGAAGACCTCGCTGGTGCTGAAGTCCACGAACCGCCGGCAGATGCCGACGTCGAAGGCCGCCCGGAGCACGTTGCGGGTCCCGATCAGGGCCACCTCCATCGTGCGGACGGGCATCCGCATCACCGTGTCCACGCCGGCGATGGCGGCCATGTGCACCACCTCGGTGCAGCCCGCCACGGCCTCCCGGACCACCGCCTCGTCCAGCACGTCCCCCTGGACCAGGCGCACGGCGGGGTGGTCCAATAGCGGGGTCTCGGCCAGGGCGTTCCGGTGGAGGTTGTCCAGCAGCACGACCTCGCAGTCGCATTCCCGGACCAGGCGGAGGGCCAGGGACGTCCCGATGAATCCCGCCCCTCCCGTCACCAGGACCTTCCGTCCCATCATTCCTCCTCCCCGAGGGCATGCCCCTGTTCGTAGCCTGCCCGGAGCCGTTCCGCCATCCGTCCCTGGTCGTCGATCAGCGAGAAGAGCGGGGTCGGCAGGAACGGCCACCGTTCCCTGCGCCGCTGTTCCTCCTGTTCCAGGCCCTCGGCCAGGGCCTTCGAGAGGTGCCGGATCCGCCGGAGCAGCAGCGTCCGCTGCTCGGGGGTCGCCTCGTAGTACTTCTGGAGCGCCAGGGTGATCCCCAGGGTCCCACGTCCCTGGTTCTCGAAGATTTCCGCGACGAAGTTCGGGTCGATCGGGGCCCCGGGAATGCCCGCGGCGATCACGAAGTGATCCCGCGCCTTCAGGCGGCTCAGGGCCTTCTCCTCCTCCGACAGCCCCGTCAGTTCGAAGTTCAGGTTGTAGCCCAGGTCCATGTGGAGCCGCCAGTCCCGGGGGAAGCGCTGAAGCCCCGCCTGGAGGAAGCGGTTGCTGTGCTCGATCACCTCCCGGTCCACGCTCTGGCCCAGTTTCACCACCTGGGCCGCCCAGAGATAGACCCGGGGATTGTCCGGGTCCAGGGCGGTGATGGTGTCCACGTAGGCGTCGAGCCACTCGAACCGCCGGTCGCCGAAGAAGTGGGACAGGAAGTAGGCATGGGCCCGGACGAAGAGCAGGTCGGCCACGGCGCTGGGATTGCCCAGGGAGATCACCCCCAGCACCACCGGGGGGGGCAGGTAGAGGGTCTCGGCGGCCAGGCTCGACCCCAGGGCCCGATGACTCGCCCACTCCTCCTTCGTGGCCGTTCCCTCCCCGATCCGCTGCCACAGGACCGGGTCCCGGACGGGGTTCATGGAAGCGTAGCGGACGGCCACCAGCCTCGCCCGGGTACCCAGGAAGCCCGCGGCCGCCAGGGCCAGGAACGCGAGGGTCGTCCCGGCCGCCGCCCGGGTCCGGACCAGGGGGGCCAGCCACCGCAGCAGGGGACTTCGCTGGGAGAGGGGTCCTCGTTCCGCCATGTGGCTGCTCCCGCAGTCGTCCGGCTCCCGCCGGGGCCACGATGGTATCATGGCCGGCGTCCCGGGTGCCGGACGCAGCGATGGACCGCCCTCCTTCCTCCCGATGGGTCCCCCTGGCGGGCATCGCCGCCGCGGGGATCGGTGCCCTGGCGGCCTGTTTCCCCTCGGCGGACCCGGACCTCTGGTTCCACCTGGCCCTGGGCCGCCAGTGGGTCCAGGAGGGGATGCCGGCCGTGGAGGGGATCTGCGCCCTGTCCCGGGGGACCCCGTTCACCAACCACGAGTGGCTCTGGGACCTGCTGGCCTACGGGGCATGGCAGGCCGGGGGACTGCCGGCGGTGCTGGCCGGCCGGGTCCTCTCCGCCGCCCTGCTGTTCGGCCTCTGCTGGGCGGTCGCCCTGCGGCTGGGCGCCCGGCCGCTGACGGCTCTCTGGGCCCTGGTCCTGGCGGTCCCCGTGGTGCGGCCCTGGCTCGGGGACCGTCCCCACGTGCTGGCCTATGCCCTGGCGGCGGCGATGGCCCTGGGCGTGCTGGACCGGCGCCCTCCGGGGGCCAGGCACCTGGCGCTGCTGGGGTCCCTGGCGGCCCTCTGGGCCAACATCCACGGGTCGTTCCCCCTGGCGGTGGCCCTGGCAGGCCTTCCCTTCGCCCGCCGGGAGACCTGGCGGGATCCCGGGGCCCGGAGGCGCTGGGCGGCGGCCCTGGTCGTGGTCGCCCTGGCCACCCTGCTGAATCCCTGGGGCCCGGCGATCCATGCCACCGTGGCCCACCACCGGGGAGCGGTGTACCGGATCCTCAGCGAGTGGGCCCCCTGGAACTTCGCCCAGGACCCAGCCCGGGACCTGGCCCTGGGGGCGCTGGTGGGCGGTGCCGCCGCCGGCTTCCTGGCCCGGTCGCGCCGCCGGGCCCTGGACGAGGTGCTGCTGCTGGGGATCTTCCTGGTCCCGTTCTGGCGGGCCGAGAAGTTCGCCCCGGGGCTCCTGGTCGGGGCCGCGCCGGTCCTCGCGGCCCACGTGTCCCTGCGGACCTGGGCGGTGCCGGTCCGGACCCTGGCGGCGGCGGCGACGCTGGCCGCCGGCGCCCTGGCCCGTCCGGGATACGTCCTGGACCTCTCCCTGGATTTCCGGGAGATGCCCCGGGAGGCCGTCGCCTGGGCCCGGGAGGCCGGCGTCCGAGGACCGGTGTTCCATCCCTTCAACGTGGGCGGATACGTGGCGTTCTTCGGGCTCCCGGACCTCGAGCCCCTGCTGGACGGCCGGATCTACATCCACGGGGAGCGGGGCCTTGCGGCCTATTTCGGGGCTCTGGGGTCCGGGGACCGACTCCGGGAACTGACCCGGTCCCTGGGGATCCAGGGCGTGCTGGCCGACCGCCAGGATGCCTCGTTCCAGGGGATGGTGGAGCGCCTGGACGGGGATCCGGAATACGCGCTGGCCTGGCTGGACGACCGCTTCGCCTGGTTCCTGCCCGCCGGGCGGGCCCGAAATCCCTTCCGGGCCCTCCGGGCCGGGACCGATCCCCGCTACCTGCTGGATCTGTCCGGGGACCGGGTCGATCAGGCCCGGGCCGAGGCGGACCGGGTGCGGGAGACCGGCCGGGGGGAGGAGACGCGGGCCCTGGTGACGGGGCTGCTGGCCCTCCGGGAGGCACGGATCGGCTGGAACCCGGACACGGTCTTCCAGCCGGAGGTCGATCGGATCCGCAGCGGGGAGGCGGCGGAGGTGCTGGGGGAACTGTCCCGCATGCGCCCGGACGTGCCGATGTTCGGGTACTTCCGGGGGCTCGCCCTGGCCGGGGCCGGCCGGTGCAGGGAGGCCCGGGAGGCCCTGGCCGGGGCCCGGGCCTTCCCCGATGCCCGGCGCCTGCTGGAACGGCTGGCCCGGGAGGGGTGTCCCGGGGAATCGGGCGAACCTTGACGGAGGCTTTCATGGGACGGGCGCTGCTGGCGGTGGACGGGGGCAACACGAAGACCATCGGGGTGCTGGTGGACGAGGAGGGAGACCTGCTGGCCCATGCCCGCACGGGCTCCTCGAACTGGCAGACCCTGGGGGAGGAGGGAGCCCGGCGAGCCCTGGGAGAGGTGCTGGAACCCCTGATGACCGAGGCGGCGAACCGGGGGCTTCGGGCCGGCGCGGCGGCCCTGGGCCTGACGGGGTGCGACCGGCCCCGGGACCGGCAGGTGCTGGAGGGGGTGGTGGCAGGCCTGCTGCGGAAGGGACCGGGGTGGGATCCCGGGGGGGAAACGCCCTTCCTGGTGCTCAACGACGCCTACCTGGTGCTCCGGGCGGGCACGGCCGACGACGTGGGGGTCGCGGTCTCCTCGGGAACCGGGGGCAACTGCGTCGCCCGGGGGCCCGACGGACGGCGCCTCCAGGTGGGCGGCCTGACCACCGAACTGGGGGACGGGGGCGGGGCCGGGGACATCGCCCTCCGGGGACTCCAGGCCGCGGGCCTGGCCCGGGATGGAAGGGGCTGGCAGACGATGCTGACGGACCTGCTGCTCCAGGTGGCGGGACTGGACCGGGTCGAGGACCTGATGGACTTCGCCATCCCGGGGCCAGGGGGGCGGGATCCGGCCGAGGATCTCCCCCGGATCGCCGACCTCGCTCCCCTGGTCTTCGAGGCCGCGCGCCAGGGCGACCCGGTGTGCCGCCGCATCCTGGAGGACGTCGGCCAGTCCCTCGGCCGCCAGGCCATCGTCGCGGCCCACCACTTCTTCCGCCGGGAGGACGTCTTCCCGCTGGTCCTGGGAGGCAGCGTGATCCGCCGGGGAGCGGTGGACGACCTGGCCCGGGCCATCGTGCTGGAGACCCGGACCCTCTTCCCGAACGCCCGGCCCGTGACCCTGGCCCACGAGCCGATCCTGGGGGCGGTGCTGCTGGCCCGGGACCTCCTGGCCCCCGGCACGCCCTGGGATCCGGGACGAGTCGAGACCCTGGGCCGTTCCCTCGACGCCCTGCTGTAGCCGGATCCCGCGGGATCGGATCTCCCCTGCTAGGGTTCCGCCAGGACCCGGACCTCGACCCGGCGGTGGTCGGTGGTCCCCGGGGGCAGCAGCACGATGCCGACCTTCCGGTCGAAGGGCTCCTGGACCACGTGGTCGTCCATCCCCTGCCAGGGCTCGATGCAGGCGAAGGGGGCCCCGGCGTCGGACCAGAGGCCCAGGTGAGGCAGGTCCGGGAAGGCCACCCGGATCCCCGTGTCCCCGTCGGGGTCGCGGAGTTCCACGGCCCGCAGGCCGGGCGGCACGGTCGAGAAGTCCAGCATGCAGGTGCGGTCCCACTCCTCCTCGGACAGCACCAGCCGCCCCCCGGGGACGGGCCACCTCGTGCCGTCCAGGAAGCACCGATCGTCGTTGCCGAGGCGCCAGGCGCCGTCGGGAATGATCAGCCGGCAATCGGCCTTCTGCCCGGCCCCGGGGCGAAGGGGCAGCCGGAACCCCGGATGCCAGCCCACCTGGAAGGGCATCGGCCGGTCGTCCCGGTTGGTCACCGCCATCTCCACTTCCAGGGACCGCCCCTCCAGGCGGTAGGACACCTCGAACTCGAACCGCCAGGGGTACATCGCCAGCGTTCCCGGGTCCCAGGCCCGGCGGTAGGCCAGCCGTCCCTCGTCGACGGCCGCCTCCGCCAGGTCCAGCCGGAGTTTCCGGAGGAACCCGTGGAGGCCCGGGAAGCGGACTTCCTCGCCGGTGGTGCACCGGGACCGGTCGCCGTGGAGGCCCCCGACGGCCGGGAACAGGATCGGGGCATGGCTCTTCCAGTAGCGGGTCGGGTCCGACAGTTCCCCGTCCCGCCACAGCAGGCCCAGGACGTCCCCTCCGGGGGCCTTCCACCGCAGCGAGATCACCTCGGCTCCAGTACGACGGACCGAGATGCCCAGTTCCCCGGTCTCCAGCACGTCGAGGTCTTGCGATTCGTCATGGCGCCAGCAGTTCATCGGGTCCTCCGGTCCGCCGGGAAATGTTAGAGTAGTCCATTCCCGGGGCTGGAGGGCAGGTTCGTGCCCAGAGGCTTGAAAGGGGTTTCGCGTGTCCTGGTGGTTGCGCTGCTGGCCGGGATCTGGGCCTGCGAGTCGGGACCCGGCGGCAACCTGCCGGATTCCGGATCGTTCCTGGATTCCGAAGCGTTTCCGGACGGCGTTCCCGATCTTCCGCTGCCGGAGGATGCCCTGGTCGTGGCCGAGGGATCCCTGGCGGCTCCCGAGGAGGCGTGGATCGCCGCGGGGGCTGCGTGGTCCCGGGCGTCGTCGGCCGCGACCCAGATGGTGGTCGCGGTGAACGGACTGGTCCTGTGCAGCCTGGACAACTACGGGCAGTTCCTGCGGAAGGAGCGCCTCGACGCGGCCCGGAAATCCCTGGAGGTGCTGGCCTCGGCGGGCGAGGGACTGGCGGCGGCGGCCGACGTCCTGGACGGGTCGGTGGCCGGGGCCCTGGCCGATCCGGGAGTCTTTCTGCGGTCGCCCGTCACGGCGTCCTTCGCCCTGGCGGTCCGGGACGGGAAGGTGACGGACCGCCTGCGGAGGCTGGCCACGGCCTGCACGGACGAGGCGGAGCGGATCGGTGCTCTGCTGGACCCCCTGGACTTTCTGTCGATCGACAACGCGGGGCTGGATCCGGTGGTGGAGGCCCTGGCGGCGGCGCCGCGGATCGCGGTGGCCGCCGGGCCGGTCGTGGCCTCGGCGGGCACGGTGACCCGGGCGGCCCTCCCAGTGCCGGCCCGGGCCGCGATGGCCGTGGAACAGGCCTCCCTGCTGACCGTCCTGGTCGGGGACCTGCCGGTGGTGGCCGGCACGGCCGGTTCCGACGGGACCGCGGGGCCCGTGCCTCTGGCCGACGGCGGGGCGCTGGCCTGGAGGGGGGACGGCCTGGCTCCGTCCCCGGCGGATCGGGCCGTCGCGGTGGACCCGGGAACGTCCCTGGAAGGACAGGGGGCCATCCTGGCGTTCCCCCATCCCCGGGCCGCGGTGGTGGACACCCATCCGCTGGCGCCGGGGGAGGCCTGCCGGGTCGCCGACGATCCCGGGGGCGGCTGTGCCCTGGCCGCCACGGGCCTGCTGCCCCCGGGCGTCTACGTGGACCGCGAGGCCGGAGGGGCCCTGGTGACCGTCGAGGCAGGTCCCTCCCTGGCGGTCGGTCGTCGCATCTCCGCGGGGCTGGACCGGTACGAGGTGGTCGTGGCCCTTCCCCAGGACCCCGACGCCGTGATGCCCGCGATCGCCTCGATGTCGCCGGAGCAGGGC
>Ga0302250_1001680_pt1 | contig 15843 bp, 23 predicted proteins | sample AAG_RA_Asp_MG_FD_193536 | JGI IMG/M metagenome (GOLD analysis project Ga0302250, IMG submission 193536) | Enriched activated sludge microbial communities from anaerobic digester in WTTP, New Holstein, Wisconsin, United States - AAG_RA_Asp | ecosystem: Engineered > Bioreactor > Anaerobic >... | reverse complement strand
CCTTCCGGGTTGCTCAAGCCATCCACCGAAACCAGAAGCCGGTATGTGTCCGACGTACTGGAGAACTCGATCTGGGTGCCGGCCGGACTATACCATGTGAGGATCATTAGCTCATCCCCCCAATGCCGTTAACTCCTGCGAGTCCTTTGCTCACAGTTTTGACAGTGATCCCGCCAGCGGTTTGATCATTAACCGTGAGAGCGACTTTGACGGTTTGCGCCCCCGATCCGGATGTGCCCTGCCCCATGCCTTTTGCCACAATGGCCTGTACGCTCGCTCCTACCTGTGTGAAATCGGCGGATTCGAGTTTCGGGGCGGATACCGGAGTGAACGCTGCCGGGGTCCAGTTAGGGCCATCCTTGCTCATCACGATCATATTCTGAATGATCGGGTTGGTGCCGCCGAAGTTGACCGCCGCCGCCATGAAGTCCATGATCTTCTGCTCGGCAACTTTGGCGATCTCTTCAGACGTGGCCCAATGAGTGAGATCCAACATTTCGAGCTCGGGGTACTTCTCGGTGCGGTACGCCTCCATATCGTCAAGGTGTTTCTTGAAGGCGTCCGTGCGCTTCTGGTACTCGGAGGTGATCGTCTTGGTTTGATCAACCTCAATAGAGGCGGGATCGGTTGCTTTGGATGCCCCGGAGATCGTCGCCTTACCGGACGATCCGAGCATCGAGAGGTACGTCCGGGCCTTCTCGGCCATACCCTTTGAACCGCCGCCTTTCTCTGCCCGATCAATAACGGCCTGAAGCTGATCGGCGGTCATGTTGGCAAGGTCGGAGAATCCAGCCCAATCGGGACCGACGCCGCCGGTATTCAGGGCGGCTTTGTTGGCTGAATTATACGTCGGACCGCTTGCGACACCGGCCGCTGCAACCCCTGCCGCCTGAAGCTCTGCTGTGATCCCGGCGCATTCGTTTTTCAGGCTGACGGCCCGGAGCCGGGCAAGCTCCAGATTCTCGTTAAATTCAAGCTGTGTTTTTACGCCGGTGCTCTGCCAGTCGTTTGTCTTCTTCTTCAGCTCTTGATATTCCCGCTCTGCCCGGTTGGCCTCAATGGTTTTCCGGGCAAGCTCGGTCTGCTTTGCGACGATCTGCTCCGCCGTAATCTTCTTGGAGTTATCCGATGACAGATCGGCCGGTAAGCTTGTGCTGCCACCAACCCCGAACCGTCTTTCTGCATCAGCCCGTGCGTCAAACGCGGTATCATTCAGGGCCGCCCACTGGTCTTTGAAGTCAGCAACCCATTCACTCCATTTCTGCTGTTTCTGCTCGAATGTCAGGCTGCCATCAGTAGAGAGCGCAACCCATTTGGCGGTCGCTTCGAGTGTAAAAAGAACCTCATTGACCCGCTGAAGGAAGAAGTCCATCGCCCGGGAAGCCGGGGCGTTGGCATCACCAAACGCCTTTTCTACTTCGCTGGCCCACGTGGCAAATGAGGGGGCGAGCTTACTACCGACAGTATAATTGAGTTTTTGCAGGGTGCTGTCCAGATCCTTACAGGCATTTTCATAGTTACGGAGCTTGCCCCGCTGATCTTCCGTCAGCGTGTTTGCGGTGTTGTAATACTTCTCAATCCCGTCTTTCCCGAGCGCGATATACCCTGAGAGTTCCTGATATCCCCGGCCAACGAGGATATTGGAGGCAGTTACGCGGTCCGCAGAGGATGAGAGCCTACCAAGCCCCCCGATTACCTCCGGGAATATTTCAGCGGATGATCGCAGGCTGCCGTCAGCATTCTTGTAGCTGACGTGCATCGCGTCCAGCACTTTCCGGGCTTTCTCTCCCTGCTCTCCCTGATCGCGAAGGTTGATCTGGAGCTTGTTGACCATTGCGGCCAGGCTGGAGATGTCGCTGTCAGCGTACCGGGCAACATTGGAGAAGCGTTCCAGCTCCTCATTAGTCATCCCGGTAGTAACACTCAGCCGGTCGAGCACACTGACGAACTCGGCGGCTTGATTTGCGAGTTGGATAAACTGCTGTCCGTACGACATCAGCTTATCAAAGATGAACATCGTAGCGCTGAGGCTCACCGAAACATCACGATAGAACGCGAGGATTCCACTCTGCGACTTATTCAGGCCATCCAGGAACTCGGACGCATCCAGCCCGAACTTGGCAAAATATGCCTGTATCCCGTCATCAGCCACGGCGACCACCGACCCGCATCAGCTTTCGCTCCAGCTCCGCCTCGGTTTTCGCCTTCTTCGGTTTCCGTCCCCTGAAGATCATGTACTTCTCCGGATTCGCTTCTGTATCCCCTGCACAGGCCCGCACATGGGCGATCAGTGCCGCATTCAGGGCGTCTTCCTGATCACGGAGCCGCTTTGCCTCCGCGATGCAGCCCCGGGCCTTCGTGTAGTACTCCGCCGGGGTCATCCGCCGGAACTCTTCCGGTGTCAGCCCGCAGAGCCCGTACGCGGTTTCTTCGTTGGCCCGCTCGTAGGCTTCACTGAGTTTTTTGGGGGTTCGCCGCCTACCTGCTCCGGCTCATCGGCAGGATTCTCCTCTTCGGATCTTTTCGCTTTAGGATCCCCTCGCCATTCCAGGGCGATCAGCGCTTTGTCCACGTACCCGTAGAACGCCAGAATACCGGCGGGGCCGGGGAACTGCCGGCAGAACTTCTTCACGTAGTCGAATGCGGGTTCGAGGCCGGTCTCATCCTGCGGGAAGATGTAGACTAATCCGGAACCGTCCTTCGCCTTCTTCCGGAGGGCGTGTTGGAGGATCTTCGCGGCGTTCATGTACGTCATGTTCTGCGGGTGGAATGCTACGAAGAACGACAGCGTCCGCTCGATCTCTTTGGCGTCGCCATCCTCCAGCCGGAAAAGATAGGTATGGCCGTCGATCTCAATCGGCAGCGCATCGTCAGTCACTTGTTACCGCCTCACGTTGGGCTGGCAACTGTGCCGTGCGTGACCCGGACCCAGTACACCTTCGGAACCTTGCCGGATTCCCAGACAACAATCGGGATGTTGGTGATGCTGCCAACTGCGGTGCCGATGGTGATCGCGCTGGATGCTGCACCGGATGCAACGATCGTACCGTTTACGTAGATCGTGCCCGCTGCTGCAATCGGGGTGATCTTGATACCCGTGTCGTCGCTGAAGCTGGTAACGAAGTACTCATTCACCGCGTCCGCTGCTGTCGGGGTGAAATTCGTGATCGCCTCATCTGCCTGATTCTTGAACGAGATCCAAGTGGTTGTCAGGCCGGCGGATACGGTCTTTACTCGGGTGATCTTGGTCTGCGGGGTGACGGTGACTTCAATCTGGTGCCCGTCTTTCAGCGGGACTTTCTCGACCGGTGATTTGATGAACCCGGAGAACGAGATTGCCCTGCCGGACGTCGGGAGAACAAAGGTCCAGAGATCGGTTGCCCGGTCGTACACGTCTTCAAGGAGATCGTCGTGGGCCGTAATCGCCAGATAATTCAGGGTGAACTTCGCCTGCCCCTGCTTGATCCATCCGGCGATGACCTGCTCGATCATGTCCGGGCTGTCGAAACTGGTAGCGTCAACTTCCTGTACGTCGGGGATCGGAAGAGTCACATCGACCAGTTCCCCGATCAGCGTAGTGTTCCGGATCACCGAAACGTGCGCCTCAATCGTTTTCTGTTCTGTCATAGTGTTTTACCTCGATTAGTAAGCGTAAGCGATCCTGAAGTCCCGGTGCCGAATGTAGACCTTCGCCTCAGTGTTCACGTCGGGGATTGCCCCGGCATCTTCGATACTGCTGGTGAGTAAGTACTGCTGTATATTGCTCACCGGATCCAGCCCTGCGGTGAGGATGAGTGGCTCTTCACACGGAACCTTCTTTTTGAGGAGGAGGGAGAGATATTCCGCCACGGTATCAGAGCTGGCAAAAACCGAGACCTGTACCCGGGCGTGGCTGTTATCACTCGAAGAAGTGCAAGCGTCGCCGATATCCGAGACGGTTCCCGGCAACAGGAGGTAGGGGAGCGTGGGGGCGGTTGGCACGGTGTCGATTTTGTACACCCTTGTGCTGACGATTGCGGTGATCTCCGGAATGTCTTTTATCCGGGTCACCATCGCAATGATCGGGTTGCCGGGCATCAGACTCTCCCCGCGAGTTCGGTCTCGTAATACTGCATTGTGGCAACGTCGCGATCCCACTCCTCGCGGTTGAATAAGCCTTTTGCCATTCGCTCATACTTTGCGAGATTGTGGTCGAATGCAGGCCTCCAGCGGGGCTGCGGCGCCTGATTGTAGAGCCTGCCGAGGGAGTCCCGACCGACAAAACCGTACTCGAGGCGTCGGGCATACGCTACGTTGCTGCCAACCAGCGCGACCGGGTGCCCGTTTTCCTCCGACATCTCAACATGCACGGAGCGCCGGAGGGTGCCGGTTACGTACTGGATGATTTCTTGCACATCGTTCTTGTACTCATTTCCCATGAGTTTGGCAATGGCAGCCTCATTCTTTCTGACGTTCTCGCCGATCCGCTGGATATCCCGTGATACCTGTTTTAGTGGGGAGATATCGAACGAGAAGCCGGCCATCACTGCCCCCCGTTGATCTTGCTGCCGAAAAATCCCGCAATGAACGAGATTATGGATGCAAGCCCGATCACTTTCCAGAACGAGTTTTCCAGCGTCCTGATGCGGGTTTCGTGGTCATCCTTGCAGGATACCAGTACGTCCAGCTTCTCGTTCATCTGGATCAGGAGTTCGCGATCTGTCTGTGGTTCATCGGCTGCCATCGTCACGCACCCACCCCGCCGGTTGCCCCGGCTGTCGCGATCTCGCAGGTGATATGCGAGACGATCTTCTGCGCTGCCTCGTAGGTTTGCTTCACGCTGTTGATCTGGAACGTGCCGGTGAACCCGGTCTCGGTGCTGGTGATGGTGTCGCCTTCCGATACGAGAGTACCGGCGGGTAGGACCACATGCGGAGAACTGACAATATACGGCACGTTGCGGCTGCCGATCCTCATGGATTCCTGAGGTGAGGAGAACCGGCACGATACCGTCGATGTGCTCTCATCCTTGACAAGCTCCTGATTGGTATCGCAATGATCCGCCTGCGATACGAACTTGCCCGACCATGTCGCCGTGCTGAGGGTTTCCCCGGCGGTGAACGTGCCAGTCATGGATTTCACGACCAGGACCCCGCTTGCCACACTCACGATCTCGGCAGTCTTATGCGATGTGCCGCCGGTGATGGTTTGCCCCACGGTTGCGGTGCCGGTGGTGGGCGTGGTGAACGTGAGATCCTGTTGGTAGCCGTTGCTGTGCTGGAGCGTGGCGGAGTGGATTAAGAAGACTGAGGGGTATGGCATCAGTACCTCAGCTCCAGATACGGGTCGTCTGCGTTCGGTACGATGATGATCCCTGATCCTCCGGCATAGTTGGCGTACTTCGTCACGGATTCAAGAGCCCGGGATTCAAACGCGGCGGCTTCGGTTTCCGGGGATGCGCCTGTACTGAAGGAGATATCACCGAGATTCAGAGAACCGGGCCGGCTGAGTTCGTGGGCCTGCCGGCGTTTCAGCCATGCGCAGGTAAAACAGATCGAAGCGTCACGGAGATCGGTATCACTGGTTGGAAGAGCGGTTATCCCGTTCTCTCGCAGGATACTAACGATCCGTTCATCGCTTTTCAGGATCCGCCGTTCTACAATCGCTTGTGTGGCAGTACCAAGAGCTTCGCCAATCTCGTCTGTGATGTCAAGATAGGTACAGTATGCCACGGTCCCGCCTCACGGTTTATAGATCACCAGGATCTTCGTGTTGTGTGCTTCGGACCAGCATTCCACATCGACAAACTTCCCGTCTGCCAGCGTCTCAATGAACGTGCGGGCGTCTGTTATTGCGGTGCGTCCGGCGTAATATTCCGTTGCGTAGGTTGCTACCATCGATCAATCCCTCCCGAAAAAGGGATTGATTAGGCCCCGCTCTGGAGGTATGTGAACCTGGGGTCCATCGGTGCGCCGCCGAAGACGTGCCGGACACGGTACATCACGTTGTCGGTCTCGAAATCTCCGGAGAACGGAGAGGTAAGACCGCCGCCGCCAACCGCTACCTTATTGCTGGCCTTCATGACAACCTCGGGGCTCTCGTAGCCACGGAGGTATGCGAACTCCAGCGCTGCGCCGTCTGCGGGGTCTGCGAACAGATACCACGCGGTTGTGCCATGGGTGGTGTCGATGATCGGCAGGAACGGATCGACATGGAGCTGGAGCCCCATCTGCGGGATCACATTGGTGGTCGGCATCGGAACCGCTGCGGCGACCTGATCGTTGATCCATGCCTTGTTCGCGCTGGTCAGGATTGACCGGGCGGTGAACTCCAGGGACGGGGGAACAACAAGGTGCTTACCCATAACGCCGATAGGCTCGCCGTTGGGGTCGGTCTGCGCTGCCATGAGTTCCATGGTGGTTTCGAGGTTGTCGATGGTCAGCGGGAGAACACCAAGGTTGGTCACGTCCTGCCCGCAGTCGGTGATCGCTGCACCGTAGAGGGATGGGTTACCGTCGCCGCCGGCACCTGCATAGAGACTGGTAACAAACCTGGCTTCAGAGCGGAGTGCTGCGGTGCTGAACCGGGCCGGGATGTCGTTGAATGCCCCGAGCGAATCGTTAATGAGCGATTCCCACGAGATATCGAACTGCCGCCCGTACTTCTTCACTGCGTAGGTATACCGGCAGTTGGTCGGCTTGACCGGCTGGTATTCGCCCTTCTCGGGAACCACTGCGAGCACGTTGTCAGCGCCGTGGAGCTTCTCACGCCTTACGGTGTTGAAGTCCGGAACGGTGGTTACGCGGACGTAGCTCTTCCAGTCAGCATAAACCGCCTTGTAGTTGGCAAGGAGCTGGCGGTCGATGACCTGCCCGAAGAGATATGGGAAGTCGGAGGTAGTGATTGCCTCTTCAATCCGGGCCTCGTGCATCCTGCGGGAAAGCCGGTCTTTGTTCATGATCAGGTCAAGTGCGCCCGCCATTGCGGCTTCGTTGACCGTGTGCTTACGGGTTGCCTTGAACCCGTCCCAGTTGTTCATTGTTTCAAGGAAATCTACCATGTTCTTTTCCCTCCTCAGGCGTTTGCATAGCACTGGATCCAGTACTGCGCCCCGCCGATGTACACGCTGATCGCTGCGTTCTTCGCGCCGCCAGTCTTATCGGCTGCTGCACCGCCGCAAGTGGTCGCGGCTTCGAGTTCAAGCAGGGCCTCTTTGGTGCCTGCGGTACCTGAGCTGTTGACGTGGATCGCGGACCGGATCGCGGGTGCTGCGCCGGGTGCGCCTTCCATCATGATGTCGAGAGCACGGACGAACGGGGCTTCTGCGCCGTTCTTGTTGTCGGTATCGAGTTTCAGAGCGGTCATGCTGGAGACTGTTGCGTCGGTTGCCTCGTCACGGACGACCTTGAACTCAGCCGCGGTGATTTCTCCACCAGTGGCGATCAGGTTGTCCACGACACGCATGTTGATCCCGTGGATCTGTTCGCCTGCGGTCAGGAGCGTTGCCGGGGCAATACATGCCTCAATGAGCTTTGCCTGCCGGACTGCGGTGTCGCCTTCCAGGAGGAAGTTGCCCGCTGCCGTGCTGCCGCTGCCGAAGTGGAGGATCCCCCCAAGCGGGTTGGGTGCGTTGTGGACCTTGACCGCTACCAGGGTCGGGCTGGTAGTTGATGCGGTGACGCTGCCAAGCACGTAACCGAAGAACTGGAAGTGCTGCGGGTCCTGCTGACCTGATAACAGGTATGTGCTGGTCCCTGCGGTGCGCTGGATGTAGATCGGGTCGCCATAGGTGAGCGCCTTTGCGATGCCGTCGCTGGTGCCGTCAGAGACGCAGCCGAGCACGTTGAGATACCAGATCCCTTCCGTGTCGATGCTGATCAGGTCAGTTGCTGCGGCGGCGCTTGTCATTGCAACGCCAACGATATTCGCGCCGTACATTACCGGGTCGCCCTTGTCCACGAACCCGTCAGAGTGATAGGGGTGCGTGAGTTCGCTTTCTACAACAGTGAGGTACCGGCCCTCGAAGGTGCTGGATCCCTCTTCTCCGGCAGTCCTGCCGGTAATGGGGTATGCTGTCATGATTACCTGCCTCCGGCGGCTACTTCCGCCATTTTCTTTGCCACTTCAGCGGTCTTGCCCTGCGAGCGGTATACTGCCTCGAAGGATTCAACGAGCGCCTTGTGAGCGTCGCCATCGTTTCCGCCAGCGGGTGCGCCGTTGCCCTTGATACCGTCGCCGCCGGCTTCCTTCCGGATCGCGGCGATCTCTTCGGTCTTGACCTTGATCGCTTCTTTCACGAGTTCGGCAAGTTTCGGGGCGTCAACTTCGCCGGATTCAGTGAGCGGGATCTGTTTCATCAGGGCATCGGTAAGCAGCTTGCCGGACGCTTCCGGCAGTTTTGCCTTCCCGACTTCGGCCTTGACGTACTCCGCAGCCTTACCCTCGGCGATCTGCGCCTTGAGTCCTGCATTCTCTTCCTTGAGCGTCTTGATCGCGTCGGCTGCTTCGGTGAGCTTGACGCTCTGGTCCTTTGCGGCCTCCTCGGTCTTCAGCTCGGCTTTGAGCTGTTCTTTCAGCTCAGCAACGATCTCCGGGAACTTGGTACGAACCTCGGAAAGCGTGAGTGATTCCTGCTTGTCGGTTGCCATGTGATCTTCCTTCTGCTGATCCTTGTTCGGGTTCGGATCGTGCCGGACCTTCATTTCCCCGAACAGCGTTCGATAGTGCCCGCCTGCCCCCGGAACCGTGACGAAATCAACGGTATTGAGATCGTCAGCGAGCAGCTCCGTAATGATCGGGCCTTTCCTGCCACCGGCTTCCCCCATCTCCGAAACGCCGGAGACGTAATGCGAGATCCCGATGTGACCGTCCATCGCTTTGATATCCTCGACGAACTGCGGTAAGACGCGGGCCTGTGCGTAGACCCCGGGGCCGTCCCATCCGGCGGCTTCGTAATGCCCTGCTTTCGTCAGGATAGCGGCAAGGGGCGATTCGCCTTTGATGGTCCTGGCAGGCTGCTCCTTTGCGGCGGTGCGGGTCGGGTGGTCGATGTGCATGTGCATCCCTTCAGGATACACGCCGTCCTCGCAGGCTTTGCGGAGGACTTTTTCAGAATAGAACCCGGATGAGCCCCAGCCGGGTGAGATAATGTGCACATCGATCAGCAAGCCGGGCTTCTCCTGCTTGCCGGTCTCGATCAGCCGAAAATGAGCGATTGGGCTATCAAAAATGGCGGTACTGTCTGCCATTGGTACTATTGGCGTTTTGACGCATTATAAGCGGATGCCGACGGTATACCGTCGTGAGTATACTTATCGGCGGGAAGTGTGGGAAAAGTGGTATACCAACGACGGAGAAAAGAGGATTAATTGGCCGGGGCTTGCCGGTATATTTTATAGCACCTGCACCCGGGATCGGTTGGGGGCTCCGTGTCACCCGATGAATACACATGACCCATCGGAACCCATCCCTCAGCCTCGTTCGCGGCGTGTTCCGGGCGCACCTTTGAGTCGTGACTTGTCATCCACATCTCTTCCATCGTCACGCCATCGTCTTCCAGCGACCGGGCGAAAAGTTCATTACCCTTTTCGTATGCCTTGCCCGTCTCGAATACCGCGATCCCCTGTGCCCGGTCTCTGCTGATCGGGCCGTCAAAGAGTTTCTGGATTTCGCGGGATGTAGAAGTGTAGGACCAGCCCTCATCTATGGCGGTCCCGATCATCCGTTTCAGGCTCTTTCCCGTCGTTCGGTTGATACCTTTGATATAATCGACGTTGCCACCGGTGCGCTGGAAATAGGCGACGGCGCGGGGGTTTGCGAGATTGAACGACGATTTGGCGTCAAATAATCCGATCTGTTTTTTGAGCTGGTCCGCGCCGGCCACTACTCCGTCAACTTCCGCGCTGAAGACCGCCCGCTGCATCTCCGGCAGGGTATTCCCGGCGATCTCATCCCAGATCCGATCCCACTGCTGGAGCGTAAGCTGCGTGGTTTCCTCGGTGAGCATCCGGCGGTATGATTCCGTGAAAAGATACCGCTGCTGTGCGAGCGCTGCCAGGACTTGCCGTTTCTGCGAGCGGAACGCGGCGGCGATCCGGGGCCGGTGCTTGGCGGCCAGCCGGTCCTTCTGACGCTGCTTGAGTGCCCCTATAGCCCGGGCCTGTAACCGTTCGGCTGCTTCAGAGAGGATCACGCTTTTCTTTCCCCGACATCACAGAGTTCCCGCTTTTTGTCATATGCCGGGCACTTGTCTCCCGTGCACCGGATATTTAGCCCGGTTGCTGCCGCGATCACCGGGCAAACCATTTCGCCAATGAGGACACGCATGATTATGCCGCCTGTTTCTTCTTCCGTGCTTCTGCTGCAATTTCCTTGGCGGCAAAGGCGATCTGTGCGAGCGCGTCATCCGTTGCCGGCTCATCGGTGCCCGGATACGGCAGAGCGCCGGACGCTTCCAGCGCAGCGGCCATCTCGTCGAGCTCTTCTTCGGGCGGGAGTTTCCATTCCAGCGCCTCGTATCCTGCCTTGACGTAATCCTTTGCTTTCAGCGCACCCGTCCATCGGCCTGTGCTGTCGCGGGCGAATGCGTTGACGTTCTGGACATACTGCTGCATGTTGTCACGGACGGGCGGGAATGATACCTCGAAGTCACTACCGTCACTTTCGAGAATATACCGGAAGATATCCGTCAGAACATCTTTCCAGCCGGTTTGCCGTTCCTCGATCAGCGTAATGAACACCGGGCTGATCTCTTTCGCGGTTGCGAGGTTGCCGGTGCTCGGGTCCATCGTGAGGTAGGTCTCAGGCACGCCCGTTGCGGCGCTGACCATCAGGAGATACGTGCGGGCGTCTTCCACACCAATGACCTTGCCTTTCCCGGCATCGATCACTTTCAGGTCGTTGCCTTCCTGCGCTACGACCATTGAGCCGGAGGGGTTGCTCTGGAGCGGAGTACCGATATAATTAGTATCGCCTTTGAACTGCGCGGCGATCTGCGCTGACTGTGATGCCGTGCCCTTGGTGGTCATCATATGGGCGTATTTCCTGAGGGCTGACAGGATCGCGGCGAAATCTTCCAGGATCTTCTCGTGCGGTTTCGCCCACCGGCAGGCCGCTACGAACTCGTTAAGGGCGAACTTCGCTTTAAGCGGTTTGCGGGCGGAAACGTGGTATACTACGACGGACTGATCGACCTCGTATTCCGTGCCTTTGACCTTCAGCTTGAATTGGGGGATCTCCTCGGGTTTTACGAACATTGACGGGTATGCTTTCCGGTGCCCTTTTCCCTCGTCGTCCATCCACTGCCGGATATAGAACATCGGGCGGTTGGCGTCGTCTTTATCCGTCACGATATCGGCGATCTCGCTGTTACTCCACGCCCGGATCCCGACCGGCTCCTGATCCTTCCAGATGGCAATAAACACGTTGCCGGTCTTCAGGAGTTCAAGGTCGATCTCCGTTATGGCCTTGTGCGTGAAAAAGGCGTTACGGTTGATCGGGTCTTTCTGGATCGCCGTGATGGTCTTGCCGGTATCGCTTTCCTTATCAGTGGGAGTGATCGAGTAGTCCATCGCAAACGTGAACTGCGTCTTGACGTTGGCCGCCCGGTTGATCAGGGGGTTGAAGGTATACATGAAGTTGGTGATATCGGCGTACATGTCGATAGTGGACTTGTTCATGTACCGGAACTGATCGGAGTTCGCGCCGCTGACCCGCATCCACAGGTAATCGCGGTCCACCCGGTTCGCCCAATCCAGATCCGCCCACGCTTCCGACACGCGCCCGGCATCACTCTGCCCGCGTTCTTCCAGCTCCAGCGCGAGGTTGTTGGTCCGGGCAACCAGATCCTCGTACATCTTGACAAGCTGCGGCTGTGATTGCGCTATGGCCGTTTCTTTCATAGGTTTCTTGTTGTTGTGGCTCATTGCACCCACCGCCCGCCTTCAAAATGCCCGGGGTTGGTCTGCGCCTGTGGTTTCAGGTGTTGCGGGGGGATTGGCCGGGCTTCTGCGTTCCGGCACCGTCCGGTCTCATCAATGCCGATCAGTTTCAGGGTGCAGGTCGGTTCGATGCCGGTCTGGATGTTGAACCGGCACGTTGCGGCGGCGCACCCGATGATCGTCTCGCGGAAATCACCGGGCATAGTTCACACCTTCGCGTCGTTCAGGCATACCCGGCAGTCGCAGGTATCCTGATGTGCCATCAGCCATCGGTACTTGGTGGCCGGCATGACGAGGTGAACCTGCTCTTCCGTGCTAAGACGTTTCGGTAAGGTCTCGATCAACCGGCCCACAACCGCGTCGAGGTCCGGTGCTTTGAACACCTCTTTCAGCTCTTCCAGTCGGGTTTTCGTGTCCAGTTTGATTTTCATTGTCGTTGCGGTCTGCTTGTCCTGCTCGACAGCTTCCTCAATCGGCGTGGTCTTCCGGATCTCGTCCGGTACTGGTGCTGCCGATACTTTCTGCTCTGCCGGCTTTACCGGCTGGGTTTTCTGTGCCTTTCTGCTCATTGTTTACTCCTTAAATCTCGTAATCGTCGTTCAATACGTAGACCCGCGCTGGTTGGTTTCCGTCATCAATCGGGTGGATTTCATCGACGTAAGCAACAAGATATCTCATGGGGTCCATACCGTGATCGTTCTCCTTCAATGGTGCCTCTTTGTTCGGCTTGCCGTCCTTTGATGGAGTCCAGATATACGATTCCAGTTCCTGCTCGGTGCATGTGGGTTTTTTATCGGCGATTAACGACGGGTCTGCTTCCACGAGCGCGCCGGCCATAATAAAAATGCGTGGTTTCCCATCCCCGGCTTTCCGTAACCGGGTTTGGACCGCCTGAATACCGAGCGATACGGCCTTCATCGCGGCTATAGTGGGGATTCCATACCGTTCAAGAGTTGCCCGGTCCTCCGCATCGTGATCCGCGATTGTCGCGTGAATACGCTCATTTTGCGAGAGTTGGTTGATCTGCCGGGCGTGGTCCTCTACGAGCGTCCGGGTCTTGTAAATCTCCCGGTATAAGTAAAGCCTGCCGTCCGGATCCATCGCCCACCACTGGCAGACAAACGGGTTAGTATACCCAAAATCAATAGCCCGGAAGCGCACCCAATCGTCCGGGATAGGAAACGAGTTGATGATATGGACTGCACGATCAAACTCTTCATAGACCGCGCCTTCCGCTGCCGCCCACTTGCCTTTCCGGAGCCTCAGGTACCGGACACCCGTAAGGTTATCAAGAACGGAAAGGGACCGTTTACCCTGCTCGGTGATCGCGTGCGTGATCGGATCATAGAGCGTCGGGTTGTCCTCATGTCGGGATTCAAAGAACGTAAGCCGCCCCTTTGCCGCACGGTCCCGGATCCAGTGTGTAGGCGCACCGGGGTTACAATCCGCCATGACCTGAGCGTATGGCATATTGCCCGCTCGGCCCGTGGTCCTGGTGGTGATGATTTCCCAATCGTTAAGCGTCAGCTCCTCGGCTTGGTTGATGTACACGACATCCCATTCAGAGGAGAGGACTTTATCCGGAACGTCCATTCCACCAAGGTAAATCCGGCTGCCATTCGGGTAGATGTAGCCTTCGACATGCTCCCCGCCGATCTTCTGCACCGGGGTTTTCCGCTGGTCGAATGACCCTTCGCCATCATTCGCAGTAGGATCCCACGCACCGAGCACCTTTCTTTCAAAGGTGATGAGGACGGAGGTTTTCAGGCTCTTGTAAGTCTTCCGGACGATGATCGCCTGTGCACCGGGATATCGCCACATCAGGCCGTCGAGTTTTTCCAGTGCGGTGCGGGTCTTCCCGGTCTCTGCCGGACCGCTGATAATGACCTCCGGATCTTTGCATTTCCAGAGTGAGAGCCCGGCCCCGTATGGCTGGAAACCCTGCGCTGCGCCTGCCGGAAGCTCCATTACAATATACGGAGTGGCGGGCGCCGCCATACTCATAGATCCTCCATACTCGCACCTTTGAGGATCTTCACGACGATGGTTTTACTGGACGGGTTTTCAGGTTGTTTGGGATCCTTGAACGACCCGAGCACCTTGCCTTTAAGCTCGATCTGCTTCTCCCTCCGAGCCAGACCGAGCAGCGCGATCTTCGGGTCATAATCGGGATTAGGGATCTCAATTCCGTTTGCGTCCCGGATCGTCTTCTTGATAGCGTTGCTGATGATGTACCGGGCGATCTTCTCTGACTCGTGGACTTCACCAAGCAGATCATCAGCATCGGCAATTTCCTGCGCTTTGGCTGCCTGCTTGATTTTCGCAATCACATGTCCGTTTTTGACATGCCGCGATAGGGCATCATCTGATACGCGGAACTGCCGCGCGATTCCGCGAATGCTGGCACCATCAGCGACGAGCGCTTTGTCTATCTCGTGCCGCGCTTTGTGCTGGCAAATGGTGCACTTTGGGGCCATTCAAGAGCCCCCGCTGGGAAACAGAATAGCGGAAAATCGGGTCACTTATTGCATTATTGGAGATTGGGGTATAAAAAGAATATGGTTGCCTGGATGGATCGTGCAATGGAGGGGTTATGCTTGTTTCATCGCCTCAATCGCGCTTGCAGAGATCCGGTAGTGCCTGCCGAATAGGACCGCCTTGATCTTCCCGTTGCCGATCCATTCCCGGATCGTGCGATCTTTCACCTTCAACGCAGCGGCTACTTCTGCCACGGTGTAATACTGTTCCAGCGCCGGGGTGGTCATAAGTTCACCAGCGCCATGTCAATGGTGAATTTACCGCCGAACATACCTTCTACGGTGAGGGTTTTCTTATTGATTTTCAGTACTTTTTTCTGGTTGAAACATCCTGCATTGACCATATCCCCCACCTTCACGGATTCCCGGATCTTTTGCCGGTGTGCCTCATGCCGGGCTTCTGCATCCCCCTTTATCGCTACGGGCCGGGCCAACCGTTCCGCCACCCGGGCCAGATGTTGGCCTTCCTGATACGCGGCACACGCTTTTGAGCTGAGGCTTTGCATCCGCTCGATATCCCTTTCATGTCTGCGCTGTGAGTGGTGCCCGACAAGGATCGGCTGCCCGAATGGGATCATATCCGCTATTCGGTGTTCCTTTTCAAACAGTGATTCCGCTAATGCGGATTTCTTGTCAGCCCGTGCTTGTATCCGTTCGGCTTTCCGGTCCGCTTTTGCCTGACGGTATGCCCGTAGTGCATCACCGGTGAGGGGTTCAAAGGCGTTGTCGGGAGCTTCGCTGTCGAACACTTCAATTTTCCGGGTGCCAATCAGTGCCGCAACCTGATCCCGCTTTGATTCCGGTACGATATACTGCTTTTCACCCGGCTGCCATACGCCACCCAGAGCACGTATTTCATGGCGGATCTTGTAGGTATCGCCCGAAAGGATGATTACGGGGATCATGCCCCGCCCCGCTTCTGGTTGCGGCGCGTACCCCTACGTGACCGCATTGAGATCCGACCACAATGATCGCATACTGCCGGGGCATAGTGGCGGGTCCTCACGCCACGCATATGCCCCCCGGTTGTCCCTACTGCCAATGTCGATCCTTTCATCGCGATCACCAGAAGCGCCCGTCTTTGTGTTCGTCAGCCAGCGCGAGGACCTGCCCGATTGTTTTGTCGGTCAGGTATTCAACGACAAAGATCAGATTGCCGTCGCCCTCAATGCTTTCGTCGTAGATTTTCACGACCAGCCCGTTGTAGGGGTTCGTCAGCATCTTGATCACATGGTTCGCGTGCTGTGCCTTGTATTCGTTGATCCGCTTGCAGACTTCCGCGATATTCGCTTTGTATTTCCCGTTTCCTTCGTTGATTGTTGCCATTTTGTTCCACCTTTGTTATACTACATAGTATGCACTAAAAGTATATAAACGTATGTCAACGC
>Ga0302250_1001679_pt1 | contig 15877 bp, 12 predicted proteins | sample AAG_RA_Asp_MG_FD_193536 | JGI IMG/M metagenome (GOLD analysis project Ga0302250, IMG submission 193536) | Enriched activated sludge microbial communities from anaerobic digester in WTTP, New Holstein, Wisconsin, United States - AAG_RA_Asp | ecosystem: Engineered > Bioreactor > Anaerobic >... | reverse complement strand
GACCCTGCCGGTTGTGGGAGTCTCCAGGCCGGCGATGATTCTAAGGAGGGTGCTTTTCCCCGATTGCCCCGGGCCAAGGATCACGACGAACTCGTTCTCCTTGACGCTGACGCTGACATCCTCGAGCACATGGACCTGCTGGGTCCCCTTCTGGATGAACGTCTTGCTGATGCTTTCGCACACGATCTTGTATTCGCTCTTCTCTCCCACGGTACTGACTTCCTTTCTCTGCAACCAGAGTCTCAGCCGCTTGCTCTTGCCGTGCTGACGCGGATGGAAGGACCCGGCTTATAAGCCAACGACTTCCCGTTTCCAGGGACAAAGCAGCTTTTCAAGCCCGGTGACCAGAAGCGTGGTGAGCCAGGCAACCAATGCAATGAGGATCATGCCGCTCAGGACCATCGCTGGTTTTGAGAGGGTCATTCCCTGGAAGATGATGAATCCAAGGCCGGAACGGGAACTCACCAGCTCGGCAGCCAAGACACAGGTCCAGGCAATGCTCAGGGAGATTTGCAGTCCCGCAAAGATTGCCGGAAAGGCGGCCGGAAAACAGACCTGGAGGATTTCATCCCGGCGATTGCCCCCCAGCACGCGGACCACGTCGTAGAGCTGCGGTTCGATGAGTCTGACGCCGTTGTAGGAATTGAGCAGACAGGGTACAAAGGTGCCGATCACGATGATGAAGACCTTGGAGGTCTCGCCGATGCCGAACCAGAGAATGGAAATGGAGATCCAGGCAATGGGAGGCATTGGTTTGAACAGATCGAACACCGGCTTGACCACCGCATTGATATACGGGTTGAGCGCCATCAGGAGGCCAAGGGGCACGGCCACGACGGCGGCCACCGCAAAGCCGATCAGAATCCGCTGCGTGCTTGCCCAGATATGCCCCCAAAGCGACAGGCCGGCCAGCCGGTCCGTGATCATCGAGATCGACTGCAGCAGGACCTGGTAAGGGCGAGCCAGCCCCCCCTTGAGCACGTCGGTTGTGGCCGCATAGTCCCACACCAGAAAGAATGTCACAATGGAGACGGCGTAGAGAAACCATTGATTCTTGAGCACGATCTTCAACGACAGCGGTCGCTTTTCCTTCACCACCATCTGTATTTCATTGGCAACGGTAGACATCCTGAGTTACCTCCTTATTCCCGCGAGCAGCTTCTTCTCGAAATAGTCGACAATGACGCCGATAACCGCGCCGGTAACCCCCACCATGATCATGCCCAAAACCACCATGTCAGGCATGGCCAGGCGGCGGCCCATGGTGATGAGAAAGCCCAGACCGGTGTCGGCTGCCAGGAGTTCGGCAGCGACGAGATTGGTCCAGCAGTAGGCAAGGGCAATCTGGAGGGCGCCGAAGACCATGGGGAGGGCGGATGGGATGCAGAGCTTCGTGAAGATCTGCCAGTCCGTGGCGCCGTAGGTACGGGCCATCTGGATCAGGGTGGGATTGGTCATTCTCACGCCCACGTAAGAATTGATCACGCAGGGAACGATTCCTGCTATCCAGATGATGAACACCTTTCCGGCCAGGCCAATGCCAAACCAGAAGATCGTCAGGGGAATCCAGGCAATGGGGGGAATGGGTCGAATCATTTCGAAAATTGGCCGCGCCAGTCCTTCCACCACCACAAACCAGCCCATCAGCAGGCCGAGAGGGATGCCGAAGATGAGGGCCAGAATGTAGCCGGTAAAGGCTTCCTGGATGCTTGTCCAGGCATGCCTTGCCAGAACCGCGCCGTCGGGATTGGCCTCGGTGAGCTTCACCACAAAGAGTTGATAAACCTGCGTGGGTGAGGCGAGCATACTGCTTGGGACGATTTCCAGGTCCACGATCAGCTGCCAGCCTACCAGGAAGAGCATCAGGCTCGCTACCGGCAGGATCCTCAACATCAAAGGCTTCTTGACCTTCACTTCCTCATAGGCCATGGTTCGTCTCCAAGCTGGATTGGTTCAAAAATATCGTAATGAAATCTATAGCATAGAATGGCTCGCTGCCGTTTCCAGAACCTGTCGAGTCTTGCCGGGAAGACCGGCACATCCTCCGGCCTTCCCTCTCTTCTTTAGCCTTCCATCTCAGGTCCCGTTGCGTTCACACGCATCAGGGCCAACCGCATCAGGGAATCGGGGTTTTGACCATTTTCAGGAATTTGCCGGTGATGTAGTTGCTCTTCATCACCTTTTCCTTCTCTTCGGGCTTGAACCTGCCCTGAGCAGTGAAGAAGTCCAGGATCTCCTGCTGCCACTTATGAACATTACTTGGCCCGGCCGAGTCATCAAACATCTTGATCTGCTCCTCCAGCGTGAAAACCGGGTGCATCAGCAGGTCCATCTTGGCGGATTCGTCGGTCAATTCCATCCCGGCCCAGTCTTTGAAAAACCTCTTGTACTCGGGCACCAGCTTCTCACCGTCCTTCTTGATCTGGTTGATGACGCGCATGCACACCCGCAAGAACTTGGCCATGACTTCGGGATTCTTCTCACTGAATTCTTTCTCTGCAATGAACACAATGGGCTGAGCCCCACCGGCGGTCTTGGTGTTGGCTGCGATCTTCCAGCCCTTGCCGAGTCCGGTGTAGATATGAGGGGCCCAGAGCACCACGGCGTCACCGATGCCAGCCTCGAAGGCAGCCACCGCCTGTGCCTGGTCCATGTTCTTGAGTACCACATCAGCGTCCTTCAGGCCGAAGACCTCAAGCCACTTGCTCATGGCGAAATGGCCGGAGGACACGGTGGTGACGAGGAGGGTTTTGCCTTTGATGGTCTCGGGGCTTCCGTAGACCTCGGGGAATTTGGGGTTGAAGCCTTTGGTCTTCAGGATGGGGCTGTCGGCCCGCACCATAACGCAGTTGGTCTCGGACTCATCGTTGCCGATGGCAAACAGAACCGTGCCGTAGCGGAGGGCACCCACGTTGGCTGGGACCCCGCCCATGCCGGCGATCACCCACTGCTTGGCGGGCAGGGCTTCCATCTGTGCCATGCCGGAGTCAAAGAAGTGGAGCTGCAAATCCAACCCTTCTTCCTTGTCCCAGCCCTTCTCCTTGGCATACCAGGGAATGAAGGTCTCATGTTCCGGTTGCCAGGCCGTGTTGAGCACAAAAGGTTTTTGAGCATGGGTGACCCCAGCGCCGCCAAAAATCAAGAACATCACGAGAATCAAAACCACGGAGAAAATGGACCGCTTCATACTGTTCCTCCTTCGATAAGACAGTTCAAGCTCTTCCTTCCCACAAACCCTGAATTTCATCCAATTCGCACTCGGTTTCTGCCTCTTCCCTCACCGCTTTGCCTGTCCACCTCCTTTCAACTGAGCCTCCCAATCGACACCGCACACACTGTACCCTCTTGCCTCCAGACTACCACCAACGGATCAGGTCCGTGACCTGTTTTCTGATTGCCACAAAGTTCGGGTCGATGACACTTCTCGGACGGGGCAAATCCACCTTCACTTCCGCCTTGATGGTGGTTGGCTTGTTGCTCAGGATCAGGATGCGCTCCGCCACATAGACCGCCTCCTCAACATTGTGGGTTATGAAGAGGACGGTGCTCTTGAGAGCCTTCCAGAGGCGGACCAGCTCATCCTCCAGGTAGTATCGAAGCTTGACATCCAATTGCCCGTATGGCTCGTCCATGAGCAGGAGGTCCGGATCCACGGCAAAGGCGCGGGCGACCGCCATTCTCTGCTCCATGCTGGATGACACCTGGTTGGGATAGAGATCCGCCGTGTCCGTCAGTCCGACCAGGTCCAGAATGTATTTCAACCTTTCTTCCAGCTTCTCCTTGGGAAACTGCTTGACCTCCATCCCAAAGGCCACGTTCTCCCGTACTGTTCTCCACGGCATGCACGTGGGCTCCTGGAATACAAACGAGATGTTGTGCTTTTTGGGGTCGGCCTCTTCGCCATCGATGTAGATGTTACCTTCCGTGGTCGGTATGAGTTTGGACAGACAGTTGAGGAATGTTGTCTTACCGCATCCCGTCGGTCCGACGATGCTGAGAAACTCTCCCTTGGCCACGTTGAAGGAAATCTTGTCCAGAACCTTCAGGTCGCCAAAGCATTTGGTGAGGTTCTTGACCTCAATCTTTGTCTCTCGGTGGTCTGAATCATTCCCGGTACTGCCCACTGTTTCCTCTCCTCTCCCCATTATCGATGGATAAGCGCCCGCCTGCGGTCGTTGGCTCCCTCCGTCTAGGCCTGAGGTTTCGCCTGCTCCTCACGGGTCAGTAGCACGGGGCATGGGGCACAGTGCACCACATGGCTGCTGACACTGCCGAGCAGGCGATCTGCCAGCTTGCTGCGCGTGGATCTCCCGAGAACCACCAGATCAGCTCCCCAGTGGGAGGCCAGCTCGCAAATGCGCGGCCCGGGTTTACCCTCTTCCACGGAAACGTGGGCGGTAACTCCCTTCGCGGCAGCTTCTCGGGCCAGCGTCTCGAGCCATGCCCTGGCGTACTCAATGGCCTTCCCGCTCTGCTTTTGCAGCAACCGCTGAGAATCCGACCTCTCAAGCTCCACTATCGTAGCGATGCTGTCCTCCATCTCGGCCAGGGTGTCCTGCTCGAGGCAGCAGAACAACATGAGCTGGGCGCCATCATTCACTGCGAGATGGAGAGCTTGAGTGAACATTGCCAGGTACTGGGTGGCCATGTCCATGGCCACGAGAATCTTCTTGTACTCCATGTCTCTGTCTTCCCTGCAGGCAAACCGGAGACGCCCCGGGGCCGGGGCCGGCGCGCGAGGCCGGCCGCTGCAACACCGGCCGGCCTCACAGCCCTGTGATGAGAGAGCAGTTATTTCTCAGCATACTTGTCCGCGACTTCGAGGGCCTTGTCCATGTTAGCAATGCCCTCGTCAATCTCGTCCTTGGTGATGATGAGCGGCGGCGCCATCGAGATGACATTGCCCGGATTCGCCGCCATGGCGATCATTCCGAGCTCTCCGAGCTTCCTGGCAACCTCGAGTTTGGGATTCAAGCCGGGGCGAATCTTGGCCGCCACCGGCATGATGGGCTCGCGGGTCTTGCGGTTCTTCACCAGTTCCAGTCCGACAAACAATCCGAGTCCGCGGACATCGCCGATGCAGGGATGCTTCTCCTTCAGTTCCATTGCTTTCTCCAGGAGATACTTGCCCATCTTTGCCGAATTCTCGATGAGGTTGTCTTCCTGGTAGATCTGGATTACCCGCACTGCCGCGGCACAACAGAGGGCATGGCCGGCATAAGTAGCCCCATGGGAGAAGAACTGGTCCTTGAACCGGTCGGCGATGGGTTTGCGCACCACCGTCATGCCCAGAGGCAGGTATCCGCAGGTGGCCCCCTTGGCCAGGGTCATGATGTCGGGCACCACATTCCAGTGGTCCATGGCAAACCACTTTCCCGTTCGCCCGAAGCCGGTCATGACCTCATCGGCAACCATCAACGTCCCCCACTTGTTGCAGACCTCGCGCAGCCGTGGAAAGTACTCCGGGGGCGGCACGATGATGCCGTTGGCCCCGGTCACGGGCTCGAAAATGATCCCGGCAACCTTTTCGTCGCCCCCCTCGAGCTCGATCACCTCGTCGATGTACGTCACGCACCGCAGCTCACATTCGGGATACTTCTGACCGAACATGCAGCGATAGCAGTAGGGTTGCGGTACCGACACCCACTCGGTGCCGCCCAGCACCTGCGCCCAGTTGCGCGCATCACCGGTGGAAAGAGTCATGGAAGTGGCGGTCGCCCCGTGATACGTCCGATAGCGGGTCACCATCTTCCGCTTGCCGGTGTACTGATGGCAGATCTTGACCGCCGCTTCGTTGGCTTCGGTGCCGCCAAGGGAAATGAAGGTGCGGGACAGGTCGCCCGGGGTGATTTCCGCCAGCATTTTGGCCAGCACCGCCCTGGGCTTGGTGGAGAAATTCGGAGCAAATGAGGTCAGGGTCCTGGCCTGCTCACAGATGGCATCCACCACCCGCTGATCCTGATGACCGATACTGTGGCTCACAAAGCAGGAACTGAAGTCCAGCCGTTCCCTGCCGTCTTCCGTCTTGAACCGCGCCCCTTTGGCGCTCACCACCCGCAGGGGGGCTGCTGCCGGCTGATAACCCCATGAATGGAAAATATGCTCCACCTCATAGGAATCCAGGTCTTCTTTCTGCGAAGGGATATTCTTCAGATCAATCACTTCAAAAACCTCCAATCCGGGCCTTTCTCGAAGCCCTATTCCACGTTGAGATGCTTGTACTTGGGCAGCATACGGAAGGCCTTCTTCAGGGCATCCCGCCGGAAGGGTTCGGCCAGGACTCTTTCGCCACCCTCGATGATCCCTTCGATGACACAGGGCTTGCCCGATGCCACCGCGTCCCTGACGGCGTCCCCGACTTCACTGTAATTCTCGACCCGATAGCCCTTGGCTCCCATCACTTCCGCCAGTTTGGCGTAGTTCGGGTTCTCCCTCAGGTTCGCCCCGATGAAGCGGTTGTTGTAGTAGTCAATCTGGTTCTTCTTCTCGGCGCCCCACTCGAAATTGTTGGCCACAATGGCGATGACCGGAATCTTCTCCCTGACGGCCGTCATGACCTCGGCCACCCCGCTGATGCCATAGGCCCCATCGCCCTGGAAGGCAAACACGGGCACGTCGGGCTTGGCAATCTTGGCGCCCATGGCCGCACCGTAGGCGAATCCGCAGTTCCCCCAGCTCAGTGCCGAGATGTGCTGCCGGGGCCCATTGAACTTGAAGTAAGAATTGGCCATGGAGGAATTGTTGCCGATGTCGGTGGCGACGATGGAACCGGCCGGCATGGCCTTGCCGAGTTCCCAGAGAAAGCGGCGGGGGTGCATCAGCTTGGCGGTCGAATTGGACCAGCCCTCCAGTTCGTCAGCCCAGACTTTTTTCTCTTTCTTGATGTCGGCAACGCGTTTGGCGACCGGCTTCAGGTTTGGCTTGAGGTTCTTGACGAGGGCGAGCAGTTCTCTGGCGAACTCTTTGGCGTCTGCCATGCTCGCTACATTGACCTTCTTGCTGAGGCCGAGGACCTTGGGATCGACGTCCACCTGAATGATCTTGGCGTTGGCCGGCCAGTATTCAATATCATACTGGGGCAGGGTGCCGAACGGCCCGAGACGGCAGCCGAGGGCCAGGACCACATCAGCTTTGGCAATAATGCGCATCGCGGCTTTGGAACCACAGTAGCCGATGGGACCGACCGACAGCTCGTGATCATTGGGGAAGGCGTCATTGTGGAGGTAGCTGTTGACGACGGGCGCGGTCAGATAATCTGCCAGAGCCTTGGCTTCCTGCTGGGCGTCTCCCTGCGATACCCCGCCGCCGGCCAGGATGACCGGGTACTTGGCGTTGGCGAGCAGCTTGGCGGCTTCCTCGAGGGCGGCCCGAGGGCCGGCGCCGCGCGAGATATTCAGAGTTTCGTAGATTTCGTCTTCACAGACCCCGTAGAAATAGTCGCGGGGAATATTGAGCTGGGTCGGGCCGTTTTCCGTCTTTGCCATGTAAAAGGCACGGCGGGCCAATTCGGCCATCCGTTCGGGGCGGTTCACCCGCACCTGATAGACGGTCTGTTTTTGGAACATGGGCATCTGATCCAGCTCTTGAAAACCACCGGTGCCGATTCCCATGGAGCCGGTCTCGGGGGTGATGGCCACCACCGGCGAGTGGGCCCAGAAGGCGGCTGTCAGCGCCGACACAAAGTTGGCGGCCCCGGGGCCGTTCTGGGCGATGCAGCACTGCGGCTTCCCGGTCACACGGGCCAACCCGTCCGCCGCATGGCAGGCCGCCTGTTCGTGGGCAACCGGCACGAAGCGAATGCCGGCATCGGGGAAGAGGTCGAGGGCGTCCATGAAGGCTGATCCCACAATGCCGAACACCGTAGTTACGCCTTCCGCCGCCATCGTTTCAACCAACGCTTCACTGGGGGTCATTTTCGTCTTTGCCATTACTGCCGTCTCCTTTCTCTGGGCTCCTTCAGGAGCACCACAATGAAGTTGAAAACCCATCACTCCGATTCACTGCAAGATTCTCTGGAATTCGCGCTGACCCCGGGTCCGTTGCCTCCGACGGGGCTCGCCGGGGCGCCGACTCTGCGCCAGCTGCAATCATCAACGGCGGCTCACACCAGTCCCTGATCCATCATGGCATCCACGACCTTGGTGAACCCGGCGATATTGGCGCCCTTGACATAATTGCCAGGAGAGCCGTATTGCGCTGCCGCCTCCAGACAGGTTTTATGAATTGTTTTCATGATGATCTTCAGCCGGGCATCCACTTCCTCACTGGTCCAGCTGAGGCGCATGCTGTTCTGGGTCATTTCGAGCCCTGAGGTCGCCACTCCGCCGGCGTTGGCCGCCTTTCCGGGAGCGAAGGGGATGCTGTTGGCCTGGAATTCATGGACAGCTTCAGGGGTGCAGGGCATATTGGCGGCCTCGACCACCGCTTTGCAGCCGTTCTTCACAAGCATCCCGGCCTGATCCCCGGTCAGTTCGTTCTCCATGGCGGTGGGGATGGCAATATCGCATTTCACTTCCCATGGCCGTTTGTTGGGCACCCACTCACAGCCGAACTTGTCGGCGTATTCCTTGGCGGATTTGCGGTAGATCGTCCAGAGGCTGGCCATGAACTTGAGCTTCTCGCCTTGGATGCCGTCGGGATCGAAGACATAGCCGTACTCGTCCGCCAGGGTGACCACCTTGCCCCCCAACTCGTTCACCTTCGCCACCACATAGGCACCGACGTTTCCATAACCCGAGATCACCACCGTCTTGCCCGCCAGGGACTCACCACGGGTTGCCAGCATCTCCTCGAGAAAATAGACCACCCCGTAGCCGGTCGCCTCCGGGCGGATGAGGCTGCCGCCCCAGTTAAGGCCCTTGCCGGTGAAAACTCCGGTGAATTCGTTGCAGAGCTTCTTGTACATGCCAAACATGTAGCCAACTTCCCGCGCACCCACTCCCAGATCCCCGGCAGGAACGTCCGTGTTGGGCCCGATGTGCCGGAAAAGCTCGGTCATGAAGCTATGGCAGAAGCGCATCACTTCGTTGTCTGACTTTCCCTTGGGATTGAAGTCGGCTCCTCCCTTGCCGCCGCCCATGGGCAGGGTGGTGAGAGCGTTCTTGAAGGTTTGCTCGAATCCGAGAAACTTGAGGGTGCTGAGGGTGACCGAGGGGTGAAAGCGAATCCCGCCCTTGTAGGGGCCGATAGCGCTGTTCATCTGAACCCGGTAACCGCGGTTGACCTGAACATTCCCCTGGTCGTCCATCCAGGGCACCCGAAACATGATGACCCGCTCCGGCTCGGTAATCCGCTCCAAAATCTTGGCCTGCCGATACCTGGGGTTAGCCTCCAGAACCGGTTGAATGGATTCCACCACCTCGCTCACGGCCTGGTGAAATTCTTTTTCGTGGGGATCCCTCGCTTTTACGATGCTCATGATCTCAGCTACCATTCGATGCCTCCTGGATTGAGTAATGAGGCCGGCAGGAGTCACCTGTCCGCCTCATTCGAACCCGTCCGTTCAGAGCAGGTTCTCATGGCTCCCGCCGGCGGCGGGAGCGTCGATAAAAATGACACCAAGCGACTTCTTCCCATCCAGTTTCAGGATCATCGGAGCGTCCAGCTGAAGGTGCGCCACATGGAGCGTTTCATGGGCTGGCGAGAGGGATTGAAGCCAGTTCCAGTCGAGAAAGTCGCCTCCCTGCAGCGTCACCATGAGGTAGCTGATGCCGAGCGAGGTGATGTTGTGAAAGAAATGAGATCCCTGGGAGGGTTCCGCCTTCAATTGGGGGGTAGTGGTCTCGACGATGGCTCCCACCCCCGAGATATCCGCCCAACCAACCGGAATCCCCAGCCAGCGGTCGCCGGAACCCCACCGGCCGGGTCCGATGAGCAGGTACTTGCGCCCGCGACGGCTGAGCGCGGCGTTCAGTTCCCCGAGTTCGCGTGCAATTTCAGGCATCCGGACGGTGTCAAAGACTTGCGGCTTGACATAGAGAATATCCGCAAGGTCCTTTTTCCTGCCATTCCCGAGAGCATGGGTGGAGTAGCAGAAGGCCCGCGAGATCTCATGAGGGCTGATGACAACTTCGGTCAAGGTCTCTTCACTGGCCATGGGCCTGACCTGAAGCAGGCTCAGTTCCGGTCGCTGATCCGGGTCGGAACCCAGGTTCACGGAAAACTCCAGCTCCACCTCGCAGCCCATTCCTTTTCGGGCAATCTCCAAGACATCCGAGAGGATCCCGGCCAGAGGGTACCGCTTGTATTTGAGCACCTGGGCAAAGGTGAGGAGCTTGGGGCCGGGCATCATGGCGCTGTCGCGGATACAGTGTTCAACCGGACTGTAAGTGCTGGCCAGCAGCCTGACCGGTTCCTCCTCTTCGGCTTCCGCCACCTCCCGCCGCTGGAGGGTTGAGGTTTCGTCCATATCGAGCTTGAGGCTGGAGTTCTTCATCTTTAAGGCATAGAAGTAACGCTGGGCGTTGTTCAATACGTCTTCAACACTGGAGAACTGAGGCAGGATGGTGGGATAGCGGGGCGCAAAACGAAGCACCTTGCCTCCCTCCATGACGGTCTTGCCAAGGCCCAGGGCAATATGAGCGACGCCTTCCTCGGTTTTCATGGGAGGGACCGGATAGTAATTCTGGGACTGGGCCACCCCGGAAAGAGCAGGATAGAAATAGTCACCGTATTGCTTCCCAATGACCCTTTGAATGATGATCGCCATCTTTTCCCTCTCCGGGCCGTGGGAAGCTCTGGCGGCGAACGCCCTGGGACCCCGGAAATAAGTCGAAGCGTAGATCAGCTTGATAGCGGTGATGAGCTGCTCCAGTCGGGTGGCAAGGTCCGAATGATTGTTGGGCAGCATATAGGTTCGATAGAGCCCGGCATAGGGCTGATAATGATTGTCTTCCAGCAGTCCCGAGGACCGGATCGCAAGGGGCAGGTCCACCTGCGAAAGGTACAGGTGAAGCCTTTCCTCAAGCCAGGCCGGGAACTCAGCCCGCAAAAAGAGTTCCGCCACTTGGGAATCCGCGAGTTCCGTCTCCTTGAGCCCCTGCAGATGGTTGAACGCGATGAAGGCATCAAATCCCTCGGTGGTGATCACCAGAGTCCGGGGAAAGGTGATGTTCACCTGGGGATACTTACGATGCAGCTCGGGATGACGATGGAGCATGTTGGAAAGAAAGACCAGCCCTCGAGCCTTGCCGCCCAGTGAGCCTTTACCGATTTTCAGGAATTCCGTATCGAAGTCGAACCCACAGGCGTCAAAGCTCGCCACCAGCCCTTTCTGAATACGCCTGCGCCGCGCGCTGATGTTAGCGATGATGAAGCGGCGCATGCCTTCCACATCCCCGGAAAAGTCATTGTCGGTAGCAGGACGCAGTTTGGATGCCAGAATGATCTCCGACCGCGCAAAAAGCCACCTCGAAAAGTCGTTGCGACTCCAATGGTAGTAGAAAGACTCGGTGGGGATGGTCGGCAGAACCTTCTCGAAAGAATGCATGGTGGAGACGCGAGCGATCTCCCGGCCTGTTGGCAGGCGGAACACAAAATCGCCGAAGCCAAGCTGCCCGATGAGAAACGCTCGAACATCATCATGCAGCGAGGGGGAATTCTTGTCGATGAACATGGCCGGGATCCGGGCGGCGGCTTCGGCATTCGAGGCTTCGGCGCTCGTCAGGAGCAGCGGAATGTCGGGTTGCTCACGCTTGATCCGGGAAAGAAGGGTGATGCCGGCGTCATCCTTGAGGTTACAGTTCTGTGGGTAGCGAACGTCGGAGATGACCCCGAGGAGACAGGACAGGTAACGCTCATACAGCCGCGTTGCCTCTTCAAAGCTTTCGGCCACCAGGATCTTGGGGCGTGCCCGCATGGTGAGCAACTTGTGCTCCTCATTCAGCCCCTGTTCCATCACCGCCTGCGTCTGCTGCATGACCTCGCGGTAGAGCACGGGCAGCAGGGTGGATAGATAGATGGGGGAATCCTCGACGAACAGAATGACCCTCACCCGCGCTGTTTCAATGTCATCGTCCACATTCAACTGATCTTCCACGCTCTTCACCAGAGCGAGGATGAGGTCGGTGTTGCCGCTCCAGACGAAAGTCCGGTCAATGCCCGGAGGGCTTGGCTGAGCGGGGGTGCATCGCGGATCGGGGGCGGTATGGGTCAGCAGGATGACCGGCAGTTGCGGGTATTGCTTCTTCAGCTGTTCCCCGAAGGCATATACGTCCATGTCGGCCAGCCGCCGCATGGTGATCACCAGATCAAACCACTTCCGGTCCAGATAGTGGAAAGCCTCTTCCGCCGAGGAGACCCAGGTGAGACGGGGTGGTTCGCTGAGACTCAGGCCCTGATATTCGTGAATGAGCCTTTCCGCCAGCCGGCCGTCTTCTTCCATGATGCAGGCATCATAGAGAGTCGAAACCAGAAGGATCTCCTCGATCTTCTTGCGCATCAACTCATGAAAGATCTTGAACCGGGGATCAAATTCGTCGGCATGATGAGGTCCCTTAAGGCACATCTGACTCTGCTCTGATAAGCTCCTGAGATCCATCATTCCGACATCCTCAATGGAGTGGCAAGGCACCGGGCAACGCCTCCCCGCACAAGTGATATGTGATGTATCAGATATCAACTGCTCTGTCAAGCGCTTTTTTTGGGCTTTTCAGGCCTGAGAGCAAGGCTCCGCGATGGCCAAAAGCAACCGGTCAGCGTTGCTGAAACGCATTCACAGGGCGCCTCGCGGGATTGCGGGAGACAATGGGGGGGCTTGCTGGAACCTGCGGTGGGTCGTTCCCCAAGGTCAGGGGGGAACCTTCCAGGCTCAACGGCAGGAGGTTAGGGGAATTCGTACCTCTTTTCAGTGAGGAGCCTCAGACAGGCATCGACCACTTCGGCGTCGTAGAGCAGCGCCCGATTCCGGGAGAGTTCGTCCACCGCTTCCACTCTGCCCAGGGCCGCCCGGTAAGGGCGGTGGGAGCTCATGGCTTCGACCACATCGGCCACGGCAATGATTCTTGCTTCCAACAAAATGGCAGATCCGGAAAGTCCCTGCGGATATCCGGAACCGTCCATCCGTTCATGATGCTGCAGGGCAATCTGGGCAACGGGCCATTCGAAATCGATGCTCTTGAGGATCTCATAGCCGGCCATCACATGATTTCTGGTGAGGCTCATTTCCAGCAATGGCAGTCTGGAAGGTCGTGTCAGGATCTCCGAAGGCACCGATATCTTGCCGATATCATGGACGAGTCCGGCCATCCTGATGGCATCGGCCATCTCCAGGGAGAGGCCCAGCTCTGCGGCCAGGGTTGCGGCAAGATGGGCAACGCGACGCTGGTGGCCGGCGGTATAAGGGTCTTTCATTTCCACCGTCGAAGCCAGCGCCCCGACGGCCTGTTTGAAGGTGCACCGGAGTCTTTCATGAGCATTCTTGAGATCACGGTTACGGTCCTGAAGCTGCCCGAAGATCTGTCGCTCTCTTTCGATTCTCTTGATTTTCGCCTTCAGTTCCCCTGCCTCGAACGGCTTGGTGATGAAATCGGTTGCACCTGATTCGATGATTTCAGTATAGGAACTGAAGTTTCGCACACAATTTTACGGTGTAGCGATCTGACAATTTATTGAAAATTATGGGATTTTTATAGAAAAGCAGCTCCAAATTTAGTATGGTTGATTTTGCCAAATCACCGAAAAAACTAAAAAAGGAGCTGCCATGCAAAAGAATATCCCATTATCACTCTCCATCCAACGAGAAATTGAAAAGCACCGGCTGAATATGGAATCTGAAATCGATAAGTCCATGGATCGACTAGGATTTCGAACCCTTTTGAACCAGTCGGGCATCCGGAAGGAAAAGGGCTATGCTCCCATCAGCGTGCTGTTCGTCCTGATACTACTGCCGTTCCTCAAGCAGGGCGTCAGGGCTTTGTGGGTAAACCACTATTGTAGTCGGTTTCTCAATGCTCAAAAGGACACCATTTACCGGTTTCTAAACCATTATGGGTTCAACTGGCGCAAGTTTGTCACTCTTCTCGTCAATCGTATCCTGGCTATCACCGACACCAGCCCGTTGAATGATCGCGTTCTCATCGTCGATGATTCGGTGTTGCCGAAGACCGGCAAAGAGATGGAACTGGTGAGCTATCACCATGACCACAAAACCAACCGGTCACAACTGGGCTATCAGATGCTACAGCTCGGGTACCACAACAAGACTCATTTCTTTCCTCTGGATGCGGCATTCCACACCTCGAAGAACCGCCCGAATGAGACCGTGCGCTCATTAGATAAACGCTCTAACGGATGGAAGCGGCGCCAGGAGACCTTTCGCAAGAAGACCGAGGTCTTGCTCGAGATGCTGCACCGATGCTTCCGCAATGGGATTGACGCCCGCTTCGTCCTCTTCGACAGCTGGTTTGCCAACGATGGTTTGCTCGCCAACATCGTTGAGATAGGCTACGGAGTCATCTGCCGGCTTAAGGCTACGAAAACCCGCTACACCTATCAGGGCAAGGCATGGACCCTTAAAGAGCTGTGGCATGAAGTCGCAAGACACCGCCTCCAAGTCGTGCCGGGCTGGCACCTGAAAGCAGCTGTGCTGAATGTGAACCTTCCCCTTTCGGGTACTGTGCGGCTGGTTTTTGTGCGCTGGACCAAGAAACGGTGGCATTGTTTTCTTTGCACCGAAATCGATCTGGAGCCTGAAGAAATCCTCAATTACTATGCCCGCCGCTGGGCTATTGAAGTCTACTTTCGCGATGCCAAGCAGATGCTGGCTTTGGGGCAAGGTCAAAGCGAGTGCTTCGACGCCCTCATCGCCTGGACATCGATTGTGATGATCCGCTACCTGCTTCTGGTCTATATGCTTGCTGGAAAACAAGGGATGTCCAGCTCCATTGGTCCACTGTTTGAGCAGCTTGCCCAACAACACCTCGAGTTGACAGTCATGCCAGTCCTGATGGACCGTCTCCGGCAAGTTTTCATGATGTCAAGTCTCCTATTTCAGGAGACCTCTGAAACCGAAAATCTTCTGTATATGCTCGATCTCATTGATAATGCCATATGCCACAAGCCTATGAACTCATGTGCGAAACTTTAGTAGGAATATTCCGTATGCCCGGTCATGATGATGAAGTCCAGCGAGGGCCAGTTTGCCCGTGCTTCCTGCATCAGCTCCAGGCCACTTCTGTTCGCCATGAAAATGTCCGCCAGAACCAGGTCAAAATGCCGCAAGCCAAGTTTTTCCATGGCCTCAAAAGCGTCGCCGGCACCCTCGCAGGAATAGGACAGCCCCATGAGGATCTTTTCGATGATGAGACGATACTCTTTTTCATCGTCCACCACCAGGATCTGTTTCACAAACCGTTCACTCATCCTTTCCTCTTTCGCTAGCTTTCGTCCAGAACGCACCGGATGATCTCAGCCGCACTGCGCAATTCCAGCGGCTTCATCAGGAATGCCCTGACTCCTGCCTCCCGCGTCCGTTCATGGCCCAGCCGCTGTCTCCAGCCACTGCAGAGAATGATGCGAATATTGGGCTGGATGCGTCGCATCTCGCGGGCCAGATCGACGCCATTCATATGAGGCATGGTATAGTCGGTTATGACGAGATCGAAGTAGTCCGGATGAACCCGGAAAAGCTCCAGCGCCTCAAGGCAACTCGTCTTGGTCGCAACCACATAGCCGAGCAGCTCCAAATACCGTTTCCAGATGTCAACCAAGGCCGCTTCGTCGTCGACAATGAGAATCCGCTCCGTCCCCGTGGGTACCGGCACGCTGGGCTCTTCGGAGACGCTCAAGCTGGCTTCAATCCTGGGCAGGTAGACGTGGAAGGTCGTGCCTTTATCGATTTCACTGGAGACGCTGATGGCTCCTTCGTGCTCTCGGACAA
>Ga0302250_1001678_pt1 | contig 15894 bp, 18 predicted proteins | sample AAG_RA_Asp_MG_FD_193536 | JGI IMG/M metagenome (GOLD analysis project Ga0302250, IMG submission 193536) | Enriched activated sludge microbial communities from anaerobic digester in WTTP, New Holstein, Wisconsin, United States - AAG_RA_Asp | ecosystem: Engineered > Bioreactor > Anaerobic >... | reverse complement strand
CTTCACCTGCATATGTTCCCGGATCAGGAACCGGGCAAGCACGGCCCCCAGGTACGTAGTACACATACCCTGCGGCGAGTCCGTGTCATCAATACCGATCAGCATGTCTATATTAATATATGGGAGCGCTTAATCCATTTGTATCCACATGTCCCAGGACCGCCAGCTCCAGCTGGTCACCAGCGTGATGATAACGGCCGGCTTCGATGTTTCGGAGCGCTTCACCCTGCGCCCGAGGAGTTTCGACCTTATTGCGCGGAACAACGGGACGCTGCTCGTCATCAAGGTGGTCTCCCACATCGATTCGGTGAGCGAGGAGGTGTCGTTCGACCTTGAGCTCATCTCCCGGCTCCTGGGAGGGATCCCGCTCATTGTCGGCGAGCGGGCCAGGGACGCAGAACTGGAACGCGGGGCAGTCTACGTGCGGTACGGGATCTATGCAATCAGTCCTGCAACCCTCTACGATTACTTTGTGGAGAAGATCCCTCCGCTCGTGTACGCGTCGCCCGGCGGGTTGTATGTCAACATCAACGGCGATGCACTCAAAGACCTCCGTGAGAAGCGTAACATGTCGCTTGGCGATCTCGGCAACGTCCTCGGGGTCTCGCGGCGCACGATCAGCAAGTACGAAAGCGGGATGGGAACCACGCTCGATGTCGCGATCCGTATCGAGGAGTTTTTCGATACCGGGGTAGTCGAGTCCATCGACCTGGTCCGGCACGAGCCTCCGCTGGTGATGGCGTCCGAGAAGAAGGATACCGGCACGCACATCCAGAGCCCGATGGAGTTCCTCCGGCAGCTCGGGGTCTCTCTGCACACGCTGCACGGGGCGCCGTTCCAGGTCCTCCTCACCTTCGACAAGCAGACGATCCTGACGGGATACGGCCCGGCGCAGAAGGTCTTCAAGCGGGCTGCCCTGATCGGCAACCTGTCGCAGATCGCAAAGAAGCACGCGATGTGCGTCATCACCGATTCGGAGAAGGAGAAGAAGATCGGCCGGACGCTCGTGATCAGCGAACAGCGCCTGCAGCGGATTGAGGACGGGTTCGAGCTCCTCGACCTGCTCGGCGAATGATTTTTCAATAATCTTTATATAGAACCACAAACCAATTTTAGTGCTAAATCTAGTGCAAAACGTGGTGATTTTAATGTCACAGCAACTTGGAGGACAACCGATTCTTATTCTCAAGGAAGGCAGCACCCGGACCCGCGGTCGCGACGCCCAGGGTATGAACATCACCGCTGCAAAGGCAGTGGCAGCTGCAGTCAGGACCACGCTCGGTCCCAAGGGTATGGACAAGATGCTCGTCGACACGATCGGCGATGTCGTGATCACGAACGACGGTGTCACGATCCTCAAGGAAATGGACATCGAGCACCCGGCCGCAAAGATGATGGTCGAGGTCGCAAAGACCCAGGACGATGAGGTCGGAGACGGAACCACCTCCGCAGTCGTCATCGGCGGCGAACTCTTAAAGAAGGCCGAGGAACTCCTCGAACAGGACGTCCACCCGACCGTTATCACCCACGGGTACCGCATGGCTGCAGAGAAGGCCCAGGCATTCTTGAAAGATATCGCCATCGATGTCAAGCCAACCGACAAGGCACTCTTGAAGAACATTGCCGGGACTGCTATGACCGGCAAGAGCGCAGAGGCGAGCAAGGAGAAGCTCTGCGATCTCGTCGTCAGGGCAGTCACCATGGTGGCTGACGACGATGGCAGCGTAGACATCGAGAACATCAAGGTCGAGAAGAAGAACGGCGGATCCATTGAGGACTCCGAGATCGTAGAGGGCGTTCTCATTGACAAGGAGCGCGTCCACCCCGCGATGCCCAAGAAGGTCACCAATGCAAAGATCCTCCTCCTCAACGCAGCTGTCGAGTTCAAGAAGACCGAAGTCGACGCCGAGATCGCCATCACCTCCCCCGACCAGCTCCAGGCATTCCTCGATGAGGAAGAGCGGATGGTCAAGGGCATTGTCGACAAGATCGTTGCAAGCGGCGCAAACGTCCTCTTCTGCCAGAAGGGTATCGATGACATCGCCCAGCACTACCTGGCAAAGGCAGGCATCTTTGCCACCCGCCGTGTCAAGAAGAGTGATATGGAGAAGCTGGTCCGGGCAACCGGTGCAACCCTTGTTTCGTCTATCGACGCCATCAGCAAGGAAGAGCTTGGCAAGGCCGGACTTGTCGAGGAGCGTAAGGTCGGCGGCGAAGAGATGACCTTTGTCGAGCAGTGCAAGAACCCGAAGGCGGTTTCCATCATCGTCAAGGGCGGCACGGAGCACGTTGTCGACGAGCTCGAGCGCGCCATCCATGACGCACTCCGCGTTGTCGGTGTCGTTGTCGAGGACAAGAAGGTCGTTGCCGGTGGCGGTGCACCCGAGACCGAGCTCTCGCTCCGTCTCCGCGAGTACGCAGCAACCGTTGGCGGCAAGGAGCAGCTCGCCATCGAGGCCTTTGCAGCCGCACTCGAGATCATCCCTCGCACCCTTGCGGAGAACGCAGGTCTCGACCCCATCGACATGCTGGTCGAGATCCGTGCATCCCACGAGAAGGGCAAGAAGACCTACGGACTGAATGTGTTCGAAGGCAAGGCAGTCGACATGAAGGCAGCCGGTGTAGTCGAGCCCCTCCGCGTCAAGACCCAGGCAATCTCATCCGCAGCAGAAGCAGCGGTCATGATCCTGCGCATTGACGATGTCATCGCCTCGTCCAAGTCCCCCGAGCCCGCAGGCGGCATGCCCCCGGGCGGCATGGGTGGCATGGGCGGTATGCCTCCCGGCATGGGCGGCGATTTCTAAACCCGATACCCCTTTTTTAGATAGTTTCCGTCTGAATTATCCAGCTGTTTTTCTTTGCCGCATTTAGTCCGTATTCTACCAGACTGACACGTGACTGGCAGCACATGATCCGGAGTGCAACAGTATTCCAAGTCACCGAACCACTTGCCTCGTTTATCAATAAAAAATTCACTCTGTAGAAGCGTGCATGAACGATCCGGTTCACACCGGAACGATCAAAAATCCATGCGCTATGAATATGAGTGAGGATTCCCCGCCTCAGGGCCCCTCACGGGACATCGAATCGCGTGGGGATGAGATGGGAGAAGACGGTGAAGCGTTCTTCGACTTCGGCGGCCGTTCATCACAACCGGGGGTATGGGGACATCAGCCCCCATCATTACATCATTTCGTGTTTTTCACGGCAATGTCTTCGGATTATCTATGAACTTTCTCCTGCGCCCATCCTCAGATCAGGTCAGAGGCGTAAAAAGAAAAAAAGTGGTGTCTTACCAGGTTGCGTTGCTGGTCATATAGGTTGTCGGGGTACCCATGCCGTAGAAGGACTCGCCCTTCTTGACGATGATGACACCGGTCACGTTCAGGTTGTAGCCGTCGGCATACTCAAAGGTGCCTTCGTTCTCGCCAAAGTCATAGCCCCACTGGGCGGTGGGTGTGATATCCATGGAGTTGAACTTCCCTGCAATGGCACCGACTGCCTTGACCGAGTGGACTTTATTATCAGAGTTGACCCAGGTAATCCGTGTCCCGGGGAGGACCATCAGCGTAGAGGGAGTGAAGGAATCGTTTGCAATGTGGATCACGGTGACCTTGGTGGACGGGGTCATTCCGGCGGTCACAATTGCGGTCTTCGTTGCCGTTACTTCAGCAGTGGTTTCCGTGGCGGCCGGTATGGCTGTGGTGGCGGCAGGTGTGGTTTCGACAACGGCAGGTTCTGTCGTGGCAACGGGCGTCGCCTCAACAGTTGTCTCAATCACCGTCGGAACTGCGGTTGGTATTTCGGTTGCAACGGTTGTCGTTACCGGGGCTGTCGATTGCGGCAGGGTGCATCCGCTGGCCGCGACAAGGGCGATAACCAGAATAAGAAATCCAAGGATTTTCTTCATGATATGTAGTTTTATTTCTCCCTATGATTAAATTTACTTATCAGATCTCCGTTCTTTTTCTGTTAGGAGCACAATTTTTCTTTTAACCGGGAAATCCTGCGTTTCTCTTTGCTTTGGGGTAATCACGGGACTGGGGACTGCATGGAGCCGTTTACTTTCGGGATCGGCTCCCGCAAGGAAGATTTCTTCTCAAAGAACCGCAGAGAATGTTCAACAGGTTAATGAACCCGGACGGATCCAGTATCTCTCATGAGCGACCGGTTCATCTCAACGAAATATCGGACAGACTGTTATCATTGCAGGGAAATAGCAGACCAGATCATTACCGCGGTGCCGTACCAGGCACAGGTGGTCTGCGATCATTGCGGTGCGACACGGGTCTTCATCCCCCGGATCGAAGCTGTTGATCCCTCCGGAAAACTGGGCAAGGGATTGAAGTATCCGGTCTGGGAACTTGTGCAGGATGCGACATGCCGGAACTGCCACGTTACCGGTCCCCATGATATCTTCGTCAGTTCGCGCATCCTCACGGTCCGGTGCCGAAACTGCCGGTTTACGCATTTCTATAAGTTCGATCTCGAGTTCATGGCAGGCGCTGAAGAAAAAGGCCTGTAAAACCGGCGGTATACGTGCCTTACCGGCGCAAAAAAAGTTACTTTTCTTCCCTGACCATGGTGATGGCCTTCTTCGGGCATTCGTTGGCACAGATACCACAGCCCTTGCAGAAGTCCAGGTCGATCATAAGTTCTTCATCAATCGCGCCGTCCGGGCAGTAGGTTTGGCAGAGCCCGCAGGCATTGCACTTCTCCTTATCGACAACCGGCCGGAAGACCCGCCACGTCCCGGTCTTGCCGGCTGCTCCTGGGACCGGCCTGTTGATTGCGAGGCGCTCACGTGTCTGTGAGGGGGTCATGCGCTCATCTCCTGGTATGCTGCCTCGGCAGCTTTCACGTTCCGCTCATCGGAGAACATCTCCTTGATGGCTTTCTTTGCGGACTCCGCGGAGACCAGGCCCTGTTTTGCAAGGGCACCGATCACCGGTGTATTGAGGATGGGGCTTCCGGAGACCACAAGGTTCTCCCGTAAGGCGATGCCGGTAAGGTCGACATTGCTTGACGAGAACCCGGGGAAGTCTTTCTTCTGCTGGCTGTTGACCAGGACCTTTCCCCCGTTCTTCAGGCCCTGCAGCACATCGACCACGTCCATGACGCTTGCATCAAGCACGATTACCATGTCAGGCTTTTTGATCTGGCTGTAGATCCGGATTGGCTTGTCATCGATCCGGACAAACGAGACGATCGGTGCGCCCCTGCGCTCGGCCCCATAGAACGGTGCTGCCGTTGCGTACTTGCCATCGTGGATCGCTGCAAGGGCGAGGAGCCGGGCTGCGGTAACACCGCCCTGCCCGCCCCGGGAATGGATGCGGATCTCAAACATTGCTGGTCACCCCGAACCAGAACTCTTCTCCTATGCGTCGGTTGCGGACAAACCCGGCAATGTCTTCATAGGTAACTTCCTGTCCGCCGATACCGGCAATCACGCTGAAGACCGGCTCTCTTGTCTGTGCCACGATCTCGGTTGCGAGGATCCCCCCGCGCCCGAACGAGTAGTCGCGGTCGATGACAACGACCTGCTTCCCTTTGAGGTCAAGCTCCGGGAACGGGCGGAGCCAGCGCAGGCGCATGGACCCGGCCTTTATCCCATCGTTCCGGAGAATGTCGACTGCCACTTCTGCCTCCTTTCCGAGCGTACCTATGGCCACGATCACGACCTCTGCATCCGCACACCGGTAGTCTTCCGTGAAGCCATACTTCCGGCCGAACCGCTTTGCAAATTCCTTCTCGGTCTCCTCGATCACCTTCACCGAGTCACGGATCGACCGCTCGATGTCCCAGCGGAACCGGAACTGCTGGTCAGGGCCGGTAAGGCAGCCATAGCCAGCCGGGTTCTTTACATCGATTGCATGCGGGAGGTGGATGGGGGGGATGAAATCCCCAAGGTCAACGGTGTCCAGCGGCTGCATGATGTGGGAGAGGAGGAACCCGTCAAGGTTCACCATCACGGGGAGAAGGACATCGTTATGCTCCGCAATCCGGAATGCCATCAGCGTGGCATCGTAGGCTTCCTGCACGGTGCTGACATAGACCTGCAGCCAGCCGGTGTCCCGTTCCTGCAGGGCATCGGTATGCTCTGCCCAGATGTTCCAGCCGGGGCCGAGCGAACGGTTGATGTTTGCCATCACAATGGGGAGCCGGGCGCCCGCAGCCCAGTTGGTCATCTCGTGCATGTAGAGGAGACCATGGGAACTCGTTGCGGTAAAGGTGCGGATCCCCGTGATGCTCGCACCGATACAGGCAGCCATTGCCGAATGCTCGCTTTCGACTGCGATGTAGCGGCTCTTCATCTCCCCGCTGGAGACAAATTCGGCAACCTGTTCAACGACCTCGGTCTGCGGGGTGATCGGGTAGGCGGCAACAACCGTTGGTGCGGCCTGCTTTACGGCTTCTGCAACTGCCTTGTTGCCGGTGGCGATCTTCTTCATGGCGTCGCCTCCTCTGCAGCCAGCTTTGCAAAGTTCTTTGCAATACGCTGTTTCAGGATATCAACCGTCTTGGGATCAATGCCCTTGAACCGGCCCTGCGGCTTGAGGTAATCCTCAAGCGGTATGGGCTTTTTCATTGCCACCTTCGACTGCGGGCCGATGGTGAGTTTCCCGTACTCACGCTCGTACAGCACCCACATACCTGACTTTACTGCGAGCTTGCCCATCTCAACGCTCTTCTCTGTTGAGTAGCGCCACCCGGGCGGGCAGGGGGCGAGGATATGGATGAATGACGGGCCCCGGATCGCGAGGGCTTTCTGTACTTTTTTGAACAGGTCCTGCGGGTAAGCTGCGCAGGCCGTAGCCTGGTAGGGCAGATCATGCGCGGCGGCGATGGCATCGATGTCCTTTTTGGCATCGGTTTTCCCTGCCGGGGTTGTGGTAGTCCGTGCCCCGAGCGGCGTACCGCTCGAACGCTGCATACCGGTGTTGCCGTACGCCTCGTTATCATAACAGATATAGAGGAAGTCCGTGCCCCGCTCGAACGCTCCGGACATCGCCTGGATACCGATATCGAGCGTCCCGCCGTCACCGGCATAGACAATGACGTTGGTCTTTTTCCCGGCTGCCCGGAACGCGTTGCTCATGCCCGAGGCGCACGCAGCAGCAGCACCGAACGCGATGTTGTAGACAGGAACGTTGAAGGCTGTGTTAGGGTAGATGCCCTGGATGACGCTCGTGCAGCATGCCGGCACAACGAGGACCGTATCCGGTCCTGCTGCCTTGAGCACGTACCGGAGGGAGAGCGAATCGCTGCACCCGGCACAGGCTGATGTGCACTTCAGGATGTATTCTTCTTTGGGTATTTCTGGGATGGTGTCCAACTCCTGCAGGTGGTTGTGAATGATCGGAGAGCGCAATACGCGGTCTTGAGATCTATCATTATTTATCATCCGTGCTGGTGAAAAAAGTATCATAATTGAGCTGAGAATTTTGCATGAAAACCCGGATCCGGCTCGCATAAAAAAAACGCGATCGCTCGTGCGAAAAAAAATTTTCAATCGCCCCCTTGCCCCCTGCCTAAAATTTTTCAACCACCCCTTGGCTTCATAGGTTGCACCATCACGCCGGAGATCCAAAAGTTTTGTAGCATGTACATGCAGATTGTAGGTTAATTATCCGATTGTAGCCTCATCAACTAACACCTCATGATCGCGATGAAAAAATTTTCAGCAGGGTCTTCACCCAAAAAATGGTGTCCAACGCGTTTGGAAAAACGATCCCGGGACCTAATCAAGCCCCCTCCAGCATGCTCCTGACCAGTGAACCGGTTGCAGGATCGGAAAAGAACCGGAAGGCAGTCTCCCCGGCTTCCGTAATCCGGTAGCTCTTCTCTTTCCGGCTGTCCACAGAGAATTCTTCCTCGACAAGCCCGGCATCGCGGAGGGTGCTCATGAACCCGGAGAATGTTGCGTGAGATAATTTTGCGGCCGGCACCCGACCTTTTCTCTCAGGGATGGCCGGTCCGGAAGCACCCCCCGGTTCTGCCTTCTTTGTCCGGGTTGGCACATAGGACGAGAAGAGCTGCCCGTACAGGTACTGCCGGGGCACCCACACTTCAGGGCCTGCAAAAGCCGCTCCCTTTGCAGGGTCCTTCCCCATCATCTTCCGGTTGAGGAGGATCGCGAGGATCATCTGGTGATTGGGACTGGAAAGCAGGGAACTTACCGAGCGATCCGGCAGCGGGACGTGGCGTGCGGTCTTTTCGTCAAAGGATGCATAGACCTCTCCGCCAAGCCAGGGTGCAAAGGCAAAGAGCGCTAGGCAGAGTTCTTTCGAACCACCGGAGAGATCGAAGGTGAACCGAGCATCCGGGTTCTCCCGCCGTATCCTCGTAAGCGCTGACCGGACCGACCCATATGACGGTGGAAAAATCAGCTCGCGGGAAACGGGTATCGAGAGCGATGCAGCGATCTCCTGTACCGCTGCGACCGCATTCCGGACCGCGAGCCGGTGCCTCTCCGTTTCCGGGTCCACCGATCCCTCATGAATGGTGCTGTCGGTAAACACAATAGTCCGGGAGATGGTCGGGAGTTTTCGGATTAGTGCGGGATACGCGACCTGTATCTTCTCTCCGGCGCTTATGATATGGACATGCCCTGCCCGATCCATGGATCAGTGTCCGGCAGGGTGGGTTAAATGGTTGTTTGTCTTCCCCCGGCTACCCTGGGCAACCGCATGCAGCGTTCACTTTCACCCCGCCCTCTCCGGGATTTATACCCCCGGTCTTTCAACAGGGTATGTGGGGAGGGCGAAAGACCCCTCACATGTCAGATGCCAGAGTAACTTCGTGCATCGCACCTCCCGACCTCTCAAGACCTAAAACCCCACTTTCCTTTTTTCGTGCAGCGCCGGATGGCGGTGCACCCCCCTCTTACAACCATAATTATTTGAGGAAACCTTCTCAAATCTGTCTTATGGCGCTTCGATCGCTGAAACTTCCCGGCGTGGGAACCAAATATGAATTCAAGACAGAGAAGGGCGATACCGTCGCAATCTTCTTTACCTCGACGGGGACAATCCAGATGTACACGCTCCAGAAGGGCTGCCAGGCCTCCAGTGCAGCCGAGATGACCCCTGTTGAGGCCCGGCGCCTGGGTAATATTCTCACCGGGGCAATTATCGAAGCCGACCAGGAGAGCGTGGAGATAGCGTTCTCGGCGCTTGCCGATCTCCGGGTCACCATCCATACGTTCTACATTCCCAAGATGAATGCAGGAAAGACGATCGAAGACCTCCAGATCCGCGCAAAGACCGGCGCAACCGTGATTGCGGTCTGCCGTCAGGACAAGAACATCATCAATCCGCCGCCATCGTTTGCCTTTGAGGAGGGCGATGCGGCACTGGTTATTGGCGAAAGCGACCAGATTAAAAAATTTGAGAGTGAAATACTGGTGAAGTAATGGAAGGCTTCATCATCGCGCTCTTCGTCTGTCTGGTGCTTGCGCTTATTTCCAAATATCTCTCGGTCCCGGCTATCCCGTTCTATATCCTTGCCGGGATTGTGCTCGGGAAGGCCGGGCTGGGCATTGTCCAGTCGGACGAGATCAGCCAGTTCTTCTCGGAGATCGGCCTGCTCTTCCTCCTCTTCTTCATGGGCCTTGGCCTGAAGCTAGACCGGATGATAGCTGATCCTTCCAAGCTACTTACAGCAGGCATTATCGGCCTTATCGTTGACATGGGGATTGGGTTTACCGCCGCCTATCTCCTCGGGTTCACGCTGCTTGAGTCCTTCATCATCGGCACGGCGTTCTACATCACCAGCACGGCTATCGTCATCACAACGCTTATCGAGAACCGGAAACTGATGATGAAAGAGGCCGAGCTGATCATCTGGCTGGAGGTCTTTGAGGACATTGTCCTGATTGCGATCATCGCCCTCCTTTCGTCAGGGAACAAGGACCTCCTGTACTTCTTCCTCAAGATTGTGCTGGCCCTCGGTGTGATGTATGCCATCGCCCACTATGGCAAGGAATTCCTTGTCTCGATTCTCGACCGCGACGACGAGACCCCCATCCTCTTCACCTTTGCCGCAGTCCTCACCACGGCCGCCCTCGCGATCGTGTTCGGTGTCCCTGACAGTATGATGGTGATCGCCCTTGGTGCCGCCCTCGCCACAACAGACCCGGAGGCGTTCGAGCAGCATGCCCGCCCGTTCAAGGATGTCTTTCTGGTCATGTTCTTTGTCTTCTTCGGGGTAACGATCAATTTCACCGCGGGAACAGACCTGTTCAGTATCCTGATCCTCTGTCTCCTTGCTGTGGTGAGCAAATTCATCTCCGGTATGCTCATCGGGATCACGATTTACGGTTCTGCCATGTCAGGGCTTGAGATCTGGGCAAATACCATCAGCCGTGGCGAGTTTTCCATCGCCCTTGCTGTGCTGTACGGGTCGGCGGTTGTCGGGACGGTCATTGCCGCACTGGTAATCTTCACGACCATTGTCGGTGCGTTCACCGCAAAATACAGTACCTGGATGCGGCGCGGGCTCACCCATCACAACCGGAGAAAAGCCCTCATGCACCGGCCCCACAGCAGCAGGTAGCAGTTATTCGATCAGGACGAGGCCCACCGAGGTGATACGGGAGTGGACGATCTTCCCGTATTCCCTGTTTTTGCACGGGATGGTTGAGAGCTTCCAGCCAATATTCCTGGCGGTGGCAAAGACGTCGATGCCTGCCGCTTCCATGCTGGGGCGGACAAGGTCCATATGGCGGCATTTTCTCCGGAGGCTTTCGTCCACGATCCCCTCGGACTCCTCCGCCACGCAGTGCTGGTGCTCGCACCAGATGCAGGGATAGCCACCGAACCCGAACGCCTTGTAAAACCCGTCGTAGAAAGCCGTCTTCTCCAGCTCGTGCACGGTCCCGTTCACCCAGCGGATGAGATCAGCATACCACGGGTGGAAATCATCGGGGATATCATCCGGGCCAAACTCCCCATGGCCTGGCACCCCCTCGAACCAGAGGAGGAGCCCGATAGAGTATTCGTTCACCATGCGCCGCGTCTCATCCGGTGAAGGGGCATACGGCGGACAGCCGAAATGCTTGCCATAGCCCTTGCACCCATACCGGCACTTGAACCGGACCCATTGGGAAACCACGATGTCTCCCGGGGCAATCTCTTCTGCTCTCACCCCTTTTTCAGCAAAAATTGCTTTCAGGTAATCGATCTCTTCCTGCACGCTCCGTTCCATACCACAAGACTCCTGGTACGTGTAGGATTATGGCCGGAAGCGATAAGGGTTCCGGCTGGAGAGGCTGGAAAATTGTTCCTTGTGGATCAATGATCTTTGTGCTCCGGGTGGTGCAGGTCGTGGCACCGCTTGTCGAGGATGCGCTGGACGACCAGCCGCGAACTGCAGAGGTCGCCATCGGCATATTTCCCGATGCGGACAATCCGGGAGGCGATGCTCCTTGCCCGGAGCTGGTCTTCCAGTTTTTGTTCATTGAAGAGCTGGTTGAACCCGATGGTGATGATCTCTGGCCGAATCTCTTCAATGGGCCGGAACATGTCAATTTTGTCCCCGAGGATCGCGTGGTCGACCGGTTTTAATGCCGCGACCATGGCAAGCCTGTGCTCTTCCGGGATGACCGGGCGGGGCTTATGTTTTACATTCGAGTCCCGGGCAACGATGACCCAGAGTTCATCGCCGAGTTTTTTCGACTCTTTCAGGTAATAGAGATGCCCCGGGTGGAGGATATCGAACGTCCCGGTGGCAACTATCCGGCGCCCGGTCATGGGATCACCTCCAGATCGTGGGGTTCACCGTTGGCAGTAAAACATCGCCAGTTGTTCTTCCGGTAGGGATAGCCGATGATCAGGTGGTACCGCCCGGTCCGCGGGAAGAAGCTGAGATCGGCGTCAGAAGGGAGGATTACGCCATTGGGATGGCTGTGGGCGCTGCCGGCAACATGGGTATCGAGCGGCATCATATCATAAAAAACGGAGGCAGAGTCCTCGCGCCCGATTGTCCCGGGCAACAGGTTCAGCTCCTCCATGATCCCGTCCTGCTCGCGGATGATGCCCGCAAACTCGTTCGGGTGATTCTCGCGCCCCATCTGGAGAAGGAGGGAAAGGAGGTCCTGCCGGATTCCACGGATGTTCATGTCTCTGCCCCGTCCGGCTTCGCTGATGCCGGATATACCGGAATTATTGGTCCCGCTTGCTCAAATATACTGTCATGAAAAAGGTGTTATTTCTCGACCTTTGCGAGGTCAGAACTCAGGTCGCCTGAAAGGTCTGCACCGGTGAAATCCCCGCTCGTGGGAAGGGCCATGGTAAATCCCGGGGTAATATCGTATTCGACCTCTGTGTCTGCAGGCAGAGTGAAGTCGAGGATATGGCCTCCTGCTGTCCTGTCGTCACTCAGGTAGTGGAGATGGAAACCGGGGACATTCACGCCCTTGAAGAAGACCGGGGTATAAAAGCCTACGACAGTCCCCGTTGTTCCGGAAAAGATATATGCGGACTGGTTCTTTACCGCCTCAGAGAGGACCGGGTAGGGCTCCTGCTGGGCTGGGACCGAGCGCACCTTCATGAAAGGGAATGTGCAGTGCATCCGGACCGCATAGATCATGTTTCCGGTCGGGAGCTGCTCTTCCATCGACGTTGCGAAAACCGAGAGGTTCATCGGATTTTTCGTGGTGATATTCTGGTCGGCCTGGAAATACGTGACCGTGGCAAATGGTGTGGTCAGGTTGTCCGGCACGCTGAGGATCGTGCCGTCTGCCTTTGCCTGGTACACGACACCATCCAGGACGATCATCTCACCATCGAGAGCATCGAAGGTTCCTATCCCGAAATCCCCGCGGCTCTTCAGGTCTCTGATTGGCCTGACTCCATCATACACTCCAAGCATGAGTGCATCGATTGTCGAGACCTGATAGAGGGTGTCATGGTCGGCTGGAACCGGAGCCGGAACGGACCTGATAAAATGGGAGTATGCAGATACGCCGGCAAAGACGATCACGACAGCGAGTCCGATGCCTAAAAAAAATTTTACAGTATCCATAGATGGATTTCCCCTTCGGGGATTACTTCTTCCCGGTCACCTTGATGACATGGAACCCGAACTGGGTCTTGATCGGCCCGACGACCTTGCCGACCTCTTCCTCGAATGCGACCTTCTCGAACTCAGGGACCATCATGCCCTTGCCAAACCAGCCAAGGTCTCCCCCGTTCTTACCGGAGGGGCAGGAAGAGAACCTGCGGGCGACCTTGTCGAACTCCTCTCCATCAGAGAGGCGTTTCATGATCTGTTTTGCCTGTTCTTCCGTCTTGACAAGAATGTGGGATGCGCGAGCCTGTGCTGCCATGCTGTACAGGTGCCCTTTTCGGGAGATAAAGCGTTGGATCCTTGATCAGAATTCCCCGTCCTGCTCGAAACTGCGCCCGTACCGTATTGCCAGTTCCGCCTTGTAGAGTTCCCGGCCCAGGTAACCGGCATGATCGAGAAGAGAGACATCTCCCTGCGAAAGGATGGTATGCAAAACATCCTGCCAGCGCGTGCCCTGCACCGCCTTTCCATGGATAACTGCAACAATCCGGTCACCCTCGATGCCGATCCGGAAATTCCCGTTCGGATCGTACTCGATCTCATCCGGCATGCTCTGAGCGCTGGTGATAGTTTCATAGTTCAAGGGGGGCTCGCGCCGGCGCCGCTTCTCCTTTAAGAGGAGGAGGTCGATGCCGAGATCCTTCGGGTAGGGCCGTTCGCGGGCAAGGGCCATCATCTCCGTTGCCCTGCGCATTTCGCGAACGGATCCCCGGGTTTTATCTGAGTGCTCGCTGGTGAAGATCACTGCTGTCCCCACCTCCATTGCCATCCCCGCGAGGAGGGCATTGATACCGGGGGAGTCGGCGTCGATGAGCTCGGCGACATTGCCGGCACCAAAGAAAAGGGGATGACTCCCCCTCTGGAAATTCTTCAGCGAGGAGACCAGCCCGGACCCGGCCGGCTGGAGAAGGGGATCGGCAATGATGCACCGGACTCCCTCCCGTTTTGCCAGTGCGATGTTCTTTGTTAGCGTGCTCGCCCCCGGAACAATCACTGCTGCTGCCCCGGCCTCTGCCACCTCCCTGCCGACCTTTGGGATGTTCTCCTCCTGCAGGCTGAGAATGAGATCGGCCCGGATAAGAGCCGCCCTTATTAACGCGGGGATCTGCGTGTCCGCTGCAAGAGGACGATCGATCCCGTCGAGTTCTGAGAAGACCCGGGTGACATCTTCCGGTGTTGCATCGAATCCGAATCCCAGGTCAACAATATCCGCCCCTGATTCAAAGAACTGCCCAACCCGCTCACATATAGTATCGCATCGGTGGGCGTCCATGATCTCGGCAAGGACCTTCATCCGCGATTCACCGCCAATTTTCACGCCTCGGATGATGAAATCGCATTCAGCCTCCCGCTCACTTGCTTCAACATGGGCCTTTGCCTCGTTTGCCTTCTGCGAAGCAAGGAAATCGTCTGCGGGAACAGTCTTTGAAAGAGAGTTTTTTTCGATGAGGGGGAGGATCAGCGAAAGGTCTGCCGCATGACGCGGCCCACGGTATACCGGGACCCCGGTTTCACGCTCAACCTGTTCAAATGAAGCCGTACTCATCCCGGAAACGATCACCATATCGTATTTTTTCTTTTGCAGGATCACCTTAAGCTGGTGCGGTGTCAGAAAGGACGCGATCTCCCCGGTAACGATGACGTCTGCGTCACACCCGGTGGCTGCCTGGCGGACCATCTCTTCGGTGGCGGAGCCGGTAGGGAGGAGGATGCGCATAAGTTCCCTTAATACCAGAGAGATAAAAACACTATGATCAGATGCTAGCCTGCGATCTGCACGTGCATACCAGTTATTCCAGGGACGGGGAGAGCAGTGTCGAGGAGATCCTCCGGCAGGCAGCAGCAGAGGGGCTCGACGCGATCGCCATCACGGACCATGACTCTGTCGAAGGGGCGAAGAAAGCCCTCACGATCCCGTCTCCCGTTCTTGTCATTCCCGGTATCGAGGTCTCCACAAAACAGGGCCATCTTCTCGTGCTGGGTGTCACCGAGGTCATCCCCGCAGGTCTTGATGTTGTGACAACGGTGCGGATTGCACGGGAGATGAACGCTCTTGCCATCCTCCCCCACCCGTACCATGTCTGGCGCCACGGGGTTGCCCGCCGGAAGAAAGTGGGGATGAACGTTGTCGATGCTGTCGAGGTCTTCAACAGCCGGTATATTGTGGGCTCGGCAAACAAAAAGGCGGCCAGGATTGCAAAGCGTCTCGGCAAGCCGTGTGTCGGAGGCAGCGATGCCCACAACGCAAAGTTCGTCGGGTTTGGCCGGACCTATGTTGACGCGGAAAAGAATGTCCCTGCCATCCTCGATGCAATCCGGGCCGGAAGAGTATCCTATGGCGGCAGGAAAACGCCGCTGCGCACGTACACGCGCCAGTCAATCAACAACACATGGAGAAAGATCAAGCGGATCACCCGTCACATCCAGCTCCGGTAAGGCTTGCGTTCCGGGTCTCCTATCTTGGCAGCCGGTTCTTCGGATCGCAGATGCAGGTCTCCGAGCGGACTGTTGAGGGAGAGTTCGTTGCCGCCTGCCAGCGGCTCAGCCTCTTCTCGGATTGGCGGGATGCCGGCTTCCTGTTCGCCGGCAGAACCGATCGGGGGGTTCACGCAATCGGGCAGGTAGCGGCGTTTTCAACGGATGTACCGGAGCGGGCAGTCGCCACGATCAACCTGCAACTGCCTCCCGACTGCTGGTGCACGGCATATGCGGAAGTGTCCCCAACCTTCCACCCGCGGTATGATGCAAAGAAACGCACATACCGGTATTTCTTTTCCCGTGCCCCACCCTGCATTGATGCAATGGCACACGCAGCGGCGCGGT
>Ga0302250_1001676_pt1 | contig 15900 bp, 12 predicted proteins | sample AAG_RA_Asp_MG_FD_193536 | JGI IMG/M metagenome (GOLD analysis project Ga0302250, IMG submission 193536) | Enriched activated sludge microbial communities from anaerobic digester in WTTP, New Holstein, Wisconsin, United States - AAG_RA_Asp | ecosystem: Engineered > Bioreactor > Anaerobic >... | reverse complement strand
AAGAGGAATTTAATGTAGAAATCAGTGATTATGGTTTTGATGATGCCGAAAAATATTTTGACGATCTTTGGAATGAGGCGGTAAAAATTACAGAGTATGATGATACCAAAAAGAAACTTATTGAAATAATTGAAAAGGATACGCTTGTTAAGGAGGTTACGCCATTCGAGGCATTTTGTTTGGTTTTGAAAACATATTTAGATTCATTTGAACAAAAAGAAATTGGCGAGAGTCTTATAAAAACGATGGAGGAAAATGGCTATAAGCCATATCAATATCAGCTTGACGCTGTAAAGCAAGCCCTCGCTATAATTGAGAACAATAACGGCGTTATTGTGGCGGATGTTGTTGGACTAGGTAAAACTATTATAGCCTGCGCTATTGCTAAACAACTAAAGAAGCGAGGTCTTGTTATTTGTCCCCCCGGACTTGTCGGCGATAGAAATAAAAATTCAGGTTGGAAAAAATATACAGAAGAGTTTGGTCTTTATGATTGGGAAGTTCGCTCACTTGGCGATCTGGAAAATACATTAGAATTTGTAAATAAAGCGAAAGATATTGAAGTGGTAATTATTGATGAAGCGCATCGTTTCAGAAATCAGGACACAAGGGATTATGAACTTTTAAGGAATATTTGCCGAGAAAAACAGGTCATTTTACTTACTGCCACTCCATTTAACAATCGTCCGGGTGATATTCTATCGCTTCTTAAGCTTTTTATAACTCCTAAAAAATCGTCCATAACTCTTGAAAGCAATCTTGTTGACCAATTCAAGGGATTTAAGGGTGTTTTTGACCGACTTGGCTATATTAAGAAATATTGTGATTCATCAGATGATAACAAGAAGAAAAAAGCTCTAAACTATTTTAAGGGTTTATTCGAAGAAGATAAAATTGATTTAAAAAAAGTAGCGCAAAGGGCGCGTTATCTCGCAAAACAAATCAGAAATGTGATTGAGCCGGTAACGATCAGGCGCAATCGCCTAGATTTGAAAAACAACCCATTTTATAAAAACGAAGTGAAGGAACTTTCAAAGGTAATGGATCCTCAAGAGTGGTTTTATGAGTTGAGTAAGGAGCAATCACATTTTTATACGGAAATTATCGAAGATTATTTCGGCGATCCTGATGAAGGTGGCCGATTCAGGGGTGCAATCTATCGTCCATTTGAGTACGAGAAAGGCGTTAAGGAAGAAATGAGTGAGGATGATAACCGACAATTCCAACAACAGCGTAACTTGTTTGATTTTATGCGCCGCTTACTGGTTAAGCGTTTTGAAAGTTCATTCGGTTCATTTGAACAAAGTATAAAGAATTTTAAAAAAATTACTGAAAATAGTAAAAAGTTTATTCAAAAAACTGGTGAATATGTATTGGATCGCGCGCTTTTAGAGAAAATTTATGAACTTGATGCTGATGAGATTGAAAAATACCTGCTTGAATATGAAGAGAAAATAAGTAAGGGCGAGTATCCCAAAAACCACAAGCGATACAAACTTAAAGACTTTGTGTATAAAAATGAGTTTATTGCTGATTTGGATTCCGATTTAAAACTATTTGATGAAATCATAGCTGAATTATCGAAATTAGACTTAACAAAAAACGATCCTAAAACCGCTTGTCTTATCGAAAATATTGAAAAAGAATTTCTTAAAAAGCCAGAAAAAGGAGAGCCCAAGCGTAAAATCATCATCTTTACTGAATATGTTGATACCGTCCATTACTTGGAAAAGGCGTTGGAAAAGCAATATGCCGATAAAATGCTGGTTGTTGCCGGTAATTTATCGACATCAAAGATTGCCCAAATAAACAAAAATTTTGACGCATCTTATCCGGAACAAGAAAATGATTTTGAGTTGCTTCTCTCCTCCGACAAGATTTCAGAAGGGTTCAATCTTAATCGCGCCGGTCTAGTTATTAACTATGACATTCCGTGGAATCCGGTGCGTGTAATCCAGAGATTGGGACGTATCAATCGTATCGGCAAAAAAGTTTTTAACGACCTAAATATCGTTAATTTCTTTCCAACCGAGAAAGGTGCTGCATTAGTGCAATCTCGCGAAATAGCTGCCAATAAAATGTTTCTTATCCATACCGCTCTTGGCGAAGATTCAAAAATTTTTGATATAGATGAAGAACCGAGCCCGGCCGGCCTGTTTAATCGTGTTCAGCAGAATCCTGACGAGCTAGAGGAGGAAAGTTTTTATACGAAAGCGCTCAAGGATTTTTTGAAGATTAAAGAAGATAATCCTGATTTGATCAATAATCTTAATAGTTATCCGCCGAGAATCAAAGTTGCCAAGCAAGGTGGCGAAAATGAACTACTGGTATTTTTCAAGAAAGGCCGATTGTATGTTAGCGGCGCTCAAACAGATACTGACAAGGCAGATCCATACCAAACTGCTTTTGAAGATGTATATGAAAAAATCATTTGTGATTCTGATGAGAAAGCGCTTGGTTGGAATACTGAAAAATTTTGGCAAACATATCAAGCAATCCAAGATTTTCGTGATTATCGATCGGGTATAGTTAGTGAACAAAGTTTAGAAATAAAGGCGCTGAATAATCTCGAATTTCTTGTCAAAAGTGCTAAAGAAGATCTGATGTTGCAAAAAAGTTTTTTGCGTACTCTTAAAGAAGACATATTAAACTACGGAACACTGGCAGATTACACTTTGCGCCGGATTTCCAATCTCAAAGAAGGCGACGCTAAAGATGTTCGGGCTCTAAAAGACGAATTGGGCGAAGACTATTTGACCAAGGAAAAAAGTCGCCAAAAAGATCAGAAAAGGGAAATTATTATCGCTATAGAAAATAAAAAACTATGAGTGAGGCCAGACAAATACTGGAAACTATAATTGATAATTTTTCGGTTGAATCATTTAGTCGTTTTTTTCGTGAAAAAAGCCGACATTTTGTGGCAAGAAAAGAAGACTACTCCCAATACAATGATGACGATTTCAAAAGTGGTTCAAAACTTGGTGAAATTAACTTTTCGAATGATAGTAGTGTGCTTATTTGTGCCTTCGAAGCAAAAAAACCTCTCTCGGAGCGTGCTGGCAAAAAAGCCCAGTATGAAAAGGCTAAATATATTCTGAAGTCAAGGGAAAATCAGCAATACTCGGCTGGTATTTTTATTTTTTATGATTCGGGCGGAAACTTTCGCTTCTCGTTGATTTATCCTGAATCAATCGGCACAAAAAGGCAGTGGAACAACTTTCGCCGGTTTACTTATTTTGTTAGCGATGAATTTACAAACAAAACTTTTTTGAAACAAATTGGCGATAAAGAATTTTCGAGAATTGATGATGTAAAATCAGCCTTTTCAATCACTGCCGTTACGAACATCTTTTATGATGAATTTTTTAGGATTTATGGTAGGGTTGTCGAGGAAACTATAAAAATTAACAAAATAGAGGGCAGGGATAAAACAAAGGCGAGTGATTTTGTTTTGCTCTTTGCTATCCGATCAGTTTTTCTAGGATTTATTCAGAAAAAGAAGTGGATTGGGGGTGAGGAAAATTTTATTCAGAATTTTTTTAAAGAATACGAAGTTAGTTTGTTTGGTAAAAATGAATTTTACTCTCGTTGGCTTTCTCCACTTTTTTTTGAAGCCCTAAATTCACCTTTAGGCAGTAAGGTTGCTTATGGTAATAATGATTTTTCAACGGAAACTGAAAGCAAACTTCAAATGGCACCATTTTTGAATGGCGGATTATTTAAGTCAAAACAAGATTATGATACTAACGGTTGGAAAATTCCAGATAAGGAGATTAAGGATTTTTTTGAATTTCTTTTTTCGCATAGCTTTACTATTGAGGAAAATTCTCTAAATGATGAAGATTTGCAGCTTAATCCTGAATTTCTGGGAATTATTTTTGAACGATTAGTTAATAAGGCTGATGGCGCGGTTTATACGCCAAGAACTGAAGTCGATTTAATGTGTCGATGGACTCTATTAAAATGGTTGCAAAAAAATCTGGAAAATAATGTCAATGCACATAATCTTTACGAGTTATTTTTTAAGGAGAGTGAAAAAGAAGAAGATCAAAAAGGAGGCAGTTTTTCCCCAAAAGAAGCCCAGGAAATTCTGGATAAACTGGGAAATTTATCAATCTGCGATCCGGCTGTTGGTTCTGGTGCATTTTTAGTTGGTATGATGCAGGTGTTAGATGATGTGGAGCAATCATTGAAGAGGCGATATGATCTTAATGGCAAGGAATTGTTTGAACGAAAAAAACAAATTATTAAGGATTCACTATACGGCGTAGAAGTAAAAGAGTGGGCGGTTTGGATTTGTCAGCTTCGTCTTTGGCTCTCTCTTTTTGTTGATGCACCGGATGATCTAAAAAATTCGTTAGAGCCGATACTGCCAAGTTTGGATTTCAAGGTGCGGCAGGGAGATTCTTTGGTTCAACGCATAGGCTCAAAAGCTTTTCCAGTTTCTGGACATAATTTAACTTTGAGCAAGGCGATTAAAGATAAAATTACCAAATTAAAAAACCTCAAACTACAGTATTTTGATAATAAAAGTGAACTCAAGGAGTGGGAATTAAGACAGAGGGAGCTGGCGATTTACGAAGAGATAGTTGAAACGGAAATCAGGGAAAAAGAAAATGAAGTTCGTAATTTGAAAAACATTAAACCAACCAAAGTGATGTCTCTTTTCGGGGATGAAGAAAAGCCAGAACAACAGGGATTCGAGTTTGATAAGGAAAAAATAGAGGAATTTGAGATAGAAATCACGGAACTCAAGGAACAGAAGAAAGTTTTGCGAAAAGATAAGCCTCTTGTTTGGGGAATTGAGTTTGCTGATGTTTTTGGTGAAAAGGGTGGTTTTGATATTATTATCGGCAATCCTCCTTATGTCAGGCAGGAAGACATAGCTGATCCGACAGGGAAAATAAAAGACAAGAAAGAATATAAAAATTGTTTAGAGGAAATGGTAAAATTGGATTTTCCGGACGATTTTCCGCCAAGAAGCAAGATTAACGCGCAATCAGACCTTTATACGTATTTTTACATTCGCGGACTTCGATTACTTAATTCTCAAGGTATCCATACTTTTATTTGTTCAAATTCTTGGTTAGATGTTGGTTACGGTATATGGCTTCAGAAATTTTTACTTGAGCGTGCACCAGTAGAGTTAATTATTGACAATCACGCCAAGCGTAGTTTTGAAGCGGCAGATGTAAATACAATCATTTCTATTATCCACGCGCCACAAAAAAAAGTTGATGAAAATCATTCAGTGAAATTTATAGCATTCAAGAAGCCTTTTGAAGAAACTGTTTTTACGGAAAATTTACTGGCCATTGAAAATGCTGAAAAAGTTGAAAGCGGTGAAGTCTTCCGGGTTTATCCAATTACGACGAGGGATTTGAAAGAAGCGGGGACGGAATATGAAAAAGAAACAGATAGAAAATTAAAGCTGGGTAAATACATAGGGGACAAATGGGGGGGAAAATTTTTGCGTGCTCCGGACATCTTTTTCACAATTTTAGAAAAAGGAAAAAATAAATTAGTAAAGCTCGGAGATATCGCGGACGTACGCTTTGGTATAAAAACTGGCGTTAATGAATTTTTCTATTTATCTGAAACGCGAATTAAAGAGTGGGAAATTGAGGAGGAATTTATAAGACCAGTAATTAAGAGCCCGCGTGAGTGTAGAAGTATTTTGGTTAATCCAAAAGATTTGAAATACAAAATTTTTATTTGTAATAAAAACAAAGAAGATCTTAAGGGCACGAATGCGTTGAAATATATTGAGTGGGGAGAGAAACTGGAAATTATAGTTAAGCAAGGAAGAGACGAAGGTAAAATAATTAAAGGAGTTCAAAATATATCATCTGTCAAAGGAAGAAGTAGCTGGTATTCTCTAGGTAGTGATTTTGGTGCAAATATGTTTATACAAATGACATTTAATGATTCTTTTCCATTTTACTGTGCAGACGATGCCATATTAGCTGATGCTAGATTATATGAGATAAAAAACAAAGAAGGGGAGTGGAAGGATTTATGTCTGTCATTAAATTCTACGTTGTCGGTTCTTTTTATGGAGTTATATGGAAGAGCCAATTTAGGAGAAGGCGCCCTAGATTTTAAGGTATATGAGGCAAAAAATATATTATTGGCAAACATTAAGAATCTTAATGATAAAATCTCATTCAGGATGCCGAGATCAATCTTCGAAGAATGCGGAATTGATATAAAATCAGATACGCCAATTGAGGAGCAAGAACCAAAACCGCTTCCCGATCGGGCGGAATTGGACAGGGTTGTCTTTGACACGTTGGGACTTACGAAAGATGAACGCAAGGAGCTTTATCGCGCTGTATGTCGACTTGTATGGAATAGAATTAGTAAAGCAAGGAGTGTATAGATAACAGAAATTATTATGAATAAATTTACTAGTTATTTGGACACAACAAAAGAAATTGAGATTGATGGAATGATTATACAATCTCCTCTTGTTGCCGTGTTGCAGGAAGCGCGCAAAATGACAGGGCGTGATGAAAAAACTGGAAAGAAAGTGAAAAATGTTTCTCACGGATCGTGGCTTGGATCGGTAGGATATATGATAACCATCGATCAGATAGGCGATAAGTTTTACTTGCCAGATCGGGAAGACGGAATTAAAGAAATTTCTGGTGTATTATCAAGGTCAATAGAGAATGTTTGTTCATTTGTTAAGGCGTTAGCTAATTTTTCTCATTTGTCTAACGAGGAAATTTTTGCGCTTTATGCATTACGATGCTCTTTTGTTCACGATTATTTTTTATATAACATAGGTAATAAGCATTTCACCCATCATTTTATTGTTACACAAGGCGAGGAAAATATAGTGATATTACCGGAAGAAAATTGGGATGGAGATTTAAAAAATAGAACTGATAAAAACAAAACTACAATAAGCCTTGAGGCGCTAGGCGATCTTGTTGAGGAAATTCATAAAAAGCTACTGGAACTATCTACGGATGGGAAGTTAAACATAAAACCAGGAGCAATGCTGGAAAGTGTTACATATAAAAAAAGATAATTAAAATACTTTTATGGGATTTTGTTTTTCTTATAATTTAGAAATACAAGAATGGATAATCTTAATTATTTTTACGATTTTAATGTTTATTGCTGTTTGGAATGATAGACGCGAAGGGAAATGGGAAAAATTAAAAAATGAGTTAGCAAAAAAGAAAAAAGTAAGTGGTAAAGAGCAGGATAGGAAAGGCATTGATAAATGGCTATATCGCATTCAAAAAATATTGGATTATTTTTCGGGTGGTTTATTTATAAGGCAAATACTTAATCCCTATATTCTTTTTCCTTTTTTCGTACTACTATTTTGGCTTCTAAAAATTAACGATGTTAAAACGGGGGATTTGGTTTTGACATTAACTCTAGCAGCTATTGTTTGGTATTCAAGAGAAACTCTCGTTTTAAGGCAGGAGCAGTGGAAATCAAATAAAATTGCAAAGGAGTTAATGGAAGAGCAGAAAAAGTTGGTGTATCTTCAAGCACTAGAAATGGAGATGAAAGACAAGGATAGTGGATACAAAGCTAGAATAAAATATCCGTTAATAGTCAGGAGAATAATAGAAAAAGGAGAGTTTGATCCGAAAGAATTATATTCAAACGATTGGCACCAAGATATTTAATTAAACAATTTTGTGACAACTTATGACTGATACAATAGACATATCAAAAATAGAAACCGATTTTGGTAAAAATGATGAATTGAGAGACAAGTATCTCGGTGAACTTTTGGATAAGGCATACGGTGGCAAAATAATGTGCCGAAAGGCAAATATAAAAATGGAGACTATTAAACCATTTACGGATTACAGGCCGGAAATTTCGGATGAATTTAGGAAATATTTCTTGGAGAAAGCAAAAAAAGGTCGGTTTCTTCCCATACTTGTTTATCAGAAAAGCGGAAAATTTATTATGAGCGACGATTATAATGCGTACTATATGTATAAAGAGCTGGAAATAAACACAGTTCCGTGTGTAGTTATTGGAAATGTTGAAGATATGAAAGCCGTGGTAAGTATCGGCGAGCCGTTTCAGCTGGAAACGCCAAAAATTGAAGTTATAAACTAAAGGGGGTAAAAGAATAATATGGAAAACTTGATATATATCCTCATCGGTACAGTCGCAGTTTTGGTTCTCTGCATTTTATGGATGCATATCAGATTTAATCGGATCCAAAAACAATTCCAATCTTTCCGGGCGGATGTGAGGCAACTGCATCACGAAGCGGAACTGATCAGAGGCCGGCTAACACAGGCGGAAACGATTGAGCTGGATTTGTCTGTTTTGGAAAATCAGATTGAAGAAAATTCCCAGCAGGTTTTGAGCTATGTCCGAGGAGAGGTCGGAAATATTGTCAGGAAAATTAAGAATATGGACGAGCAGTTTGAAGAGTTGGAAAGACAGATTGAGGAGCTGGATTCCACGCTCAATGAAGACTCTCAAAAATTGGAGGAAATAGAAGAAAAAATGGAAGAGAAAGTAGAGGAGGAATAATCACACAATATCAATGAGAACTATACGCATCTTAATTTTAGAAGACGATTTGCGAACGGTATCATATTTGACCAGCCGTATCGGTCAACTGGAAGAAAAAGCCAAAGATTTTGATATTGCCGTAACGGTGCTTTCGGAATATACCCAGGTGGAGGAATATATCAATAACACCAAGATGAATTTTGATATAATTCTTTTGGATCGCGATTGCAAATCCTGTGGATCATTCCACGTACTGGATTTTGAAAAATTTGGAGTGGACAGGATAATTTCCATTTCCTCTATTCCGGAATGGAACGAAGAAGCCAAGAAAAGGGGAGTGCAAAGAGTGATTCTCAAAGACCACGATCATATCGAAGAATTTGCTGATAAGGTGGTGGTAGAGATTGAAAAAATGATAAATTAAAATGAATCAGGGCGTAGAACAAAAATTAAAAGCCTGGCGGAGAGATATAGCCAACAGAACTGGCGTGGAACTTTTTCGCGTGTTTTCGAATAAGGTATTGGAAGACATTGCGCGCTTAAAACCGATGTGTAAGGAGGATCTATTGGCGATTAAAGGGATCAGAGAAAAGAAATTCGGATTATATGGCGAAGATATTCTGGCCATTATTCAGGAATGTGTCGGTGGCTACCAATCGGAAATGCCAAAGGAGACTACCAAGACGGATCAGATTTATACTGTCAGTAGCTATCTTGATATTTTGAACTCCAAACTTTCGCAAACGGGAGCTGTCATTAAGGGGGAAGTATCCAGTATAAATTTGAGAAACGGTCACGCCTATTTTTCTATTAAAGACAAGGGCGATGGAAGTCTACTTAATTGTTTTATGTGGGCTAATAATTATGAGATGTGCGGAATCGATTTAGTTGAGGGAATGGAAATTATTGTTCACGGAACTCCCGAAGTGTATAAGCCCTACGGAAAATTGTCATTTAGAACGAGTGTAATTGAGCTGGTGGGTGAGGGGGCGCTCAAGCAGGCATACGATGCTCTGAAAATGAAATTGGAAGTTGAGGGACTTTTTGCGGAGGAGCGCAAAAAGCCAATTCCTCAATTTCCACAAAAAATTGGCTTGATAACTTCGCGAGACGGTGCGGTTATCAATGATTTTATGAGTAATATTGGAAAATTCGGTTATAATGTTATTTTTGTCGATTCTCGGGTAGAAGGAGCAGCGGCGATAAGCGATCTAATAAGCGCGGTAGACTATTTTTCCGATAAAGATATTGATGTCTTGGTAATTATCCGTGGTGGCGGAAGCCTTGAAAGTTTACAGGCGTTTAACAATGAGATGCTAGTGCGAAAAGTGGCTGATCTTAATGTGCCAGTGATATGTGGGATAGGACACGACAAAGACAAGCCCCTCATAACTATGGTGGCAGATATGGGATGTTCCACACCATCAATTGTAGCTGCTACAATAAATAAGTCTTGGGAGCGAGCCTCGGGTAGGATAGATTTTTGTGAAAACAATATTATTAGAACGTATGGCGAGATTTTAATGGACGTTAAATATGATTTAAGAGAGACATCTTCTCGGATTAAGGATTTCTATCAAAAAATATTCAGGAAATTCGAGCAACACGAACAGTCTATTAAAAATTTATTTATTAGTATTAGTTTTGCGCTGGAAAGAAATCGTGAAAAATTGGATAAAATGCCCAAAACTCTTCATTATTATTTCAAAAAAATAGTAGCTGATACTTTCAGAATCATTGATAACTATGAAAGTTCATTGAATCAAAGTAGCCCGGAGCGACAATTGAAATTGGGATATAGTATTACTATGCTCAAGGGTAAAGTAGTTAAATCCGTAAGCGAGATTCAAAAGGGGGATATTTTAGAGAGTAAGCTGGGTGACGGGAAAATTCAATCACTAGTTCAATAATTTTTTAACTAAATACAATGGATAAATTGAATCTGACGGAATCATTGAAAAAATTGGAAGAAATAACGGAATGGTTTAATAACCAGCAGGAAGTTGATGTGGAAAAAGGATTGGAGAAAGTGAGAGAGGGCGCGAAACTCATAAAAGCCAGTCGAGAAAGGCTCGCGGAAGTGGAAAACGAATTTGAAGATGTGAAAAAAGAATTGGAAGGGGATTTAGAGGGATAAAAATGTACCAACACTTAAAAGACTATACTCATTACGACGAGCTTTATGATAAGCTCACTATTGAAGAATGCCAACAATGGGAAAATAATCCATATCTGAGAGACATTTCAAAGCTAAAAGGCGAAGAAAAAAAAGTTGCGAAATTAAAAAAGGAAACTTTTCGCAGTTTAGTTATACCTATGTCATTGGTTTTCCTAAAAGCTGGTCGTGCTGCCGATAAATCAGAAACGATTCAGAAATGGATGGAACGAGATCGAGCTAAAGACGAAAAACTTGCAAACGCCCGGGAACCGGAAGGCGTTCGTTGTTTTGGGTGCAGTTCGCTTTTGAAAAATTGTATTTCTCGTGATCTTATGGACAATCACCAAGGCAAGGAAGACGTCCTTTTTATGTTTGAGTGCGATAAATGCGGAAAGCGTCGCGCTTATTGGGAAAATGGGAAAGAATGGAAGCATACGCCGACTTGTATAAAATGCAGAGCCGAAGTGCAAACCAATAGTGTCAAAAAGGATAATATCATTACTACTGAATACCGCTGTTCAAAATGCGGCCACATAGAAATTGATAAAATAGATCTGAATAAGAGCGATGATAGAGTGAAGCCAGATTTTGAAGCTAATCGGAAGAAATATTGCATACCCGAATCAGAAGGGCGGGAGATGATGAGGCAGGCCGAGCGTGCCAGTAAGCTAGTAGACAGATGGAAAGACGAGGAGAAAAACAAGGAACTTTATGAAGCAGTCAGAAAGATAAAAAGGCTTACTATTTCCGAACTTCAAAGCCTACTTGATCCGGTTGTTGAGAAGTCCGGCTACGCAAAGCTTGATTTTGAAAAACCTGAAATTGAAAAGAATGTCATTTTGGGATTTAGCCTCCAGGATGTCAAAGTCGGTCGCGATCAAAATAATAGCGTGTATGATCTTCAAGGATTACTGAAAAAGACTTTGGAAGATACAAATTGGCGTCTTATGAGTGATGGTGTCAATTATCGCCTGGGCTTTCTAACTGGACGATTGAAGGGGTTTGAGAGCGAAGAGGATATTTTAAAATTAGTGTCTAGGAAGAAGGTTTTCGAGCTTGACATTTAAAGAAAAACATTATTAAATTAAGTATAGAAGGGTTCCCGATCAGGGAACGATTAATAAGTTAAGTTCACTACTATGAACCACCTATTGATTGTTCCCCGTGCTCAAGGGAAATTATAAATGACCTACACTTTCTTATCCAAAAGATTTGAAAAATGCGATTTTATAATTTTTTGATGTCAGCTGTGGGGAACGAACAAGACAGTTTTCCTTACCAGTATTAAGGAAAGTGGCATCCAACTTGAAAAACCTTATGTTAATGATGAGGCTGATAAACCTGTCGTGTCGATTCACGTAAAAAGCGATAGCAGGAGTCTGTAGAGTTGTTGAGTAATATGAATATTGGAGAAGCTCGATAATCATTAACCTTATCGAGTTTTTAGTTTCTGGTTCGTATTTGCGAAATTGTGTCGTAGAAAGCCATTCTTTCTAGGGAGAAATGACGCTTGTCTTCCAAAAATCGGAATTTATGCTATGTTAATATAAGGTGGGCGGAGGGGTAAAAAATGAAATGAATAGAAAAGAAATATTAGAAATTTTGGAGTTTATCAGATATGTAGAAATTATATGAGTTGGTTTTTTATTGCACTTATCGGGCCTTTTTTGTATGCTCTGACAAATTATATAGATAAGGTTCTCTTGGAGAGATACTTTAAAAAGAGCGGGATCGGCACTATCCTGCTTTTCTCTTCTCTGATTTCTGTATTTGCATTGCCTTTTTTCTTCTTGATGGACAGAACAGTGCTGGATGTTAGTTTTACAAATATTCTCATTCTCGCAGTCAGAGGCATGTTGAGTGTGGGGGTGCTGTGGTGCTATCTGATAGCTCTCAAGAACGAAGAAACCTCCGTAGTAATAGTATTCTACCAGCTTGTTCCTGTGTTCGGAGCTATAATGGGCTATCTTTTGCTCGGGGAAGTTTTAACCCAAATGCAGTTGATTTCCATGGCGATCATTATTTTTGGTACGACAATCATCGCTTTTGAAATAGATTCGGATAATCATTTCAAACTTCGAAAAAGTACTGTCATACCGATGCTGGCGGCTTCCTTTTTTTGGGCATCAGGCGGAACTATTTTTAAAGCGGTAGCACTTGAAGAAAATCTATGGAGGTCGTTGTTCTGGGGACATTCCATGCTCTTATTGACGGGTATCGGTATATTTATTTTTATGCGTTCTTATCGTGAAAATTTCATATTGGCGTTGAAAAATAATTCTAAAAACATTTTATCGCTCAATGTTTTTAATGAGTTTATATACATATTGGGAGATGTGTCCGTTGCTTACGCATATCTTCTTGCTCCTGTCGGGCTTGTATTGCTCGCAGAATCATTTCAGCCAATCTTCGTTTTCATTATTGGTGCAATACTGACAGTCTTCTTTCCGAAGATAGTAGTTGAGAGAATGGAGCTGAAACATGTCTGGCAAAAAATTATCGCAATTAGCATAACAGGGACCGGCACCTACCTTTTACTTTTTTATAAATAAGACCCACTATGATACCAGAATTTCCAAATTTTAGAAAACTCGAACTGTCAGATAAAGAAGAGGTTGAAAATTTCGTTTCAAAATTTCCGCCGTATTCAGCTTTTAATTTTACTAATTTATGGGCGTGGGATATAAGAGCCGATCGTGAGATAGCGAGATTGAATGGAAATTTGGTTGTGCGTTTTACGGACTATGAAACAAAAGAGCCGTTTATTTCTTTTTTAGGTACAAATAAATGTGAAAATACCGCATTAACACTTTTGACTTTTGCTTGCAATTCAAAAATATGCCCAAAACTTCGTTTCATAACGGAAGAATCGATTAGGCATTTGCGATCTGACAGTTTGCTCGTAGAAGAGGATCGCAACAATTCTGACTACTTATTTTCTCCATCTAAGCTGTCCGAACTCCAAGGCGCTAAGTTTAAAGATATTAGGCGTCTTGCTAAAAAATTCTCAAAAGAGTATCCAGATGCAGTTTTTCGACTAAAAGATCCGAGTGATTTATCAATACAAAACAAAATTTATCTTACATTGCGACAATGGGAGTGTCGAAAAAAAGTGCAGAACAAAAAATGCGATCTGAGGTTTGAAGAAAAAGCACTCAGTCGTTTGTTAGAAAATGCCAAGAGCCATGAGCTGATCTTGTCTTGCGTTTTTTTGCATGGCACAATGCTCTGCTTTGGCATTGACGAAGCATTGCCTAATCGAAATGCGGTATCTCATTTTATCAAAGCTGATAATTCTTTCAACGGTATATACGAGTTCTTTAATAGGGAATTAGCCCGATATTTGGCAACTCTTGATATTAAGCTGTGGAATTGGCAACAAGACTTAAATATTAAAAATTTAAGGGAAACAAAATTGGGGTATCGTCCAATCGCTTTTCTCAAAAGATACACAGTTTCGTTTAAGGATGCCTATGGGCATGATTTGCAAAAAAGAGTCATTGAGAAATAAATACAAGACGCCGATGCCTTATTGCAGAAGCGGCTTTATTTATGTATAATATTGGTGTAGCAAATCGACTATGGATATTAAACAAAAAATACGTAATCACTTTTTTTTCTATACCATTGCGGTTCTCGTTTTTGTAGTTGGTGTTTTTTCTTATTATCGTTTTATGATTAAGCAAGACTACATGGTTGGATATGAAGGCGTCTGCGACCCTGTTACAGAAATGAATAAATGCTTTGCAGGTTGCAATGATGACGATTGCACCGAAGAATACTACTATTCAAAGATGGTAAAATATGCGCCCGATCTATACAGGGAATGCGGTGAAGATATAACTGATTGTGAAGCAGCTAATTCATGTCTTCCGGATGATCGAGATTGTTCCGTAACATATTGCAACCCCGAAGTTGAAGGTGATAGTTGCGCGACGGAGACAGATGCTCAGAATAATACGGATGACACCAATGGAGAATCTTCTCGAAATAATGAATAAATAATACGAATTTTTTATGATCTGCTATTCATTTTCAAAACCTCTATATTTTCTATTTTCCTCGGACGTGCCGGCACTTCTTTATTATTCACATATACCAACAGCTATAGTCGCACTGCTTATTGGTTTTTTCGTTTTCTGGAAAGGCAGACAACTCCTAATCAATCAACTGTTATTTGCCATTTCTGTTTGTTTTTCTCTTTGGGTGATTTCAAATCTTATTTTATGGACAAATATTTATAGTGATTTCATGCTGCTTACCTGGTCTTTTCTTCGGATATTGTCCTCTCTCATATCTATTCTCAGCATATATTTTATTTATGTATTTCTGGAGAAAAAAGACGTTTCTTTCCTGCTTAAAAGCATCTTTTTAATACTTGCAGTTCCTATTATTATTTTATCTCCGACCTATGTAAATCTGGGAGGGTTTGATATAACGGGTTGTGACGCGTTTGCGTTCGAAGGACCATTGTTTCAGTTCTCACGTGTCTTTTTTGGAGCATTGGCAATGATTTGGATACTTGTTCTGCTAATTCGTAAATATCGCAAAGCAGAAGTTGATTTCAGAAAACAGATATTGCTTATGGGAGTAGGAATGGAATTATTTCTCTTTTCCTTCTTTATAGTAACCTTCCTAGCCGCATATCTTACTGATATGGGCATATTATCCGATTCACGGCTTGAGTATTACGGGCTGTTTGGCATGGATATATTTATCGGATTATTGGCGTATTTGATTGTTCGATACAAGGCTTTTAATATAAAACTTCTTGCTGCGCAAGCATTAGTGATCGGAATTATTATACTCATTGCCTCTCAATTTTTCTTTATTCAGGACAATACTAATAGAATATTGACTGCTATTACATTAATTCTGATTTTAGTGTTTGGCCGGTGGTTAGTGCGTTCTGTCAAAGCTGAAATCAAACAAAAGGAGGATTTAGCGATTGCCAATAAGGAATTGCAAAACTTAGATAAAGCCAAGAACGAATTTATCAATATCGCCTCACATCAATTGCGAACTCCGGTAACCGTTATCAAGGGCGTAATATCGATGCTTCGGGATGGAACGATAGACAGTTTTGATAAACCAACAAAGACCAGATTTTATGATGGAGCTTGGGCTAAGTGTCAAAAACTGGAAGATATTATTAACGATATTCTCAATGCCACGTCTTTGGTTAATCGGAAATATAACGTGATGGACAAAGATGTCGAACCGATCAATCTGAA